>ORMF011384683.1_pt1 | contig 12075 bp, 10 predicted proteins | sample 1779871 | NCBI WGS metagenome assembly ORMF01 (sample SAMEA104232316, study PRJEB22302) | groundwater metagenome | biome: forest; feature: aquifer; material: groundwater | place: USA | collected 2011-08-07 | depth 5.4 m | reverse complement strand
GCGACCCCGCCAACACCACGGGCGTGGCCATGCCGCCCAAAGGCGCCAACCCCGCTCTCACGAATTCGCAGCTCCGCAGCGTCATCGCCTACCTCCGCTCCCTCCAGTAGCCGTCCTTTCGACATCGTATAATGTGGCGTGGGCGCCTTTCCGCCCACACCTGATTTGCCCGTGAGGTCGTCTTCAGCTTGCAGCAGACGAGTGTCCCCGGCAAGGTCCTGGTGGTCGAGGACGAAGACAGCCTCCGCGAGGCGCTGCGCTACAACCTGGGCCGGGCCGGCTATGCCGTTTTCGCCGTGGGGAACGGAATGGAGGCGCTGGAGGCGGCTCGGCGCGAGAAGCCGGACGTGATTATTCTGGATATCATGCTCCCCGGCCTGGATGGGCTGGAGGTCTGCCGCCAGCTCCGCAGGGAGACGGCGACTCCCATCCTTTTGCTCACCGCCCGGGGGACGGAGTCGGACAAGGTGGTCGGCCTGGAGACGGGCGCGGACGACTACATGACGAAGCCATTCAGTCTGCGGGAGCTGCAGGCCCGCGTGCGCGCCCTGCTGCGCCGCGCCAGCATGGGCGGAGGGCCGCCGTCCGGGACAGGCCTGCTGCGCTTCGATGACTTGGAGGTGGACGAGGTCCGTCACCAGGTCACACGGGACGGCGCGCCGCTGGCGCTCAAGCCCAAGGAGTTCGCGCTGCTGGCTTTCCTGGCCCGGAACAAGGGAATCGCCCTCAGTCGCGAGCATCTGCTGGAGAAGGTCTGGGGCTACGACTACGAGGGCGACATCCGCACCGTGGACGTGCATGTCCGCTGGCTGCGCGAAAAGCTGGAGGCAGACCCCGGTGAGCCGCGGCGCATTGTCACCGTCCGGGGCGTCGGCTATCGCTTCGACGGATAGCGGCAGGCAGGGAGGAAAGATGTTCCGGTCCATTCAATGGCGCATCGCATTCTTTTATACGGCCCTCATCGTCGGCTCCATGAGCCTGGTGACGGTCTATCTCCTGAATCTTGTCTGGCAGAACCATCTGACCACATTCCGCACTCAGATGGCCGGCGAGGCGCGGCTGATAGCGACCTCCAGTCTTCCCCTTCTGGAGCGGGGCGCCAGCTCGCAGGATATTGATGCGCTGGCCGATCGGCTGGCGGGACGCATCGGCGCGCACGTCACGGTCATCGGGCCGTACGGCGATATCCTGGGCGACTCGGAGGGGATGTCGGTGCAGAGCGTCAACCAGTCCGCCAAGCCTGAAGTAAGCGTCGCGCTGAACGGAGGCCTGGGCGTGGACACGCGGGCGGGACTGGACGGTGCTCAGGTCATGCTTGTGGCGGCGCCCATTCAGCAGAATGACCGCGTCTTGGGGGCGGCCCGCGTGGCCCTGCCGCTTACGCAGGTGGAAGAGTCGTTGCGGGAGATCATTGCCACAATCGTCCTGGCGGCCATCATCCTGGTGTTGCTGACGGTGCTGTTGGCGGTGTACATAGCTCGGCGCATCGCGGGGCCCATCGGAGTCGTGACGCAGAGTGTCCGTCGGATGGCCCAGGGCGATCTGGACCAGAAGATTTACGTGCCGTCCAGCGGCGAGGTGGGCGAGCTCGCAAAGTCCGTCAACGAAGTGGCGGCGAGCTTCAAGCGCACGATTGACGCCATCAACCTTGAGCGGAGCAAGATGGAGGTCGTTCTCCAGGACATGGCGGACGGGCTTCTGATGACGGATCGGCGGGGCGTGGTCATTCTGGCGAACCCCGCGGCGGCGCGTATCTTCGGCGGCGACGCCAGATCGTACGTCGGGAAGACGTTCATTGAAGTTGCGCGTGACTACGAGTTGAACAGGCCGCTCCTGCAATGCCTGGAAAAAGGGGAGCAGCAGACGCGGGATGTGGACGTGGGAGGGCTGGAGAAGCGCCATGTGCGCATCATCGTTACGCCCATCCGTCACGCGGGGTCAACGTACGCGCTGGCGTTGTTCCAGGATGTGACGGAGCTGCGGCGGCTGGAGAACGTGCGGCGGGAGTTCGTGGCGAACGTCTCTCACGAGTTGCGCACGCCTATCGCTTCCGTCAAGGCGCTTGTCGAAAGCTTGCAGGAGGGCGGGCTGGAGGACCAGGCCGTGGCGCGCGATTTCCTGGCGCGGGCCGCGGGCGAGGTGGACAAACTGACCAGCATGGTGGACGAACTGTTGGACCTCTCGCGGCTGGAGTCCGGTCAGCATGGCCTGCAGATGGAGCCGACGGACCTCGGCGAGGCGGTCCGCGAGGCGGCGCGTCGCCTGGAGCCTCAGGCCGCGCGCAAGGGTCTGACGCTTACCGTGAATATCGCGCCGGGGCCGCTGACGGTCATGGTCGACAAGCGGCGCATGACGGAAGTGGTGGCGAATCTGGTGGACAACGCCGTCAAGTTCACGCCGGAGGGCGGACGCATCCAGGTTTCCGTTCAGCCGGGCGGCGACAGCGTGGAGGTGACGGTGGCTGACACGGGCATGGGCATCGCGTCCCAGGACCTGCCCTACATCTTCCAGCGTTTCTACAAGGTGGACAGGTCGCGCGCTGGAGGGGGCGTGGGCCTTGGTCTCGCCATCACAAGGCACATCGTCCAGACTCTCGGTGGGACTGTCCGGGTGGAGAGTGCGCTGGGCAAAGGTTCCATATTCACCGTCACCCTTCCTCTTGCCAAAACCGGCTAGTGTTCTGAGTCCCTAGTTCTTTACAAAAGTGGGGGCTTCCTCTTGGGGAAACACACCTCGTTTGGGGTACGAATACCTCACCCCTTGGCCCCCTCTCCCGCAGGAGAGGGGGCGTTGTAAATTAAAGGGGACACCCCTATGACCCCGGCATCGTTCCGCAGAAGGACTGCACCCCTGCGGACTTATGCCACGCATTTTCAAGACGGGACACTAGCCGTTAACAATCCGTTAAAAGCCCCTTCATATGCTGTTAATAAGCTATTAAGGCGCCGTTAAGCTCTGCCGTCTACCGTGAGATTGGCCGTGCTGATTCAGGTACAGGCCAAGAGCAAAAAGGAGGAACGGCAGATGATCTCGGTCCACAGGAAGGTCTCGGCTATCAAGACGTTGTTCGCGTTGGGCATGGCCGGTATTCTCACGCTGTCGGCGTGCTCCCCGGCGACCCCGTCTTCGACTCCCGCGCCCACTCAGGCTCCGGCGTCGGCGACTGTCCCGAGCGCGATCGCCAACGCTTGTCCTCAGAAGGGCGTGAAGGAGCTGACAGGCGCGGGCGCGACGTTCCCTTACCCCCTGTACTCGAAGATGTTCAGCGAGTACAACACGCTCTGCGGCGTGAGAGTGAACTACCAGTCCATCGGTTCCGGCGGCGGCATCGCCCAGTTGCAGAAGCGGACCGTGGACTTTGGGGCCTCGGACGGCGTCATGTCGGACCAGCAGAAGCAGCAGGCCCAGGGCGGCCCGGTGCTGCACATTCCCATAGTTGCGGGCGCGGAGGCGGTCATCTTCAATCTGCCGGGCGTACAGCGGAGTCAACTCAAGATGACGCCGGACGTGCTGGCGGACATCTACCTGAAGAAGATCACCAAGTGGAATGACGCGAAGATCACGGCGCTCAATCCCGGGGTGAACCTGCCGAACATGGACATTGCGGTGGTGCACCGCTCGGACGGGTCCGGGACCACGTTCATCTTCACGAACTATCTGTCCAAGGTCAGCAAGGAGTGGAGCGATAAGGTTGGGTTCGCGACCTCGGTGAAATGGCCGGGGGATATAGGCGGCCAGGGGAACGAGGGCGTGGCCAACCAGGTCAAGCAAATACCGGGCGCAATCGGCTACGTGGAGATGGCGTACGCGTCGCAGAACAACCTGACGTGGGCGCAGATGCGGAACAAGGTGGGGAAGTACCTGGACCCGAGCCTTGAGGGCGCGGCTCAGGCCGCTGACGTCGCGAGTCTCCCTGACAACATGGAGATAGTCATCACGGATAGCGACAACCCAAATGCGTACCCGATTACCGGCTTCACGTGGCTGCTGGTGTACGAGAACCAGGCGGACGCGGCCAAGGCGGACGCTGTCGCGCGGCTGGCGTGGTGGATGACCCATGACGCGCAGAAATACGCCGCCGCGCTGGAGTACGCTCCGCTGAAGGGCGTGGCGGCGACGAAGGCGGAGAACCTGGTCAAGGGGATCAAGATCAACGGCCAGCCTGTCCTCAAGTAAGCGCTTGATATTTGCCCCACCGGAGCCTTCCGAACGAAGGCTCCGGTGGGGCTGCCCAAACTGAGTACCGGCGACTCCGCACAGCGAGAGGGGTATACGAGTGGCAAAGGCGCGGGCGGACATAAAGCCATCCTCTCCAAACACTGCGCAGGTGGTCCTGGGGTTCCTCGGATTCCGGCACGCTGGCACTGCCAACTGGACCGATAACCTCTTCTTCGGATTCAGTCGCCTCTTCGCGCTGGCGATCATCGCAATGACCATTGTTCTCCTTGTGGTCTTGTTCCAGGGAGCGGATGAGTCCATCAGGAAATTCGGCCTCGGTTTTCTTGTGGGCACCGACTGGAATCCCGTGTCCGAGGAATTCGGTACGCTGCCGACCGTGATCGGCACTCTGGTCATATCGTTCGTCGGACTCCTGCTGGCTATTCCCGTCAGCCTGGGCACGGCGGTGTTTATTGCTCTGTACGCGCCGGTGCGGCTGCGGACCCCTCTCTCGTATCTGGTGGAGATGCTTGCAGCCATTCCCAGCGTCATCTATGGTCTGTGGGGCCTGTTTGTGCTTGTTCCCGTCATCCGGATGGTCCAGATATGGCTGAAGTCCCACTTTGGATGGTTTTTTCTCTTTTCGGGTCCGGCTAATTATGGAACGGGCGTATTGGCGGCCGGCGTCATGCTCGCGATCATGATCACGCCCATCATTACCGCAATCTCGCGGGATGTTATTCGGGCGGTGCCGCGCTCTCAGATAGAAGCCATGTACGCCCTGGGCGCCACTAAATGGGAGACTGTGTGGAACGTTGTGCTGCCGTACGCTCGCGGGGGCATCGTCGGCGCCGCCATCCTTGGCCTGGGCCGTGCCATTGGCGAGACGATGGCCGTTACAATGGTCGGCGGTAACGCCTTCAGGCTCGTCACGTCCGTCTTTGACCCTGTGCACAGCATGGCGAGTCAGATAGCCTCCGAGTTCACGGAAGCCACGTACAGCCTGTATGTTTCGTCTCTGATCTACGTGGGGCTTGTCCTGTTCGGCATAACGATCGTGGTCAATCTGCTTGGACAACTCCTCATCTGGCGCATGTCCAAGGGCAGAGTGACGATGCTCGAATGAGTATGACTACGGACACTGTTGGAATAAGCAGGAAGTCGCTGGCGGGAGCGCGTGCGCAGTTTCAGGCGCGCAAACTCACGGACCATGTGGCGACTGTGTTTCTGTCGGCATGTGCAGTTCTCTGTGTAGCCGTTCTGTTACTCATCCTGGGCTATGTCGTTTATCGCGGCGCGGGCTACATCAACTGGCAGTTCCTGACGGCCCTGCCCAAACCCGTAGGTGAAGCGGGAGGCGGCGTTGGAAATGCACTGGTGGGCAGCGCCGTCATCGTTACCATCGCTGTGCTGATGGCCGTGCCCCTTGGCGTCGGCGCCGCCATTTTCTTGAACGAGTTCCCCAGCGGTGTTCTGGGCCGGGGCATTAGATTTCTCGCGGACATCCTGACGGGAGTGCCGTCCATCGTCGTGGGCCTGGTCGCGTACGGCTTGGTCGTCGCTCCCATGAGGCACTTCTCTGCCATCAGCGGAGCCGTGGCCTATGCATTCATCATGGTCCCAATCGTTCTCATAACCGCCCAGGAGGCGCTGCGGCTCGTACCGAGCACGTTGCGAGAGGCGTCACTGGCTCTGGGCGTGCCACGCTGGCGCACTATCATGCAGGTGGTGATTCCCGTGTCATCGCGTGCGTTGCTGACCGGCATAATACTGGCCATTGCACGCGCTCTGGGCGAAACAGCGCCCATGCTGTTTACAGCGTTTGGCAATCCATACTGGAACTTTGACCTGACCAAGCCAATGGCCACGCTGCCTCTGGTGATTTATCGCTATGCGACTGGTCCTTACAACGACTGGCATGAACAGGCGTGGGCGGCGTCGTTCGTGCTCGTCGTGGTCGTCCTTCTCTCAAGCATTCTTACCCGGTCGGTCCTGCGCAACAAGTTCGACGCATAGTCCGGATATGCGACAAGGGGTGCATATGATTGAAACACGAAACAAGCCGCCGTCGCGTGGGGGCGATGCGAATCCGCCTCCCACCGCGGACAAGGAGAGCCCTCCGTCGGCGGCTGGTGACGCCAATGTCCCTTCCCGAGATATATCGGTGACCATACGTGGAGTCCATGCCTATTATGGCAGGTTCCGGGCCATCAAAAACGTGAGTCTTGACGTGGAAGCGCGGAAGGTGACTGCTCTTATCGGCCCTTCCGGTTGCGGCAAGTCCACGCTGCTGCGCTGTCTGAACCGCATGCACGAGGAGGTCCCCGGCGCCCGTATGGAAGGCTCCATTCGGCTGTATGGCCAGGACCTCTATGAGCGGAACGTTGACCCGGTCCTTGTCCGCCGACGGATCGGGATGGTATTCCAGAAGCCCAATCCCTTTCCGACGATGTCTGTCTTCGATAACGTAGCCGCAGGCATAAAGCTAAACCGTTTCTGGTTCAGCAGAGCGGAACTGGGAGACACGGTGGAGCGGGCTTTGACACACGCCGCGCTGTGGGATGATGTGAAGGACAAGCTGCAGCAGCCCGGCACCGCCCTTTCTGGTGGGCAGCAGCAGCGCCTCTGCATCGCACGGGCGCTCGCGCTGGAGCCGGAAATCATCCTCATGGATGAACCATGCAGCGCGCTCGACCCCATCGCCACGCTGAAAATCGAGGACTTGATGCGTAATCTCATCGAAGACTATACAATTGTCATCGTGACGCATAATATGCAGCAAGCGGCCCGCGTGTCGGACATGACCGCCTTCCTGATGATGGACGAGGACAGGGCGGGCTTCCTTGTGGAGCATGGCGAGACAAAGCAGATATTCACAAACCCGAAGGAAAAGCGCACGGAGGACTATATCACCGGGCGGTTTGGATAGGCGAACTTACTGGCAGAGATAGCACCCTCCAGAGGGACTGAGGTAGAAGCGATGACTCGTGTAGAGTTTGATAAGCACCTCAGGGAGCTCAAGAACGAACTCCTTGAGATGGGCAGCATGGTGGAAAAGGCCATCGCGCGCGCCGTTGACGCGCTGAAGAGACGGGACACGGAGATGGCCCGGCAGATCGTGGAAGACGATGTGAAGATCAACAAGAAGCGCTTCGACATAGAGGAGAAGTGCGTTGAGTTGATCGCCACGCAGCAGCCCCTGGCCCGGGACCTGCGGCAGCTCATCTCCATTCTACATATGACGGTGGACCTGGAGCGCATGGGGGACCACGCCGAGGGTATCGCGCGGATTAATATCCGCATGGGTGACGAGCCGCTGCTCAAGCCGCTCATTGACATCCCGCGCATGGCCCAGTTGGGCATAGACATGACCCACCGCGCGCTGCAGGCGTTCATTGATCTCAGCGTGGAGGGCGCCCGCGCCGTCAGCGCGTCGGACGATGAGGTGGACGCTCTTTACGACCAGGTATACCGCGAGCTTCTGGTCTACATGATTCAAGACCCGCGCACCATCCAGAGGGCCACCTATCTGCTGTGGATAGCACACGACCTGGAGCGCATCGCTGACCGGGCCACGAACATCGCTGAGCGCGTTGTGTTCACCGTCACCGGCAAGATGGACGAGGTAGGCGTGTCCAAGTATTAGCCCTTGTCCGGAAAAGTAAAACGCCCCGTTCCGCGCGGAACGGGGCGTTTTGTTATGCGTCCGTCACCCCGTTTACGTCGGCTTCACGCCGGTGCCTACGACCGCCTCCGCGGCAAGCCGGAACAGTCCACCGATGAGATAACGCTCCGCCTCGGAAAGGATGCCATTCCGGACGGCCTCGCGGACGGCGGGCTGCGCCTGCTGCAGCAGGGCGTGGAGGCGCGGGCTGATGCTCCTGGCGGCGTCCCAGATGTCGTCGCGGGAGGTGAACTCCGCCACATGCCGCTCCCGGCGGACCTCCACATCCTGCAGGCCCGCTCCGGCCAGGGCGCTCTCCAATGCCTTGGGCGCGCTGTATGCGAACGGCGAGACGTCCGCCGGTGACACATCGCCGGAGAAGTGCTCGGCGATAGCGTGCTCCACCATTTGGACCAGCGCCACCCGGTCCGGGGCGCTCCACGTGGAGACCACCAGCCGTCCGCCGCGCTTGAGAACACGGGTCATCTCCCTGAGGGCGCGGCCCGGCGCTGGAAACTCAGGCAGACTCAGGCCGCACAGGACCGCGTCGAAGGAGGCGTCGGGCAGAGACAGGCTGGCGGCGTCCATCTCCTGGAATTCCAGGTGGCCGGCGCCCGCGACGCGCGACGCGCGACGGGCCACGTCCAGCATGCCCGTGGAGCGGTCAACGCCTAGTACATAGCCCGTGGCGCCCACCAGACGGGCCGCTCGCCTGGCCGCTGCTCCGGTCCCGGTCGCCACGTCCAGCACACGGAAGCCGGGGCGAAGCCGCGCCATCTCCAACAGCGGAGTGACAAAGGGCCCTGTCGTTCTGTCCAGGTGCTGCTCGTAGGACTCCGCCACCGCGTTGTAGTCCAGCATGGAGGCGCGCTGGTCCGTCGGAACGACGACCTCCTGGGCGGGGCGCTCCTTCTTCGGCTGCAGCCATGCGTTCAGCAGGCTGGCCACCGCGGGGGACAGCGCGTCCGCGGACATGGCCCGGGGCGCAACGCGGCTCTGGAGGGGAAGGCCTTGCGCCACGGCCACAAGGACGGCGGAGGCCGTCGCCACATCCAGGTCGGGGTCGACTATGCCCTGCTCCTGTCCCCTGCGGAGCGCGGCGGCGGCGTCCCGGCGCCAGCCTTCAAAGTGCCGCCCCAGGCGCTCCGCGATGGCCGGGTTGCGCGCCGCGTGGGCGCAGAACTCATAGAACATCAGCGACCAGTCGGGATCGCGCTGAGCGATGTCCAGAAGCGAACGGAAGACTGCCTGGGGCGATTCCCGCAGGGGAAGTGGTTGCTGGGCAGGGGTGTCATGGTGCGGCGCCGCCCCTTGGGCCTCCAGGAGGGCCAGGAATACCTCCTCCTTGGTGCGAAAGTGGACGTAGAAGGCGCCTTTGGAGTATCCCGCCTCCCGCACAACATCGTCCACTGTGGCCTTTTCATAGCCGTCCCGCGCAAAGATGCGGAAGGCTGCGTCCAGAAGCCTGGCGCGGGTGGCCTTGGTCTGGCTGCGAGGGCGTCGTCCGGCGGTCGTCATGTCATGCTCCGGTCGGAAAGTGACTCGGCAGTCTCTATTGTGCCTAAATCGCCGTCGCTGTCAATGGCGCGAGCGGTTCTCTTGCGTCTTGGTTGGTCATTCATCATTTCCGAACCGGTATTTGGCCCAAGGTAAACCCCTATGCAGGAGAACCACGCTTGACAATTGTTGAGTCGAGAGGTACACTATTTAGTCCTAAAAAGGACGGGGGGTGCCAGTATGAGAAGGCAACAGGTCCTAAACAGGCCGCGGGAAGCGCAACCCGTCGCGGTGGCCACGGCTGCTTCCGGGTGTCATCATCGGTGGGTCGTGGAGACTCCGCGCGGCCCCGCGAGCAAGGGCGTATGCGCCCTGTGCCACGTGGAGCGACTCTTTCCGAACTACATCGAGGACCCGTACCCGCACACCGACTGGATACGGGAAGTCTCCAGCCTGGGTGACGGCTGGAAGCAGGGCTCCGCGCCGGCCGGCGACGGGAACTAGGAGTGGGGAGGCCTCATCCCTTATTGGCGCGGACGATGGCCCGCCATAGCTCATCGTGCTGACCGGGGATGAACACTGCGTAGGGTGCGAGGCGGTCGAGCAGGCCGTTGTACTTGGCCAGGAGCTTGGGCCCCACCTCGTCCGGCGTGCCCACCACGGCGAACTCCTCCAGCATCTCGTCTGAAATCTCGTTCGCCATGGCCTGCCACTCGCCGCGAATGGCCTTGCGGCCCAGCGCGACGGCGAGATGGTCCCAGCCGTGTAGCGCAAGGATGACCTTGTAGGCCGGAGTGGACGCGTAGAAAGCGATCTGCTGCCTGGTCTCCTGCCGGTTCTTTTCCATCTCCTCGCGGTTGCGCCCCGTGACCACGAAGGGCATGGACGACACCACAATGTCCGTCCGCTTGCGCCCTGATTTGGCTGCTCCCTGTTCGATGGCAGGCAAAGCCACCTCTTTGAGGTAGCGCACCGTGTGCATCGGATGGATGTGCACGCCGTTGCAGTATTCTCCCGCCACATGGAGCATTGCGGGGTTGACGGCGGAGATGTATACAGGGATGTGCGGATGCTGGCTGGGACCCGGGCTGAAGTATGGCGTCATGAGAGTGAAGCTGTAGAAATTGCCCTTGAAGGCCAGCGGCCCTCCCTGCTGCCAGCATGCCCAGATGGCCCGTAGCGACTGGACAACCTCTGCTATCCGCGGCGCGGGGGCCTCCCACTTAACGCTGAACCGCCGCTCGTTGTGTCCCTTCACCTGGGAGCCCAGGCCAAGAAGGAGCCGTCCGTCAGACAAACTCTGCAAGTCCCAGGCCGTGTAGGCCGTCTCCATCGGGCTGCGGGTGAAGGCGAGGGCGATGGCTGTCCCGATCTGGATGCGGCTGGTGCTCTGCGCGGCCAGGGCGAGGGGGATGTAAGGGTCGTGCGTGGTCTGGCTCGTCCAGACGGCGTCCAGCCCCAGGTCCTCCGCGGCGCGCGCCACCTGAGGTATGTCTCGAAGGGGCAAAATCTCAATGGCAAGCCGGGCATCGATTTTCATTGCATGCTCTCTTTCTCAGGATAAGGCAGCCCCGGCACGCCGGGACGGACTGTGTCCTGATTCGGGGCCGCCCGCGGCCAGCGTGACGGCGCCAGATGTCTCCTCGGCCTACGCCGTGGGCGCGACCGCCTCTTTGCGTGGTCGCGTTCCGTCCTTGAAGCGATAGGTGGACATCTTGACGAGGCGCTTGTATGAGCCGAACCGCTCCTCCGGCGCGTCCACGGTGTCCAGGACATCAGCAGGCTCGTCCTCGCCGTTGAACGTGCGGAGCAGCTTGTAGGCGGTGGAGCGCTCGGCGGGCACGCGGCCCGCGTCGCGGATGACGCGCCGGAACTCGCCGGGCTTGACGAGCTGGCCGTAGGAAGCGCCCGCGGCGGTGCTGATGCTCTCGTTGATGAGCGTGCCTCCGAAGTCATTGGCGCCCGCGTTCAGACAGGCCTGGGAGAGCTTCAGCCCCTCCTTGACCCAGGAAACCTGCAGGTTTTTGATGTCGCTGTTCAGCATCAGGCGGGACACGGCATACATGGCGATCACCTCGTCGCCGGTGGCGCCCGGCTGGACGCCCTGCACGAGGCGTTTGCTGTACATGGGCGCTTCCGTGTGAATCAGGCTCAGGGGCACGAACTCGGTGAAGCCGCCGGTCTGCCGCTGGATGCGCCGCAGCAGGTCAATGTGCCGCGCTCTGTGCTCCACCGTCTCCACGTGGCCGTACATGATGGTGGCGGTGGTCGGGACGCCCAGGTCGTGGGCAGAGGTGATGACCTCCACCCACTGCTTGACGGTGATGCGGCCCGGCGAGATGCGCTTGCGCACCTCCTCGTCGAGTATCTCCGCCGATGTCCCCGGCAGGCTTCCGACCCCCGCGTCCTTCAGGCGCTGGATGTACTCGCGGATGGTGCACTTCGAGCGGATGGCGCCGTACAGGACCTCCTCCGGCGAGAAGCCGTGGATATGGATGGCGGGCATCTCCCGCTTGATGGCCTCGCAGATCTCCACGTAGAGGTTGCCGTCCATACCGGGTGGCAGCCCTGCCTGGATGCAGACCTCCGTGGCGCCCAGGTCCCATGCCTCTCTGGCGCGGCGGACCACCTCCTCGATGGGCAGCAGGTAGCCCTCTTCGTCCCGGTGGCCTCGACTGAAGGCGCAGAAGCCGCACCGCTTGATGCAGACGTTGGTGAAGTTGATGTTGCGGTTGACGACGTAGGTGACGGTGTCG
>ORMF010276418.1_pt1 | contig 12076 bp, 9 predicted proteins | sample 1779871 | NCBI WGS metagenome assembly ORMF01 (sample SAMEA104232316, study PRJEB22302) | groundwater metagenome | biome: forest; feature: aquifer; material: groundwater | place: USA | collected 2011-08-07 | depth 5.4 m | reverse complement strand
CGCGCGGTGGATCACGCCCGTAAGGGCGTGCGACCGCAGGATCACGCCCTTACGGGCATGATCCACCGCGCCCTCACGGGCGCGACTCCAGCGATCGTGCATTCCGGTATCCCGTGGAACTTAGTGCGTCCTACTTAGGACTCCGCGAGGAGCACGCCATGCTCGAAGAGACGCCCCGCGCCACGCCGCCCGACGAGGAACCGGTCCGAGTCGACGGCCGCGCGATTCCGTTCCAGGCCTGGGAACACGAGCTCATGCTGCGTGCCGCTGCGTGGGTCGCCATGCTCCAGGGCGTCGCCATTGCGTACGTCGCGGGCACGCGGTGGATGCGGTGGCACTTGCTCATCGAGGCCTGGCCGCTGGCCGCAACGGTCGGAGTCGTTGGGATCGGATGGCTGTGCGTCCGTTCCCGCGAGGCGAGGACCACCGTGGTTGCGACAGGGGTGGCGTCTTTCCTGTTCCTGGTCCTTGGAGGGGGGTGGGCCTCCAGCTCGGGGTACGGATGGAGGCTGGATCGGGTCCTTCCGCTCATCACGGGGCTGCTTTACGGCTCCGCGGGCCTCCTGATCCTGTGGAGGTGGACCCTTGCACGAGATGTCCTCCTGGTCTTCAGCGGCGCCTGGCTCGTCGTGCTCCTTCCGCCGGTCCTGGAGGGCCTGTCCAGGACCACGAGCTTCTCGCAAAGCAACGAACTGCTCGATCTGGCAGCCTGGCTCCTCCCGCCCGCGTTCGTCTTCCTCACGATGCTCTCCCGCGCGGGACGCTCCCTGTTCGTGGAGGGGACCGAGGCCCCCCGGCTGGCCCCCTTCGGATCGCTCCCGCAAGGCCCCCCCACCGCCCGGGGCTGGGCCTCGATCCTGGTCGTACTCCTCTCCCTGGTCGGGTCCGCCGTCACCCTTGGGACACTGGATGATCTCGTCCGCGACCTATGGTAGGCGGGTGCCCGGGGCTTCCAGACAATCCAGCTCGCGCGCGGGGGCGGAAGCCTCTTGATTCCCCCAAGATCCCGTCCGCGCCCCGTCGCTCTAGGATCGCGGACGGTTTCGGCGAGCGGCATCGTCGACCAGGCGCTTCTCCTGAAGCGACGACAAACCGTGGATACCTTGACCGAATGAGTCCGATTTGCCAAAGTGCTGGCCTGAGAGAGGGCCGGTGTGGGCTCTTTGGCACTCAAGACGCGGCACGGTTGAGCCCCGGAGCACAGAAATGCCCGCCTCCGACCAGTGGAAGCAGATCCTCGCCGACAGCGAGGGCGAACTGAGCGCCGTCGAGGGAAACCTCCTCAGCGCCGCACGCGGCAAGGAGCTTCGGTCCCTCCTCGTCACGAGCTGCCGCACGGGGGAGGGGAAGAGCACCTCCGCCGCCTGCCTCGCACACGCCCTGGCCGTCCAGGGACGCGCGAAGGTCATCCTCGTCGACGGCGACCTCGGCGACCCGCACCTCCACGAGCTGCTCGGCGTCCCCTCCGCCCCGGGGCTCTCCGACGTCCTCCAGGGACGCGCCAGGCTCGACCAAGCCGTCCACGCGACCGAGTACCCCCGCCTGAGCGTGCTGCCCTCAGGGGCCTCCGCCACCGAGGTCGCCAACCACCTCGACATCCAGGGGCTCGGCCCAATCCTGAAGGACCTGGTGGGGAGGTTCCAGTACATCGTCTTCGACGGCGGCGCCGTGCAGACCTCCTCGGACGCCTGCGTCGTCGGAAAGCTCTTCGACGGAGTCCTGCTGGTCGTCGAGTGCGAGAAGACCAAGTGGGAGCTCCTCGAGCTCGCGAAGGACAAGATCTCCCAGGCCGGGGGCAACGTCCTCGGCGTCGTCCTCAACCGGCGTCGCTACTATTTGCCGAGAGTCCTCTATGGTCGCGTCTAGCCGCCCCCGAATCGGGTGCCTGGCCGTCGTCGCAGTCCTGCTCGCCACGTTCGGCTGCTCCGGCAAGCAGCGCCCGGAGTACGAGGAAGTCCCGCTCGACGAGACGACCTTCTCGTTTGCCGCCGCCGACACCAACTACGACATCTTCACCACCTACTCGCTCGCCGCCGGGGACGTCCTCGACGTCCTCTACCACATCGATCAGCGGCAGCAAACCGAGAACTTCCGCATCGAGCCCGACTACGAGCTCACCGTGAAGTTCCCCGACGCCCCGGAGCTGACCGAGACGCAGGACGTCCGCCCCGACGGGACGATCTCCCTCCCCTACCTCGGCGTCGTCCCGGTCGGCGGGAAGACCGTCGCGGAGCTGACCACGGAGCTGCAGAACCGGTACCGCGAACTCTCCGCCGGGGACTACAAGATCGCCCCCGACCACCTGCTCACCGTCAAATTCGTGGAGCTGCCGGAGCTGAACGAGGCGCAGGTCGTCCGCCCCGACGGGACCGTGTCGCTGCCGTACCTCGGCGTGGTCGAGGTCGCTGGAAAGTCCGTCGCCCAGCTCACCGACGAGCTGAAGGAGAAGTACACGCAGGTCCTCAAGAAGGCGGAGATCTACGTCCTCGTCAGCGAGCAGGCGGCGACCTGGAACGAGCTCCGCAAGCGCCTCCGCACGGCCAATCTCCACGTCATCGTGAGCCGCTTCCGCGAGGCCATCAAGGACTTCAAGCAGGACCTGCACACCGCCCCGCGCGGGCTCTCGCGCCTCGTCACCGTCCGCCCCGACGGGTACGCCACCTTCGCGCTCGTGGGCGACATGTTCGTCGCAGGGAAGACGATTCCCGAGATCGACAAGGCGCTCGACGAGAAGTACGCGCAGATCCTGCTCGGGCTCTCGGTCGACCTGTTCCTGGAACACCACGCGGGTTCCCAGATCTACGTGCTGGGGAACGTCAAGAACCCGGGGGCGTATCCGATCTCCAAGCCGACGCCCATCATCAAGGCCCTGGCGCTCGCGGGAAGCTACACGAAGGGGAGCGCGCTCGACGAGATCGTCGTCTTCCGGCGGCACGAGAACAAGCTCGTCGCGACCCGAATCAACGTGAGCGCCGTCCTGGAGATGGAGGAGGGGTCGAGGGAGTTCTACGTCCAGCCCGACGACCTCGTCTACGTCCCGAGGACCGGACTGGCGGAGACGGCCGAGATGATGCAAGATATCGGTGGAATCCTGTTCTTCCGAGGCTGGACGACGGACCCGGTCCGGGAGGCGCGGGAGTTCGGGAAGTAGTCGACACCGGGGACGGCGGCGCGGCAACGCGGCCATCGGGGCATTCCCTTCGGGTATCCAGGACGTGAGAGAGGACGACGGGAAACTCCGCCCCGGAGGTGGATACGGACGCACGGCACTTGCGCTGAACCGCGTGTTCAACGCGAGCCTGGCAGTGCTGTTGTTCATCGGGGCCCTGCCCGTATTCGTCGTCCTGACCCTCCTCATCTGGATCGTGGATGGACGGCCGATCTTCTACCGGGGAATTCGCCTGGGCCTGCACCGCCGACCCTTCACGATGTACAAGTTCCGCACGCTCGCGATCGACGCCGAGCAGGTCCTGGGAGCCGAGCTCTTGAGCGATCAACACCGCCTGACGACGAAGCTCGGGAAGTTCCTCCGCGAGACCCGCCTCGACGAGCTGCCGCAGATCTTCAACATCCTGCGGGGCGACATGGACTTCGTCGGCCCCCGCCCCGAGAGGCCGGTGGTCTACGAGAAGGTCTGCCGCTTCATACCGGGGTACGACCGCCGGTTCGAGGTGAAGCCCGCCCTCATCGGCTTCTCCCAGCTCTACACGCCGCACGGCACGCCGAAGCGGATCCGCACCTACATCGACAATCGCCTGCTCGCGAAGAAGCAGATCCTCCTGTGGGACCTCTTCGTCATCTTGACCACTGGGTTCATCGTCCTCCGCAACACGCTCGTGCGCCTCTGGACCGTGGCGGTCAAGGGCCTGGTCTATGAACGGATTCTGGGGAGGTACGCGGAAAAGCGCGTGCTCGACCGCATCGCGCAGCCCCAGGCCGTCGTCCGCTGGAGCCGCGAGGGCACGCCGGTCGAGAACGGCTCGCCAGGGGAGCTGGTCGACATCAACGCCGAGGCCTTCCTGATGCGCTCGGACCGGAAGATCGAGGAGCCCTTCCCCGGCTTGTTCACGTTCCAAACGGAGCTGGTCGGCATCCCCGGGGTGGTCCGCAAGAAGGCGGCCACGTGCCGCGGGACGCTCCACCTGAGCCGCGAGCGAGACGGCGCCCACGAGTACGTCGTGAAGTACGAGCCGGTGTCGCCCTTCCACTTCTACATGGTCCACCAGTATTTCCTCAGGCAGAGCATCGTCGAACACGAGTAGGGAGCGGCAGTCCGCATATGCAGACCGAAGACTGGAAACGCGAGCTGGCGGAGGTGTTCTTCGTCCGCATCCGGATCATCCGCGCGACGGCCCTCGCCATCTTCGCCGGCGCCGTCCTCGTCGCGCTCTTCTGGCCCTCGACGTACGCCGCCTCCGGGTCGGTCCTCGTCCGCGGCGTCCCCGTCCGCGTGAGCCCGGAGGCGATGCAGACGCCGGAGCTCAAGAACCTCGACGTGTCGCGCGAGGACATCGCCACTGAGGTCGCGATCGTGACCTCTCCCGACCTGATCCGCCGCATCGTGGACCCCGCGGGGACGAGAGGGGAGGACCCCGCCGTCCGGGCCGCGGCCCAGCGTATCCACGACGGTCTCTCCACCGAGATTGTCGCCACCTCGCACGTGATCGTCGTCAGTCTCGCCGACCGCGACGCCGACTGGGCGAAGAAGACGCTCGAGGCCCTGCTCCGGGAGTACCTGTCGTTCCGATCCCAGGTGTTCCATCCCAGCGGGCAGGAGGACTTCCTGCGCCAGCGGGCGGACAAGTACAAGGCGGACCTCGCCGCGATCGAGGACAAGCTGGTGCAGATGTCGAAGGACTCGTCAGTGACCCTGCCCGAGCGGGAAATGGGGAACAACGCCGACCTGATCCGCGACTTGAAGGGGAAGCTGAGCGAGCTCCAGGTCGAGCACGTACAGCTAGAGCGGGAGATGGTGCCGCTCACGAGCGCGCTCGCGCAGGACACCCCGCAGTACTTCGCGTTCCTCAACATGGCGGCGATCGACCGCCTCGCGGACAAGCTGAAGGAGCTGCGGGCGGAGTTCTCGCGCCTGGAGCGCTCCTTCGAGCCGGGGAGCGACCGCCTGCTCGCGGTGGAGCAGGACATGAAGAAGGCGTACGACGACCTGCGTTCAGAGGCGCGCAAGGTCCTCGAGACCCGGACCGTCACGCTCGAGTCGGTGAAGGCGCGGAGGACCGAGGTCGAGCAGACGATCACGTCACTCGAGAAACGAAACGTCCTGCTGCACGGCCACGCCACCGAGATCACGAGGCTGAACCGCGAGGCGGGACTCCTCGCCTTCTCCTACGAGACGTTCAGCAGGCGCGCCGAGGAGGCCCGGATCAACTCCGCCATCGCGAACGCGAGCTTCTCGGGCGAGGTGAGCATCCTGAGCTGGCCGGCCACACCCGTGCTCGTCTTCCCGAGGGTAGGCATGACGCTTATCCTGGGGCTCCTTGTCGGAATCGTCGCGGGGTGCACGCTCGGCTTCCTGGTGGAGTTCCTGGATCACACCATCAAGCGCCCGAACGACGTGAAGCGGTTCGCGTCGCTGCCGACGATCTTCTCGCTTCGGCAGCCCCGCCCGTCAGCGCAGTGACGCCACGACGCGGGCGGCCTCATCCACGGCGCAGCGCGCGGGCAGGCCGACGCGGAAGAAGGTGACGGACGACGGCAGCGTCGCGTCCAGGACCGCCGCGATCGGCGGCGGCGCGGAGGGGGAGAAGAGGGCAAGCAGACGGTCCAACGGGTCGAGGTCGTGGAAGAACATCTCCTGAACGCCGGCGAGCTCAGCGAGCGCCTCGGCGCGCCCGCACGGCGCCGCCGAGAGGGCCTCGCCGGGCCCAAGCAGCACGACCGCGTCGACCGCCTGTTCGCGGACGACGGGGCATTCGGGGAAGAGGTCGTGCACGTCCAGGAAGGCGACCGGGTCGAGGACCTTCGAGGCCGCGGGCAGGAGCTGGCGCGGCAGGAGCTTCACGGACAGCGACGCGAATGTCTCGCGCACCCTCCGCGTGACGCCCGAGGGGCCCTTCCGAGAGCGGGCTCCCAGCCAGGGGAGGGACGCGAGGTGGTGATCGGCGAGGCCCACCAACGTCTGGAAGAGGTGGACCCGCCCCGCGGAGAGGATCACCTTGTCGTCCGCGAGGTACCCCCAGCCGTCGCGGAGGAGCGTGAGGAGGATCTGCGTCTTCCTGCTTCCGCGCAGCCCCGCGAGCAGGAGGCCTCCTCGCTTGTCCGCGACCGCCGCGGCGTGGACGAGGAGCGCGCCGCGCCGGCGGAGCGCGAGGTGGAGGGAGACGAGGAGCGCGCCGTAGAGGCGGCCTGCGCACTTGCAGTGCCGTCGGAAGAGGACCTCGATCGGTTCCCCGGGGACGAGGACGAGGTCGACGGCGCCGCGATGGCGGCAGGCGACCGCCCGACGACCCTGGTGGAGCACGGGGACCATCCCGTAGGGGGCGTCAACCTCCCAGTCGCCCCAGCCGGCCAGGTCCTCCGGGCGCGCGGGGCGGAAGTGGATCGCGGGCGGCGTCCCGTCGGCAGGCGCGTCGCGCAGGAAGAGCGGGACGCGCGACCGCAGGTGGCGGTCCAGTTCGGGAGGCGCGTCGTCCACGCGGACGGTGGCGGCGCCGACGAAATCGAGGAAGAGGGTGGACATCAGGCCGCGCCACTCTACGCGCGGCCCGGGGGGGCGTCAACGCCCCGCGCGATGCTCGGCCTCCTCGTCGTGGGCATCTTCGTATGCGGGGTGGCGCTGGCCGACGAGCCGACAACGAGCGGCATCTGGATCTCGCGCGAAGAGGTGCGCCGCCTGCCCGATTCGGGTCCCGCGTGGAAGGCCCTCCTGGAGGCCGCCGCGGAGCCCACGGACGCGCCGGACCTCTCCGACCAGAACGACATGACGAACGTGCGGGTGATGGCGAAGGCCCTCGTCTTCGTCCGGACGGGGATGGAGCGGTACCGGGAGGAGGTCGTCCGCGCGTGCATCGCGGCGATCGGCACCGAGGAAGACGGCGAGACGCTGGCGCTCGGCCGCGAGCTGGCGGCGTACGTGATCGCGGCGGACCTCGTGGGGATGCCGCCCGAGGAGGACGCGCGGTTCCGGGAGTGGATCCGCGGCGCGCTCGCCGAGGAGCTGAACGGACGGACGCTGGTCTCGACGCACGAGGAGCGCCCCAATAACTGGGGGACGCATGCGGGCGCGAGCCGGGTCGCGGTGGCGGCCTACCTCGGGGACCGCAAGGAGCTCGACCGCGCGGCGGCGGTGTTCAAGGGGTGGCTCGGCGATCGGTCCTCCTACGCGGGGTTCACGTACAAGGACGCGTGGTGGCAGGCCGACCCGGAAAACCCCGTCGGCATCAACCCGAAGGGGGCTGCGCGAGAGGGGCACTCGATCGACGGCGTGCTCCCCGACGACCAGCGGCGGGCGGGCGAATTCGTGTGGCCGCCTCCTCACGAGAACTACGTCTACGAGGCGCTCCAGGGGGCGCTCGCGCAGGCGGTGATGCTCCACCGGGCCGGGTACGACGTCTGGGAGTGGAGCGATCGCGCGCTGCTCCGGGCCTTCCGGTGGCTGAACGACGAAGCGAAGTTCCCCGCGGAGGGGGACGACGGCTGGCAGCCGCTCGTGGTGAATCGAAGCTATGGGACGGACTTCCCCGCCGCGGTCCCGGCCCGCCCGGGGAAAAACGTTGGATGGACCGATTGGACGCACGGACCGGGGAGCTCGATCGGGGAGAAGTAGTGTCCTGTCAGAGTCGGTCCTAGCGGTTGGATGGGAGGACGAGCCGAAATCCAGATCCAAAATCCCAGATCCCAACGAAATCCTGGATCCCAACACCGGCATGGCCTATTGCCAGTGTTTGGATTCAGGATTTCGTCGGGATCTGGGATTTTGGATCTGGGATTTCAGCGCGGGTGCGGGCGCAAGATCCATGCAGCCCACACGATTCGAATCGACAGGACGGTAGTTCCGCAACACGAGGCATCATGCAGGACACGGTTGCTGGCCGCCAGGAGTGGACCGCGACGCCGCAGGGGATCCTGCCGGCGCTCGGGAGCCGTCCGCTCCTCGCCGCGTTCGCCGCGTTCCTCGTGCTCGCCTCGGTGGCGCTCCTCGCCACGAAGTACTACCTCCTCGCAGCGGCCCCGTCGCTCGCCCTGCTCCTGTTCCTCCTGCTCTACCGGAGGCCCGATCTCGGGTTCTACCTCGTCGTCTTCCTCATCCCGTTCGGCGGTTTCCGGAAGATCGAGGGCCCCTTCACGCTAAACGTCCCGTGGCTGCTCGCCTCGCTCCTCCTCCTCGTCGTCGCCGTACGGCTCCTCCCGGGAAAGCAGCTCCCATCGGGAATCAACTCTCCGCTGTGGAAGTGGCTGCTCCTCTACTTCGCGGTCTGCCTGATTTCGGCGTTCCTCAGCGCCTTCCCAGCCACGGCGTTCGCGAACATCGGCCTGCAGCTCGTTTCGTACCTCTTCATCCTGCTCGGCATGACCCTCGTCTCGTCCGAGGGCCTCCGCAGGTGGCTCCCGGGCGTTCTCGTGGCAAGCATCTCCATCAGCTCCCTTCTGGCCGTGCTGGGGACCTTCTTCAACCTCCCGCTCTTTGCCGAGAAGCACGGCGAGGAGCTGGTGCGCGGGATCGGCGGCTCGATCGACCCGAACAATATGTCGCTCATGATCCTCTTCGTCGTCCCCTTCCTCGCGCGCGCATCCCTGGGGGCCCGCGGGAGGGTGAGGCGCCTCGTCATGATCGCCCTGCTGGCCCTCAACCTCGGGGCGATCGCGACCACGTTCTCGCGCGGAGGGGCGCTCATGACCGTCGTGACGGGCGTCTTCGTGCTGCGCGAAGTCGTGCGCGTGATGCGCCCGAAGACGGTCGTCCTGGGTCTGGCCTTCGTCGCCGCGGGCCTCGTGACGTTCCTCTCGTTCCTCCCATCGACGTACTGGGACCGCATGGCGAGCCTCTTCTCCTGGGAGGACACCGCGCTCTCCCGCCGCTCCACCTACATCGTCGTGGGGCGCGACGCCTCGCTGCGCGACCCGGTCTTCGGGTCGGGACCGGGCACATTCCGTGACCTCTACGCGGGCTCCGAAGAGGCCCAACGCTTCGCTCGCGAGGGGAGAACGACTCGCCGCTATGCGCACAACACCTACCTCGAGGTCCTCGTAGGCACCGGCGTGCTTGGCCTCGCCGTCCTCCTGGCCATCCTCCTGTGCGCCGACCTCGCCTTCGGCCGCGCGGCGAGGCGCCTGGAGGCCGACGGAGACCTGAGCGGGGCCTCGCTCGTCCGAGCCTATCGGATCGGCTTCCGCGTGGTCTGCCTGTACCTCTTCATCTTCAGCGACGCGTACCACAAGTACCTCCTGCTCTCGCTCGGCGCCTCCCACGTCGCGGACCGGCTGCCTGCCGGGCCCTCGGAGAGCTGATGTCCTCCGCACTCTTCGCCGCGCGCGTCGTGCTGGCCGTCTCTGCGGGCTCTGTGGCGGCCGTCTTCCTGCTGTACCCCGCAATGGCCTGGCTCCTGTCCCTCGTGCGTCGTCGCGTTGCGGTCCCTGCGCGTCCTGACTTTCCCTCCGTCAGCGTGATCACCGTGGTGCGGAACGGAGAGGACCTGGTGCGCGAGAAGCTCACGAACGGCCTGGCACTCGCCTATCCCGAGGGGAAGATCGAGGTCCTGCTGTACTCCGACGGGTCGACCGACGGGACGGAGCGGATCGCCCGGGAGTTCGAGGGGCGCGGCGTCAGGGTCCTCGCGTCGGCCGATCACCGGGGAAAGATCCACGGCCTGAACGCCGCCGCTGAGGCCGCCACGGGCGAGGTCCTCGTCTTCACCGATGCCGACGCCCTCCTAGCCCCCGACGCCGTGGAGCGGCTCGTCCGCGCGCTCGACGACCCGGAGCTCGGCGGCGCCTGCGGGCAGCGGGGCATCGCCCGGGACACGGGGGAGATGCGCGAGGCGCAGGCGGACTACATCCGCCTCGACAGTTGGATCAAGCGCGTCGAGAGCCGCCTCGGGAGGATCACGTCGAACGACGGGAAGATCTACGCCGTGCGGCGCTCGGTCCGGCGACCGCTGCCTCCCGCAGTGACGGACGACCTGTTCTCCGCGCTCCAGGTGATCGAGCAGGGGCGCGGGTTCGTCTTCGAGCCCTCCGCGCGGGCGTACATCCGCACGCCATCCCGCGACGCGCGGCACGAGGTGGCCCGGCGCAGGCGGATCGTCTGCCGAAGTCTGCGCGGGATCTGGCTGGCGCGAGGCCTCCTGAATCCGCTCCGGACCGGCTGGTTCGCCGTGGGCCTCTTCGTGAACAAGGTGGTGCGGCGACTGCTCCCGCTCGCGCTGATCGGCCTCCTCGCGGCCTCGGGCGTGCTCGCCTGGGAGTCCGCGACGTGGCGCGTCGTCCTGGCAGCGCAGGCGGCGGGGTACCTGCTCGCCGGCGTCGGTCCCCTCCTGCCACGCGGCCTCCCGGGAGCGCGGCTCGTCTCGCGCGGGACCTACGTCTGCGCAGGGATGCTCGGCACGCTCCTCGGGCTCATCGACTTCCTCCTCGGGCGGCAGGTGGAACGCTGGGACCCGGTGAAGTCCGACTCGGCGCGCCCCCAGCCGCTCACGTCGGGCGGGCTGCGCGTCGCGTACGTGGTGTCGCGCTTCCCGCGCATGACCGAGACGTTCGTCCTTCACGAGGCCCTCCAGGCCGTGGCGCAGGGGATCGACGTGCAGGTCTTTCCCCTGATGCGCGGCCGCGAGGCGGTGAAGCAGGCCGACGTGGAGCGCCTGATGCCCCGAGTGCACTTTCTCCCAATCCTCTCCCCGGCTGTGATCGGTTCCAACCTGGCCATGCTGGCGCGGCGTCCCGCGCGATACGTCGGGGCCCTCCTTGAGGCTCTTGCGGGCACGCTGGGAAGCCTGCGCTTCTTCGCCGGCGCCGTGGCGTTCTTTCCGAAGGCGGTGCACGTCGCGCGCGAAATGGAGCGGATGGGCGTGAGACACATCCACGCGCACTTCTGTCACCACCCGGCGCTCGTCGCGCTCGTCGCGCACCGGCTGACGGGGATCCCGTTCAGCTTCACCGCGCACGGGTCCGACCTGCACATGGACCAGCGGATGCTCGAACGGAAGCTCTCCGCATGCGCCTTTGCGATCACGGTGTCGGAGTACAACCGGGTGTTCATGGCCGAGCATGCCGGGCACGCGGAGAAGGTCCGCGTGGTGCGCTGCGGCGTGGACGCGGGGCGATTCTCGCCGCGGGAGGGGGAGCGCCCCGCCGGGCCGCTCGTGATCGCCTGCGTGGCGGCCCTCCGCGAGGTGAAGGGGCACCGGTTCCTCATCGAGGCCTGTCGTCTCCTGCGCGAGCGCGGCGTGGACCTCGTCTGCGACCTCGTCGGCGACGGCCCCGAACGGGTGGGGCTCGAGGCGCAGGCCGCCCAGGCGGGTCTGGGCGACCGCGTACGGTTCCTGGGCGCGCGCCCCCACGAGGAGGTGGTCGGCCTGCTCCGGCGTGCCGACGTGCTCGTCCTCCCGAGCATCACGGACTCGCGCGGCCGTCGCGAGGGGATCCCCGTGGCGCTGATGGAGGGAATGGCGTGCGGCCTGGCCGTCGTAGCGAGCCGCCAGTCGGGGATTCCGGAGCTGGTCCGCGACGGCGAGACGGGCCTGCTCTCGGAGCCGGGCGACGCGACGTCGATTGCGGCCGCAATCGAGAGGCTGGCCAGCGACCCCGGACTGCGCTCCACGCTGGGGCGTCGTGGCCGCGAGGTCGTGTGCGCGGAATTCGATCAGGCGCGGAGCGCGGCGGAGATGGTCCGCCTGTTCCGCGAGCACGCGCTAGTGTCCTGTCAGCGCCAATCCTAGCGGTTGGATGGGGACACGAGCCGAAAACCCAGATCCAAAATCCAAGATCCCAACGAAATCCCAGATCCCAGCAAGGGTTCCCCAGAGTTGGATCCCTATCCGTCTTTAGCTTTGTTTTTCGCGAAGTTGTTCATGCGCGCCTCCGCACGTCTTCGAGCGTAACCCCGTGAGCGGACAGGATCGTT
>ORMF011575054.1_pt1 | contig 12077 bp, 12 predicted proteins | sample 1779871 | NCBI WGS metagenome assembly ORMF01 (sample SAMEA104232316, study PRJEB22302) | groundwater metagenome | biome: forest; feature: aquifer; material: groundwater | place: USA | collected 2011-08-07 | depth 5.4 m | reverse complement strand
CGGCGTCCACTCGGGCTTGAAGGTATGCGTGTAAGGTGAATGGTTTGCGCTGAGATAGACATAGACGAACATCGGTCCGCTCCCGCGCTCACGCTCGATCAGGCGCAGGGCCGCATCGTAGTAGAACCGGTCGGCTTCGAATTCCGCCGCACGCATGTCGTTCATGTCAAAGAATTTCTGCACGCCAGCTGTCGTATGATAGCTCCGCGCCGACAAGAAAGCGCCATGGTAGGGATAGAGCGAGAAGGTCCGATAGCCGCAACGGCGCAGCACGGTGGGTAGACCGCGTTCGACGCGCCCGGTGGCGATGCGCGTCACGAAATAGGCGAATTTTCCGAAGCTGCGTGTCGAGAGACCGGCCAGGATGTTGAACTCGGTGTACCAGCTCCCTCCTCCCACGACCTCGACGATGAGATTGCGCTGCTTGCCGTCGAATGAACGGAAGTGATGCCCGTAACCGGCGGGAAGCTTGACCTTCGGCGCCATGCGAACGTCGAACGACGATTCGTCATGGACGAGGATGATGTGCGGCGGCTTGCCTGCGGGCTTGCAGGGGGCATCCGACATGGTCTTGAGGCGCTCGGTGACGATCGCGTCGGATTCCATGTATCCATTCTTGGCAAACTCGCGCACCGCGTCGACGCCCGAGCGCGCGAAGTCGGAGACGTAGGTGTGTCCATACCAGCCGTAAGCGAACGGGTGGGAGAACGAGAGGCCAACCAGCCCGGCGAGCAACGCACCCCCGCTCGCGGTCGCCGCCATGCGCGGCAGCCGCAGCACATCGAGGCGCCAGAGCAGCACCAGCGCCGACACCAACAGACCGAGCGCAACGGCCATATAGACGCGCAGACCCGGAAACAAGGCGAGGAGATAGGCGACCGTGGCCGGATCCATGACCATCACGTCGATGAAATTCGCAGTCTGCGCGACGACGCTGACTTTATATTTGGACACCTCGATGAGGGCGACGATCATCGCCAGCGACAGCATTGCCGACACAGCCGGACGGCGCAGCACCGCAAGCCAGGCGCAATTGACAATGCCCCAAACCAGCAAGAACCCGACGATATAGGGGAACTCGTAGTCTTCGGTGAGCGCCAGCAGGACGAGGGCGGCAAGGTGGAGTATCGCCAGCGGTATGATGTGCCAAAAGCCCCGAAGGGCACCGGTAATGGCGGCCCAACGGCTCGTCAGCGCTGAAATGAAGGGCACTTTCTCTTTGGTGGATTGTCGGATTTGCATACCCGGGGCGCGGGGTGCCGAAGCACACTCCAACACAAGTTCATTTTCAGGGTTTGCACTGCCTGCCGATGGCACCTGCGCTGCCACGAAGTGGACGGCGACTTCGGAACATCGCCATCTTATGGGCAGCCCGCATCCGCTGCACTAGGCGCCTCAAATTGTACAAAAGCAAACATAATCTGCATGCAGGGTTGGTTGGACGATAAGAAGGTCGTTTTTGGCCCTGAAATTATTGGCCATTTGCTCGAGCCGCGCTGGTCCATTCGGAACACGCGAGGTGGCTCGAACCCGGAGCATCCGCGGCCGCTGGCAAATGGTCCATCCCCATAGGCTTGGCCGAGGTGGAGCGAGGCGTCTCGCCTGCAGCGGGAGGCACAACTATCGCTGGCGCGACGCGCCGGCTTCGTGCCAAAAATCCGGCTCGGTCGCGAGCATGGAGGAGACCCATGAAGCCCATGAAGGCAGGCGTCACCAAGGCAAATAAGGGCATCGACAATCTGGTGTGGAACATCCTGGGCCAGACCTATGTGCCCAAGGCGCTGACCGAAAGCGCCTTCTCCTGGCACGCGCTGCTGCCGCCCGGCACCTTCGTGCCGCCGCACATCCACGCCAACCAGGACGAGTTCATCTACGTGCTCGAGGGCCGCTTCGACCTGATCCTCGACGGCAAGCAGTCGACCGCCACGGCCGGCGATTTCATCCGGCTGCCGATGCAGATCATGCACGGCCTCTTCAACAAGAGCGACCAGCCGATCAAGTGCCTGTTCTGGGTGTCGCCCACGGGCAAGCTGTTCGATCTGTTCAAGAAGATCCACAACGTCCCCGACCCGGCCGAGGTCACCCGGCTGGCCGCCCTCCACGACGTGACCTTCCTGCCGCCCCCGCCGGCCAAGGGCTGAGCGGCGGGCCTGCTCGCCGCGCGCCTCTGCAACGACAAAGGGAGCAAGCGCAATGCGTGGGCGCAGAAGCCTGGTCGGCCTGATCGGCGCCAACATCATGAGCTCGCTGTCGCCGGCGCTGCACGAGGACGCCTTCGCCGCCGCCGGCATCCGCGGCCACTACCACCTGATGGATCTCGACCGGCTGCCCGGCCGCCGGCTCGAGCATCTGCTGGCAGCCGTCAAGGCCGCGGGCTTCGACGGCGTCAACGTCACGTTCCCCTGCAAGCAGGCAGTGATGCCCCTGCTCGACGAGATATCGGCCGATGCCCGGCAGATCGGCGCGGTCAACAGCGTCACGATCGCCAACGACGGCCGCACGGTCGGCTACAACACCGACCGCATCGGCTTTAGGCGCAACTTCGAGGACGGGCTCGGGCGCGCGAGCGTCGAGGGCAAGACGGCGGTGCTGGTCGGCGCGGGCGGGGCAGGGCGCGCGGTCGCCTTCGCGCTGATGGACCTCGGCGCCGCGACGGTGAGCGTGCACGACACGGACACGGCGCGTGCCGCAGGGCTGGTGGCGGACTTGATGCTGCACTATGGCGCCGCGCGCTGCCGGCTGGCCGGCTCCCTGCCCGAGGCGATCTCCGCCGCCGCGGGCGTCGTCAATGCGACCCCGGTCGGCATGCAGGGCATTCCCGGCAATCCCGTGCCGGTCGCCGCGCTCGCTGCGCGCCACTGGGTCGCCGATGTCATCTATACGCCGATCGAGACGCAGCTGATCAAGGCCGCGCGCGCGGCCGGCGCGCGCGCGCTGACGGGTGGCGGCATGTGCGTGCACCAGGCGGCCGAGACGTTCCGCCTGTTCACGGGCACGCAGCCGGACGTGGAGCGCATGCGTCGCACGTTCGCGGCGGCGCTTGCCGCGCGCGACGCTGCGCCGGCGGCGGTCGCCTGACAGGAGGCTCCATGCCAGCGATCTTCTCTCTCGCCCACCTCACGCTGCTCGACCTGCCGCCGCCCGAGCTGATCGCCGTTGCCGCCCGCACCGGCTATCAAATGGTCGGCTTGCGTCTGCTGGCAGCCAATCCCGGCGGCGTGGCCTACCCCCTGATGCGGGACGCTCGGGCGCTCGCCGACACCCTGGCGCACGTCCGCGACACCGGGGTGGGCGTTTTCGACCTGGAGATCGTCCGCCTCGGTGCTGGATTTCAGGCGAGCGCGTACCTGCCATTGTTCGAAGTCGGCGCCCGGCTCGGGGCCAAGGCCATGCTCGTTGCCGGCGATGACGCGGACGAGGCCCGGCTCACCGCCTCGTTTGCGGCGCTGTGCGAGGCTTCCGCGCCGTTCGGGCTCAGCACCGATCTCGAATTCATGCCCTGGACCAAGGTGCCCGATGCGCGAACGGCGCTGCGCATCGTCAGCGCCGCCGCGCAACCCAGCGGCGGCGTGCTCGTCGATGCGCTGCATTTCGCCCGTTCCGCGACCAGCCTCGCCGACATCGCCGCCATTCCCCGCCAGCGCCTGCACTACGCGCAGATCTGCGACGCGCCGTCCGAGATCCCGACAACGGCGGAGGGCCTGATCCACACCGCGCGCTGCGAACGCCTGTGGCCCGGCGAGGGCGGCATCGATCTGGCGGGGTTGTTCGCGACGCTTCCAAGAGATTTGCCCATCAGCGTCGAGATCCCCAACGACAAGCGCGTGCCCGTGCTCGGCGCCGCGGCATGGGCCCGTCAGGCGCTCGCGGCATCGAAGAGCACGCTCGCGCGTCTTGGTGCGTAGCGGGCCGGCCGAGCCATCACCCGCTTCGGCGTCGCGATGTCCCCGGTCGATCCGCTTTGTCTCCGGAAGCGCCCGTCCGCCTCGCCGCCCCGCCCCGGTTCACCTGCTCCTTGGCAAACCCGGCGAGCTGCGCGTAGCCCTTCACGATCGCCTCGCGCTCGGCGTGGCTCAGCACGTCGTCGATGTCGGCAAAGCCATCGGGCGCCCGGCGCTCGACCTCGTCGATCACGCCCTCGGGCCCGCCCTTGCGGTTGTTGCGCACGATCTCGGCCGTCTTCGGCAGGCGGTCGGCCTCGTAGGCCGCGAGCGCGTGCCGCGCGTGCTCGCATGCCGCCAGCGCATCGGCCAGGCAGCGCGCATCGAGGATCGCCTGGCTCGCCCCGTTGGAGCCCACCGGATACATCGGGTGCGCGGCGTCGCCCAGCAACGTCACCCGCCCGTGCGTCCAGCGCGGCAGCGGGTCGCGGTCGGCCATCGGGTACTCGTAGAAGGCGGGCGCGCCCTTCACCAGCCGCGGGAGGTCGACGTGCGGGGTCGAGAAACGCGCAACGTGCGGCATCAATTCCTCGAGCGTGCCGTGCCGGTTCCAGTCCTCGCGCCGCGGCGGCGGGTCGGAGCCGTCGCCCATGCGATAGGTAACGACCCAGTTGATCAGCTGCCTGCCGCCCTTGCCGGGCGCGATGGGATAGAGCACCAGCTTGTTGTTGAAGCCGCCGCCGACGATCATCGTGCGCCCGTCGAGGAAGCCTTTTGCGACCGTGGCGCCGCGCCACATCAGCACGCCGTTCCACTCGAGCCCGGCCTCGTCGGGATAGAGCTGGCGGCGCACGGCCGAGTGGATGCCGTCGCAGCCGATCAGGATGTCGCCGGCCACCGTCGTGCGCGCCCCCTTGGGCAGCGTCTTGAAGCGGGCCTTGACGCAGCCGTCCTCTTGGCCGAACGCGGTGAACGCGTGGCCGGTATGAACCGCCTTGGCGCCCAGCCGCTCGATGACGGCGTCGCGCAGCACGGCCTGCAGATGGCCGCGGTGGATCGAGAACTGCGGCACCTTGTAGCCGGCCTCGAGCCCGCGCGGCTCGCGCCAGATCTCCTGGCCGAAGCGGTTGGCGTAGATCAGCTCGCGCGTGCGGATGCCGACCTTGTCGAGGCGCGCCAGCAGGCCGAGCTCGGCGAGCTCGGCGATCGCATGCGGCAGCACGTTGATGCCGACGCCCAGCTCGCGGATCTGCTCGGAGGCCTCGTAGATGTCGCACGGCACCCCGCGCGCCTGCAGCATCAGCGCCATGGTCAGGCCGCCGATGCCTCCCCCGACGATGATGACGCGCATGGCCTCCCTCCGCGCAACGAGATCAGGCGGGAGGATGGACGCCTTGGCGGCTTCCTTCAAGCGCGTATCGGCCCGATGTCAACGCCGGCGAGCTCGTGCAGCTGCAGAGCTTGTTGTAATTGCCAGCGACCTTTCGAGACGCTCAGGCCGGCACCATCTCCTGGTCCTTCTTCGGGATCAGGTCGTAGGGCAGGGCGAAGCCCGGCATCGCCTGCAAGCGCCGCGACCAGGCCTCGACATGGGGCCACCCGCCGATGTCCATGCCGCCCTCGGCCATGAACACCATCCGGCCCCAGCAGCCGATGTCGGCGATGGTGCAGGCCTCCCCGACCAGCCAGTCGCGGCCATCGAGCGCCTTGTCCATGGAGGTCAGCGCGGCGTCTGCCAGCGGGCGGAAGTGGGCCATCACCGCCGGGTCGACCGCGCGGAACCGACTGAAATGGCGCACTCTGGCGATGTTCTGGATGGCGTCGGCCTCCCAGGAGAGCCACTCGCGCGCCTGCCAGCGCTCCTGCTCGCTTGCCCCGTCGAACCGGCCCGTCACACGCGCCAGATAGTCGAGGATCACGTTCGACTGCACGATGGTGAGGCCGCGGTGGCGCAGCGCCGGCACCTTTCCGTAGCGGTTGACAGCGAGATACGCGGGCGTGTTCTGCGCCCCGGTCTTGAGGTTCACCGTGCGAAACGAATAGGGCAGCCGCGCCAGCGCCAGGAACAGCATCGGCTTGTAGCTCGAGCTCGACGTGAAGCTGCCGTAGATCGTGAAGCGATCGTCCATGGCCCCATCCCGATGCTGCCTGGGTCATGCATTTGAGCACGGGCCGGCGCGCCGAGCCATCCCCGGATGCAGGTTCAGACGGGTGCACCGGCATGCTAACGCTGGAGACCGCGCCTGGCTCTCAGGCCAGAAACTCCCGGGAGGATTGCATGACTTTCATGGCAAGGATGTTCGCTGCAGCCATGGCGCTGGCCGCAATGGCGTGCGCGACGGCCCAGGCCCAGCAGCTCGATCCCAAGGTGATCGCCTTCAAGCTGCCCGACCAGATCGCCTGGCGCGACAACCCCCGAGGGGGCAACCGCAGCGCGATCCTGCAGGGCGACCCAGCCAAGCCCGGCCCCTACGCCATGCTGCTGCAATGGCTGCCCGGCCACATGAGCCGCCCGCACTTCCATCCCAACGATCGGCATTTCATCGTCATCTCGGGCACCTGGTGGGTGGGCTCTGGCCCCGAGTACAATGCCGACGCCACCGTGCCGATGCCGGCCGGCAGCTCGGTGACGCATTTTGCCAAGGGCGTGCATTTCGACGGCGCCAAGGCCGAGCAGGCGACGATCCTGGTGTGGGGCGAAGGGCCGGCGACCAGCACGCCGTTCGCGCCGCCGGCAGCGTCCAAATAGCGGCGCCCGCCTGCCTCAGCCGGGCACCTGCGCCTTCTTGGCCGAAGGCGGCTTTGGCGCCGACTTGGCGGGCTTGGCGGCCGGCGTGGCCGGCGCCGCTTCCGGCGCGGCCGCGCCGGGTGCGCCCGGCTGCACGCCGTCGCCCCAGCACACCTGGGCGCTGGCCTTGCAGGTATGCTCGTCGAACACGATGAAGTTGAGGAACAGCTCGCAGTTCACGTTCTTCTTGCCGACGGTGTAATGCTTGATGCCCTTCTTCTTGGCCCAATCGGCGATGGACTTGTCGAGCAGGTTCTTGGCATCGCGGGTCGGGCCGTCCTTGCCGTAGTCGTTGACCGTGAACGACATGGTGGTGCACTTGGCGGCTGCCGGCGCGGCCATGGCGCAAACGGTTGCGGCCGCAGCGGCGGCAAGCAGGACGGATGTTGCTATCGAGCGCATGAGCTGCCTCCCCTCGGCAAAGATGGCCCCCCCGGCGCTCATCCTATAGCCGCAAGCTGCCGGGCATGCCTAGCCCGAACTGCGCGTTGTCCCAGGCCCCGTGGTGCGGGGTCAACCCCGTTAGTGCAAATAGGGCGAGTCGCCTCCGCGCGGCGCCATGCCGGAATCGAAGAAGAAGCCGTGATCGAACGGCCCCGCGGACGTCTGCCGGTCGGTGAAGGGATCGCGATAGCTGTTCACGCCGCCGAACAGGCCGCGCGTCAGCCCATAGGTGTTGACTACATCCTCCGACCGATAGGAGTAGTAGCCGCCCACCCGCGGCCGGTAGCCGCGCGCGCGGGCCGCATGCCGGCGGTGGTGGCGCACCTTGGGCTGCGCAGCCGAGTCGGCGGACGCCCCGAGCTTGGCCCCGGGCCCCGCCGCCTCGCCCGCCGACGCCAACCCGATCAGCGCCATGGCGCCGAGCGCGAATGCCAGGGCTTTTCTCATCACGATCCTGCCTTCGAGGTTAAGGGCTGTCCCGTTTCGTTCCAGTGTAGGGCCTGAAGGCAACGAAATCCTGAATCGCTCCCCGTGGGGAGAACGAGGACCGCCCGAACCCCGTGCCTCGAGCCAGTGTGCCGGGGTTGGCGCCCCGACCTGCCTTGGCTCAATTGCACAGCCTCGCCTGAACGGTACATTGCTGGCCAAGGCCACCCGGCTTGCAGCTCGACTTCAGGCCGCTGACTTTGTAGCCCGGTGCCGAGCCGACCTTCATGCCCCCCGACATGAAGCCGGCCCAGGAGCCCCAGTCGGTGGCCTGGAGCACCGCCTCCCAGGCCTGAAACATCGCAGAATCCTTCGAACCGCCGGTTCCGGTTCCGGCTTTGGTGACGCACGCGGCCTCGGCGGCCGCGCCCGCGGCCAGCAGCGCGCCGGCGAACGCCAGCGCCGGCAGTATCGCACGCGCAGATTTGCTCATGGCTCTTGCTCCCTCATGTAGCCAAGTATGGCCCAGGCCTTCCGCCTATGCCGCCCTTCTTGCACCGGAAGTCAGTACCCGACGGCCCGGGCGCCCACGCTAATCACTGCGTTACCCCATTGCGCAAAGCGAAGGACAGCGATCCCGGGCACTTTGCCCGAGATCGCTGCCCTTGCAACTGCCGAGGCTCGCACTTTCGCGGGCGCGAGCCGATTTTCCAGGCGCCGTGGCCGGCCGGTGACGCGGGCAGGCCCGCGGCTAGCTGGCCAGCTGCAGGTTGACCGCCTTCGGGCCCTTGCCGCGCTTGTCCGGCTCGGTCTCGAAGGAGACGCGCATGCCTTCGTCGAGCGTGCCGATATTGGACCGTTCGACGGCGGTGATATGGACGAAAACGTCCTTGCCCCCTTGGTCCGGCGTGATGAAGCCGAAGCCCTTCGTCTGGTTGAAGAACTTTACAGTTCCAGTTTGCCGCATGCGTGGTCTCCATGTCCCCGGGAAAAGCGCATATCGCGCCAGCCGCAAAGCGGACGCGGGTGAAGCCAAGGCAGTCTCGTCCGATGTCGGGGAACGTGAGGTGCGCGAGATAACGGTAAGGCGTCTGCGCGAAGCATCTCAGTACAGGCTCAGCAGTCTCCGCCGGGTCCGATAGGCCGCCCGAACTGCGCCGGAGTATCGGTGATTGCTTTTCCTTGCGCAAGGCAAATTAGCGCTTGCAATTTACGTCCTGCTGCGCATACGGCGCTTCGGGCCGGGGGCAGGCCGTCCGGCCGGGGCCGTCGTCGGCTCGATCCACGCCCGCCCGCGGCCTGCGGCCGGGCGGCCGGCGCCGGGCCGGCGGCTCAACTCGGGCAGGATGGCCGCCAGCTCGCCGTCCAGGCCATAGGGCGGGTTGATCAGGGCGAGCCCGCAGCCGTTGAGGCGGTCGACATCGCCCGCGCGCTCGATCATCAGCTCGACGCGCAGCAGCTTGGGGGCGCCGAGGGCGGCCAGGGCCACATGAAACCGGCCGATCGGCTTCGGGTCCTTGATGGGGTACCAGGCCATATACACGCCGGTAGCAAAACGCTCGAGGGCTTGCGCCAGGCCTTCGGCCATGCGGTCGAGCTCGGCCACCTCCTCGAACGGGGGGTCGATCAGGACGACGCCGCGCCGCTCCTTGGGCGGCAGCAGGGCCTTGAGCGCCACCCAGGCATCGAGCGCCAGCACCTTGGCCCGGCGGTCCCTGCCGATATTCGTCTTCAGGAGCGCGCCGTCTTCGGGATGGAGCTCGTTGGCGATCAGGGTGTCCTGCGCCCGCATGAGCCTGAGCGCGATCAGAGGGCTGCCCGGATACAGGCTGAGCGTGGGCCCCACGTTTTCTGCACGCACGGCATCGAGATAGGGTTGCAGACGCCGCGCCACGTCGGGCGGCAGGGGCCGCGCGTCCGGCCCGATCAGGCGGGCGATGCCGCCCAGCCATTCGCCGGTCTTGCTGGCCTCGGCCGAGGCGAGCGCGTAGCGGCCGGCGCCGGCGTGCGTGTCGATGACGCGGAACGGCGCCGCCTTGCGCTTCAAGCATTCGATGACGAGCGCGAGCACGGCGTGCTTCAGCACGTCGGCGAAATTCCCGGCGTGATAGGCGTGGCGGTAGTTCATGGGCTGCCAGCATGCGCCGCAAGGCCGGGCCCCTGTCAATCGCGCTCGCGTCCCGATGCAGCCCGCAACGCCCGGTTAACCGCATCCGATGAAGCGGGCAGCTTTTCTCGAATTCCCGAGCGCTCGTTACGGCCGCCGTAAACCTAACGCGCTAGCGTCCCCCGTAAGGCCGCGGTCTTTCCGCGCCGACAGGGGACCCGCATCAGCCATGCCGCAGCCCGATGTTTTCACCATCTATCTAGCTGTCGTTGCGGCCTGCCTGGCACTGAGCCTCGTGTGGCTGGTGGTGGCGCGCACCTTCCCCACGCTTTATGCCGCCCGCTTCTGGTTTGCCGGCACGCTCGCTGCCAGTCTCGGCATGGCCCTGTCGCTGTGGCGCGCCGCCTTCGACCCGACCCTGCCGCTGCTGGCGGGCAACGGCCTGATCCTGCTTGGCTCGGGCCTCGGCTGGGCCGGCGTGCGTCAGTTCAGCGGCAAGTCCGCGCCCTGGCTGACCATTCTCGCCGTCACCGTCGGCACCGTTGCAGCCCTGGCCTTGTGCACGCTGTGGTACGACAGCCTCACCCTGCGCATCGTCATCTTCTCCGCTGCCCAGTCCGTGCTGATCGGCTGGGCGGTGTTCGACATCCTCGACCGCCGCGGCGGCGCCATCACCCCGGGCTTCCTGATCGCGGCTGGCGCCTGCAGCGTGCTTCTGCTGCTCAATGCGGTGCGCACCGTGCTGGCGGTGTTCACCAGCAGCGGCGAGATCTCGTTCCTGGCAGGCAGCCAGATGCAGGCGGCCCTGATCTTCCTCGTAGCCGTGTTCGGGGCACTGGTGTGCCAGTTCGGCTTCCTGTTGATGACCATGGACCGGCTGCAGTCGGAGATGGTGCAGCTCACCGGCGTCGACGACCTGACGGGGGTCGCCAACCGCCGGCGCCTGCTTGCCGCCTGCGAGCAGGAATGCACGCGCTCGACCCGCAGCGGCCGCGTCTTCTCCGCGATGGTGATCGACGTCGACCGCTTCAAATCGATCAACGACGGGCACGGCCACGCCGTCGGCGACGAATTCCTCAAGCTGTTCGCGCATACGGCGCTGGCGCAGCTGCGCGCCCAGGACCTGTTTGCGCGGCTGGGCGGCGACGAGTTCTGCGTGCTGATGCCCGAGACCGGCGGCGAGCAGGCCGCCAAGACCGCCGCCCGCCTCGCCGCCGCCATCCGCACGACGTTCGTGTCCCGCAACGGCGCCACCATCGGCTCCACCGTCAGCATCGGCGTGGCGCAATGGTCGCCGGCGATCGGCCGCGACCCCTTCGCGCTGCTCGAGCTCGCCGACAAGGCGCTCTACCTGACCAAGAAGTCCGGGCGCGACGGCGTCACCCTGGCCGCGGGCCCGGCATCCGAGCCGGCCGAGCCGCTGGCGGCGTAAGCCGAGCGCGGCCTCAGCCTCGCCGCAACGCCCCCAGCACGAGCGCGCGCAGCGATATTGCGGGCGCACAAGGGTGAGGCCGGTGAAGATGCGCAGGTGCAGGCTGCGGTCCGCCTCGGCCAGGCGGTAGAGCGCATTGACGAGCGCCACCGGCTTGCCGATGCCGATCGGGATGGCGAGCGCCATGTCGCGCCCGGCGCGGTCGATGATCGCCTCGGCGCAGCGCACAGGATCGCTCGAGCGGAAGGTCAATGCGGCGCTCCTCGGTTGCGCCGGTCATCTAGCACATTGGGCTGCAGGCTAGCTCGGCCGCCGGATGCTCGGCGCCGGCACGCGCTCGATCATGACGTTGACGCACGCGGGCTTGCCGCTGGCGAGCGCCCGCTCCAGCGCCGGAACAAGGTCGCCGGCGGCCGTGACCAGCTCACCGTGCCCGCCGAGCGCCTGTGCGACCAGGTCATAGCGCGAGGGCAGCAGCTCGCAGCCGTGCACGCGGTCGCGGCCGTACTCGCGCAGCTGGATCTGGTGCTCGGCGTTCCAGGTCGCATCGTTGCCGACGACGGCCACGAAGGGGAGCGCATTGCGCACGGACGTGTCGAGCTCCGCCATGTGGAACCCGAAGCTGCCGTCGCCCATCACGGCGATGACGGGCGCGCCAGCGCCCCAGTCGGACGCGCGCGCGGCAATGGCAAACGGGATCGACGCGCCGATCGAGCCGGCGGGACCGTTGATGATGCGGCGGGCGGGCGAGAGCATGGCCTGCGGCCACTGCCCGATCTCGCCGCCGTCGCACACCAGGATCGCGTTCGGTCGGCTGTCGAGGACGGCTTTGAGCGCGCGGCACAGCTCGACTGGATGCACCTTGCCGGGCTCGCGTGCGCCGAGCGCGGCCCACGCCGGCGGCCGATAGGCCAACGCGGCGCGGACCTCGCGCGTCCAGGCCGCATGGCGCTTCGCCTGGTGCGCCGCGCGCTCGATCAGGGTTTGCGCCGCCCGCCG
>ORMF011471895.1_pt1 | contig 12084 bp, 13 predicted proteins | sample 1779871 | NCBI WGS metagenome assembly ORMF01 (sample SAMEA104232316, study PRJEB22302) | groundwater metagenome | biome: forest; feature: aquifer; material: groundwater | place: USA | collected 2011-08-07 | depth 5.4 m | reverse complement strand
CGGATGGCGGACTCGTGGGCTCAGTTCGAGGAGTTTCAACTCGTGGATTCTCTGGAGCGGGTTTTCTGTCGTCCTGCGCGTAAGCCACTGCTGCCGAAACGCTGAACAGGATCGCCGCTGCGAAGGTCGAAAAACCTGACCTCACTCTTGCGGATTTTGCTTTCATTTGAATACCTCCTGAATCGCGAACGAACAGCTATGACTTCATCGGCGATAGGAACCACCGCTAAAGTGCCACTGCCAGTTCTGATAGCCCTCCTGATACCCGCGCATGAAGCCGTCCCGGTAGGCCTGCTTGTAACTTCCGTTGGAGAACAACGAGAAGAGGCCGTTGGAAGCGCCGCTCCTGTAGAAGTGAGAGCGTTCCGGATCATAGCTTTGCCCGCGGCGTCCGTCGTTAGCCCCCGTATACAGGCCATCTTGGTAACCCTGGTCGTAAGCATTGGAACTGTAGCGATAGCCACCGTAATTCGAGGAATTATAGACGCGCGTGCTTTCGTAGATCCGATCACGATTTCGGTCGCGATCACGATTCCGATCACGATCACGATCTCGGTCACGGCCACGATGCCGATTGCGGTCACGATCGCGGTCGCGATCACGGTCGCGATCGCGATTCCGGGAGAGGTCCGACTCGCGAATCAGAACCCGATCGCCCTCGCGGTTCTTATCCACGCGGCTACGACTAGTGTCGCGGTTGCCACTCGTAGTTCGCGAGTTGGTATCGCTAGAGCGATCCCGAGCTTGCCGGTCAATATCTTTGTCGCGCCGGCTCTGCCCGCCAGTACTGCCGCTTCGGGTTTGATTGCCACGGCTAGTGCCGCTGCTTCGGCTGCTTGAGCTGCTGCTACTTGAACTGTTGCTGCGGCTCGAGCTGCTACTACTGCTGCTCCGGCTACTCGAACTGCCGCTACTCGAGCTGCTGCTACGGCTCGAACTTCCGCTGCTACTGCGACTATCACCGCCGCCTCGTCGATCCTGCGCTGCCGCCAATGAACCCGGCGCGTGCGTCAGCCAGAACAGAGTTGAAGTTGCTAATACAAATGTGCCCAGCGTGTTCCCAATCGAATGAGTTTTCATATGCTGCCTCCTTGCGCGCAGCCACCGATGACCTCTGCGCCGCGTCTCGGGGAGAGACTGGACTAATTTGCCGCAAAGTATACACCCGAACTGTCGCGGGGAATAGCAATATCCGCGGCGCAAAGCGTCACTGATTGATCTCGTCGGTTTGGCGTCCCGCGATCTTGCGCTCAAGTATGTTCGTGGTTCGATCGGTAACGCTGGCGGGCGCTTCTCTAGCGGCGGCAACTGTGCGTTCATCCTCATCTGGACTGAAGTCGATTGGTTGCCGATCGAAAGGGCGAGCCGGCGGATCAATTTGCAATGGCGAGTCTGCACGAGACTCGATCTGCCTCACGGGGCCGGGCCGAATCGAAAGTCCAGCGATGATTCGACCTAAACCTGAAAGTGTGGGGATCAGGCCAATCAACCAAATGATGTGAATGACTGGAGATAACTCGAAAGGAATTTGAGCGATGGCGTCGGGTGGCAGCTTCAACACCAGGTTGTGACCCAGGAAATAGAGAAATGTCCCGAGGCCAATGCCCGAAAACATCGTGACAAAGCCTCTGGTCAAATGGTTCTCGCGACGGCGTTCTGGTGTCTTTTCACTTCTCTCAGACGCCTTTTCTCTTCTACTGCGGCGCTGCTCACGCCAATCATCCGAGCTGCGTGCAATCTCTCGGTTCATCTTGTCAAGCGCACGCGAAACGTCTTCGGTGACGTGCGCGATCTTGATGTTGCTGAAGATGTCTTTGAGTTTTGCGGGAATACCGTCGCTCCGGGCAATCGCTTCGCTGAGTTTGACTGCTTTGCCGATCACTTTGAGATTAGCGCCACAAGATCGACAGAACTTCAGCTCAGGAGTTGATTCAGTGGCGCATTGGGGACAGAACATAATCGTTCACCGCATTGTTCAGCATTATCCGGCTGTTTTCGTTATGAGCAAAGCAATCTCAATTACGCCCGCCGCTCATGAGTTGTTCACATTAAAAGGCGCCTTCGACGCGCGGTTTCGCCGAAAGCTCCGCACCAACCGATCACAAGTTCCTTGACACCTCCGGCGATTGGCTCTAACGTCGCCGGTTAGTACGAGACTGCGCATCCAGTTCTGAACTCTCGTATATTAGAAGGCAAAATCATGCGCTTTACCAACCAATCAGGAGGTTCTATGAAGAGTCTAAAGTCCTTGCTTACTGTTCTGTGCGCGGTGCTGGTCATGGCTTGCTTCCACGTTTCCACGTCGGGGCAAACGCGAAGTCAGTCCGCAGATACAAGAGTAGCCAACGTTAGGGCCGAAGGAATGGCAGTCAGATTTGAGTCGGCGATTCCGTACTCGACTGCGACCCTGACCGTCTCGGGACCCGACGGTGTTGTCTATCGTCGGCAATTCGAAGGTGGCACACAGCCCTCGTTCGCGCTTTTTGGGAAGACCGGCGCTCCGTTGGGCGACGGCCAGTACACCTACGAACTAACGTTCACTACCCTGCAACAAAACTTCAAGGACCAAAGCATGGCGCGCCGGGATGATGACGGGGTTGAGGACGAGCAGGGCCGCATCAACCGTAGCCGCTTGCCGGTGCAAGGTTCGGTTCAATCCGGATCGTTCGCCGTGCTAAATGGCACTCTCTACGTTGGCAACGAGACGGAACCAACTATCCGCCGAGATTCGCCAAACAAGAATTCAGACTCGCCAACAAAGGGGCCAGATAAGAACTTGGACAGAAATCCGCAGACGCGGACTCCGGGCGTGATCTCCAGCAACACGTTGAACAGACTTCGCAACCATCGGGCGGCTCTGCTCCCGATGTTTGATCAGGTGATCCCCGACGATCTGATCATACAGGGAAGCACCTGCGGCGGGCTCGATTGCGTCAACAACGAAACTTTTAACTTTGACACGATCCGGCTGAAAGAGAACAACACTCGCATTTCATTCAACGACACCAGCGTCGCTCCCTTCCCGACCAACGACTGGACGATCAGGGCAAACAGCTCAGCCAGTGGTGGCGCCAGTTTCCTCGCATTCGTAGATCGGGGAGCTTCTGAAAGTGGCGACGAAACGGGTACGATCGTGTTTGAAGTCGACGCGGGTGCTCCGGCCAATGCGCTCAAGGTGAGCAGCACTGGTAAGGTCGGACTGAGGACCGCTACGCCGGTCTTGGATCTGCACATTGCGACCAGCGATACTCCGGCCCACCGGCTCGAACAAAACAGTTCGGGCGGTTTCACGGCGCAAACATGGGACATTGCCGGCAATGAAGCCAACTTCTTCGTCCGCGACGTGACCGGTGGTTCTCGCTTACCATTCCGCATCCGGCCCGGCGCCCCAACGAGTTCGATCGACATTAACGCTAGCGGCCAGGTCGGGATCGGGACCGCGAGTCCATCCACGAAACTGGAAGTTGTCGCTGGCTCGATCGCGGACGGAGTTCGCATCACGGGAACCACCGCCGGAACGATATCTCCTGCGTTCAAGTTATTCGATTCAGCCACGCAAAGGGGAGCGTTAGGCTTAGCCGAAGGGGCCGGACATTTCAGTGGTGATGCAGTTGCAGGAGACATTGTTTTCCAGGCAACTACTGGAAAACTGCTATTGCAATCCGGCGCGGGAACTTCGGCGTTGGCAATAACCACTACCAACAATGTCGGCATCGGGACGGCCGCACCAACTCTTAAGTTATCGGTCCTGGGTGACGCCAACAAATCAGTCGGGGGCGGATCCTGGCAGGTCTTTTCAGACGAGCGCTTGAAGACCATCAGCGGCCGATTCAACAGTGGACTCAAGGCCGTCATGCAGTTGCAGCCAATCCGCTTCCAGTACCGGAAAGACAATGTCCTGGGTCTCCAGTCCGAATTGGAAAACATCGGTTTTGGCGCTCAGGCCTTGCAGAAGGTCATTCCTGAAGCGGTAACCAGGAACGCGAACGGCTATCTTCAGGTAAACAATGATCCGATTCTCTGGACCATGCTCAACGCAATCAAAGAGCAGCAGAAAGAGATCGTAGAACTGAAAGGGCAGATCCAGAAGCTGCAATCTGCTTCGCAGCGGCGACACGCGAAGTCGCGTCGGTGAATAGCGCGCCCTTAAGTAACAGAGGATGCCGATGCGAGTCGCGGCATCTTTTGTTTTGATGAGGGACGGGACCGAAGCCACCACCTGGGTAGGCGGTGGGCTCTTCACGCTGAAGGCGTGAAATAAAATAGCCTGGGCGCCCGATGAATCGGGACGCCACCCCAGGATCGCGATCCAATTGAGAATTTAGAGCCCGCTTTTGCGGGCGACAGATTCGGTGCCGGCAGCGACCAGATGGCCCGCTCCATTCACGATTCACGATTCACGATTTTTTCCTGCTCAAGCCTTCTTCACAAACTTGAGCGCCACGCCGTTCATGCAATAACGCAGCCCCGTGGGTTTCGGCCCATCATCAAAGACGTGTCCCGTGTGCGCATCGCAGCGCGCGCACTGCACTTCAGTGCGGGTCATTCCCAGGCTGCTATCAACTTCCTCATGCACGTTTTCCTTTTTGATAGGCGCCCAGAAACTCGGCCAGCCGGTGCCGGAATTAAACTTCGTAGCCGCATCAAACAGCGGCAGCTCACACGCGGCGCATTCAAACGTGCCGTCGTCATGAATGTCATTCAGCGGACTGGTGTACGGCGCTTCAGTTCCCTTCTGTCGCATCACGTTGTACTGCTCAGGCGTGAGTTGTTGCTTCCATTCTGCATCCGTCTTGATCACTTTTTTGATTCCTTTTGATTTCGGGCCATTGCCGTTTGCTCCCTCTCCTTCTGGGAGAGGGTCGGGGTGAGGGTTTGCTTTCGAACCGTTTGGTTCTTGCCAGAGAGTCGCTGCGGCGAACGGTAGCCGCGCCAGGACCGCAAACGCTCCGACCGCAATTGAAGATGAAAGAAAGTAACGTCTGTTCATAGTTTGACCCCAATGATATCCAGGATCGTTTCGCCAACCTAATTACGGACGGGATCGCGGATTGGATGCCTTCATCACGCTGAAGGCGTGAAATAAAATAGCCTGGGGTAAGCGCGCAGCGCGCCACCCCAGGATCGCAATCCAATCAAGAAGCAAAGCCCGCTTTAGCGGGCGAGAGATTCGCAGGTGCGCCGACTTGTCACCCCGGCTGATTAGGTAAGAGTTCCATGAATTGAGGACGGAGCGCGATGATGACACTACCGCCTGCGTCAGCAGTTGGATCCATTCGCATTTACCGCGACGGCTCACAATCCGCGGTCTCATCGGGCTATCGTGCTATACTCCGACGCAAGGACTGCCAAGACATCTCCAGCACATTTCAAAATCATCTTCCGGTTTTGACGCTCCTTCGATTGAACTTGAATTTAGAAGCGACAAGGGCGGAAAAGCAGACATGACTACAAAGAAAGTGCAACCGTTTACGTACCGATTCCTCGATGACGGGCCGAATGTGCGTTTGGAATTGACCAACGCTACCCCGGACGCCCTCAAGCGGGTCGAGATTCTAACTGTGTTCCTGAAAGATCAAGAGACTCAGGGCGCGGGCCCTTCGCAGGCCCACATTCGCTTTGAGGCCGTCGAACGCATTCTGCCTGAGGAGAAGTCGATCCTGTCTCACAAAACCTGGATCAATGGAATCGCCGCCGGACAAGATCGCGATCAGATGGAACGGCTCAGGGTAATCAGCGGCGAAGCCAGCCCCTACGTCCTGGATATTTCCTGGCAAGACCCGGAAGGCAAAACGCGCTTTCAAAGAATCCCCGTCGGACACTGACCTTGTCAGTACTGCCCGCGTCAGTAGGTGCGTAGCTCTGGTCAGTACCACCTGCGTCAGCGGGTGGGTGCGGGGCAGTAGCCCGATTTACTCCGTGAGATAAGCTTTTCTATCTCACGGGACAAGCTGTTAGGGAGGGCGCGATCGTCCACGTCTTATCTCCCTCTCCCGCTGGGAGAGGGGAACAAACAAAAGCGCCAACGGCGCGCCATGCAATAGCCTGGGCCATCGGCCCAGGAACGCGTCACATTTGTTTTTGTCCAAGCCGCATCGTCCAGGCAGTACGTCTACTCACTCTCGGAAAAGAGACCTTCAATGTCTCTGGCGCTGTGCAGCACGCGGATGATCTCCACGCCATGTTGAGTTGGCCGATAGAAGATCAGATGATTGCGAAGCCCTTTACACGCCACATCCTAATTCCGACCAGCGCGGAATTCTTGAACTCACGTTAGCTTCCCATTAGCGGCATGCGCTCAAGATCTCGAAACGTCACTTCCGCGGCATCAAGAAAACGATATGCCGCGTCAACGTCATCCAGCGCGATATGGTATGCGAGGCCGATGAGGTCAGAAAGAGCCGCATCTCTGCGGGTGATGGACATGAGGTTCCTACTTCCGGTTGCTAATCCGGTTTTCTAACTCGGTACGCAGGTGCTCCCAATCCTTCTCATTGAGCGCCGACGATTTAGTTGCCAGCCCCTCCAGCAAAAGGCCCTCTAACTTTTCTTCAGCTTTACGCCTTTGCTGTTCCCGCAGCAGGGCGTGGAAGTATTCACTCGGGTCGCTGTAACCGCCCTCTCCGATCTGCTCGTCAACGAAGTCTTTCATTTGATCTGGAAGTGAGATGTTTAGAGTTGTCATGCCCGCAAACCTCTCTCAAGAGTGTCCCTATGGTGGCACGCCTGACGGGTGGTTGACAATACCTTGCGTGAACTGACTCCGCGTGCGGCTCAAGTAATCTGTTCACGATTTACGATTTCTTACTCTCTCTCCCGCTGGGAGAGGGTTGGGGTGAGGGCCTACACGGCGCGCTAGACCCTCACCCTTGGTCCCTCGCCCAACGGGAGAGGGAAAGGATCGCGGCTGTGCCGCCGCGCACCGCGGAAAGCCTCTGGCTTTCCGTGACGACTCTCATCTTTTCCCGAGGCTATGCCTCGGAGGTGGAGGCCCAGCCTCCTTCATAATTCTAATCGGCGTGCCGGAAAGCCAGAGGCTTTCCGCAATGTGCGGCGGCGAAGCCGCAAGACCATACTCGCGCCACGAGAGACTGATTCAAGGTAACAAGCGGGGCAGTAGCCCGACCGTGAGGGAGGGCTCATCTACTCACGATTTACGATTCACGATTCACTGGTTGAGCGTCCCTCCCCAAACCGCGCTCGCTGTGCGTTTCGCCATGCGTGTGATCTCCTTTAATTTAGTTTTGTTGATTGTAGCGCCGCACGTGATCGGGCAAGTAGTGCAACCGTACAGGAGGGCTTGATCGTCTGTGTTGACGGTGAAAAAAGATGTACGATTCTCGGTGATTGCTATATAATGCGCGCCTCTTATGGAATCGGTTTTCGCTCCCTGACATGTTCATTCTAGTCGATTATGACAATCTCCCGCCGATCGAAACCCGCAGAGGTGTACTCAGTATTGTCACCAAGATCCTTAACACCATAGGAGCAAGTCGTCTAACAGCACACCCTAGAGTTCGGTTTAAGCTGTATGGTGGATGGTATGAATTAAGTCGAATGACCCGACGTGCGCAACTACTCTCTGAGGAAGTCCGGCGCGTGTTTCCTAGGGCGGTCCCCGTCACGGCGACGACCGGCGCCGTTTCACCAATCGTGGCGGTCGAATTAGCACAGGGCATCGAAATTGACCCGCGGGCAGTTATCGAGAACACTTTTAGGACACGTGAACTTCCCAGCGGACTTCGATGTGATCTGCCTCCCTTCACTAATTGCGTTAGCCCTGGGGCTTGTCCCCTGGCTCACTTTGCACAATTCATCAGTGCGAGTTGTCCAGAACGCGGTTGCCGTGTTGAGCCAAAACAGATAATGGGACGAGATGAGCAGAAATTAGTCGATGGGATGTTGACCGCAGACTTGATTTACTCAGCGGTCCGACGACAAGCGGATGTTGGAATTGTCAGCTCGGATGACGATTTATGGCCGGGCATAAAGTCCGCATTATTACTTGGAGCGAACGTCATACATATTCATACCATACCCGGAAGAATTACGCCCTCCAGGTACAGCAGAGGAGCGGGCAGAACATATAGTCAACTCGCATTGAATTGAGGCCGAAAATGAATTTTGAAGAGTTCAAGCGAATCCTAACATCATTCGCCGACAATCCGGCGGATGTAGATCTATCCAAAGGACAACTCCTCGTTCAAATTCGTGAAGAAATTATCGGCGCCGAAATTCACATAAGAGAAGGTGAACTGTATGTCAACGAAGCGGGTGACGAGTTTCCAGCACGTCAATGGCTCGTGGCGAGAATCGGACGACTATTTCAGTTGGCAGACAGAATCCTCAGTTACGTTCCAGAAGAGAAAACATTCGTTGTTCCAACCGGCAACCTCTTGGACCAATTGGAAGCGCGAACCAATGATGATGAGGTCTTCACTGACGACGCTCTAGCATGTCTTACGACTGTATTAAGCCGACGACCCGCCGGAACAACGTCAGTCTTATATCTGACGTCGGACGCCGGCGAAGGTAAGACTACGGTTATTCAGCAATTGGCCCGCGCACAGGCCACCGCCTACAAGAACAAAATGTCGGACTGGCTACTTGTGCCGATTTCTTTGGGAGGTCGTCCGTTTCTCCGTTTTGATGACGTTGTCATAGCTGCGCTCGTAAATCAATTCAGATTTCAGTTTCTTTATTACGATGCTTTTTTGGAGCTGGTTAGGCTCGGAGTGCTGGTGCCCGCTTTCGACGGATTTGAAGAGATGTTCGTTGAGAGTTCAACTGGAGAAGCATTGTCAGCGTTGGGAAACCTCGTAAAGTCTTTGTCATCGTCAGGAAGTGTTCTCATATCAGCGAGGAAGGCTTACTTCGACTACAAGAGTTTTACTACGCAAGCGAAACTTTACGATTCAATAGAAGCGGATTCTGTCGCATTTTCGAGATTGTCGCTTTCACGGTGGAATCGAGATCAGTTTCTCGACTATGCGAGAAAGCGGCAGATTCCTGATGGGGAGGCGATATATGGTGATGTCTCCGGTCGTTTAGGGGAACATCATCCACTATTGACGCGCGCGGTATTAGTTAAGAAGCTGCTCGACATCGCGTCCACTATTACCGACAGGGGAGCTTTGCTTCAAAAGCTTGGCCATGCACCCGACGATTACTTTTTCCAATTTGTTGATACTATCATTGAACGCGAAGCCAACGAAAAATGGATTGACCGGTCGGGCGAACATGCACGTCCACTCATCACTATCCCCGAACACCACGCGCTTCTGTCGTTACTAGCCCAGGAGATGTGGCTATCTAGTTCGCTAGTCCTGAATGGCGAATCCCTCGACGTAATAGCTGACTTCTTCTCGGAAATATTTAATAAGTCTCCTGTTATTGCTCGTCAGGTAAAGGAGCGACTTAAACAGCACGCATTGATTGTGAACGTTCCTTCTAACAGGTCTCTCTTCTCATTTGATCACGAAGAATTCCGAGATTTCTTTTTGGGCCAGGCAATTGGGCGACGCCTTGGGGAGAAGGCGGATTCCGATTCGCGAGAAATGCTGCGAGTGGGCCCGCTGCCTAATCATACTTTCGAATCAGCTGCACACTTTCTTCGTAATGGTAACTACGACCTGTGCAAGGCTGCGTTTGCGCTAGGGGATTTTAGCAAGTCGGACGTGATCACGTCTTTCACGCGCGAGAACTGTGGTGGACTGATCGTGCGCCTCTTAGATGGCGTTGAATCTGCGTCTCTCTCTATCGGCGATGTTTCATTCCCGCCAGAGTCGCTTCGAGCTCGATCGCTATCCGGTGTCACGTTCTCTGACTGCTATTTTCAAACGACTTCTCTTGATGGTACGGTGCTTAAGGATTGCGCGTTTGTTAACTGCAGATTTGATGGTTTGGAAATAACAAGGACCACCTCGATAACTAACACTCGAATGAGCAATTACGCGCTTCAGAGTGTCTGTCCCATCGGCCACGACAATCGGATATTTGATCCGTCCGCGGTTAGCAGCGCACTTATCCATGCCGGCTTCGTTCTGGATAAACCGGAAATGGAAGCCGCCGCTAAAAAAACAAAGGTAGAATCAGACGAAGAACTGAGCGTTACGGAAAGAGCTCTAAGATATTTTCTGCGAGCGACGATCGTCACGGAAGAAGCGCTTAACCTGCGTTTGGGAAAGAAAAGCACCTTATTTTTTGACAAGATCGTACCGCAACTGAATAAACACCGAATCGTCGAAGAGCTTTCTCATCCAAGATCTGGTCGTCGACAGTTTCGTCTTCGCGTGAGGATGAGTGAAATAGATGACGCGCTGCTGAAGAGCGACGGTAAGTTTCAGAGATTCCTGGACCACTTCTGAAGTAGAACCCGTCACTTACACTTGCTATATCCACAATCCCGGCAAAAATCACAGCCACTCGCGTGCTCAAGTTGGCCGCGGCATTCGGGGCAGATGCCAATCATTGTGGACATGATTGCGCCGGTCACTTGAGTTGTGGGCACGCTCTGCTGTTTGCCAAGGGCGCGCGCGGAATCGGGATGGCCCTTCAAGCGCCGGTTGGTGATCATGATGCATTCAGCCACGGCTTGTTCGGGCGAAGTCAGCAGGCGCTCGTTGAACCAAACAGCGTGCGTGCCCGTGACTTTGTTCAAGCTGTAGGAAACCTCTGACGCGTCAAAGCCGCCGCGCAGCATCTTGGAGGCCAGCATGCCGACGCCGCCGCTGATGGGGCCGGTGGCAAAGACTTCCTGAATCATCTCGTTATCGTGATTGACGGTTACATAGAGGTTCTGGCCATCGAAAGGAATCCGCCAGGTCGCGCCCGAAAGTTCGCGCGGACGTTCGAGCCGAATCCCGCCCTGCTTGCGCGCGGCTGCTTCGGCTTCTTCTAATCTTCTGGCGGCAGCCTCGTTCTCAGACTCCGCCCTTGCTGACGCGCGGGCTTCTGACACATGCGCGGGCAGCTCATCCATCGCTTCGACGACGGTGGTGGTTGTGGTGACGACCGTCGATGTTTCGTTCTTCGGCTCCTGCTTCATCGAAGTGAGCACCTGATTTTCGCGCGAGCCGTCGCGATAGTAACTCACGGCTTTGCAGCCAAGCTGTTGCGCCAGGCGATAGAGATGATCGACTGACTCAAGCGTGTCGTTGACGGCGCCGTTGCAAGTCTTGGAAACGCTGTTGTCGACGTTGCGCTGCGCGGCGGCGAGCACGTGTACGTGCTGTTCCGCGCTGATGGACATCGCTGAAATGAAATAACCGGGCAGTTCGTGTTCGTGCTCGACCACGTAAGCCGCAGCCTCGTCGATCGAATCCGGATCGGTTTGATCTACATCCATGCCCAGCGCTTGCGCGGCGAGGCTGTGAACGTACGTGCGCGTGCCGAGAGTGTCCTTGCGCACGTATGCCCACGAGAAGTTGGGTTCAACTCCCGACGACGTTTCTGCCACCAGGGAAATAGTGCCGGTCGGAGCAATCGTCGTTACTTCATAGTTACGCGGGGTGAGCGGAACTTCACGTGAGATGCCAATCTCGTCGTAAATGAAATTGGCGTAGGCTTCGCGGTTGGGCTCAAGCTCAGGGAAGACGCCGCGTTCGGCGCCGAGCCGCAGACTTTCATTCCAGGCTTCGCGACGAACAAAGCCCATCACTTCGTCCATCAAATCGATCGACGCCGGCGAGCCGTAGGTGATCTTCAGATTCAGACACAGATCGGCAAAGCCCATGATGCCCAAGCCAAGCGGTCGCGTGCGCTTGACCACGTCGTTTATTTCGGGCAAAGGCCAGGCGCAGGTGTCTATGACGTTGTCGAGAAAGCGCGTGCACCAGTGGGTGACTTCACGCAGACGGTCCCAATCGAGACGGTTTTCGCGGTCATAGAACTTGGCCACATCGATCGAGCCGAGGTTACACGAATTCGCGAAGTGCAGGAACTGCTCGCCGCAGGGATTGCTCGCCATGATTGGGCCCATCGACTCGATCATGTGATTGTGGCGATTGACTTCGTCGATGAAGGCGATGCCCGGCTCGGCATACCGATGCGCGCTGGCGATAATGCGGTTCCAGATGTCCGGCG
>ORMF012340011.1_pt1 | contig 12086 bp, 5 predicted proteins | sample 1779871 | NCBI WGS metagenome assembly ORMF01 (sample SAMEA104232316, study PRJEB22302) | groundwater metagenome | biome: forest; feature: aquifer; material: groundwater | place: USA | collected 2011-08-07 | depth 5.4 m | reverse complement strand
GCTGGTCAACTTCTCGATATCCTCAGCTTTGCGCGCGCCGGCAAAGACTTCGCGTGCCCCCGCTTCGGCGAACGCCAAAGCCAGAGTGCGACCGAGGCCGCGACTCGCACCGCTGATTAAGACTGTTCTGCCTTTGATGTCCATCTATGTGGCGCTACTTCTTCACCAAACGTGCATAAGCATACAGCGCTGCGCCTATCGCCGCCCATACCAGCACGAGTTCGACACTGGTGAGAGAGTGATTTGTGATTCTCTCACTGAGACTGTGCGTTTTCAGCGTTCCAACGTCAGAAACCACCTGCACTATGATTAAGGCACCCATTGAAAGCACCGACAACAAAGCCGCCGCTCGCTGTAACCAAAGCGGCATTCCAATACTAATCTGTTTTTGAAGCTGGGGGTTCCAACGCGGCAATAGAAAGAATGTCAGGCTGTGCAAAAAGTAGAGCAGGATCAGGGCAAAGACGGCAATGTTCAATGCCAGTGAAAGCTGTTTGCTGATCAGTAGCCCAGCGCTCGCTGCCAATGTCAGCGTCAACGCCCGCACCGGTGTTGCCGTTCTTGGATTAATGAAACCGAGCCATGGCGGCGCCAGGCGGTCTTCGACAAAAATGATCGCCAGCCGCGACGGAACAATCAGCGTGGGATTCAGCGAAGTTGTGATCGCCATGATGGCGCCGATGGTCACTAACGCCGCAGCGCCCCATGGCAGATAGACTGCGGCCACTTCGGTCATCGGCGCGTTGCTCGCTTGCAGTCGCGCTCCCGGCAACACTCCAAAGGCCACGGTCGACATCAGGATGAAAATTGCGGCGGCCGCGGTAATGCCTTTAAGAAAAACTATCGGAAGCCGGCGAGTGCTGTCTTTGACTTCGCCGGCGGTCTGGGCCAATGCTTCAAAGCCAGCATAGGAAAAGAAAAGTGGAATCAGGCTGGCCGCAAATCCGCGGGGGCCATGCGTGATAAATGGCACATAGTTCGCGGGATGAATCGCAAATAACCCTGGGACTACCAGCAACAGAATCGACACCCCGAGCACCGCGCACATCGCTACCTGAATTCTGCCAAACCACCTCACGCCGATGACATGCACGAGGTAGAAGAAAAGGAGACTGCCGACAGCCAGCGTCTGGTGAACCAACTCGCCACTAAGACGTCTGCCCGTTAACTCGATCAAGTAATCCGCCAGCGCACTCGCCAGATAGGCGCCGGCTCCAACGTAAGCGATGATCTTCAACCATGATCCGATATAGGCCAGACGAAAGCCGCCGAGCGTGCGCGAGATGTGGAGGTATTCGCCTCCAGGCTCTCGGCCCAACGGCGTGGAAATGAAAGCAGCATAGGGGACCGAGGTGGCCAGAATCGCCGGCATCAGCACCACATAACCGAGAATTACGCTGGGACCAGTCAAGGACCACGCATCGCTGGTGACTTTGAAGATGCCCGCGCCCACCAGAATTCCAATCAGCGCCGCATAAGACTCAATCGTGCCCAGATCGCGGCGAAGACGCGAGACGAGTGGCGCGGGGTTGGTTGGCAGATGCATTCAGAGTAGGTTAGCGCAATCGGGAAAATGGACGCGGTACGAGGGCCGTTAGGACCGACATGTCACAGTACCGCCTGCGTGAGCGGGCGGGTCAAACTAGCCCGCTCGGACCCACCCGCTCACGCGAGTGGTACTGACTTCACATTTATCGGAGCCTCACCGCCAAACCTGGTACGCCCTCATCTCTCTATCAATTCATTCGACGGCAACCCCGGATCCAACACTTTCTCGGCGGTCTCCACGCCGGCAACCGGCAGCTGCGTACTATCAATCAGACCAAGTTGCGCCAGCACCGACGCCTGGTCCCAATAGATGTGCTCGTGGGCCAGCTTGCCGTCGCGAAAGTGAACGATCACGACCAATGGAATCTTCACATGTTTGCCGGTGGGTTCCACCCCGGGCAGCATCCAGTCCATCTTGATCGTGTGCGTGAATTCAAAGACCATTTCATCGACGACCCGATCCGTTCCGATGGTGCGCGAGACCGGGGTCATCGAAGTGTCCGGCGGCATCTGTGGGATGAACCGCTGCGAGTAGAACTCGCGGAGCTGTTCGTGACCCACGCCACCGGTCAGGACCGGCACATGATTGACGTAAGCATCGGTTACCATCGTCGCTAAGGTGTTTTCCGTATCGCGCGTGGCGAACTCGTACTTGACATGATCGTCCCAGCGATCAGAGAGCGACTTTTGTGCGCTCGCCAATCCTTCGCCCGTCAAATTGCGCACAAAGAACTCCACGGTCCGCAGATTCGCCAGTTCCGCGGCCGCCGGGTCATAGTGCTCTCCGCCGGGACGGCCAAAAGCGTGATCCTGTTCGTTGTAAACGTGAATTGTGACCAGCGGATTTCGATCGAGTGCTTCGTGAATTTGCTTCTGAGCGTCGGGTGGACAGTACTGGTCCTTTCCCGCAATGTGAAGCATTAATGGCGAGCTGAGATTGTTCGCTTCGTTGAGCGTCTTCTCAATGCTGACGCCGTAATACCCAACTGCACAATCAGGCTTGAAGCGAGTCGAGAGTAACCAGGCGAGATTGCCTCCGAGACAGAAGCCCACTGCACCAACTCTACCGTTACACGCTGGATGCTGGCGCAGAAACTCTACCGCAGCCGCTGAATCCTCGACCGCTTTTGCTTCATCAAGTCCCTGGTAAAGCTCAAATGCTCTCTGCCATCCTGCTTCCGTCTGATCGGTCAGTTCAACCCCCGGCTCCTGACGCCAAAACAGATCCGGACAAATCGCGACGAACCCGTGCGCCGCGTACCAGTCACAAACGTTTCGCAGGTATTGATTGACGCCAAAGATTTCCTGCAAGACGACAATGCCTGGGCCGTAACCGCCGGCGGGTAGCACCATATAAGCGTCAAACTCTCCACCATCGAACGATTTCACAGTGACCATGATCCAACTGTCCTCCGCGCGAAGGTTTATACGCGAGTTAGAGTGAATTGGCCAATCTTTTGGCTGCGCTTTGGTTCAGCCACTCTCGTCCGGCCGGACACAATTCAAGAAAGTTGCAGATGTGACAATGAGTCGCCGGAAGAGGTGGAAAGAGATTGGTGTCGAGCGTACTGTCCAGGGTGGAGATCGAAAGCATCGCGTCGTCAATAGTACGCGCGCAAGCTTCGTGATCAAGAGATGCGGCCGGCAGACTGATCTCGATGTTAGGATCGATGAAATGGAGCGTTGCGCGCAGGGTGTTAATCTTGAGCGGCTGTTCTGATCGTGATTCCATGACCCGGTCGCTACCACCACCCCCAGCGGGCTGCCCGCTTGGGGACCCCGGCCCGCTCCCGATACTGACTCCGAGCAGCTCACGTAACGCCAGCGCGTATGACTGCATTTGCAGTTGATAATCACGCGCGATAGTTTCGGCCTGCTCGGCAATGGAAGGCTCCCGCTCTGCCGGCAAGACATTTGCGGTCGTTAACACCTCTGCCGACACTTCTTCCTCGATCGTTTCGAAATTAAAGAGAGCCTGTCTGGGTTGCGACCCCATCTCATTTCGCTGCGTCGCAGCCGGCCTGGAAGCCGCTACAGTTGTGGCCACTGCTGCTATGGTTTGCGATTGTTGGGCGCGCGGTTTCGAAGGTAAGCGAAACCGGTTGGTCTTGAAATCAATGATCTCAACATCAAATCCCTCACCACCTGCACTGGGTGTGATCAGTAACTTGTCGATCGTACCGGTCAGAATCCCTAAGGGGCGGCGCAGGCGAAAACGCAACTCGCTCCACAAACCGGGCGATGAAGATTGCGGATTTCGAATTTCGATCTTCGCCTCGCCAGGCTCGCCAGACTCGCCCGTAAACCGATGAGCGGCTGTTACGCGCCGGAACACGTCGCTCGCCAAATAATTTTGCGCCAGGGGCAGCAGATCGTGAACCGCCTGCTCTGGCTCAATTTCGAAAGCGCGCCCGGCGAGTTCTGTCTGACGCTGGGCCAGGACTTCATCGAAACTTGCGCGCAAGCGCGTCTCGGCATCATCACCATCACGAAACGTTTCGCAAAACCGGTGAATCACTGCGCCTTTCAGCGTGGCGGTAAGATTGGCTGGCGGCTCTGGCGCTTCGGCGTCATTCCAGACTGCCCGCTCTTCTTTACCAGGCGCTTTCAACGTTCGATCAAAATAGTATTGCCGCTTGCAGCGCTGAAAATTTATTAGTTGCGTCACGCTAAAGCGGCGCAGCACCTGTCCCGGCTCGGGCGGAACCTCACCCAACAAAGGAAACATTTCCGCGAACGGCCGCGCGAAATCGACAGGTTCCCTGGGGGCGTCTTGAGTCACGATCGGAGAGGTCGAACTACTCGACGACCAGAGGCCCCGGCTTTCGCGATCGACCGTAACCTGAATCTGCACGTTATCTTCAAAGTTCAACACACCGCTCTGCGCGAATTCATCCAACTCGAGTGCCTGCCAGATCCACGCCAACCATTGTTCCTTGTTAGTCTTAGTCAGATTTTTTAGATCCTTCTGCGTCACGGCACCGGAAAAAATCAGCCGATCGCGCGCCCTGGTTGCGGCGACGTACAACAAGCGCATGCTTTCGAACTCTTCGCGCCAGCGATTACGTTGGCGCAATTCATTGAAGAGCGTTCCGCGCACAGTCTGACCGCGTCCATCCGGTATTCGCACTGTCATGCCTTTATGCCGGTCGAGGATGAATTGCGTTTCCCGTCGCGCCGGATCCCGATGCAAATCAGGAATGATCACTACGGGAAACTCCAGACCTTTGGCCTGATGGATAGTCATCAGGCGCACGACGTTGGCGGACTCGTCCATCTGGCCTTCGCCTTCGCGTCCGCCAAGGGCCTCGAACTCTTCCACGAAGCGGACAAAGTCGCGAATCAGGTGACCGGATTTGTCGAACTGTTCAGCCAGGCGGAAAAGTTTTTCGACATTGGCCACGCGTTGCGCGCCATCAAAGTTCGCCGCGATCACGGTCATGAATTCCGACTCCGAAACCGCGTAGCGCAGGAGCTCCGCAATTCCGTACCGATTGCGCCGCGGAATAAGGGCATCCAGGAGGACCTCGAGGCGATCGAGCGCCGTGTGATCGTCCCTTTCAATAAACTGAATCTCGCGGTGACGTCGCAAGGCCCGCAACAGATTGCGCCGGTGCAGGCGACCCGAATCAATGCTATCGCCAACCAGCGGTGCGCAGCGCAGGGCCAGCAAAGCATTGTCAGAAATTCCGCCCAGCGGCGAGCGCAGCACCGCGGCCAGCGCCAATTCGTCGGTGGTGTTGTCAAGAAAGCGCAGCAGTTGAATCAGATCGGTGATCTCTTCGCGCTGATAGAAACCTTTTCCCTGTACCGTCAGGTAAGGGATGCCGGCGCGTCGCAGTGCACTTTCGTAGGTCCAGAGACCGGTGAATGCGCGCAGCAGAATGGCGACGTCACCGTATTTGAAGCTGGGAGCGCGGGCATCCTGCCCGCCGTTTGAAGCGGACAAGAAGTCCGCGCTCCGTGTCAGAGTTCTAATTCGCGCAGCGATCTGTTCAGCGTCTCGTTCCTGTGCGCCCAAAGGATCGCGTTCTTCTTCATTTTCAATTTCAGGACTTGCCGGAGTGCTGCTCTCAGGCGAAGCGCTGACCAGAAATTCAACCAGTGGTGGCTCGTGATCGGCGCCCCGCTCGGCCTGGCTGGGCTCATGAGTGACATAGCCAAGTTGGCCCAGCGAGCCCTCTGGCACTTCGTTGCGTGCCTCGAATATCTTGCCGAATAAGAAATTGAAACAATCGATCAATGGCGGCTGGCTGCGAAAATTCAGACGCAACGGCTGGTGCGTCCCTCCGGCCTTCTCGATGGCCGCGGTCATCTCGGTAAAAACATCTACGTCGGCGCCGCGAAAGCCGTAGATCGACTGTTTGCGATCTCCCACAATGAACAGGTTGGCGCCGCGGATCAGCGCCAGCCTGCTCAACAGGTCGCGCTGCAAACTATTCGTGTCCTGAAATTCGTCGATGAGAAAAAACCGATAACGCTCAGGGCCGCGACTGATCACCTCGGGCAGCTCCAAAAGCTTCAAGGCGCGCAGTTGTAAATCGTCGAAATCGAGAACCGAAAGACGTTGCTTTTCATGGACGAGACGGCGATCGATCTCGCCGAGGATTCGGAGCAGAGCCAGCGAGTAATCTTTCGCGAGCAGATCAAAACCCAGGCTGGGAACTTTGCCACGCAGCCGATCATTGGTATCGCTGCCCCAGAGCATTTCGTCGAGGCGTTCGACCGCCGGGTGGCTGCCTTTGTTCAATCTCGTTTCTCGAAAATCTTCAATCGCCTGACAATAACCGGCGATGTTCTTCTCGGTGGGCGGCTGCGCGAGGATTGCGCGCAGTCGCGGCCATTCCAGCGCGGCCCGGTCTCGTTTCTCCGCAGCGACTTTGGTTAGCTTGCGAGCGGACAACAGATCGGCAACCTCGGTGTCCAGTGCCTGCAGGGCCGCAGCATAGTCTACTGCGGCGGCGTGATTCGAAGCGGTCAGTTTTTCAATTGCTTCCAGCGACAACCCTTCACTGCGATACTTGCGATGAAGGTCAACCAGCGCAGTGGCCAGCGCCGCGCGGCCCGTGCCCTGGGCCAACTGGACTATTTTTTCATTCCCATGATGGATGGCGTCGGCCAGCGCCTCGTCGACGACCGCCTCGAGCAGCATTGCGGCCTGGTGCTCGTCAAGCAGCACAAATTGCGGATCTATATTCGCTTCGACGGGAAATTCGTGGAGCAGCCGTGAACAGAACCCATGGATTGTCGTAATAACGGCGCCTTCGAGGGCGCGTTTGTGCCGCAGCCACGTTTGACGTTCATTACCGGAGGTCGCTTGTAACAAGGCATCGATTCTATGACGCACTCGCTGGCGCATTTCATTCGCGGCCCGATTGGTAAACGTGATGGCCACGATGTTGTCGACGGAAACTTTTTTTGTGCGCAGGATCTCCAGATAGCGTTCCACCAGGACGAAGGTCTTGCCCGATCCCGGGCCGGCAGTGACCGAGAGATGACAGTCGAGGGTGTGGGCGGCCGCGGCTTGTTCCGGCTTGAGCCGGCGAGTTTGGGAATTTGTGGACACAAGTTTCATGCTTCAATACAAAACGCGCGGCTCTGCCGCCTGATGTGCGGAAGGTCTTCGCCCTTCCGAGGACCGCTCCCATTCTGGCGGGCTACGCCCAATCTTTCAAATCGTTATGGCTGCGTCAGTTGGGAAAAAGGGCGGAGCCCGAACGCAAGAGGAGTCTGATTTCGGAAGGTCATAGACCTTCCGCACATCAGGCGGCAAAGCCGCTAACGTATTGTTGGCAGCTAAACGCCGCCGGGCGTGTTCTGTGCCTGTTCGGCGGGAGCTTTGGGATCGAATGGAACGTTGATGAACTTCTTCGCTACCGCCTGCGCGTTGTCATAGTTGCTGCCGGCCTGCAAGGCTTTGTTGTATTCATAAACCGCTTTGGGGCGATCACCTTTGGCGTCGTAGGCGTTACCGCGTTTGATGTGGGCCCAGGTTTCGATCCACGCTGCCTTGCTGCTGACTCCATCGATTGCCGCCTGGAAATTATCCAGCGCCAGTTGCCAGTTCTTCTGTTCGAAATACACCAGGCCCAGGTTGTAATAAATCCACGCGTTGTTACGATCAAGCTTCAGCGCCGTTTCCAGTTGCTGCTGGGCTTCGGCGAATTGGCCTTCCTTGAACAGCTCGATGCCGCGCCGCGCCACGATCGAAACCTTCAATTCATCGGACATGCGCAAAATCTTGTCATTCGGATCGACTTCGGCGTTTATTGGCTGGCCGTTTGATTCGAAATCAAAATCTTCGCTGCGGCCGTCCAGATACAATATTTTCGTTTGCGAGTCACCCTCCGAATGCAGAGTCAACTCGACGGGCAGGTGCAGGTTCTCAAAGTTCTGGCGCACAGTTCCCCGGGTGCGAAACTTCCCTGCCCGGGTGCGAATGATCTGATAGTCAACGCTGAATTCCGGCACGCCCGTCCCTTCGACCCACTGCGCAAAGAAGTACCGCATGTTCTTACCGGCAACCTTGGAAGTCAGCCGCTCGAAATCGTCAATCGACGCGCTCTTGTTACGGTATGTTTCGAGAAACTTCTGCATCAGCTGATGGAATTGATCCTTGCCCATTGTCTCGCGCAACATGCGAAAGACCATCGCGCCTTTATAGAACACGATCGACTGATAGGCCGACGACTGATCGTCCAGAGCAGAAGGCGCCCTCACGATCGACGCAGTCTGTTCAAAGGTCAGCGCGCGTTCCTGCTCTTCGCGCTGCGCGGCGTCAAGCTGGGCCCCGGCCAGCGCCGATTCGCGGAGGGCGAATGCACTCCACTCAGCCAGACCCTGCGAAATCCAGGCATCGTCAAAAGACTTCAGCCCCACCGTCTGGCCCCACCATTGATAGGCGACCTCGCGTGTTAAGCGCTCTTCCGCCGGCCGGGCCGTATCAAAGATTTTCGAAGCCAGAAACAGCACGCCCGGCCCGGAATAAGCTTCCATCGTCTCGTCATCGGTTTGCGCGATTATGAAACGCGATCCGAACGCCGGCGCGCCATACTCGTTGGTATAAAACTCCAACGCGTGGCCCATCAGTTCGCCATAATTACTGATCCGGTTTTCACTGCCCGGCTTAACAAAGAACTGCAACTCGTACTTACCCATGCGCAGCGATTTGACCACGTACTGGCCGGCAACGAAGTTTCCGATCAGCACTGGCTGTTTGTTTACGAAACGAAAGCGCGTGGTGCCCGTCTTATCAACCTGCGGATTTACTGGTTCGTCACTGATGCCGCCGACCTGCATTCCCGTGGGTACAATCACCGTGATCTCGGCCGTGGCTCGGTCCGCCGCATAATCGTGGAACGGAAACCAGCGCGACGCATACATCAGATACGAACCTTCGGGACCCACATACGCCAGTCTCTTGCTGGCCAGTGGCCCGCCTTCAGGAGAAGTCAAAGCGCCGCTCCAACGAATCCGAATCGTCACCGGCTGGGCCGCGGGCATGACCTGGCCCAGATCGATCCTCACATTCGGACCGAGCGCGCCCGCGCCCACTGCATCCTGCACAAACCCGGTCAGCGCTTTGCCGTCTTTCTCGACGCTATCCACATGCAGCGATCCGTTCAATTCGAAAACAACCGATCGCGTGGCATCCTGCGGCACAAACGTAACGTCCGCGCCCGCGCGCAACGTATGTTCGTCGGGATTCAACTGGACCTCGATCCGATAATGGGTCACATCATAGCGAGATCCGGGAACGGCTTGTGTTTGTGCGCGCGCCGTAATCCCAAAGAAACACAGGACAAATGCCAGCGCGGCGATGCGAGATCTCAACCTTGAGACGTCAGATAAGCGACAGGAGAGAAGACTTGGTCTAAGCATAGCGGCGATCGGTTCGATGAAAGGCATTATAGTTCGACGTATCACTCACCCGCCAGTGCGGGCCGGTTAGCAACCTTGGGCGTCGGCTTGGATGGCCGGAACAGTTGCGCGGTTGCCGCCATGTTTCGGGAAAACCAGCTCAGCATTCGCCTTTTTGAGCGTTTAGGCCCGATGAACTAATCTAGAGTCATGAAACCCGCATTGAAGAAGATCGCCCGCGAGGCCGTAAGTATCGCGCTGATCATTGCCGGCATCTTTTCCGCGGGGATGGGATTAAAAGGATTCTTGATGTCCAGCCGTTTCATTGATGGCGGACAGGATCCGCGATCCGAATTAGTTCCGATGGCGTCACTTGGGTGAGGGTGTCGGGCTGGGAGTGGAGCTCGCTGTCGCAAACCCAGGCCCGATCTTGTCATCGAGTCCTTCCAGCGATCCGTTAACCTTCTTATAGACATTTTCGATCACTGAGCGTCGCACCGGATCGGGAGTGCCCGCGACGTAACTCTTGATGTAATAGAGCAGCGCCTGGTCGTTTTTGCCGGTGGCCTCGAGCGCCCCACCCAGATGCCACAGAGCCGCACGCCACAGCGGCGTGCCTTCGGGCGCGGCGTTAATGGCGCGCCGCAGACGGGCCACTGCATCACTGGCTTTATCCAGTTTGAAAAGCGCCAGTCCAGCGAGATCTTCGATGCGTCCGCGCAAGAGCCCGGACAGTGCGGCGCGCGGCGCCTCAGGAATCTGAGGCGTGCCGCCCTGAGCAAACGCTCGCGCGCGAATGTCACTGTATTCATCGGGCTGGACGGCGAGCGTCGCGGTGGGCGCATTGAGCGCAGCTTCGACGCCACTGGTCGCCTGATCCATTAAATCGATCACCGTCGCCAGCGCCACGCCCTTACTCAGGAATTTTTGGGCGACATAAATTTGTCGGTAAGTGCGCATGACATCGTCACCGGCGGTGAAGTCCTTGGCGATGGCGGCCAACTCGTCTTCGTTGGGCCTACTTCCTTCCGGCTGATTCAAAGCGGTGTTCAGAGCGAGCAGCGCTTTGAGCATTCTGGCATTCGCATCCGTGTCGGCCGGTCGTGGCTGAAAGATCACTGCCCGACGCTCAGGGCCGAGCAGTTCCGTGAAGCTGGCGGCCCGCGCGGCACTGCGCCCGGCGAGCATCGTTTCGACCTGTCCGCCTTTCAAAGTAAATGAACGCGCCAATTCAGTCGCAGCATCGTCAAACAGTCCAATTGCCGCGAGCATGTTGGCCAATTCGTAATCCAGCGTCGGAAAGCGGCTGAATTGACGCACGAAGCGCAAAGATCTCTCGGCTTCCTGCGGCCGCCGGTTGGCTATCAACCCGCGCGCCAAAGCAATCTGGGCCCAGTAATATCTCGGCTCAAGCGCGACTGCCTTATCCGCCAACTCAAGCCCGCGTGTCGCATCATCATGGGCCAGAAACCAGTAGGCCGCCCCGACCAATAATGGAAGGTTACGAGACTGATCCTTGTCCTGCAGAGCAGCGTTGAGTTCCTGATCGGCCTCGGTCTTTTTGCCCAGTTCCAGGAGCGACACTACTAATCCGGCATGTGCCGCGATATTTTTCGGATCGCTTTGCAACTGCTCGCGGTACAGGGCCAGGGCTTCCTCAAACTTTCCGGCCGCGCGTTTCAGATTGGCCAGGATTACCCTGACACCGCCCGACTTGGGATCGAGGGCCAGCGCGCGCGCGAATTCAACCTCGGCATCGTCCAGGCGCAAGGCGATGTGCCGGGCTTCGCCGAGCGCCTGATGCGCGACTGCAGAGTCGGGCCCTGATTGTGTCGCCAACTCAGCCAGACGAGTCGCTTCATTTACATTTTCGATTAAGAGATAGAACCCGGCCACGGCTGCCAGGCGTTTCGGGTTCAGCTTGGCAAGCGCCTCTGCCTGATGGGCCGCTTCAATTGCCGCGGCGCTTTGTCCGCGCAGAAACAGATTGGCCGGAATGCGCGCGATCACTTCCGTAAATAAGCGATCCGGCATATCGCTCGGGGCCTCAGAGATTGCCAAACGAAACTGCTGCAGACCGCCGTCGACATCGCCCGTTTGCAACTTCTGATCGCCGAGCATTGCGTGCGCCACTACAATTAACTCGTTCGCTCTGGGTACCGCCACTGACTGCGGGTGAGCAGCGACGAATGCTTTCAGCGCGTCGATTCTCTTATCTGGAGGCAGCGCCAGGGTAACTTCAACCGCCTCTTTTTCATCGTCGGGATTAGCCGGCTCAGGAGTCGTTGTTTTTCGATCCGACGACGATCGAGCCGGCGTGGTCGAATCAACCGCGGGCGCGGGCTGTTCTGTTGGACTTGCGCCCGGTGAAGCCTTCGGCGTGGGGCGGTCAGACGGAGTCGGGGTCTTTTCGACGAGAGCCGCAGGGCTCTCAGTCGTTTGCGGTGATGCGCTGGGCAATGGCGCAGCACTGGCCGACGGCGCAGCGCTGGGCGATGGTGCAGCCGCCGGAGTCTCTGTCGGTTGCGCCGGTGGCGATACAGATGCTTCCGGAGTTGCGGTCGGCTGCGGCGACTCAGCCGCGGGCGCAACGGTGGCAGTGGCCTCTGGTTTCGGAGTTTCAGGCGGAGCGGCCGGCGTCTCGGTTGGCTTGGCGGCCGGTGTTTCGGCCGGCGGCG
>ORMF011304489.1_pt1 | contig 12086 bp, 9 predicted proteins | sample 1779871 | NCBI WGS metagenome assembly ORMF01 (sample SAMEA104232316, study PRJEB22302) | groundwater metagenome | biome: forest; feature: aquifer; material: groundwater | place: USA | collected 2011-08-07 | depth 5.4 m | reverse complement strand
GCCGGTCTATATCAGGTGAATGCCGTCATCCCGGAAGGAGTTCCGGCAGGTCTGGCCCAGCCCGCCATCATTGAAGTCGCCGGCCAGAGTAGCCCGCGCGCCACCATCCCAGTCCAATAGAGCACGCTCAGAGCGCGCAAAGAAATCGCAAAGTCTCGCGCACCACCCGATCTGCGTGCTCAGTTTGGAATAGGAACTGTGCGTGCGCGGACCCATCCAGTAAGATCAGTTTCTTCGGCTCAGGGGCTTTTTCGTAGTACGCACGGATGCCCGGCAGGCGTGGTGGCTGCGCTGCCAGGAACACGACATTTCTACTGCCTTGACAAGCCGAGCGGAGGGACCCTGTCCAATTCGGTTCGTTGACAGCTACGAAACTCCTCGTACATACTGGCCCCGTGAAGAAGAAATCATCGCACGGACCCAAGCCGACCGTCGCCGAACTGGCCATCCTCAACGTTCTCTGGCGCATCGGGTGTGGCGAGAGTGCATTGCCGGTCAGAAATCAATATTCATCGCGGAAGCGGCGGTAAATCGGAAAGATTAAATGGAAACTCGTGCTAGGCTTACGGGAGGACCTGTGCCATGTCACTCCGTCGAACAAGGTATTTCTTGCTGCTCGCTTTCGGCGGAGTCAACCTTGCTTCCGCCCAGTCCCACTTGTACGGAGTAGTCGGTGTTGGAACGCAGCCCGATCGCGACATACGGAAAACCACCGGCATGGCCGCCGTGGGCGGCGAGTTGGCGGTCGGCCATGGTGTGGGAGTTGGCGGGGAAATCGGCGTCGTTGCCGGGCACACAAGTTTTGCCGCTTTTTCACTGAATGGCTCCTACCATTTTCTGCCGTCAAGGCAAGACGCGAAGATCGACCCATTTGTTACCGGCGGGTATACACGCGCAAACGTATTCTTCTCTGGAGCGAATATTGGAAACCTGGGTGGAGGCGCGAATTTCTGGTTCTTGCGGCATTTTGGACTCCGCCTGGATTTTCGCGACTTTCTGAACACGACCAGCCACATTTGGGTCTTCCGGGCCGGTCCGGCGTTTCGTTAGTTGCGCGCAACACGTCCGGTTGACGTACACCTGAATCGGTTCACGCGAGGTGTTTTGTGCCGGTTGGTTTCTTGCGCCCCGTCAGCGTAGGCCAATTCGTGTAATAATAGTAATGTAGTTCAGCAGTCCGTTGATTTTGGCATCGTTCGATAGTCCGGCCCAACCGCCTTGTCCAATCCTGCCCCGATTTATTGCTCTGCAACTGCAGAAAGACAGTAACAATGAAAAATATTTTTGTAGGAAACCTCAGCTTCGGTGCTACCGAGGATGCGGTTCGATCTATGTTCGCCGCACACGGTACCGTGGATCGTGTCAGTATCGTCACCGACCGTGACACGGGACAAGCCAGAGGGTTTGGATTCGTGGAAATGAGCGACAACTCCGAAGGGGACAGGGCAATCGCTGCTTTGAATGGCGCCGACCTTGACGGCAGAACGCTCAACGTCAATGAGGCCCGCCCCAAGGCTGACCGTGGATCGGGCGGCGGCGGTTCACGCCAGAACCGTTGGTAAATAGTTAGTTAGTTCGGATGAGATGGGAGAGGGTGGCTTTGCTAATCTGCCACCCTTCCCGCCTCGCGTGGAACATGCGCCACTTCGCTACTGGGCCCTTGCACTCAGACCATCTGATCCAGCAACACGACCGGAGCGCCAGGCAACAATTCCCCGCCCTGCACCACGGACGCATAAAACCCGCCGATGCCCCAGCGCTCGGAGGAAGCGTCACCAGCCTTGACGCGCGCATCATACACCTCATTCCGGAGCGAGGCCCCGTATAGGTCTAATGTGCCGCACGGCGCGCGGGGCTTGGTCAACTCGATGATCACCTCTTGCCCCAGCCGGTAGCGCTGACCGGCGCGGAGCGTCTTCCGGTCCAGGCCCAAGGTGGTCAGATTCTCTCCCAATGATCCGGGAGAAATCGCATAGCCACGCGCAGCCAGATCATCGATGGCCTCCTTGGTGATCAGCAATAGCGCCTGGTGCGGGCCGCCATGAATGTTCGGATGGGCGCAGCGGTCGCCTTCGAGACCCAGCGGGGTAACCACGGCCTCAGGGATCGGATACTTGGGCACGCCGCCCAGCGAAACATTGATTTGGAAAATTGAGGCTGCCATGAAACTTCGCAAACAAGAAAATCATCGCACGAACAGGTAAGCTTCCGCTCACCATGAGCAAGACGCCCGGGCCCTGGAGATTGCCGGAAAAAGCGAGTATGATGTCAACAAGCTTGGGGTCGCAATGCGAGCGCGCCTGCGCCGCGGGCCGTTTGACCTAAGCCTGGGAGGTCTTCGATGGAGCGTTTCGCTCTTCTTCTTTTTAGGCACACGCGCAAAACGGAGCTGCCGTTCGCGGCGGTAACCCGCGTGTTTCTGGCTCGTTTGGGGGCGCGGACGGCGTCCTTTGCGCTAGCAGCGGTATGTGCTGCGACGTTGCTGGCTCAGTCGCCAACCGGGACCATACTCGGCACAATACAGGACGCCTCCGGGCTTGCGGTACCGGGCGCCAAGGTCATCGTCAGCAACGACCGGATGGGGCTGCGCGTGGAGGTTGTCTCGAATGAAGCGGGCGACTACATCGCGGGCGCGCTGAACCCTGGAAGATTTGAAATTGCCGTCGAAAGGGACGGGTTCAAACGCTTTGTGCGTCAAGGCGTCTCCGTAACCGCCTTTCAAAACGTCCGCGTCGACGCCGTCCTGGAAATTGGCGCCGTCTCCCAAAGCGTATTCGTACAGGGCGATGCGCCGTTGGTGGACACGCGCAGCTCCACCGTGGGAACGCTTGTCGATGATAAGCGCATCGTGGACCTGCCTCTCAACGGGCGCAACGTTCTCAGCTTTACCCAACTGATTCCGGGCGTTACGCGCACCGCCGTGACCGGCGGCGCGGACGTGAGCTTCTCCCAGCAGCGCATCAACGTCAACGGAGGGCGCGCCTATTCCACCAACATGCAGCTCGACGGCGGTTCCATGTTCTATGCGCACCGGGGCCAGGGGTTGAACATGCCGCCGCCCGATGCCGTCCAGGAAATCAAGGTGATCTCGGCCGGTGTGACGGCCGAGTATGGACGGGGCACCTCGGTGGTGAGCGCCATCACCAAGTCCGGCTCCAACGAGTTCCACGGTTCGGGGTGGAACTATTTTCGAAACGACGGTCTCGATGCGCGCCGTTTTTTCGACCGCAGCAAGGCGAAGCTGCGCTACAACCAGTTCGGAGGCACGCTGGGCGGCCCTGTTCTGAGAAATAAGCTTTTCTTTTTCGGATCCTATCAAGGTGTCCTGGTGAAACGGGAGACTTCCGCCACCAGCGCATTTCCACCGACGGAGGCGGAACGCCGCGGGGACTTCACCACATCCAATCCGGCTCCCGTTGATCCCAACAATAACCAGCCGTTTCCGGGCCGCATCATCCCCATCTCCCGTTTCGACCCGGTTGCGGTGAAGTTCCTCGACAAGATCCCATTGCCCAACGATGCCTCCGGGCGGCTGTCGGCGCTGAGCCCGAATCCCACCACCGGCGACAACGTGCTGGGCAAGTTCGACTACAACCTCGGGCAATCGGACCGGTTGAGCTACCGCTTTTACCTCGACTACGGCCGGGGCACCACACCATTTCCGGTTGTTGTCAGCCCCGGCTCCAACATTCCCGGATATTCACCCGGGCCAACCAGCACCGAGGTCTGGACCAACACCATCAACCACAACCGGACCTGGAATCCGAATCTGCTGATGTCGAATCGCTTTACCTACACCAAGTTCATCTACGACGAAGGCAATGAAGTGCGGCAGACCCTCGCCGAACTCGGAGCCAAGGGCTTCGCCGATGCGGGGGAGCCATCCCCTCCGCGGCTGCCGCAACTGGTGGTCAACGGGCGCTTCAGCGCATCGCCGGGAAAGGACCGGCAGCGCATCGGCCCGACCTTTGACTTCGCCCATGATTGGGTCCTGCTGCGCGGCAAGCACGAATTCAAGTGGGGCTTCCAGATACAGCAGCATGGTTATAGCTCCTCCAACAACTCGGCCAGCTCAGGCCGTTTCGTTTTCGACGGCACCTTCAGCCGGAATAATATGGCCGACTTCCTGATGGGCCGTATCGTCAGCTTTACGCAAAACACATACCTGATCACCAAGGGCGATTATCGTCTCCCGGCCTTCTATGCGATGGACAACTGGAAGGTCAACCGCCGCCTGACGCTCAACCTCGGGCTGCGCTGGGAACTCTACGGCCCCTGGAAGGAGAACTCGGGTCAGATGGCCATGTATGTTCCCGGGGCGAGGTCTACGACATTCCCAACCGCGCCTCCGGGTTTCATCTACCAGTCGGATCCCGAGTACCTTTACAAATCGGATAATTTCAACCTCGGACCGAGAATCGGCTTTGCCTACGATGTGACCGGCGACGGCAAGACAAGCGTGCGGGGCGGCTACGCGGTTTCCTACGATGGGCTCACCAGCGAGTTCCTGCTCAGCGGAAATCAGCCCTTTTCGCTGAGCGTGGAGATCCGCAACCCGGGTCCGCTTTCAGAACCCTATCGCGGCATCAACAACCCGTTCCCCTATAAGGTGGACCCGAAGAACGCCAAGTATGAACTGCCTGCCTCAATTGGCGGACATCTGACCAGCCCCTACACCGCCTCCTATGTGCAGAATGTGAGCTTCACCGTGCAGCGGCAACTGGGCCGTGATTGGATGGCGCAGGCCGGCTTTATCGGCAATTACGGGCGCAAACTGCCGCTCCAAAACGAGTTCAACCCGGCCATCTACAGGCCCGGGGCCACGACGCGAGACACGGATGCCCGGCGGCGGCTGGCACCGGCCTATCGGGGGGTTTTCGGAAGCTCGTTCGATTCCAATTCCAGCTACAACGCGCTCCAAACCATGGTCACCAAGCGGCTCTCGAGCGGCTTTACGCTGGTGGCTCACTACACCTGGGCAAAGGCGATCGACGACGCCTGCCAGCAGGAGACGCTCGACCAGTGCCGGCAACAGGACCCGTTTAACCGGCTGGGAAGCCGGGGGTTGGGCGAGTTCGACCGGCGCCATGTGGCGGTATTCAGCTACCTTTACGAGTTGCCGTTCTTCCGGGGATCGCACGGAATTACCAAGCAGGCTCTTGCCGGATGGCAGATTGCCGGGATCAACAGCTTCCAGACCGGATCGCCGTCCACGATCACGACGGGGAGCGATGTGGCCCTCACCGGCGTCGGCTATGACCGCCCCGACGTGATCGGCAACCCGATCCTGTCACAGAACCGCAGCAAGGACGAAAAGTTCGCCCGCTGGTTTGACACTTCCATGTTCGTCCGCAACGCTACCGGTCAATATGGCAATGCCGGGCGCAGCATCATTCCGGGTCCGGGAAGCTGGAACTGGGACCTCTCGCTGCAAAAGACCTTTCCGCTACGGGGCGAATCGCATCGCATCGAACTCCGCGCCGATGCTTTCAACATTCTGAACCATGCCAATCTCGGCGATCCGCAAACCGGATTCAACGCGCCGCAATCTTTCGGACGCATCACCGGCACGGGAGGCGCCAGAGTAATGCAACTGGTGCTGCGCTACGAATTCTAGAGCAAGCAAGAACGGAAAAAGGGCAGCCCGCGAAGGCTGCCCTTTCTTAGTCCGGCGACGAGTGGCCCTAAATGTCGTAGTACAGCGCGAACTCGTAGGGGTGCGGACGCAGACGAATCGCGTCGGATTCCGCTTTCCGCTTGTAGGAGATGAAGGTCTCAATCAGCTCTTCGGTGAACACGTCGCCTTTGAGCAGGAATCCGTGATCGGCTTCCAGGCAATCCAGCGCTTCATCGAGCGATGCCGGCATTGACGGCACCGCCTTCATTTCTTCCGGCGACAGATCGTAGATGTCCTTATCCAAGGATTCACCCGGATCGATCTTGTTCAGCACTCCGTCCAGACCGGCCATCAGCATGGCCGCGAAGGCCAGGTACGGGTTGGCAGCCGGATCCGGCGGACGGAACTCAACCCGCTTCGCCTTCGGACTGGCCGAGTACATCGGGATGCGCACGGCCGCCGAACGGTTCCGGCGCGAATAGGCCAGGTTGACCGGAGCTTCGTAGCCCGGCACCAGCCGCTTGTAGGAGTTGGTCGTGGGGGCGATGATGGCCGACAGCGCGCGAGCATGTTTCAGCAATCCGCCGATGTAGTGCAGCGCCATCTGGCTCAGCCCCGCATAGCCGTCGCCCGCAAACAACGGCTTGCCGCCCTTCCACAGCGACTGGTGCGTGTGCATGCCCGATCCATTGTCCTGGAACAAAGGCTTCGGCATGAAGGTGGCCGTCTTGCCGTAGTCGTTGGCCACATTCCGGATGATGTATTTGTACAACATCATGTTGTCGGCCGACTTGATCATCGTGTCGAAGCGTTGATCGATTTCGCACTGGCCCGCGGTTGCCACTTCATGGTGATGGCACTCAATGTTGAGTCCGCACTTGATCATCACCTCCACCATCTCGGCGCGCAGATCCTGATAGTGATCAGTCGGAGGAACCGGGAAGTAACCTTCCTTGTAACGGGGACGGTAGCCGAGGTTGTTCTCGCGGCGTCCGGAGTTCCAGCGTCCTTCCTCGGCATCGATGAAGTAGTAACCGGAGTGCTGGTTCTGATCAAAGCTCACGTTATCGAAGATGAAGAACTCGGCTTCGGCGCCAAAGTAGGCCGTGTCGCTGAGATTGGTGGACAGCAGGTAGGCTTCCGCCTTCTTCGCGATCCAGCGAGGATCGCGCTCGTAATGCTGCCGCGTGATCGGATCGATCACCTCGCAGATCATCACCAGGGTCGGCACCTCGGTGAATGGATCCATCATCGCGGTGGTGCCGTCGGGAATGAGGAGCATGTCGCTCTCATTGATGGCGGCCCAGCCACGTATGCTCGATCCGTCAATTCCAAATCCCTCTTCGAAGCTGTCCTCGGACAGCTGCGACATCGGGTAGGAAATGTGCTGCCACAGACCAGGCAGGTCCGTAAACCGCAGGTCCAGTTGGCGAGCCTCATTCTTTTTGGCAAATGCCAATACTTCTTTCGGGGTCATCTATCCTCCATGCTGAAGCCCTTATACTGGGGCACAGGATTGTACAGGCGCGGTGTTTCAGGCCGACCAGTTAATTGCCGGCAGGCGTGGCCGAGCCTGGCGCCTGGGGAGCAATAAAGTATAAGGTTATAGGATCGGTGCCGACTCGTCAAATCGAAAAAAATTATGGAACAGATTAAGTTGGACTGGGATTCCGCGCGCCGCATATTCACGGTCACCGAACTGACCGCGCAAATTCGCGGACTGCTCGGCAACTCCTTTAATAACATATGGGTAGCTGGAGAGATCTCGGGGTCCAAGCTCCCCGCCAGCGGACACGCCTACTTCACCCTCAAGGACACCGAGGCCCAGATCCGATGCGTCGTCTACCGGAATTCGCTTCGCCTCATCCGCTTCAAGCCGGCCGACGGCATCGCCGTCATCGCCCGCGGCCGCATCGATGTTTATGAACCGCGCGGCGAGTACCAGTTCATCGTCGAGACTCTGGAACCGCAGGGATTCGGTCAACTACAGCTCGCCTTCGAGCAGCTCAAAGCCAGGCTCACCGCCGAAGGCCTTTTCTCGCCGGAGCGTAAGAAGCCCCTGCCCGCTTATCCGCAACGCATCGGCATTGTCACCTCTTCCACCGGAGCCGTGATCCGTGACATTCTGCAAGTCATCGAGCGCCGCCATCCCGGTCTCCACATACGCATCTACCCGGCCACGGTGCAAGGCGCGGGATCCGTGGAAGCAGTGGTCGAGGGGATCGAATACTTCTCCACCTCCGGCTGGGCCGACGTGCTCATCATCGGACGAGGTGGCGGGTCGCTCGAAGACCTGTGGGCCTTCAACGAGGAGGCCGTCGCTCGGGCCATCGCCGGCTGTCCGGTTCCGACCATCTCCGCCGTTGGCCACGAGACCGATTTCACGATTGCCGACTTCGCCGCCGACCTACGCGCCCCTACTCCGTCGGCCGCGGCCGAACTCGCCGTGCGGCCCAAGTCCGACCTGCTGGATCAGATCGATTCCGCCGCGGCACGCCAGGAGCGAGCGCTCCGCCTGTGCCTGGCCCGCGCCTCCACGCGCCTCGAACAACAAGGCGTCGAGCGCGCCACTTCGATCCTTTCCCGACGGCTGGGCCGTGCCGGGCAACGCGTGGATGAGCTGGAGTCCGCGGCGCGGGAACTTGTCCGCGCGCGGCTGCTGGACCAAACCAAGGCCTGGCGCGCGCTCGATACACGGCTCCGCGAGCGCGATCTACGGACACGGGTGGAAGTCGCGCACCGGCGTCTGGCCGGATTTCAGTCCTTGCTGGAACAATCCATGCGGTCCGCGCTTTCCCCGGCCATGCGCCGGTTGGATGCACTCTCGGCTTCTCTTACCCAGCTCAGCCCCTTGCGCATTCTCGAACGCGGATACTCGATTGTTCAGGACGGCAGCGGCCACATCGTCACCGAAGCCGCCGCTGTTCCAACTGGATCCGAACTCAACATTCGCTTGTGGAAAGGACGACTGAAGACACAAGTCACCGCGAGCTCCACTTGACCATCGGCGCGTGAACTACTTCCCATCCAGTAACCGGCGCGCATTGCCCTCCTGGATTGCCAGGAAATCCTTGGCGCTCAGTCCTGCCTCACGCATCTTCAGCGCCGCCGACTCGATATAGAACAAGGGGAAGTGCGAGCCGAACACGACCCGCTCGACAGAAATTTGACCGGCCAGCGTCGCCACACCACGGACCCGTTCCACCATCCCAAAATCAAAGTAGACCTGTCCCGCCGCCGCTATCGTCTTCACCGGGGCATCGTGTCTCTGATTATGAACGGTCATTCGCAGCGTCGGGATGGCGGCGACGACTCCAGCCAGTGGACTGAGGTCCACGGAAGGGACCTGCAGCAGCGGATGTTGGGTACGTTCGTCCTCCATCGTCACCACAAGCTGAACAATCAGCCCTAGACGCGCCGCCAACCCCACAACTTCGCCAAAAAGGGGATCGGCGAGCGTGTAGCGGTGATAATTCGGATGGAGCCGGATGCCCGGCATGCGATGTTGCTCGCGGCAGCGGCGCACCTCCTCCTGCCAATCGGGAAGCATCGGATTCACGCTACCGAACGCTACCAGAACCCCTGCGCCATGCGCACGGCAGCCGGCCGCCAGCCGCGCGTTCACGCCTCCCAGATCCTTGTGCAGCAGACCGTCGAAGCTTCCCACCCAAGCCTGCCCGACTCCCTGTTGCCGCATGGACGCAAGAAATTCCTCGGGCTCGTCGCCGGCCAATCGCCGGAACGGCCAACGTGACAGATACGCATGAGTGTCGATGATCATCAGCGGCTTCACAGCAACGGTATGGAATCTCCTACATGATATACTCGCCGGACATGGCGCCACATTCCATGCGCACTGAACGTGCACTCGCTGCCACGCGTCGAGAATTTCTGGGCGCCTTCGCCGCTCCTGTATCGGCTGCACTCTGTGCGCAATCCCAGCCAGGGATGAAGATTTTCGTCCTGTGGGACATGGAGGGCACCAGCGGGATTTTCACCCGCGAACAGGCCTGGTATTGGGAAAATGGCGTACGCGAGGAAGTCGCCCAACAGGCCCGGCGGATCTTCACATCCAATGTCAACGCGCTTTCGGCCGCGGCGCTGGAACGGGGCGTGACGGAGCTGATCGTTTGCGATACCCACCATGGCGGTGGGAACCTGATTCGCGAGCAGCTCTCCACCGACTCGCGGATCAAATATGAGTACCGGAGCGTCGGCCTGGAGAACGGCAAGCGCCGCCTCATGCCACAGCTCGATCGCAACGTTGCCGGGCTCATGCTGCCAGGGCACCACGCCAAGGCATTCACCGAACGGGCGTTTCTGCCCCATACCAACAGCTTCGAGTGGGCCGATTTCCAGATCAACGGACAAAGCGTCGGCGAGATCGGCGTTGAGGCATGCTATGCCGGCCATTGGGACGTTCCCCTCATCTACGTCGAAGGCGATGAGGCTGCCTGCTACGAGGCCCGCCGGCTGTTCCCCGGTGTCGTCACGGCGGTTGTGAAGCATGCCGAGTCCCCCGAGTTGAGCAGCGGACTGGAACAGGAGACCGCACATCGCGAGGTCGAGCGGAAAGTCGCCGAGGCTATCGAAAAGGCCCGTACTCGCCAGTTGCTTCCCTTTAAGCCGGCGTTGCCGATGACCGTTACGGTCCGCATGAGAACCATGGACGGCGCCGCCAAGGCAGCGCAAAGACCAGGTGTGCTGCGACTGGACGACCACAGCGTGGAAGCCCGTGTGGGCCGGCACTGTGACGTGGTGAAGTGGCTCACCGGCGCAGGGCTCGACATGGAGGGATAGGAGCGTTTCGTGATCAACCGCCGCACGCTTTTGCAACATCTGGCCGCAACCTCGATGTTTTCGGCGGCGCCGGCGAACTCCGCGCCACAGGCCGATCCGCCGCCAGGCCGCAGGTTTCGAATTTGGGATGAGCACTGCCATCTCGGTGCGGTGCCAGGCGATACGCCCGAGCAGCGCATGGCGGTCCTCATCGAGTGTGCGGACCGGCTCGGGATCGAGCGGCTTCTCCTTTCTCAAGGCTATTCCGCGGATCGCCACCCCTCCCCGGACCAGCTTCGCACGGAAAACGATCGCGTCATGCGGGCCGTCGGCCGCTTTCCTGAACGCGCCTACGGCTCTGTTTACTTGAGCCCCGCCCATCCCGAATTCAGCGTGCGGGAGTTCGACCGTTGCGTGCGGGATGGCCCGATGGTCTGCGTGGGAGAGCTGGAAGCGGACAGACGCTGCAACGTTCCCGAGATGGATCCGATCGTCGAGCGGGCCGTCTCGATGAACGTGCCCATCCTGCAACACACCTGGCTCAAGACCGGCGGCAATGACGAAGGGGAGTCTACGCCATATGATGTGGTTGAGCTCGCCCGGGGGCACCCCGCCGGACAGTTCGTCTGTGTCCACACCGGTGGCGACTGGGAACGCGGCATTCGAATCCTTCGCCCGGTGAAAAATGTGTGCGCCGAGATCGCCGGATCCAATCCGACGGCTGGCTTCGTGGAGATGGCCGTGCGAGAGCTCGGTGCCGAGCGGGTCATCTACGGCAGCGACGTCGGCGGCCGCAGCTTCGCCTCGCAGCTTTCAAAAGTGATGGGCGCACGAGTCCCTGATTCCGCCAAAGAGCTCATCCTCGGTGGAAACCTGCGCCGCCTCCTGACGCCTGTTCTGCGGGCAAAAGGATATCGTGTCTAGAAGAGGAGAGGAAACAGTATGCAGAGACGCAAATTCCTGGGCCGGTCCGTAGCCGGAGGTGTGGCGCTCGGCGGAGCCGCGGCGCTCCAGAACCCGTCAACAGCGTATGGGCAGCGCTCGAGCAACCTGCCGCCGGGGGTGACGCCGTCGGCCTACGCTGTGCCGAAATCGGAGTACAACGCGAGCCTGACGCCGGACTATCATACCTACGCAAGCGATCTCGTCATTGAGCGGAACCAGCCCGGAAAGCCCCATCAAGGGAAGGTGCTGGCGGCAATCCAGGCCCATTCCGACGACATCACTTTGTTCTGCGCCGGCACCGTGGCCAAGCTCATTGATGAGGGCTACACTGGCTATCTCATCCGGCTGTCGAACGATGAGAAGGCCGGCAGAACCGTCGGCTACGGCGTAGTGCAGAACGAGATAGACAACCGGGAGGCTGCCAAGGCGCTCGGCTGCAAGAAGGCGTTCTCCTTTTATTACCGGAACCACCGTATGGACGACTGCGCGATCATCGAGATCCGCCAGCGCCTGATCTTCCTGTTACGCCTCCTCCAGGTGAACACGGTTTTCGCCATGGACCCCTACGACCACTATGACGAAAACCCCGATCACATTGTCGTCGGCAAGGCGGTGGAAACGGCTTGCTGGATGGCCGGCACCGGTGGCGGTAGAGAGTATCCCGAGCAACTGAAGGCGGGACTGAAGCCGGCACAGGTGGACGAAAAGTACTATCACTGCCGTGCTCCACAAGGCCACAACCTGG
>ORMF010053478.1_pt1 | contig 12086 bp, 9 predicted proteins | sample 1779871 | NCBI WGS metagenome assembly ORMF01 (sample SAMEA104232316, study PRJEB22302) | groundwater metagenome | biome: forest; feature: aquifer; material: groundwater | place: USA | collected 2011-08-07 | depth 5.4 m | reverse complement strand
GGGGAGGTGGTGCGGATCCAGAAGCCGATCAGCTCGAAGATGGAAGTGACGGCGTTGGTGATCCACGCGGACAAGCAGTGGGCGGAGCCGCCGGTGATGATCCTGGAGAACCTGATCAATCACGAAGGGGTGAAGAGCGCGCACCCGTCGATCGTGAATCTGTTTGCGAGCCGGACGCGGTGTTGCTGGTCGGTGGGAGCGGAGTCGCGGACGTATGCGCGGCACCTGTTTCACAAGGGGATCGAGGGAGGAATCGCGCCGGTCGAGATCGAGCGGAGCCAGGCTCCGGTGAAGCAGAACGTGCAGCAGGGGAAAGAGGTGGACGTATACCGGTTTGCGCCGTTGGTGCATCACTATCTGGACCCGGGGCCGTACACGAGTTCGGGATCGTGGCTCTGTTACGATCCGGAGACGGGGAACGACAACAGCACGATCCAGCGGGGATGGATCGCGGCGAAGGACGAGATCCGGTGGTGGCCGATTCAGCAGAGCGACAATCACCGGATTCTGCAGAAGTACACGGAGCGGGGAGAGGATATGCCGGTGGCGTGCTGGATCGGGCATCATCCGGCGGGGATGATCGGATGCAACCTGGGAGTGGCGCCGGGAGAGAGTCACTTGAAATCGGCGGGAGGAGTGCTGGGAGAGCCGATGCGGATGGTGGCGTCGGAGACCTGGGGGAGGAAGTTTCTGGTGCCGGCGGATGCGGAAGTGGTGATCGAAGGGATAGTGCCGGCGGGATTGCGAGGGCCGGAAGGGCCGTTTGGAGAGGCCTGGGGACACACCGGAGGGCAGCGCTGGACGCCGATCGTGAAGGTGACAGCGGTGACGTACCGGAACCAGGGATACTGGGTGTCGAACATGATCAGCCACAAGGACGAATGGTCGGGGTCGTTTGCGGACAAGCGGTCGATGGTGGCGTTGGAGATCGCGACGAAGGCGGTGTCGACGGTGGTGGATGTGAGGAACTCGCCGCATCCGGGGGTGGTGTTTGTGCAGTTGAACAAGAAGCGGCCGGGAGAGGCGATCGAAGCGGGATTGGCGGCGGCGGCCTCGAAGTACGGCAACAAGCTGGTGATCGTGGTGGACACGGACATCGATATTTATGATGAGCAGGACATCTGGCTGGCGCTGGCGTCGCGAGTGCAATGGGACACGGATATCCATGTGATCCCGGGGGGACGGGGAGCGAGCACGGACCCGTCGCTGATCCAGGACGGGATGACGGCGAAGATCGTGATTGACGCCACGAAGCCGCTGGCATCGGAGCGTCCGTTCTCGTCGCGCAACAGCGTGCCGGCGGAGATTCTGGAGAAGATCAAGCTGGCGGATTACATTCCGCAGCTGGTAAGGGAGGTAGCGAAGATATGCTAAGTCAGGTGAAATGCCCGCACTGCGGGAAGGATATGAACATCACGACGGACGACTTCAAGCAGAACCCGGAGGAGAAATATTGCTTCTGCGGATTCTGCCGGAAGGAGTTTCCGGTGCTGGAGGGCAAACCCCGCCCCCCCTTGAACTGATTTCGCTGCCATGTCCTGAGACGGTGGATTGCAACCGAAACGCAGCTCGCGATAGCGGGGCGATGGAAGCATGGGCTATTTGCCTTGACAAGACCATGACAGCAGGTGTAAGACTTTTGTAGTTTGGTCAGGGAGGCACATAGTGGCAGATCCCTCGTCTGCCACGGATCTTCCGTTTATCGTTTATTGGGCTCGAAAGATGATTACGCTCGGATTGGCGTAATCTTCCCCGCTAAGCTCGCCGGGACTGGTTAGTCACGTTCATAAATTCTAAGCGCCAGCCGTGACGAAGGAGGTCAAGGAAATGCGTCAAATGCAAAGAGGGATTGCTTTATTTGCTCTTTTATTGGTCTTGTGCGGTTCGCTTTGGGCTCAAATCACCACCGGGACCATCTCGGGAACGGTGAAAGACAGCACGGGGGCGGTCATGCCCGGAGTCACGGTGCAGATCCAGAACGTAGATACGGGGAGCAGCAGAACAGTGAACACGGACAGCCGAGGCTACTATACGATACCCAACCTAAGCTTGGGGGCGTATGCGGTTACGGCCAGCCTCAGCGGATTCCGGACAGAGTCGCGGCGAGGAATCACCCTGAACGTGGGCCAAAACGCTGTGATTGATTTCACTCTCCAGGTGGGGACTATGGCGGAGAGCGTGGTGGTAACGGCAGAAGCTCCTTTGGTGGAGACGACCACGGCGACGGTATCCGGATTAGTGGACGCCAGGCAAGTCCAGGACTTGCCGCTCAACGCGCGCAACCTTCTCGAACTGGGTAGCTTCTATGCGGGCGTATCATTCTCCGCGACCGGAGAAACCAGTATGAGCAGAGGCTTTGGCACCAAGTTGACCATCGCGGGTACCCGCTATAACGCCAACCTGTTTCAGATCGATGGGGTCGACACGAGCGACGGTGGCTCCACGACGGGGAGCGCGGCAGGCATCATGATGGGCGCGGAGACGATCCGCGAGTTCAACGTGGTTACAAACGCTTACAGCGCCGAGTACGGCAAGCATAGCGGGGGGGTTTTCAACGCGGTGACCAAGTCCGGGACCAACGCGCTGCACGGCTCCGCCTTCGAGTTTCTGCGCAGTGAGAATGTGGACGCGCGAAACTTCTTCGACCGTAAAGTGCCTCCCTTTACGCGGAATCAATTTGGAGGGGCGGTGGGCGGACCGATCATAAAGGATCGGAGCTTTTTCTTCGGCAGCTATGAAGGATTGCGGGAACGGTTGGGTCAGACAGCAATCTTCAACGTGCCGAGCCGGGATGCTCGCGCCGGGATCGTAAGAGGCAGGAGCGTGCCGATTGTGCCGGAAGTCAAACCCTATCTGGAGTCCTATCCGTTGCCGAACGGACGCGATTTTGGCGATGGAACGGCGGAATATATCGCTCCGCGGGGTTTTCCTACCAATGAGGATTTCTTCACCGTGCGCGTGGATCACAAGCTCTCCGACAAGGACAGCCTGTTTGGACGCTATACCCTTGATGACGCTTCTCGGATCGTCAGGCAGAATGTGATTACCTACAACGAGAATCTCTCGCGGACGCAGTATGCAGCACTGGGGGAGACGCGGATTTTTTCTCCCGCGGTGATCAACCAGTTTCTGGCCGGTTTCAGCCGCACTTCCGGTACTGCCGATATGACGCACTTCGCTGAAGGATTTTCACTCCCCTTACAAAATTTTACAGGCGTGACAGCGCCGGGAGTGATCGGCGGAATCCTCGTTGCCGGGCTGGCTGACATGGGAGGCAGGCCGCCGAATATGAGTACGCTGAACATGTTTCAGTTTAAAGACGATGTCTTCTATACCACAGGCAGCCATTCCTTCAAATTCGGGTTCAATACCCAGAGATTCCAGTTGAGGCGGCTTGAGTTTAGCGATACGAACGGTGACTTTGAGTTCAATAGCCTGGAAGATTTTCTGCGAGGCACGGTGCGAACATTTTCAGCCGTGATCCCAGGCTTCAATCTCCCGGCGACATATCCGCGGCAATCCCTTTATGGTCTCTACGCCCAGGATGACTATCGGGTCTCGCCGCGGCTGACTATCAACATGGGACTCCGCTATGAATTCATCGATACTCTTACGGAAAAGTATAACCGCCTCGCGAATTTCATGGACTTCAATAAGCCGGGGCTGACCATGAAAGATGTTTCCCTGGGCAAACCGGCCTTTCTGAATCCCTCGCTGAAGAATTTTGCCCCGCGTGTCGGCTTAGCCTGGGATCCCACGGGCAGCGGAAAGACCTCGATCCGGGCGGGAATTGGAATCTTTCACGATCAGATCCTTGTTAAGGGGAGCTTGTCGAGCTCAATTTCAAAAAATCCCCCGCAGTTTATGTCTGGGTCAATCTTAACTCCGGGTCTGGCACGCTTTCCCGATGCCTATGCTACCCAGGGAAACCTGCTGTCGGCAGCCCTCAGATTTGACGGACTCCAATACATTCCAGACCAGCCCACGGTTTACAAGTATAGTCTCGATGTGCAACGCGAAGTTATCCCCAACACCAGCGTGGACCTGGGCTTTTCCGCGACCCGGGGAGTGCACTTGCTTCGGCAAGTGATCGTCAACACTTTGGTGGCAACGCAGCGGGATGGAAGGATATTCGTTCCACAAAATGCACCGTATACCCAACCATTCTGGGGCCGGGTGCGGCCGAATAATAGCGATGCTACCAGCGACTACTTCGCCTTGCGTCTTACATTGACGCGGCGGTTCAGCAAGGGCTTCCAATTCCAGACGGCTTACACTTGGTCCAAAGCGATCGATGATTCCTCCAGCTTTTCCGGGAGTGATTATGCGAACAGCTTGCAAACATCCCGGTACTTGAACATGAAGGACAGAGCGCTGGCGGCCTTCGATCTCCGGCACTATTTCTCGGGCAATTTTTCTTATGACCTGCCCGGAAAAGATCTGAAAGGAACGGCGGGTCGGGTTCTGGGCGGCTGGCAGCTCAACGGGGTTGTCACGCTGCGAAGTGGGGCCCCCTTTGACGTGAGGTCGGGCGCGACTCCCAGCTACATGACTGCGGCTTTTATCGGAGATCTTCCCGATGTTGTCCTCGGCAAACCTTATATCTACGATACGCGCAACCCCGATCACTACTTTGATCCTTCGTCCTTTGTGCCGGCGCCGACAGGCTTTATTGGTAACGCGGGCCGCGCCATCTTAACCGGGCCGGGATCAGCCAAGGTGGATTTTGTCGTGAAGAAGGAGCTTGCCTTCACCGAGCGGCTGCATCTGCAGTTCCGCTCCGAGTTCTTCAATCTTTTCAACCGGGCCAATTTTGGCCTGCCCACTAACCGCCTCTTTGACTCGAGGGGAGGCCTCCGCGGAGACATAGGGAGGATCACGTCCACTACGACCACCTCTCGCCAAATCCAATTTGGCTTGCGGTTGGTTTTTTGACACTCTTGCCATCCAGAGTAAGGAGATCAAGAAGAAGCCGGCGATAATCGAGAGGGATGTGATTTATGAGAAAGCTTGCTGTTCCCGTAATTGTCACGGTGGCGGGGGCGTGTTTCCTTTGGGCGGCGGCGGCGCAACAGACGGAAAAGGCGGGGAGGAGTCCTATTATTTTTGACCGGGCTCCCGTGCGAACCATCCAGGACCCCTATCCCGTTTTTAACGGAATCACCATGGACATTGAGAAAGGGGAATTAATCGCGGCCGACGACAACAGTTCCAGCCTGATAACTTACCACAGCGAGTTCGCGCCTACCGACAAACTGACCGAACCGGTTCGCAAGATTGGAGGTCCCAAGACGCATCTGGGATTTGTCTGCGGCGTCGCGATCTCTCCGGAACACCAGGAGATTTATTCGGTCAGCGGCGAAGGGCAGCGGGCCAATGTTTTTCCCATCGATGCAAACGGAGACGTCGCTCCTTTGCGGCAGTTTCCGATCGACCACGGCGCAGGGGATATCTTCCTGGACCTGAAGAATGACGAGCTGTTTATCACCACCGAACACATCAACAAGGTTTCCGTGCATCGCAGGACAGCCGGGAGAGACGAGAAGGAGATTCGCTATATTCAAGGCCCGAAGACGGGCCTCGCGGACCCACAGCGGATTTTCGTCGATCACGAAGGCAATGAGGTGTACGTAACCAATCACGGCAGTTGGCGCAAGACGGAAAGCGGCGAGCCTTATGTCTCCGTTGTGATCGGGAACAAGAAAGGCGCTGCGCCGCTTCGCCCTTCCACCGGACAGTTTTTTCTCCCCTCCGTCACCGTTTATCCGAGGACGGCGCAGGGCGATGTGGCTCCCCTACGCACGATTCAAGGCGCTCATACCCGCCTCAACGTGCCCTTGGGAGTCTCCTTGGACCGCGTTAGCGGCCAGATCGCAGTAGCCAACTCCGGTGACAGTTCCATCTTATTCTTCGATAAGAATGCGAGCGGCGATGCAACTCCGGTGCGTGTGATTAAAGGCCCCGCTACCGGAATCAATGGTCCGAGTGGAACATTTATCGATACGAAGCGCAACGAAATTTGGGTCGGCAACTGGGATAATCATACCGCTACGGTATATTCGCGCACGGCGGATGGAAATGTGGCGCCGCTGCGCACCATGCGGAGCGCGCCTAAAGGCCAGAATTTCGCGGGATTCGGCAATATCGGCGATGTGGTGTTCGATCCGAAGCGAAAAGAGTTACTGGTGACCAACTGAGTGAGCCATCCGAGAGTCTCGGTATTCGCCAGTTCGGCGAACGGAGCGGCGGTGCCGGCCCGGATCATCGAAGGGCAGGCTACGTTATTAGCCCGAACGTCTCATCAGATCGCCGTCGATCCTGTCCACGACGAGATGATTCTTACCAACCCATTTGCGGAAGCGATCTTGTTTTTCAAAGGCGGCGCCAAGGGAGAAGAGCCTCCGATCCGCGTGATACAGGGTCCTGAGACCAAGCTGCTGCACATTGGAACGGACAACATTTCCGTCGATCCCGTCAACAACGAAGTATTCACGGCCAGCGAGCTCCAGGACGCCATCCTGGTGTTCGACCGCGAAGCCAGCGGCAACGTGGCGCCCAAGAGGATTCTCCATGGCCCCAAAACCAGATTGAGCGCGCCGCGGCGGGCCGACATCGATCCGGTCAACAATCTCCTGGTGGTTGCGCAAATGGGAGATCCCAAAGGACTGCTGATTTTCAACCTGACCGATGAAGGCGATGTGGCTCCGAAAGCTATTATCTCCGGCCCGAATACGCGCATGGAAAAGGAAGGCGTCAAGAGACACGTTCTCTATCCCAAGGGAAAGAAAATCTTCGCGCTAGTCCGGGAAGCAGGATCGGTCGAGGGAAGGGCGCGTGGCGGTTTCATTGGTGTGTGGAACTACAGCGACAATGGAGACGTCCCGCCCTATGCCATCATTCCGGCATCACCGAAGACCAAACTGGAAAGCCCCGGAGGAATCACGTTGAACCCGGAAGCGAAAGAAATCATCGTGGATAGCGGTTCGACTCCGGCTTCGCTAGTGGTGTTTCGTTTACCTGAGCTTTTTTGAATAGAAGCTGTTGCAAAACCTGTTTTGAGAAGCTGGAAGGGCACGGTTTTAACCGTGCCGAAAGCTTGTGGCGATGCAAGCGGCTTCAGCCGCTGAGGGCCAGAACGTACCTCAGGGGCTGAAGCCCTTGTTTTTGCAGCTGCTAGCGGCACGGCTGAAGCCGTGCCCTGACGGTTGCCACAACAGGTCCTTTTATGAGACAACTTCTAGAACGATCAAGGGGGTTCTTATGAAGCGAGCGTCCCGGTTGCAACGAAAAGCGGGTGTGATGGTGCTAGCGGCCACAATCGCGGCGCTGGCCGTCTGGGTGCTCGGGAGCGGGATCGCTCCTCGCACGGAATTCGGCGCCGCTTCGCGGGGCGATTTGCGGAGGCCCACAGGCTCGCCTCAATTAATTTCCGTAGAGCCGCTGCCGGAAGCGGACGGGCAAATATGCGAGTGGGCGCCAGCCAGCACGAGCGCTACCTTGGCGTCGTCGTTTGCCGCGGAGAGCGTGGCACCGGCAGCAACGGCTCGTTCGGCGGATATTCCTCCGCTGGGAACTACCGTCGACGCGGACCGCGCTCCCCTGCGCGTCATCAAGGACCCCTATCCTTCTTACAGCGCCATCGCAGTTGAGCCCAAGAGCAACATGCTGGTTGTTACGGACGAAAATATCTTCCGGATTCTGGAATACAACCGGCAGGACAATACTCCGCCCAGCGCCAAGCTGACCGAACCGAAGCGGATCATCGGGGGAAACAAAACGAAGGCGGAGATGATGTGCGGCGTCTACATCGATCCGGTGACCCTGGACACCTACGTGGTGAATAACGACACGCAGGATTGGCTCTCGATCTTTTCGCGAAACGCCCGGGGAAATGTAGAACCGGACCGTTCGTTGGCGGTCCCTCACGGCACGTTCGGCATCGCGGTGGACGAAAAGAGGCAGGAGTTGTATCTGACGGCGCAACACACCAACCAAGTGATCGTCTACCCCAAGAAGGCCTCGGGACACGATCCGGCGCTCCGGGCTTTGTTCGGCGACAACACTCAACTGGAGGACCCGCACGGTGTTGCGGTGGATTCCGCGAAGAACCTATTGTTCGTCACGAATCACGGAAGCGTGCGGTACCGGGGGGACGGAGACAACGGTTCGATCGGCACGATGAAGTATATTCTGGGCTCCGGTAAATTCCATCCGCCATCCATTACCGTGTATGCACGCGACGCCAAGGGAAACACGGCCCCGTTGCGGACCATTTCCGGACCCAAGACGACGTTGAACTGGCCGATGCTGATCGCGGTCGACGAAGAGCGCGGTGAAATATTTGTCGCGAACGACATGGACAACTCCATTGTGGTGTTCCGCGAGACGGACGAGGGCGATGTCTCTCCCACGCGGATCATCAAAGGACCGCAGACCCGCGTCAAGAACCCGACCGGCGTGGCGCTCGATCTGACGAACAGGGAATTGTGGGTGGCCAACATGGGAAACCACGCGGCAACCGTTTTCCCGCTGACGGCGAACGGAAATGTTCCGCCTCTGCGGACCATCCGCGGAGGGCCTGCCGACGAGCTGTCCCTGATGATCGGAAATCCGGGAGCCGTCGGTTACGACACCAAGCGGGAACAGATTCTGGTTCCGAACTGAGTGGCCCACCCGCAGATTGCGGCCTTCGCCAGGCTGGCGAAGGGCGGCGAGATGCCGAAGAGGTTGATTGCCGGTCAGTCGACCAAGCTCAGCCGCGGCGTGCATGACATCCGCTATGACCCGGTTCATGACGAAATCTATTATTCGAGTATTTTCGGACAGGCCATTCTGGTATTCGCGGGAGACATCAACGGCGACCAGCCGCCGAAACGGATCATCCAGGGGCCCAAGACGCGTTACAAGGGTACGGACCGGCTCGAGATCGATACCGTCCACAACGAGATCATAATCCCGCAGGGAGACGAGATCCTGGTGTTTCCGAAGGACGCGAACGGCGATGTCGCGCCGCTTCGCATACTCCGCGGCAAGGACACTCAATTGCGGCTGGCAGGCTCCGCGGTCGTCGATCCGGTGAGCAACTTGCTGATCGTCGGACTCAACATGCCAGGGTCGGAGGAGTCTCGGGACGCTGGGTCGTCCAAACAGCCGCCCAACGGCGCATTACTGATCTTCAACCGCACCGACGAGGGAAACGTCAAACCGCTTCGCGTGATTAAGGGACCGATCTCGGGAATTACCCGGATCAACCAGATGGCGGTCTATTCGCCGGGGAAATGGATTGTCGCCACGCAAGCCGGTGAAATCGCGGAGATGGAACCCGACGGAGTATTCGTCGGTGTCTGGAACGAGATGGATAACGGAGACGTTCCGCCGCGATGGAAGATCAGCAACAGTCCGAAGAGCACCATCAAAAAGCCGCGCGGCGTCGTTCTGGATCCCAAGCACAAGGAACTGATCGTCGCCGACATGCGGCTGAACGCCGTGCTGACGTACTATTTCCCGGAGATCTTTTAGCCGCCGTTGTAGATCGTCCCGGCGCTCCGTTTACCGAAACACCTCCGGCAGACGATAGAAGAGGATGTTTCCCGCGCTGATCAGAATCAATTCCTTTTCGCCGGGATTCAGGGCCAGGGAACTGGCGCGCGCCATCCGCGTGATCTTGTTGCCGTTGAGGAGCGCGACGGGCGGAATGTCGCCGCTGTCCCCATAGTTCCAAATGCCAACAAAGCTGCCCTTTTGCCCGCCTTCCACTTTCGACCCTTCTCTTTCTCCGGTCACAATGATCTTTTTTCCCAGCGGAGAAAGCACCACGGTCGCCAGCCTCTTTCCTTCGCCTCCCACTCCGGTTTTCGGTCCGGCGATGATCCACTTCGGAGCCACGTCGCCGTTGTCGGTGCGGTTGAAAATCCAAAGGCCCTGGACGGTGGTTACGGCCAGCAAGTTATTCACGGGGTCTACCGAAATACGCTCCGGGCGGTCCAATTTCGTCTTGGGGCCGTGGATGATCCGGATGGGAGGCGTGTCCCCGGCAGGCTCGCGGTTGAATACCAGAATCGCGTTGGTGCGGAATTGCGCCGTGTATATCTCGCCGTGGACGCCGTCCACTGTCGCGTTATCGGTATAGCCCAACTGCGTCTTGGGACCCTGAATGACGCGAGCGGGCGCTTCCTCGCCGTTGGCGCCGCCGCGGAAGATCAGAATCGCCTGGGCAAACGGATTGGCGGCGACGATCTCATCGTGGACTTCATCCAACCCGATCTCATGGTCCGTACGTCCCTGGAGCGTTTCCTGGCCTTCAATGATCCGGACCGCTGGTGCGTTTCCATTCGCCGAACTGGCGAAGGCCGAAATTCTCGGATGGCTCACTCAGTTCGGAGACAGGATTTGTTTCCGCTTGGGATCATAGGCCAGCCCGCTGGGTCGTCCGAGAGTCGCAAACGTGGCGCCCTTGGGAGCGCTGCGGATCACGCGAAGCGGGGCTACATCACCCTGAGCCGTTCTAGGGAAAACATTGGTGGTGTGATTCTCCCAACTCGTCACCCACAACTCTTTGTTCTTGGCGTCGATCAACAGACCCGTGGGACTCTTCAAGTTGGTTTTGGGGCCTTTCAGAATTCGGACGGGCGCAACATCTCCGTTGGCATTGGGGGCGAAGAACAGCACGGAATCGTCTCCGTTGGCGACGGCAAGTTCTCCGCTCACCGGATCGCGGTAAACTCCAATCGGCACATTCATGCGGGTTTTGGGACCCTGGATCGTGCGCAACGGAGCTACGTCCCCTTGCGCAGTCCGCGGATAGATCGTGATGGAAGGAGGCAGAAACTTTCCGGTGGAGGGAGCAAGCGGCTCCACAATTCCGGGATGACTTTGACTGCCGCGCACAAATGCGAGCGGTCCGTCGCCGAATTGCGAATAGCCTTCGCCCGGCTGGGTCCTTCGCCAGTTGCCATGATTGCTCACGAAAATCTCATTCGTTTCGTTGTTCACATAGATGGCGAGAGGATCGGCCAGTCCGGTGCTGGGACCCTGGATGTAGCGAATGGGCGCTTCTTCTCCCTTGGCGGTACGCCGGTAGACGCTCACTTTATTGACGTGTTCCGTGGTGATGTACAATTCATCGTGCTTGGCATCCAAGGAAATCCCCCCGGAGGCATGAGGCACCGTCAGCTCCCGGGACGGCGGCACATCACCATTCGCATCCAAAGCAAATACATTCAAGTTTTGCCCGTCGCCGGTCACCGTATACATTTCCTTGTTTTCCGGGGAGATGGCAACTCCGCAAGGAAGGCCCAGGTGCGCCTGGGGGCCGGCGATTCTTCGCCGCGGCTCCATCACATTCTCGGTCGGCGTGAACTTGGCGGGATAGACGGCAACGCTGACCCCGCTCGGCTCGTTGTCATTGGTGATGAATACTTCTTCGCGCTGGCTGTCCATGGCGATCCCGCTGAAGACCGGGTTGGGGTCCGCGATTTCGCGGAGCGGCGCTCTGTCCAGCACGAGCGGAGTTCGTTCCGCCGGTTTTTTGGCGTTCTGGGCCCAGGCGGAAAGGAAGAAATGTCCTCCCCCCAAAGCCGATACGATACAGCAGGAGATCCCAGCGATCCCTAGCAGCGCGGACCAAGCCATCCTCTTGTTCATTTCCCAACTCCTCTCGTGCGGATATCCCTGCCCTGCCGACAGTCTTTTCTATTGGAATCTTGCTCAGTCTACCTGAAATTAGGATAGCTACCAATCGGTTTTTTCCTGCGGTTCGTAAGAGCGAGCACAGCAGCCCAAACAAAAGTTGCCGCCAATTCAAAGGGAAGGCTCCACATTGGACGGCTCTCCCTTCGATCGACGGCAACGCTTCCAACGTCAATACATTCGATTCGGCTGCAATCCCGTCCCAAAAAGCGAAATCAGTTCAAGGGGGGGCGGGGTTTGCCCTCCAGCACCGGAAACTCCTTCCGGCAGAATCCGCAGAAGCAATATTTCTCCTCCGGGTTCTGCTTGAAGTCGTCCGGCGTGATGTTCATATCCTTCCCGCAGTGCGGGCATTTCACCTGACTTAGCATATCTTCGCTACCTCCCTTACCAGCTGC
>ORMF011570216.1_pt1 | contig 12088 bp, 6 predicted proteins | sample 1779871 | NCBI WGS metagenome assembly ORMF01 (sample SAMEA104232316, study PRJEB22302) | groundwater metagenome | biome: forest; feature: aquifer; material: groundwater | place: USA | collected 2011-08-07 | depth 5.4 m | reverse complement strand
GAACCCCCCGTCCCACCCGACCCCGTGTATCCCGCCGCCGTGGTTGTGGTACCCCCGGTCGTCAACACGCACTACGCGCCACCCGAGCGCCTGCCCCGCCGACCAGTCCGGCTCCATATAAACAGGCCTGTGCATCTCTTCGAGGCTTGTCCCCTCCAGAACCTGGCCCCTCTTTGCGTCGCGGTCGCCGCCCGCCGTCCTGAACTGGAAAGAGACCCACTTCGCCAGGTCCCGCACGTTCGAGTGCAACTGCCCGGCCGCTCCCATGCCGGTCATGTGGGCATACGGCGCCTTCACGGGGCGGTCCTCGTACTCGGACGGGCTGTACCCGGTGGCGAAGTGCGGCTTCATCTCCGGCGAAAGATCGAAGCCAGAGAGAGTCATCCCGAGCGGCCCCAGGATGTTCTCCTTCACGTATTCCGCGTACGGCCTCCCCGACAGGCGGCCGATCAACTCGCCGAGCAGCGCAAAGGCAAAGTTCGAATACTTGAAGGCGGAGTCCTGCAGGATGGCGACTTCAGCCTGCGGCAGAGCCGCGACGATGGCTTTCATCGTGGGGAAGCTCAGCGCGTCCCAGCCCGGCAGAGGGGGCTCTGTCGTCAGCCCCGACCGGTGTGTGACCATCCGTTTGATAGTCACGTCCTCCAGCCGGCCCGCCGTGGGGTTTGCCGCGCCTAACTCAGGGATGTGCAGCACGAGCGGGTCTTCGAGCGTGAGCAGCCCCTCGTCCCGCAGTTGCAGGATGGCGAGAGTGGTGAACGTCTTGGTGATGGACGCGACGCGCGACAGGGTCAGTTCATCGGGTCGGCGGCGGCTTTCGATGTCGGCAAGCCCGTATCCCTTCGACCACACGAGCGACTGGTCGCTCACTATGCCCGCCGCCACGCCGGGGAGGCGGGCTTTTTCTATCCACGAGATCAGCAGACGGTCCAGCTGGGGCCGCAGAGACTCAACAACAGCGTCAGACAAGTGACTCCTGGATCAGCGCACGATAACTTCCCTCTCGTGTTGAGAGAAGGTCACTCCACCTCCCCGCGGAGAGGGAGTGAGGGCATCAGTTGCCTGTCCGGCCCACAAACGAAAGGCACGCGTACGCCGTCCAGCGAAACAGGCTGGCGGTCAAAACACCCGCTGTCAAGAGAGACGAAGGACTCAAGATGACACGAAACGGGGGATGTCGCGCCAAACGGGATTCTTCGCTCCGCTCAGAATGACATTCGCCGATGACCTCTATGCCGCCTCGGACTCCTTGAGCATCACATCCACCTTCTTGCGGTAAAAGTCGATTCTGTCTTCGTGCCTGCGCGCAGCCGTCCTCTTGAGCGTGATCGTCTGCCTCATGTCCTCCACACGCACAAGCGCCTGCTTGTGCCCCTTCTCGAACTCGTCAAGCATCGCCTGCCCCTGCCGGTCCAGCATCGCCCTGTCGGCCTGCGGGTTCTGGCCCGTGACGTCAGCGTTGTGGTCCAGCACGCTCTTCTTCAGTTCTCTGTAGAGCCTGTCCCGGTGCTTGATCCTGTAAGTCAGAAGCTCGTACTCCGCGGTCAGTTTCGTTACTTCAGCGTTGCCCTCCTGCAGGTCTTTGAGGCGCTTTTCGACCTGGACGAGGTATTCGTTCAGTTTTTCTGCCGCAAGCGACCGGCGCGTGTACTTGCCGTCCACTTTTTTGCCAAGGTGGACCATGAGCCGGTGAACTCGGGGGTCTTCAAGCCATTCCATGATGAGAACGTCTCCGTCGGGGCGCGTTGCGGGGGCTAACCCTCTGTATAACGTCTCTTCTGCGTCGCGTCACCGGTGCGCGCTCCTCCCCCTGCCGGTGTGAACACCAGTGTCCGGTAATCCATACGGCCCGCCTGATACGCCATTAGGTGACTGTGCGAAAACGAACTTCCGGAGTTCCAGACGCTGTCCTTCAGATTCTGGCTTCTCCCTCACCCTGGCCCGCGCCCAACGGGCACCCGGCTGGGCCGGTCAAGCAGGGGCCGCCGGGCGTTTATACGTAGCCGCATGCCGCGCGACGATCACAAAAGGCTGTAAGATTTCCGCTATGGCTACGACGTCGCGCCAGATCGGCGGCATCTCCGGGATAAGCCCGGCAACACCTGAAGGCATGAACGAAGCCCTCGCCCGCCCACTGCGTATGCCGTGGCTGGGCTTGGGGCTTGTTGGCGCGTCTGTCGCGTTCAGCCTGGCCCTGGTCGTCTTTTTCGCCGGCTGGGGAGCGGCTGACCGCGCTTCGGCGCGGTCACTCACCGCAACCGGACAGCAGGTATCGCCGCCTTCTGACAAAGGCTGGTGGGAGGACGGAGCACGTTGGGTCTGCCCGCTTCACTGAGGAATTTCGTACGGAACAAGGGCCAGGTCGGCGACCACGTCATCCTCCACTATGCGTGGGTGATCGTGGCCATCGGCGCGGTGGCGCAAATGGTGGGCAGTTCGATACGCCTGGCGTTCGGCGTCGTCGTTGACCCGCTGGTCAAGGAGTTTGGCTGGAGCGCGGGGTCCGTGGGCTTTGCCTACGCATGGATGTCCATCGTCACCGCCGTCTTCTCGCCAATCGCAGGCTCACTTGGAGCGAGGTTCGGCGCCCGCCGCACGATGATCGTCGGGCTGGCCCTATTTCTCGCAGGGATGATCTGGACCTCGCGCGTCAGCCACCTGTGGGAACTGTACGTCGCGTACGGCCTGATCTTCGGCATCGCGCAGGCCTTGTTCCTCGTCCCGGTAGTGCCTGCGATGGCAAGCTGGTTCCGCCGCCACCTGGGGCTTGGCACGGGGATCATGATGATCTCGTGGAGCCTTGGCCCGGCGATAGTGGTCCAGATCATGGCGTTCATGTTCGTGCGCGTGGGTTGGAGCGAGACGTTCCTGGTCACAGGCATCGTGGGTACGGCCGTACTCGGCGTGATGCTGTTCTTTTTCAGAGACAGCCCTGAGCAGGCAGGCAGGACGGCGTACGGGTGGCGTGAGGGTGACAACCCGCTGATGACCTCTGGCGCCGAATACGAAACGCACTCGAAGCGATTTCACAGCTACATCTACAGGACTAATGCGTTCTGGAACTTGATGAACATTCACTTCCTGGGGTGCGCCGGTCATGCCGTCATACTCGTCGGACTGGTGCCGATGGCGATCCACAGGGGCATGTCGCCTCTTGCGGCGGCGGGCGTGCTGACCACTGTGGCGGTCGTCAGCGTGATCATGCGCTTCCTCGCGCCTGTGCTGTCCGAACGTATAGGCTCGAAGGGAGTGATGTTCTTCTCGTTTGCGGGCCAGGGCGCGGGCGTGCTGCTCTTCCTCACTGCCCACTCGCCGGCCCAGTTTTACGCCTTTGCCGTCATCTGGGCCATCCCATACGGCGGCGAGGGCACAGCCTTCCCGGTGGTCAACCGCCAGTATTACGGACACGTGCCGATGGGCCCGACCTACGGCTGGCAGCTGCTCGGCGCCGGGCTGGGCATGGCGCTGGGCGGCGCGATGCCCGGCTTCGTGTTCGACTTCACAGGCGGGTACACATGGGCGATCATCCTGTCCGCGGTCTTTAGCCTGGCCGGGGCAGCATCGATCCTCTTCCTTGAGCCGACGCAGAAGCTCCTGATCCCGGACTGGCAGCAGCTTTCCGGGGGCTCCGAGGCACAGCAGGGTTCCCAGACGGCCCGCGCCACGGCAGCATCAGCCGGCGACTGACGGGCCCGGTCTGCCCGGAGCACGCCTCCCCGGCTATTGCTGCGCAGCGCCTGGTGCGGGGCCTTCTCGCGGGATCCAGAAGGTGAACGTCGCTCCCCTGCCCGGCTGGCTCACCGCCTCGATCTTCCCGCCGTGCATCTCCACGATCTGGCGGGCGATATACAGGCCGATGCCCGACCCCGGCACCGATCGCGTCGCCTCGTTGTCAACGCGGAAGAACATGGTGAACAACCGCGGCATGTCACCCTCGCCGATGCCCACGCCCGAGTCCGTCACGGCGACTGACAGCCGCCCGTCTTTGACCTCTGCCTTGAGGACGACCTCTGCGCCTCTTGGCGAGTACTTGCTGGCGTTACTCAGCAGGTTTGCGACGACCTGGCCCAGCCGGTCCCGGTCTGCGACGGCTTCTGTCCCCGGCTCGGGCAGGATGCGGGTGAGAACCTGGTTCTTGTCCTCATACATGGGGCGGAGGTTTTCGCAGACATCCGAGAGCATCTGCGCCACATCAAACCCTGCTGTCACGATCTTGAAGCTGCCGGAGTCTATCCGGGACAAGTCGAGCAGGTCGCTGATGAGCATGGCGAGCAGGCGCGAGTTCCGGCGGATGACGTTCACCTGCTTGATCTGGCGGTCGTTCAGGTTGGCGTCGCGGTCGCGGACAAGGATGTCGGCAAAGGCGGAGATGCTGGTGAGTGGGGTCCGCAGCTCGTGCGAGATGGTCGTGAGGAACATGCTCTTGGCTTCAGCGACACGCTCCATCTCGCGAGCCTGAGCTTCCAGGCGTGCCGCCCTTTCTCTCTCCTCCGCCAGATTCATCTCCTGGCTGTGCGCCAGTGCGTTCTGCACCGCTGGGGCGATCTGGACGCCTATCCGGTTCAGGATGTCCACGTCCGTCGGTGTGTAGGCGTCCCTGGATTTGCTCCTGAGCGAGCGCCACCCGAAAGGCCGCTGCGCGCCCGGGGCCATGGGAGGGATGCCCCATGACTGCAGGCCCGCGGCCTCCATATCCTCCCGGAAGTGAGAGTCCTCGGCAGCGCCCCCAAACGCAGCATCGTGGGGCGCAGGCTGCCGGTCAACCCGCTCCGGATACCAGGCGCCTACCCGGTGGTTCTTCACTTCCACGCCTGTGACATAGACATCCCGGATGCCGCCGTTTTCGTTAAGCGCCACGCTCAGGCGGTCGTAGCTGACAAGTTTCGATACTTCACCGGAGACGCGGTCGAAAATGCCGTCAAGGTTGAGGTCCTGCCCCGCGGCCACGCCCAGGGCAGCCAGAGAACGCCGGACCTCCGCCTCATGCTGCAGTTCTGTGTAGGCACGGGAAGCGATGATGGCGCCTGCGACTTGGGCGGCTATCTGGCGGCCCAGTGCGGCTTCCCGTTCCCGGTAGGGCGCTTCTTCGCAGGACCAGAGGTTGATGCTGCCGATCACGCGGTCCTGCCAGAACATGGGCACTATCATCTGACCGCGCAGGCCGGCCTCCACTTTGATGCGCATGTTCCGACGCGTCTTTCCGAGTTCAATGCTCTCCGCACCTGTCCTGATCACAAGCTGCCGGGCGTCTTCCCCATCACGGAAACGCGTCGCATACGGCCAGCGAACACCTTGCTCTCCGCCGGGCCCGGTCACACCGGCGACACAGACATCCACCCATTCGTTGGTCTTCTCATCAAGCAGCGTGACAACCAGCCTGTCGTAGGAGACCAGTCGCTTAAGCTGCTCTGCAAAACTCGGGAACATCTGTTCAAGCGTGAGAGTCCCGGACACCAGCCTGCCGAGTTCAGCAATGACCTGCCTCTCGTCGGCGATCCTGACTGTCATCTGGTGCTCGATCATGTTCTGCAGGACAGGGGTCATCTGCGCGGCCACCCTGCCGAGCAGGTCCAGGTCTTCCTTCGTGTACGCGTCCTTTTCGTGGCTGCGAAGGCCGAGGAACCCGACAGGCGTCTGTCCCTGACTGCCGAACGGCACGATCAGAGCAGACTCCAGCCCCGACGACCTCAACGGGCCAAAGTCCGGCGCCTGCCCCGAGACTGTGGCCTCCCACTCCCAGTCAGACTTAAGCCAGGCAGGGAACGGAGCACCCGCGCGGAACCCCTCCACCTCTGCTCCGCGGACGAAGACCGTTTTGGCAGCACTCGAATCCCCATCTCGCAAGCTGACGGCCATGCGGTCGAAGCGGATGAGCCTGCCGATTTCGTCCGCCACATCCTCCAACGCCCTGTCGAGCCGGGAGTCCCTGCTCATGGCGAGGCTTATCGCGGCCAGGGAGCGGCGCACTTCCGCCTCTCGCCGCACGGTTTCGTTCAGGTCTGCTGCGGCGATGGCCCCGGCGATCTGGGCAGCGACTGCAACTGCGAGCCTGATGTGCCCTTCCCCGTAGAGTCCCGGCTGCACAGACCTGAAGTGGATGGTCCCGATCACCTGGTCGTGGTGGACGAGCGGGACTGTGATGTAAGAGCGGAGACCGACGTTGTAGCCAGGCATGGCCTCCGGCCACCGCGATTCAAGCGGACCGGGGCCTGACCTAAGGTTCAGGAGCACGGATTTGCGGGTGCGGCCAACATCCTCTGTCAGGCTCCCGGCCAGCGGGACTTCAGCGCCCACGTTGCGGCCTGGAACATTCAACCCCGCCTGGAACCGCTCGATGAACACGCCGCGGGCCCAGTCGGTCCTGTTGACCATCAGCCGGTCCCAGGGGATCAACTCGGCCACTTTCTCTGCGAACCTCGGGTAGACGCTCTCGATATCGGATTCGCCTGCCACAATCCGGCCTATTTCGGCCAGGACCTCGCGCTCGCGGGCATCTCGCTGCGACTCAGAGAACAGTCTGCTGTTCTCAACTGCGGGGCCGAGGTAGGCCGCCACCTGCTCCGCCAGGACGGCATGGTGCGGCGCGTAGGCGTTGTGCGACCGCGACCTGAACTGCACGACTCCGAACGGCCTGTTCCGGGACAACACCGGTACGGAGAGCAACGAAGGCAGTAGTTTGATGCTTTCCTGAAGCCTGGGAGCGCGCCCGAGCATTTCATCTGTGTTGGCGTCATTGACTATGACCGGTTTGCCTGACTCCAGGACGATCCCCGTCACCGTCCCCAAGAGCGCTTCCGAACGGCCCGTGGACCAGCCGGGTATTGCGTCTCCCGAGACATAACTCATGAACATTTGCCGCCGCCCGGCGTCAACGACGTGGACGGCGATGCGGTCGAACGGTATGAGCTTGCTGACCTCCGCCGCTATGCGCTCGAATATTTCACCGACGTCGAGCGAGGAAACTGTGATCCTGCCGATCTCAGCCAGAACCTCCCGCTCCGCCGACTGGCGTTCCAGGTCGGCGCGCATCTGCGCTGCAGCGACCGCGCCCGCAATCTGAGCGGCGGCCCCCTCTGCAAACGCAAGTGCTCGCGGGCCATATGCCCTGTCGCGTGTGGACAGCACACGCAGAACGCCGATCGCGCTGTCATGGGCGACCAGCGGCACGGATATGGAGGACCGGAGGCCGGCAGTGAGCCCGTTCTTGATTTCAGGGTAGGTCCGGGCAATCTCATCGAAATTCAAGGAGTCAACGATCAGACCTGCGCGCGCAGCAGAGGAGAGGCCTTCAGCGATGGTCCCGGCAGCGGGATAGCGGTCGCCTTTGCTGCGCCCGGCAATAGCCATGCCGGCGACGTACCGGTTTTCCAGCGTGCCAGCGACGGGATCCATGACTACGACAGCGAGACGGTCAAACGGGACGATCTGACGGATAAGGCCGGCGACCCTGTCAAAAACGCTGTCAATGTCCGGTTGAGAGCCGATGACGCGACCGATTTCGACGAGCGTCCGCAACTCGTCGCTCGCGAATACGTCCCCTGGGCTGGGCGACACTTTCTTGAGAGCCAAAACGCCGCTCCAGCGCGCTACGGCCCGCAGGCCCGCTCCTAATTATCCCAAAACGAAAATTCCGGAGTTCCAGAGGCCGTTGTTTGAATTCGGGTTTCTCCCTCATCACCCCCCTGCGGCGGGTACCCGACCGCGCCGGGAAGGCACCCGGCTGGGAGAGGGGTTGGGGATGGTTTCTAGGAACCCCCTGCGATCCTATTACGCGCTCCCTGCAAGGTTCTCACCTGCCGCGACGCTCCGCTTGTGTATTTCCGCCCAACGTCAAGGGCGAGCGCCGCTATCACAGCGTGTGGTAGAGTCGCCCGGTCAAAACACGGCACTCTCAGAAGATAGGCCAGAGGGGGCGCAACCATGGCAAAGCGCTTGACGGGCGCAGGCATCGTGAAAGAACTGGGCGTGACGCCCCTTATCCAGGCAGGCGGGCCGAACACGAAACACTCCGGAACGAGGCCGCGTGACGAGGCGCTGGACGCCCTGCGCGCCATGTCAGAGGTCTTTGTCAACTTGGACGAGTTCCTAGTTGCGGCCGGCAAACACATAGCGGAGATGATCGGCGTGGAGGCGGCCACGGTCACGAGCGGCGCGTCAGGAGGTCTTGTCGTGCAGGCGGCGGCGGCGATTGCGAAGGACGACCCGGAGAAAATCGCCCGGCTGCCCGACACCAAAGGCATGCCGAATGAGTTGATCATCCAGAAACGGCACAGGTTCGTCTATGACCACCTTTACCTGGTGCCGGGCGCAAAGTTCGTGGAGGTGGGCACCGCAGAGAAGTGCATGCCTGAAGAGGTGGAGGCGGCCATCACCGCCAAAACCGTCGGAATCATTGACCTGAAGTCGTCGTTCAAGAGCGAGGGCGCAGTCCCCCTGCCCGTGTTGGTGGAGATAGCACACCGCCACGGCCTGCCTGTCCTCTGCGACGCGGCGTCCATGCTGCCGCCGCGCTCCAACCTGACGAAGTTCTACAACGAGGGTGCGGACCTGGTGTCGTTTTCGGGCGGCAAGGCCATCCGCGGACCGCAGAGCACCGGCATCCTGATCGGCAGGAAGAAGTGGGTCGAGTACGCGCGCTTGAACAACGCGCCTAACGCGACTGTGGCACGGGCACAGAAGGTGTCCAAGGAGGAGGTCGCGGGGCTGATAGCCTCGCTCAAGGTCTTCCTGGCCGAGGACGAGAAGGCAGAGACGGCGCGCTACCGGAAGATGATGAGGCTTGTGCAGGACCAGATCGCCGAGATACCGGGCCTGCTCGTGAAGATCGAGCACGATGACAACCATTACATCCCTCAGTGCGTCATCTATTTCACGCCGAAGTGGCGCGGGCCGAACGGGGCCGAGATCCAGAAGCGCCTGATGGCAGGCAGGCCGCGGATCTACATTTCGTCGCTGGGCCGCAGCGGTGAGTTGCATGTGGACCCGTTGAACATCCAGGACGATGAAGAACTGGAGTCCGTCGCCCGCAGGGTGCGGGAGGAACTGATCACCGCCGCGAACGAACGTCGCTGAACCGAGCGTTTCTCTCCGGGTGACAGTCCGTCATCCTCGGTCATGGTTCATGCAGGGGCACGGTGCGCCGCGCCCCGACGGGAGAAAACAATGTCCCCTGTGATGAAAGGCAAGAACGCCCTGCTGGAGTCCCTCCGGGCGGAAGGCGTCGAGTACATCTTCGGCAACCCCGGCACGTCCGAGGCAGCGATCATGGACGCGCTCGAGGACTACCCGGAGTTCAAGTACATGCTCGTCGTGCAGGAAGGCGTGGCGATAGGCATGGCCGAGGGCTACGCCCGCACTACGGGCAAGGTCGGCTTCGTGAGCCTGCACATAGACAACGGGCTGGCGAACGCCTTCAGCCTGCTGATCGACTCGAAGAAAATTGGCACGCCGATGGTCGTCACCGCGGGCAATAAGGATGTGCGGAAGTTGGGCGAGGGCCGCACCGACCTGGCTGAACTGGCGCGCCCGTTCACGAAGTGGAGCGTCGAGGTGACGCACCCGGAACAGTACCCGTCCGTCATCCGCCGCGCCTTCACCGAGGCCCGGACGCCGCCTACCGGCCCGGTGTTCATCTCTTTCGCCGGCAACTCGCTAGACGATTCCGCAGAGATAGAGATCGCGCCGTCAAAGCCGCACCGCGTGGAGCCCCCCGCGGACCCTGCGGCAATCGAGGAGGCCGCTGCCATGCTGGCGCACGCGAAGTCGCCGGTGATGGTATTGGGAGACCGCGTGGCGCAGTACGGCGGCATGGCGGCGGCGGTGAAGGTGGCGGAGCGCACAGGGGCGCGGGTCTTCGGACACGCCGCCGCGGACATGAACTTCCCCACCTCTCACCCACAGTGGCAGGGTGGCCTGAGCCTCAGGGTGCCCTCCGGGCGGCAGGCGATGCAGGCAGCGGACGTGGTACTGGCCGTCGGCTGTCCGGTGTTCAGCGACTTCTTCCACCAGACGGGCCGTGCGCTACGGCCTGAAACCAGGCTCATCCACATAGACCTGCAGCCTGGAGAAATAGGCAAGTCCGAGCCGACCGACCTCGGCATCCTGGCGTCTCCGAAGGCCGCGCTCGAAGCCCTGGACAAGGCGCTTGCGGACCGGATGAAGGGCACGGACATGGAGGCGGCACGCGGGCGCACATCGTCGCTCACCGCTGAAAGTCGCAAGGCGGCGGAGGCCTTTGAAAAAGCCTCCCAAGCCGCACACGGAAAACGCCCGATGGGTCCGGCGGCGCTCACTTCAGAACTTGCCCGCAGTTGGCCGAAGGGCGCAATTCTCCTTGACGATTCGATCAGCACGCGCGGTGCGCTGCACCAGGCGCTGAAGTTCACAGAGCCAGGCTCCTACCTGGGTGGGGGCGGAGGCGCGATAGGCTGGGGCATGGGCATGGCGCTGGGGGCGAAGCTCGGGAGGCCGGACCGGCCTGTCATCGCCGTCGTGGGCGACGGGTCGGCCATGATGACCATCCAGGCCCTATGGACAGCGGCTTCGTACAAGATCCCCGTCGTGTACGTGATCTGCAACAACGCTTCCTACCGCATCCTGAAGGTCAACATGGCCGTGTACAAGCGCATGGCCGGCCTTGAGGGCAAGCCATCGAAGCATATTGGGATGGACTTCAACATCCCGTTTGACATGGCAGCCATGGCCCGTGCCTTTGGCATGAGGGGTGTGCGGATAGAAGACCCGGCGCAGATAGGCCCGGAACTCAAGAAGGCCGTCGCAGCAGGCGAGCCGGCGCTGCTGGACATCGTGATAGACGGCTCCTTGTGAGCAGGCGCGGCCTGTCCACAGCGCAAGTAGTATGAAAGCCCTCCCCACGCCCGGATGATCAGCGTCACTGCGTGACAGGGATGCCGTGGGGAGGATGCCTGTAACCGAGTTTTTCACCCACACCCTGCCCCCTTACTTATGGCCAACCGTAACGAACCCCCAGCACCGGACACGCCTCGCCAGGTCTCGCGAGAGAACCGGGCGAAGTTCCGCGCCTTCCTGAAGGAAGAACTCCAGGCTGCGGCGCGCTACCAGATGATGGCCCGCAACGAGAAGGACCCCAGCCGCCGCAATGCCTTCGAGCGCATGGTGGAGATGGAGCTTAAGCACGCCGCGCACTGGGCGGATGTGCTGGGGCTTGATTCCAGCCGCCTGCGCCCTGCGCGGATGAACGTCGGTCTGCTGATGCTGAAGGCCATCACCCGCGTCTTCGGCACGGCAAGGATCATCCCGTTCCTTGCCCGCGGCGAGGCCGCCGGCGCGAAGGCGTACATGGCGACACCAGAGGCCGCTGCTCTTGTGCCGGACGAGCGCGCGCACCAGGTGACGCTGCGCCACATGGCCGCTGGAAAGACAGACAGCGCGGACCAGGCCCCACACCCCGAGGGCGGCTTCCTGAAGGGAGAAGGCGGCACGTTGCGCGCCGCGGTGCTGGGAGTGAACGACGGCCTCGTCTCCAACTTCAGCCTTGTCATGGGCGTCGCGGGCGGCACGCAGGACCCGAAGTTCATCATCCTCGCGGGCGTCGCCGGGTTGCTGGCAGGCGCCTTCTCGATGGCCGCAGGCGAATACATATCCATGCGCTCCCAGCGAGACGTATATGTGCACCTGATCGAGACGGAGAAGGCAGAGATCGAGCAGTGGCCCGAAGAGGAGCAGCAGGAACTGTCGTTCATATACCAGCGCAAGGGCCTGACGAAGCAGGAGGCCAACCTCGTCGCCGCCCGGCTCATGCAGGACAAGAAGGTCGCGTTGGAGACGAAGGTCCGGGAGGAGCTTGGCCTCGACCCCGACGACCTGGGCTCACCCTGGGGCGCGGCGTTCAGTTCGATGGCCGCTTTTATAGCCGGCGCGATAGTGCCCATACTCCCCTTTCTGGTTGGCGCGGAGGGCGGGACAGGCATCGCCATCAGCGCGGGCATGAGCGCCGCGGCGTTGACGGTGGTGGGAGCGGGGCTGGCATGGTTCTCGGGCGTCAACGCGCTCTGGGGGGCGGCACGCATGATCCTCGCGGGCGGCGCGGCGGCAACGGTCACATTCG
>ORMF011794562.1_pt1 | contig 12092 bp, 9 predicted proteins | sample 1779871 | NCBI WGS metagenome assembly ORMF01 (sample SAMEA104232316, study PRJEB22302) | groundwater metagenome | biome: forest; feature: aquifer; material: groundwater | place: USA | collected 2011-08-07 | depth 5.4 m | reverse complement strand
GAAATCGTGCCCCTGCCGCGTAAACGCGGCGTTCCGATTTTGCGCCAGGCACGGCATCGAGGGCAGTGTCAAGATGCGCCCATTGAATTGGCGGCGCGCAATTCATTATTTCCACGGCAGTGAATTTCTGGCTGAATCCTCGCCATGCAATCTTTGAACAAGACCAAAGTCGCCCTGCTCGGTTCGGGGTTCATTGCCGACATTCACATGGAATCCTATCACCGCTTCGTGCCCGAGGCGGAAGTGGTGGCCGTTTACACGCGCAATCCGGAGAAGGCGGAGGTGTTCGCCCGCAAACACGGCATCGCCCGCTGGTTTACGAATCTCGAACAGGCCATCGCCGAGTCGGGCTGCGACGTGGTGGATGTCTGCCTGCCGAATTTTCTCCATCACCGCGCCGTGATGGCCGCCGCCCAGGCGGGCAAACACGTCATCGTCGAGAAGCCGCTGAGCGTCACCTTGGAAGAGGCGGATGAAATGATCGCCGCGTGCCGGGCCGCCAACCGAAAATTGATGTATGCCGAGGAACTCTGCTTCGCGCCGAAGTACGAACGGGTGCGGCTGCTGGCCAACGAAGGCGCGTTCGGCAAAATCTACATGCTCAAGCAGGCCGAGAAACACAGCGGCCCGCACACCGACTGGTTCTACGACATCAATCAATCAGGCGGCGGCGTCATCATGGACATGGGCTGCCATGGGTTGGCGTGGTTTCGCTGGATGCTCGGCGGACGTCCGCGTGCGGTCAGCGTGTTGGCGCACCTGCAGACCGGGCTGATCCACAAGGGCCGCACGCGCGGGGAGGAGAACTCGGTCGTGATCGTCGAGTTCGAGGGCGGCGCGATCGGCATCGCGGAGAACAGTTGGGCCAAGCACGGCGGCATGGAAGACAGCGCGGAGGTGTACGGCACGGGCGGCGTCTGTTACGCGGACCTTTTCCAAGGAAACGCCGCGCTTACCTACAGCGAACAGGGCTACGGCTACGCGATGGAGAAGGCCGGCTCGACCAAAGGCTGGACTTTCACCGGCTTCGAGGAAGCGTTCAACCAAGGCTATCCGCAGGAGTTGAAACATTTCATCGAGTGCGTGCGCGAGGACAAGCCGCCGGTGGTCACGGGCGAAGACGGTCGGGCCGTGCTCGAACTGATCTACGCGGCCTATCGCTCGGCGGGCACGGGGCAAAAGGTCATGCTGCCCTTCCACGCGAAAGTCGCGAAACCGATTGATCTCTGGCTCGGATAAGGGCGAACGGAGCAACGCGCCCGAAACAGCGAAACACGCAGTGGAATTTCCTTTCAATCTTGAAACGGCAGTCAACGCCAAGCCGCCAAGCCGCTAAGCCGCAAAGTGGAGAGAGCTACGAAAGACAAGACCGCGTTCTGTGAATTACCGACCGGGTGAATGACCCCAACCGTTGAAATCATTGCGGCTCTGCCCCTTTGCAGTAGTGCTATCTCCCAACATTGTTGCCTCCTCCTGAGAAGGTTTTTTTAACGCCGAGGACGCAAAGGTTGGCGCAGAGGAACGCGGAAGCAGGCCTTCTTTGCGGCCTTGGCGAGAACCTTTGCGACCTCCGCGTTTAATGGAACTGCCCGGCGGTTCAGCTGCGTCTCTGCCCCTTTGCGCCTTTGCGTTGGTTCGACCACTTTTTGCAGGTTCAAGTTCTACGCGGGGAGCAGAAACAATTTCCGCAGTCCCCAGCCGGCCTTGGCGGTGAACCGCAGGACGCTGTCCTTCGCTGCGCACGGAATTGCTTCGGCCAGGGCGCCGGCGCGGCCGTGGGCAAAGAACAGGGCCGGCGAACGCGCGGGTTCAACGAGCGGGATGCGCACTTCGCCTTCGCCTTGAATCCACACTTCCAAAATGGCGCCGCCGGGTACACGACGATTTGCCGGGACGGGCGCCCAGCCGATGGTGGCGAACGGTTGGTCCGTGAAAAGATGTTCGTGTCCGTCCACGGGGATCGCAGCGCAATCGTAACCGCTGAACGCAACAAGCCGTTGATTGGCGTCGAGGCGGAAGGCGACGATCAAGCGGCCTCGGTAATTGACGTGGTGGCCGTTGACATCAAGGTCGCGGAGTTCGAGCGCGTCAGCCGGCAGCGGATTTTGCTGGATGATTTCCGTGTCGCGTTTTTCGTCGCGATGGAAGCCGCCGGGCCAGGACTCGACGTGGCTGCGGTAGTGCATGGCGACAATGGTCGTGCCGTTAGGAAAGCGCGTTGCCAGCCAGGGCAACCAGCGGGAGACGGTGCTCGGATTATCATTGTTCTTGAGTCCGCCGCGCGCGGGTGCATACGCGCCGACAGCCGAGAGGATTTCAAACCAGGTCCGCGCTTCGTAGCCGAGCGACGCACTCTGGTCATCTCGCGGGCGGAAGCCGAGGTAAGTGACCGAACCGCTATCACCGCATTTGCGATGCAAGCCGACCGTGCGTCCGTAGGCGCGTGCGACCACTTCGACGCCGTCCGCCGGATCCACGGGATAAATCCAATCCACGATGAAGTCGGTGAGGATGGTTTGCACAGGCACTTCTTTGAGCGGCCCGGCGAACTCGGCGCGGGCGCCGGCGGCGATGAGTCCCTGATGCGCCACGTCGTAGCGTTTGACACCGCAAAGCGCTTGCCAGCGGGTGCGCACGTCGGCGCCGGCAAGGTCGAAGCGGGGCAGCGGGCCGGACCAGATCAGGCGGCCACCGCGCGCGACGAATTGTTCGAGGAACTCGATTAGGCCGACGGGCGGCAGCGGTTCGAACAGCGCCGCGAGAGTCGAGAAGGTGCGGCCCGCCATCGTGATCGTGCCGTTGTCGTTCACATGACCGTACTGGAGCAACTTTTCGGGCGTGACGTAATTGGCGTAGCCGTATTGCACCATCCACGAACCGAAGCGCTCATCGGCCGCGACGAGCGAAATCGGATAGAGCATTAGAACTTCGATGTCGCGATGGGCGCCTTCGGTCACCGCCATGAACTGGGGCCGACCCCACGCGCCGAAGGCATCTTCGAGCGCGTGATGGCGGGCGAGCGCGGCGTTCGGCATGCCCCACGCGGCGGCGTAGGAGTTGGGATATTTGTTCAGGATGCCAGTCGAGCACGCGAGCGCGAGGCCGTAGTAATCGCGATCGGACCAACCGCCCTCGGCGTGATCGTTGCCAGCGCCGGTGAGAAATTCGTTCCAGCGGAAATAATCGCTGCACGCGCAGGCGGCCTGTTGGACGGTGTTCGACCAGACGAAGTTCGGCGTGTAGTCGTATTGTCGCGGCGCTGGCGGGCTGCCGCCGGCACGCCAGAGGTCAATGGTCGGGCTTTGCGCCCAGGTGGCGTGGGCGCGGGCTTCGAGTTCGTGGCCGTAAAGTTTCTCCGCGAATTGCTTCGCCTGCACGAACAGGTCGGCGACGGTTTTCTCCAGCAGATCGTAGTAGCGACGACGCAGCAACCAAGTGCGTTGGACATCGTCAGGCGTGTTGCCGAGAACGTGCTGGGCCAGCGCGCGCGCATCGAGGTTCGGCAGGAAGCCATGCTGGCCGCGACAAAAATAAACGAGGTATTTCTCGAAGTCGGCGAACTCGGCGCCGTAGAGCGCGGCGAACTGCTTCGCGAAATTCGGCGTGAGGTAGCGCAGCGTGAATTCGCCTTCGTCGTGGTGCCCGAAATAATTCCAGTCGCCCTGGATGTGAATCTCGTCGCTGTACAGGCCGTTGAGGTGGACGCCGGCCGTGTGATAGTCTTGCACCAGCTCCTTGAGATACGGCAACGCTTTCGGGCTGAAATAATCCATCTCCGGCGTCTGGTAGGAAACGACGACCAGCACACGATCCAGATCGGCAATTTCCGTTTCGCCGCTGCCGTGAACGGTGAGGCGATGCGCAGGTGAACTGCCGGAAGCCGATTCGCTCACGGAAACTTGCGGCGGCGACTTGAGTTCAACGATGGCCTTCGGGTCAACGGCGTAGAAATCCGTGTTGCCGATGCGGCGCTCGCGATAGGCGAAGAGGCGCACGCCGGTGCGGGTGAGGTTGATCGTGCCCTTGTTGTTCGTCCACTGGCGTTGTTCCCAAAGCTGGACGGTGAACTCGCCGGTCTTGGGATCGCGCCAGCCCTCGCGATACTGAACCCAGCGGCCGGACTCGCCGGTCTTCTTCTGGTACGCACGGCCCAGTTCGAGCGGACTGAGCAGGCTGAGTTCGAGGCCGATGCCGAACTGGCCCGCGAAGTCGCTGATCTTCTTGATGCGTTCGAGATACTCCGGCACGTCGGGGGTGAACGCGCGCGGCTTGCCGCCCTGGCCGGCGCGATACGCGCTCCAGAATTCGTCGAACGCGACGATCATCGTCTTCACGCCGCCGGCTTTGTTCTGCTCGCAGATCTTTCGGAGCGTGGTTTTGTTCGGTGTGCTGCTGAGGCTGAGGTCAACTTCCTTGTCGGGATCGGTGAGATCGTCGAGTTGCTGGTCGCTGACGAGAATAATGCCGCCTTTGGGCAACAGGAATGACCATTGGGCGGGGAACTGGATGACCAGATCAGGCCGCGCGCCGGCGGCGGGTTGCGCGAGGGCGTTGCCGGCGAACGACGCGGCGATGCCCGCCTGGGCCAGACAGGCGACGAATTCGCGCCGGGAGAACAGTTGGGTAGGAAGCGACATGCCGACATTGATGCCAAAGCGCCGGGCAAAATTCAATCCCAACCCATCCGGGTTGGAGCGAGGCGAATAGTTGACCGCCTCTTCGCGCTTTAACTCGTGCAAACCCGTCCGTGGAGGGAACTCGTGGGTCGCGTGAACGACGCGGGAGGTTTTGGCGAGCACGGCATCCGCTGACAAACATTAGCCGCCGTACGAGCCATAAACCGACCGAAGTCGGGGGTGGAACGAAGTGAGCCGATGACAACAAAACCATTGCCATCACACGCGATTCTCATACGAGAACCCTTCCCCACACCTGTTGCCACATTCCCTTTGAGGCACTGAAGGCCCAAATCCCTTCCCCGCTCGGTGTCATTTTCCCATGCGGCAACAGGGCAACCACAAAAGCGGTGTCATGCCACTGCAGTCCAAATGAATCTGTGTTCATCCGTGTCCATCCGTGGTAAAAAACGGGCTCGCTGCCCGCTTGACGGCGGTGGGGGACGTTCGTTATGGAATTAAGTTTATGAGCAAACCAGAGGCACATCATTTTCAGGCGGAGATTCAGCAGTTGCTGGATATCGTCATTCATTCGCTGTACACGGACAAAGAGATTTTCGTGCGCGAGCTGATTTCCAACGCGGCGGACGCGTGTGAGAAGCTGCGGTTCAATCAGTCGTCGGGCATGGCGGTTCACCAATCAGACACCGCTCCATCCATCGCCGTCACCACGGACGACAAGGCGGGCACGATCACGATTACCGACACCGGCGTCGGCATGACGCACGGGGAACTGGTCGAGAATCTCGGCACGATCGCGCACTCGGGTACGAAGGCGTTTCTCAAGCAGTTCGCGGCAGAGAAGAAACCGGACGTGGGATTGATCGGGCAGTTTGGCGTGGGCTTTTATTCGGCGTTCATGGTGGCGAAGCGCGTTACGGTGTGGAGTCGTTCGTTCGTGCCCGAGGAGCAGGGCTGGCAATGGACGAGCGAGGGCGGTGGCGGTTACGAACTCGCGCCCGCCGCCGATCTGCCGCGCGGCACGAAGATCACGCTGGAACTCAAGGACGACGCGAAGGAGTTTGCGCAAGCCGACACCATTGAGCGGATCATCCAGCGGTATTCGAGCTTTGTGCCGTTCCCCATCGAGTTGAACGGCAACCGCCTCAACACGGTGCAAGCCATCTGGGCGCGGAGCAAGAACGAGGTCAAGGCGGAGGAATACAACGAGTTCTACACGTTCGTCGGGCACGATCACGACCAGCCGCTGTTCCGGCTGCATTTCTCGGCGGACGCGCCGTTGGCGATCCAGGCGCTGGTGTTCGTGCCGCAGCGAAATTTTGAATCCATGGGCATGGGGCGGATGGATTCCGAGGTGAACCTGTATTGCCGCAAGGTCCTCATCCAGGCGAAGGCGAAGGGCTTGTTCCCGGAATGGCTGCGTTTCCTCAAGGGCGTGGTGGACAGCGAAGACCTGCCGCTCAACATCTCGCGCGAGACGATGCAGGACACGTCGCTGATGCAGAAGTTGAACAAGGTGCTCACGGGGCGTTTCCTGAAATTCCTCGACGAGCAATCGGAGAAGGAAGCGGAGGCCTACGAGAAGTTCTACGCGGAGTATCAGCGCTTCCTGAAGGAAGGCGTGGTGACGGATTTCACGCACAAGGAGGCGCTGGGCAAATTGCTGCGCTTCGAGTCGTCGGCGCTGGATAAGGGCAAGCTGACGTCGCTGGCGGATTACATGAAGCGGATGCCATCCGAGCAGAAAGAGATTTATTGCCTGCTTACGCCGAACCGCGCGGCAGCGGAGAGCAGTCCGTATTTCGAGGTGTTCCGCGAGCGGAAGTGGGAAGTGCTGTTCCTCTACGATCCGTGGGACGAGTTCGTCATGGAACATCTCCACACCTTCGACGGCAAAACGCTGCGCCTCGCCGAGAAGGCGGACCTCAATCTCAGCGAAACCAAGAAAGAAGGCGCGTTGTCCGAAGACGCGGCGAAATCACTCGCGCAATGGCTCAAGGAAACGCTGGGCGACAAGGTCGGCGAAGTGCGCGTCTCGCAGCGTCTCGTGGAAAGCCCGGCGGTGGTGGTGGACGCGGACAAGTTCATGACGGCGAGCATGCGGCGCATGATGAAGGCGATGAAGCAGGATGCCGAAACCGCCGCTCCCGTGAAGCACGATCTCGAATTCAATCCGACCCATCCCATCATGGCGCGACTGGCCGCGATGCGGCAAAAGGACGGCGCGCTGGCCGCCAGTGTCGCGGAGCAGATTCTCGACAACGCGCGCGTGGCGGCTGGTTTATTGGAAGACCCGCGCACGATGCTGAATCGGCTCAATCAGTTGCTCGAAAAGGTGCTGACCAAAGCGTAGGGCCGGGCGCGTCGGAACTAAATGAAGGCGGCTCGTCAGGAGTCTCGCCCCACCAAAAAAGAGGAGAACCGATTAGGCGGCGGAGAATTTTCCGCGCTCGGCGGTGCTGGGCTCACGAAAGTCGCTGAGCTTGCCTTTCTTTAGGAAGCCATCCGACAGTTTTAACGTGATCTGCGGTGCCCACCCGGCTTTGGCTTCGGTCACGTTTTCTACCACCCCGATGGCGCGGGTAAGCCGGTGAACCATGATCTCGCCGAGATAACCTTCGCCGGTGGCCGGTATTTTGGTTTTGCCCATGGCGGCAAAGGTAGGTGAAACCCCGGCGCGTTCAATGTCCGAATGGATATTTCAACAGCTATTGCTGTCGAGATGCTCACAGATATTTCGCCAGAATCGGTTTCAACTCGGCGATGGTTTTCTTCGGCCAAAGTTTGCGGTCGGTCATGATGGCGTTCTGCAACGCGGAGTGGCACGGCCAGTTGGGTTCGGCGGGGATTTGTGCAATGGTGCGCGCGACAACGGCTTTGGCGGTGGCGGCGTTGCGCATCAGGTTGGCGATGACCATTTCCACGGTCACGTGGGCCTCGTCCACCTTCCAGCAATCGTAGTCGGTGATCATCGCCATCGTGGCGTAGGCGATCTCGGCTTCGCGGGCGCACTTGGCTTCGCCGAGGTTGGTCATGCCGATGACGTCGTAACCGAGCTTGTGGTTCGTCAGTGATTCAGCGCGCGTGCTGAAAGCCGGGCCTTCCATGTTCACATAGGTGCCGCCGTCGTGAATCTTGATCTTCCGGAGGGACGAGCTATGCGAGTCCCCATCTGATTTCGTCGTGGAAGTTTGGGACTCGTGTAACTCGTCCCGCCCGGCCTTCAAAAGCAATTGCCGCAACTCCTCGGCAATTGGATCGGCAAACGCGATATGTCCGACGATGCCGCGTCCGAAGAACGTGTGCTCGAAGCTGCGTTTGGTGCGGTCGAGGAACTGGTCCACGAGCACGATGTCGCACGGGCGGTATTTTTTCTGGAGCGAGCCGACGGCGCTCACGCTGATGATCCAGGCGACGCCCAGTTTTTTCATGGCCCAGAGGTTGGCGCGATGGTTCAGTTCGCTGGGCAGGATACGATGGCCGCGTCCGTGGCGGGGAAGAAAAACCACTTCACGTCCGGCGAGGGTGCCGGTGAGCAATTCATCCGACGGCGGGCCGAACGGGGTGTTGACCTTCACCCATTTCTGGCGGGTGAAGCCTTCGAGGTGGTAAAGCCCGCTGCCGCCAATGATGCCGATGCGATGTTCTGACATAAGCGGGAGTGTGGCAGCCCGCCGGCGGCGGCTCAAGTCACGTTGTCTTGCGCGGCGCGCTTGCGGTCGCGCCACTCCCAGTACCAAGCGATCCAAACGCTAATTTCGTAGAGCATGTAAAGCGGGCCGGCCATCATGACCTGGGTGATCACTTCCGGCGTGGTCAAAAATCCGCCGAGGACGAGGACGATGACGATCATGTAACGCCACATTTTTCGCAGCGAGGTGTAACTCAATACGCCCAACTTGACCAAGGTGAGCAACACGACGGGCAGTTCAAAGCCCAGCCCCATGCCGAGCATGAATTTGCAGACGAAGCTGATGTAATCCTCCGCCTTCCACTGAAGCGCCCCAAAGCCGAGCCATTGGGAATACATCTGGGACGCCGAGAGGGCCACCGGCATCAGGATGAAATAACAGAACGCCACGCCCGAGAAGAACAGGCCGCCGCCAAAGAGAATCGCCCGGGAAATGTGTTTCTGTTCGCGCATCTTGAGCGCGGGGAAAATGAACGAGATGGAGAAATAAAAAATGAACGGAGCGGCCAGCACCGCGCCGCCGTACAGCGCCACTTGGAAGGCCACCATAAAGCCGCCCGCCGGACTGAGGTTGATCAGATCAACCGTAAGTTTTTCACTGTCGGCTGTGGCGGCGGGATCAGGGTTGATGCGCCAGCCCAGCACATGATTCGTTCCCAAGGTGAACGGCTCGATCTGGACGGCCACAAACCGGTTGGTTCCCAGTTCCAGCGCGCGTTGTTGTTCGGGCGCGAGTTTGACAATGCCGAGCCGGTTGGTGCCGTAGCTGACTGTGACGATCTGGTTGGTGCCGGGGTAACGAATCTTGGCGCGTTCCAGCGGCCACTTGAGCACTTGGACGACGTAATTGCCCGCGATGAGACAGAGCAGCATCGCGATGCCCAACGCGACCACGCTCTTGACGAGCACCCAACGGAGATCTTCGAGGTGTTCGAGGAAAGATTTTACCGGGCCACCCTCGGATTCCAATTCCGGGCGGTCCGGCTCGTGGTCATCGGCCATGGCCAGGAGCGATTAAGAGCCTCAAGCCTTGGGCGGGGTGGTGGAAGATTCGGAAACCGTGGACGCCGATTGCGCCTGTCCGCCTTCGGGCGGCAGCTTGCGCTGCGGCACGTGCGTATCATCGGTGGCGTTGTGAATTTCGTCGGTGACTTCCCGTGTCGCCTTTTTGAATTCCTTGATCCCGGTGCCCAGACCTTTCGCCAGCTCGGGCAGCTTTTTGGCGCCGAACAAAATCAGTACGACCGCCAAAATCAGGATGATTTCCCAGCCACCGAGCATTGCTGCAAACATGATATTCATAAAACTTGCCTAACTACCAGACCCTAAGCCGGGGAGGGTACGGAGTAAAGCCCAAAAACTCCCCGGCCAAATCGGCATCCCTTGGCCTACTTCGGATGCAAGACCACAAATACGCCGCGGCGGTTGATCGCCCAGGCCGCCTCGTCATGGCCCGAAGCTTCCGGCTTGTCTTCGCCAAAACTGACGGTGACGACGCGGTCGGCTTCCACGCCGCTGCCGACGATGAGTTCGCGAATGGCCAGCGCCCGCCGTTCGCCGAGCGAGCGGGTGTATTCCTCCGTGCCGCGCTCATCACAATTGCCTTCGATCAACAGGCCCACGTTGGGATTGGCTTTCAGATACGCCGCCGCCGCTTCCACATTTGCCTTTTCGCCGCTCTTGACCATCGAGCTGTCGAAGTCGAAGTGAACGGTGTGCGCGGCAAGCGCGGCGCGGTCTTGATTGCAGTTGGCGGGGTCGTATTTGCCCGACTGCGGGCCGCCGCCCAAACCCGGCTGGCCAACGGGTCCTGGATCCTGAGTCACCGGTTTGCCCGCTGGGATTCCCGTTGGTCCCGGGTCGCCCACTCTCGTGCCGCGGCCAGGAATATCCGTGATACCAACGGGCCGCTTCCGGCAGCCGGTGGAGGCAAAGGTGAGGGCCACGGCGATCACCAGAAGGTAGGTCAATTTTGTTGCTTTCATGTTTGTTTGATTTTTTGGGAAGGGCTATCTCGCCCAACTGGGTTGTGAGTTGCTTCCCGAGATTCGGGAAACATCTTTGGTTTGTTTTGTCGGAACGTCAAGCAAAGAGAGTCGGCGTCCGCCGCTCCGGTCGCGCTGCGCATACACCACCGTGCGCGAGTTCGGCGCCCAGGACGGATCCTCCCCGCTGACGAGCGGGGTGGCCGTGCCGCCCGTGGCCGGCACCACGCAAATCTCGAACCCGCCCATCTGCGCGGTGAACACAATCCACTTCCCGTCCGGCGACCAGTCGGGCTCGGAAGGATTGGAAACGCCCGAGGTGGAAATCCGCACGGGCGTCCCCCCGGCCGCCGGCACTTTCCAGAGCGCGCGCCGCTCATTGCTTTTGCCGGCGAAACAAATCCATTGGCTATCCGGCGACCAGCACGGCGAGGACTCGTCTTCCTTCGACTTGGTCAACTGCCGCAGGTGGCCGCCGTCCAGGTCGGCCACGTACAAATCCACCGCGCCGGACTTGCTCAAGATCATCGCCACCTTCGAGCCGTCCGGCGACGGCGCGGGGCTGATGTTGGAACCCGGATAATACGCCACCTTCGTCAGCCGGCCCGTGCTCAGGTCGTGATGGTAAATGTCCGGATGGTTGGCACGGTAGGACAGGTAACACAGCGCAAAATGCCCCGGCACCCAGGCGGGCGCCGCCACGATGCTTTTTTCCGACGTGATGGCTTGCGCGCCGAAACCGTCGAAGTCCGCGATGTAAATTTCACTGGTCGCCCCAGTGTCCGCCTTGAAGGCGATCTTGGTTTGTCCGACGCCCTTGCGTCCGAGCGCGGCCAGGAAATCATCCACAAACGCATGTGCCTGGCGCCGCAGGGACGCGCCGGTGTAGCTCTTGTTCACGAGCAGGTTTTTGTTGAACCGATCCTGGGCGCGGCCGGTGAGATTCCCGTTGGCGCTGCCGCTGAGGAGATATTGCGCGGTCTCCGGCGCGGTGAAGGCGAAGCCTTGCACCGTAAGATCAAGCTTAATGACCGCCTCGGCCTCGCCGGTGAAGCCGCTAAGGGAAACCGGCACGGGCTTCTCTTTGCCGGGAATGTAGTCCTTGGTGATTTGAATTTCCTCGTCCGCCAACGCCGCACTGGCGAACACGAAAAGGCCCAGGGCCGCGACCATTGGTTTGAATGGAATGCTGTTTTTCATCCGAGTTTTTTTGCTTTCAGGCTGAAGCTGATATTAAAGGTTTTTTGCGAATCTTTCGACCCCTCCGGAAATGGCCGGACAAACGTGACGCGGTCGAGCGTGGCTTGAATGGATTTATCCACCAGCTTGCTGCCGGAAGACTGGAGGATGCGCGACGAAATCACATGCCCGTCGCGGGCAATAGTCACGCTGACTTTGACGGTGGCTTCGTCATCCGTAACGTCGTCCGGGATGCGCCACGCTTCGGTGTAAACCCGCTGCACCTCGTCCTTGTAGCTGGCGTAACTCGGGCCGCCACCGCCCGGCCCGTTGGGCCCGTCGGGGATTTCGACCTTGGTGCTGGGGGTCAGTCCGCTCGAAATGTTTTTGAGGGCGGTGGCAAATTGTTGTTTCCGTTCGGCGTTGGCGCGAGCGGTCGCTGCGGCATTGGCATCGTTCGTCGGCTTGGTCGGCTTCTTGGGATCGCGGGGGACTTTGATGACCTTGTCACTGACCTGCACCTTGTGCGGCTGCTTGTCCGGCTTGGGCTCCAGGGAATCCGGATCGGGCTTTGTCTCCTTCACCTTTTCACCTTTTGGT
>ORMF010447196.1_pt1 | contig 12095 bp, 7 predicted proteins | sample 1779871 | NCBI WGS metagenome assembly ORMF01 (sample SAMEA104232316, study PRJEB22302) | groundwater metagenome | biome: forest; feature: aquifer; material: groundwater | place: USA | collected 2011-08-07 | depth 5.4 m | reverse complement strand
GGAAACGACATCGAGCGGTTCTACCGGTACGGCCTGCTGGCGAACCCGAGCCTGCGCATCTACAAGCCGTGGCTCGATCAGACGTTCATCGACGAGCTCGGCGGCCGCAAGGAGATGTCGGAGTACATGCAGAGCGCTGGCTTCGACTACAAGATGAGCGTCGAGAAGGCGTACTCGACCGACTCGAACATCCTCGGTGCGACGCACGAAGCCAAGGATCTCGAGCAGTTGAACACGGGCATCACGATCGTCTCGCCAATCATGGGCGTGGCCTCCTGGCGTCAGGACGTGGCGGTGAAACCCGAGGCCGTCACCATTCGCTACGAGGAAGGCCAGCCCGTCGCGCTCAACGGGATAACCTTCTCCGATCCAGTGAAGCTGATGCTCGAGGTGAACGCCGTTGGCGGGCGGCACGGGCTCGGCATGAGCGATCAGATCGAGAACCGCATCATCGAGGCGAAGAGCCGCGGCATCTATGAGGCGCCGGGGATGGCGCTGCTGTTCATCGCGTACGAGCGGCTCATTACAGGCATTCACAATGAGGACACGATCGAGCAGTACCGCGACAACGGGCGCCGTCTGGGCCGACTGCTCTATCAGGGGCGCTGGTTCGATCCGCAGGCGATGATGCTGCGCGAAACGGCGCAGCGCTGGATCGCGCGAGCCGTGACCGGCGAGGTCACCCTGGAGCTGCGTCGCGGCAACGACTACTCGATTCTCGATACCATCAGCCCTAACCTGACCTACAAGCCGGAGCGGCTGACGATGGAAAAAGGCGCTTCGGTGTTTTCGCCGCAGGACCGCATCGGTCAGCTCACGATGCGGAACCTCGATATCGCGGACACGCGCGAGATGCTGTTCACCTACGCCAAAGCGGGCGTGCTGGCGGCGCCGTCCCAGGGCGAACTCCCGCATCTGATCGACGCGGGTCCGTCCGCTGACGAAGCGCCCAAGAAGAAGTGAGTTAGGAGCCGATTCGAGCCGGCTAAAGCCGGCTCGTCCCCTCTCTTGACCGGCTCATCTACCCAGGGGACAATACATAACTCCTTCAAATGACAGGATTTGCGCGGTTAGACGGCAAGTTTCTGGCAGCCGGCGGCTGCCGCTTCTTCGTGAAGGGCGTGTCGTACGGCACCTTCGCGCCTGATGCCGACGGCGCGCAGTTCCCGGTCGCCGCCCGTGTTGCCAGTGATTTTGCGCAGATGGCCGCGAGCGGGATCAACACCGTTCGCGTTTACACCGTCCCCTCCGTCGCGCTCCTCGACGAGGCGGCGCGTCACGGACTCCGCGTCATGATTGGCCTTCCCTGGCCGCAGCATCTGGCATTCCTTGACGGTGCCCGCAACGGCCGGCAGATTCGGGAGCAGGCCGTGGCCACTGTGCGCGAGCTGGCGGCCCACCCGGCGGCGCTCATGTTTGCGCTCGGCAACGAGATTCCGGCCTCTGTCGTGCGGTGGCACGGACAAGACAGGATCGAGCGTTTCCTGCGCGAGCTGTACGACGACGCGAAGGGCGCGGCGCCCGGCGGCCTGCTGACCTACGTCAACTTCCCTCCCACCGAGTATCTCGATCTCGACTGCTTCGATGTCTGCAGTTTCAACGTCTACCTGCATCGCGAGGCGGATCTGAGGGCGTACCTGGCACGCCTGCAGCACATCGCCGGCCCGAAGCCGCTGTTGCTCGCGGAGGCGGGCGGCGACAGCATTCGCGAAGGCTTGGACCAGCAGGCGCGGATTACGGCCATGCATTTGCGGACGGCGTTCGCCGAGGGCGCATGCGGTGCGGTCGCGTACTCGTGGACCGACGAATGGTGGCGCGGCGGCCGGATCGTCGACGACTGGGCGTTCGGTCTGGTGGATGCCGAGCGTCGCTCGAAGCCGGCCCTGGCCGCCGTCGAGCAGGCATTTGCCGAGGCGCCGTTCCCTGCAGACGAACGCCTCACCTGGCCCAAGGTCTCCGTCGTCGTCTGCGCGTACGACGCGGCCGAGACAATCGACGATTGCCTCACGTCTCTCGAAGCGCTGACGTATTCGAATGTCGAGCTCATTGTCGTCAACGACGGGTCGCGCGATCGCACTCGTGAGATTGCCCAGGGCCACTCCCGCGTGAAGGTGATTGACGTGCCGAACGCCGGTCTCAGCGCGGCGCGCAACACGGGGCTCGCCCGCGCAACCGGCGAGATTGTTGCCTACACGGATGCCGACGTCCGGGTCGACCCGGACTGGCTCACCTATCTCGTGCAGCCGATGCTCGTCTCCGACGCCGTCGCGTCCGGCGGTTCCAACGTGGTGCCCCCCGACGATCCGTGGGTGGCACAGTGCGTCGCACGTGCGCCGGGCGGGCCGACCCATGTCCTGCTCGACGATCGGATCGCCGAACACGTGCCGGGCTGCAACATGGCGTTCCGGCGCGACGCACTGCTATCGATCGGCGGCTTCAACCCGTTGTATCTCCGCGCGGGAGATGACGTCGACATCTGCTGGCGGCTACAGGGCAAAGGGCTCCGAGTGGGGTTCGCGCCGGCCGCGCTCGTGTGGCACCACCACCGCTCGACCGTCCGTGCCTACTGGCGCCAGCAGGTCGGCTATGGCGAAGGCGAAACCTGGTTGGCGGAACATCACCCGGAAAAATTCGTGAGCGGGCAGATGCTGTGGCGTGGCCGCATCTATAGCCCTCTTCCCTTCGTGCGCTCGATCGCGGAGCGTCGCGTCAACACCGGAGTGTGGGGGACAGCGGCGTTTCCGTCGGTCTACTCCACCGACGCGCATCCCTTGCGGTTCCTGCCGCATTCTCCGGGATGGATGGCCACTTGCCTTGCATTGACGCTGGCGGGCGTGACCGGCCTCCTGTCTGGAGCGGAGCTGGCGTGGCTGCCCACGGGTCTCGGCGTGCTGGGCTGGATGGCAACGCTGCTGAGATGCGCCGTGTTCGCCTATCGCTCGGACCTCAGGGGGCTCCCGCCGATCGAAACCCGGTCTCCTCGCCGCAGCCGACTGATGTACCGAGCGGTCATCGCGTGGCTGCACCTCATTCAGCCGATTGCCCGCGTGCGGGGACGGCTCCGAGGGATGTCATCGGTCCCGCAGGCTGTGGCGCCCGAGCACGTCAACCGTCTGCCTTGGAACATGCCGAGTCCCTCGGCACGCGATCTTGCCGCAGCTGCCCGGATGTTCGGCGGCGGTGCCCTGCAGCGGACGTTCTGGAGCGAAGTCTGGGTGTCGCATACGACCCTGCTCACCGAGCTTGCCGCCGTTGTCCGCGCCACCAGGCCCACCCAGCTCGTGGACGTTGGTGACGGCTGGCGCGCAGATCGCGATCTCAGCCTCACGATTGGCCGCTGGGGCTGGCTCCATATGCGGATCCTGGTCGAGGAACACGCGGAGGGTCGCTGCCTGCTTCGTGTTGCCGCGCGGCTCCGCCCCAGCTTCTTCGGCCTGATGCAGTTGCTGACGGTTGCCGTCCTGCTTGTTGGCGGCATGGGTGCTGCTGCAGCCATGCCGCTTCCCCGACCTTCGGTCGCGGCGATTGCGGCAATCGCGGTCGGTGCGATGGCAGTGCGCATCACCCGGCAGACCGCCCGTACCGTGGCGGTATTCGATCGCGCGATCGCGCGCGTCACCACTGACGTCGCGATGGTGCGGCTGCCGGTTCATGCCCCCACCCCCGCGACCCCCCGCGCGGACTCCTCGCCGCTCCGGGAACTGACATGACGCTCCTGTCCTGGAGCCTCTCCTTCCTCCGGCACCATCGTGGCCGCGTTGCCGCGATTGGCGTCCTGGCCGTGGTGGAGATCGCGCTTGCGGCGCTGGCTCCCTGGCCGCTGAAAGCGGTCGTCGATCACGTCCTCGGACCGCATCCGCTGCCGGAGCCACTCGCTCGACTGCTCGGCCCAGTCACGGCCGGAAACGCGCTCGTGCTCCTCGGTGTCATCGTGACGGCGGGACTGCTGCTTCAGATTGCTAACGAGGTCGTCCGCCTGTTCCACACGCAGCTGCAGGTGGACACGGGCCAGCGGATCGTCTACGACCTTCGCGAGAAGCTGCTCGCGCACTTGCAGGCGCTTCCGCTGCGGCACCACATCACCGCGAAGACGGCCGATTCGGTGTACCGCCTCGATGCCGATGCGTACTGCGTCCACGATCTGGTCATCGGCGGTGCGCTGCCGTTGGCCACGGCCGCGCTCAACCTGACGGTGATGTTCGTGATCCTCGCGCAGATGGACCTGTCGCTGGCCCTGTGCTCGCTGGCGGTCGCGCCGTTCCTCTACGTCAGCCTCCGCTATCACTCGAGGAAGCTGACGCAACGCGCCGAGCACGTGAAGTCGCTCGAATCGTCGCTCATTGAGCGCGCGTTCGAGATCCTGTCGTCCATCGCAGCCATCAAGAGCTTCGCCCGGGAAGCGCACGAGCAGGCGCGGTTTGCCAGGTCGGGCGCCGAAACCATGCACGCGCGGCTTCGCCTCACATGGCAGGAGTCAATGCTGTCGGTCGTCGTCACGACCATCACGCTTGGCGGCACGGCTCTGGTGCTGACTGTCGGCGGGATGCACGTGCTCGACGGGCGACTGACGGTCGGCAGCCTGCTTGTCGTGATGGCCTATCTGGCGGCCGTCTACAATCCGCTCTCGTCAATCGCGCACACGACGGGCTCGCTCCAGGAAGCCATCGTGAGCGCCCGCCGGGTACGCGAGATGCTCAGCCTGGCGCCCGAGCCGCGTGACGTCCCCGGCGCGGTGGAGGCGGCAGGGATCGCCGGGCACGTGAGGTTCGACGCGGTCAGCTTTGCCTATGATGCCGGCCGGCAGGTCCTCGACGGCGTGAGCTTTACTGCCGCGCCAGGCGAGGTCGTGGCGCTCGTGGGCCTGACTGGCGCGGGCAAGACAACGATCGCGAGCCTCATTCCCCGCTTCTACGAGCCGACCGCCGGCCGCGTGCTGGTGGACGGTGTGGACGTGAAAGCGTATTCGCTGCAGTCGTTGCGCGAGCGCATTGCGCTGGTGCCTCAGGAGCCGGTGCTGTTCAGCGGCACGATTGGCGACAACATTCGCTACGGGCGGCTCGACGCCTCCGCCGAGGACGTGGAACGCGCGGCGCGCGCCGCGCACGTGCACCACTTCGTGGAGCGACTGGCGGCGGGCTACGACACACCGGTGGCGGAAGCCGGGGCGACGCTGTCCGGCGGCGAGCGCCAGCGGCTCGGCATTGCCCGGGCGCTCCTGAAGAACGCGCCGATCCTGATTCTCGACGAGCCGACGTCGGCCCTCGACGCGATTTCCGAGGAGGCAGTGTTCGAAGCGCTTCGCCATCTCCGCGCGGGCCGCACGACAATCGTCATCGCCCATCGGTTGTCGACAATCCGCGACGCCAACCGCATCCTCGTGCTTCATGACGGACGCGTGATCGCGCAAGGCACGCATGACGAGCTCCTGGCCAGCACCCCGCTCTATCGCCGGATGTGCGCGAGACTGGCGGTGGGACGTTCCCTTGACGAGCCGGAATCGGTTGACGAGCTGATTCAGGCGCTCGCATGAAGATCGTCTTCGCCGGGATCATCGCGCGCCATCCATTTGGCGGCGTCACCTGGTGCTCGCTGATGTACCTCCTCGGCCTCCGCGCGCTCGGGCACGAGATGCTCTATGTCGAGGACACCGGCGAATGCATTTACGATCCCGAACAGAACACGCGATCTGAAGATCCCTCGTACGGCACCCGCTATATCCACAGCGCGCTGGCGCCGTACGGTCTCGGAGACCGATGGAGCTTTATCAACTTCGACGGGACATACCATGGCCTTTCGCGCGAGAAGGTGCGCGACTTCTGCGCGGAGGCTGACCTGTTCGTGAACCTGTCGGGCGGATCCTGGTTCTGGCGCGAGGAGTACGCCCGGATTCCGCGCCGTGTCTTCATCGATACCGATCCCGTGTTCACGCAGCTCGCGATCGCGAAAGGCGACGCATGGTACGTCGAATTCTTCAGAGGCTTCGACGTGCTATTCACGTTCGGCGCGAACATTGGCACGGCCGCCTCGGATGTGCCGACGAATGGCTTTACGTGGCGGAAGACATGGCAGCCGGTCGTGATCGACCTCTGGCGCACGGATGCTCCGCCGTCGCGGAAACAGTTTACGACCGTGATGACGTGGCAGACCGAGAGCTTTGCGGACGTGGATGGCAACAAGGATCGCGAGTTCATGCGGTTCATCGATCTGCCGGCGCGGACACCCCACGCGTTCGAGCTTGCGGTCAACGGCCCGCACGAGCTGCTCCGCGAACATGGATGGCCCACGGTCGATGCGATGCGCGTGTCGCGGTCGCCCCGGGAATACCGCGAGTTCATCCAGGGCTCGCGCGCCGAGTTCGGTGTGGCGAAGCACGCGTACGTCTCCCGCTGTTCGGGCTGGTTCAGCGATCGTACGGAGTGCTATCTCGCGGCGGGGCGGCCGGCAGTGGTGCAGAACACCGGCTGGAGCGACCATCTGCCGGCCGGTACGGGCCTCGTGGGGTTTTCGACGCCGGAGGAAGCGATCGAAGGGCTCGACCGCGTCCAGGGCGACTACGCGCTGCACGCGCACCACGCCGCTCAGATCGCCCGGGAATGCTTCGACGCCTCACGAGTACTGCCCAGATTCCTCGAGCAATGCGCATAGCCGTCGTTGCGCCGGTCGCGCAGTCGGTGCCGCCTCCCCGCTCCGGTTCCATCGAGACGATGACCGCACTCCTGACCGAGGGGTTGGTGGCGCGTAAGCACGACGTGACCCTGTTTGCCACCGGCTCGTCGACAACGAGCGCCAGGCTGCACGCCACGTTCGCGAACGGCTATAACGAGGACGCGGCGCTCTGGCCGTGGGATCTGTGCGAGCTGTTCAACCTTGCCGCCGCCGTTGAGCGGGCCCACTCATTCGACATCATTCATTGTCAGGCGGAGTACTACCCGATGTCGCTGGCGTACTCGCGCCTGGCATCGGCGCCGATTCTGCAGACGTTGCACCATGCGCCGACGCCGACAGAGGTGGATCTCTGGTCGCGCTACCCCGAGGCGCCTTTTGTCGCCGTGTCGGCCACTCAGGCGAGGCTGCTCTTCGGCTTGAACGTCGTGGCGATCATTCAGCACGCGGTCGATATTGACGCGTTGCCGTTTCGACCCGAGGCAGACGACTACCTGCTGTTTCTGGGACGTTTCACCGAAGGCAAAGGCGTCCTGCAGGCGATTGATGTGGCGCGGCGCGCCGGGATGCGGCTGCTTCTGGCCGCCGCGGAGAACGATTACTACCGCACGGTGATCGCGCCCCACATCGACCAGGACAACATTGTCTACGCGGGTGAAGTAGACCTCGCGGCCAAAGCGGCGCTGCTTGGTGGGGCCCGCGCACTGCTGTACCCGGTGCAGGAAGGTGAGCCGTTCGGTCTGGTTCTCGCCGAGGCCATGGCATGCGGCACGCCGGTCGCGGCGCTCGATCGCGGCGCCGCGCGGGAGATTGTGGACGAGGGAGTGACCGGCGGGGTGTTCGGGTCATTGGATGATCTCGTCGCGGGGTTGCCTCGGGTGCTGGCGCTCGATCGCACGAAGGTTCGGGCGCGCGCTGTCGCGCGTTTCAGCATGGACCGAATGGTCGAGGACTATGTGAGGGTCTATTCGGGGCTCGTCGCGAGTCGAGCATCCCTGAAGGGCCGCTCCACTGAGATCTGTACGTAGGGCGGGTCCTGTTCTTTGGACCCGCCGTTTCTCGCCGGGTCTATAAGGCAAGACCCGGCCTACATTGGACGTCCGATGAGTATTCACGACCACTCAATCCTCGCGGTCCTCGCGCACCCGGACGACGAGTCGCTCGCGTGCGGCGGTCTGCTGGCGAAATGCGCCACATCGGGTGCCCGTGTGTCTCTCTTCTGCGCGACACATGGCGATTGTGGCGGCCTCGGAGATGTGCGCGTGCGTGAGCTCAAGGCTGCCACCCGGCTGCTTGGTGTCAGCAAGGTGATGCTCCTCGATCATGCCGATGGCGAGCTCACGTGGGCCGAGACGCTCGAGGCGGATATTCGGAGCGCTATCCATCGTCTTCGGCCGGACGTCGTTGTCACCTTTGGCGAGGATGGACTGTACTGGCATCCCGACCACATCGCCGTGCACGAGAAGACCACCGCGGCTGTGGCCTCTCTTGGCGCGTCGGCGCCCGCTCTGTACTACGTGACGATGCCGCCGGGTGTCATGCGTGCGGTTGCTGCGACCGTTGGCGGCGCGACCCCGTCGCCGCGGGTCCTCGGTATCGATGCGGATGCGTTCGGCGCTCTCGCTGCCCAGCCGACGCTGGTCGTCGACGTTGGTCCCCTCGCCGTACGGAAGCTCGCGGCGCTGAAATGCCATCGAACGCAGCTGCGCCAGGATCCTCTCGATCGACTCGGCGACGACGAAGCGGTCCGACTCCTGGCGGTTGAGCACTACCGGCGCGCCGACGTCGGCGCCCGCACCAGCACGTTCCTAGATAAATGGGGTCGGGAGTCATTTTTAGAGGGCCCCCATAGGGAGAAAGACTCGGGTGTCCTCTAAAAATGACTCCCGACCCCATTACAGATTTGCTCCGCTGCCCGTTCTGCGGCACCCGACTCGACGTCGTCGAAAACGACGCGCTCGTGCGAGAGGGCGATCGCATCGTGTCGGGGGTGATCGGGTGCGAGTGTTGCGTGTTTCCGATCGTCGACGGCATTCCGGTAATGATCGCTGACGACACCACACGGGAGGCGATGCACGCCCTCGAAGCGGGGCGCGTTGAGGACGCGCGTCTTACACTGCTGGGGCTGACCGGCGAGCGCGCCGATGCCTTCCGACGTCTGCTGGCGCGCGGCGACGGGATGACCTATCGCGATGCGCTCGATGTGCTCAGCCCCGATCCCGAAGGGACCTACTTCATCTATCGCTTCTCGGACCCGACCTATATCGTGTCGCACGCCATCGTGCAGGCGCTCAGCCAGCGCCAGTGGCCGCTGGCCGGCCGCGTATTGGATTTGTGCGGTGGCTGCGGCCACGTGACTCGGGCACTGACCGCGCTCCGCCCAGCTGGCGGAACGGTCCTGGCCGACGTGTATTTTTGGAAGCTCTGGCTGGCGAAGCGGTGTACCGCGCCCGATGCTGCGGCCGTGTGTTGCGACGCAAACCATCCGCTGCCGTTCGCGCGCGACACCTTCTCGACGGTGTTGCTGCTCGATGCCTTTCCATACATCTGGCACCGGCGGATGCTGGCGGACGAGATGATGCGCGTCGCCGGCTCGGCCGGCGTGGTGATGCTGCCGCATCTCCATAGCTCGCTCGGTGAGAACTTCGCCGCGGGGATGGCGCTCACGCCCGCGGCATACCTGGATCTCTTCGCTCCACAGAAACCGCGGCTGTTCAGCGACACCGCCCTCTTTGCGCAGGTGGTTGAGGAGGCACGCGTCGATCTCGGAGAGAATGCGTCGGCCGAGACCATCGGCGCGGAATCATCCGTCACGCTGATTGCAAGCCCGCGCGCCGATCTGTTTGGCGAATATCCGGTGCGCCCGTTGCTGGACGTCACTGGGGAGATGAGAGTGAATCCGCTTTATGCGGTGGAGCGCCGGAACGGCGCGTCGGTGTTGACGCTGACGTTTCCGACGCCGGAGTACGAAGAGGAATTCGGCGAGTGCCGGCGCTATCTTCCCGAAACCCTCACGCTCGACGCTGACCTCACCGGCCCGCTGACGCCGGCCATGTTTGGCGAGAGGTACGAGGAGCTCCGCCGCCGGCGGATCCTGCTCGATTTGCCCCCCAACTACATTTGAGGGCGGGTCTTCAAAGCAAGACCCGCCCTACGACGTACGTAGGCCGGGTCCTGCTTTTTGGACCCGGCAGGAATGCTAAGCTTCGCGCACAAAATGGGCCAACGCGCCATCCTGCTCTTCGTGACCGTCGCCGTGCTGGCGGGCGTCATCGGATCTGCGCAGCCCCGCCGTCCCCGACTCCTGCTCATCTCCATCGACGGGCTTCAGCCTTCCAGCTATCTCGGTGAAGCCGCGCGGTCGACGACGCTCGGTAAGCTGGCGGCCCGCGGGGCATGGGCCACCGCCGTGACGGGCGTATGGCCGACGAACACGCGCCCCTCGCACACGTCGCTGCTGACCGGTGTGCCACCAGCGGTGCACGGCATCATCGACAACAACGTGCTCGATCCGGAAGGGCGCACGAACGCGACGTTCAACTGGTTCGCGCGCGACATCAAGGTGCCGACGCTTGCGACGGCCGCCCGCGCAGCGGGACTGTCGACGGCGGTCGTCATGTGGCCGGTGTCGGTCGGACTCGAAGCCACGTGGCTCGTCCCGACATTCAACTGGCAGCATCCGCGCGACCAGCAGCTGCTGCGCACGCTCAGTACGCCGCGACTTCTCGACGAGTTCGAACGAGAGACCGCCGTTCCGTTCGTCTGGCCCCCGACCGACCGCCTGCGTGCCGAGCTCACCGTGTTCATCGCGCGCAGACATCGGCCGGATGTGCAGCTGCTCTACTTCGGCACCCTTGATGCGTATCAGCACACCTACGGGTCCGCCGATGCGATGACCGCGTCGGTTCTGCACGATCTCAACGGCCTGCTCGATGAGATCCTCACCTCGCTCGAGACGCAGAAGCTGGACGACACCTATGTCGCGGTCGTGTCCGACCATGGCTACGCGAACGTGACGCACACCGTGGCTCCCAATACAGCCTTCCGACAGGCGGGACTGCTCGAAACGGACGCGCGCGGGCGCATTAGCGGGTGGCAGGCATTCAGCCACGGCGAGGGCGGCAGCAGCCTGATTTACGTGAGAGATCGCAGTGATGCGTCGCTCCTGACGCAAGTGCGAGGCATTCTGGATTCTCTGGCGGAGGATCCGCGCGCGGGAATCGAACGAATCCTCGACCGGGCGGCGCTTGTGGTCGCCGGCACCGATCCGAACGCGGCTTTCGGCATCGAGATGAAAGATGGGTACAGCCTGAGCCAGGACACGGGCCCGCTGTTCGGCCCTTCCTACATTCACTCCATGCACGGCTATCCGCCAACACACCCGTCGATGAACGCCTCATTCATCATCGTGGGCCCGGGTCTGGCGGGCACCGGCGATCTTGGCACGCTGCGAATGACACAGATCGCGCCCACGTTCGCCCGGCTGCTCGGCGTGTCGCTTTCCCCTCAGGCGGATGCACCCATCGAGAAGATCATTTCCCGGTTTCACTAGGCGGACCTGAAGGTCCGCCCCTACGAAGAAACGATTCGTCGACGTCACGAGTACGTACGTAGGGGCGGACCTTCAGGTCCGCCTGTCCTAAATTTAATCGCCGAACGCGTCCAACAGAATCGGCGTGAGCGCCGATAGCTTGCCGAGGCGGGGTTGGTGAGGTGGAAGACCCTCGCGGAAGCCGTGCTGTTGGAGCCGATCGAGGACGGCCCGCCGGCCGGTGATGACATGCACCGGCACATCCCACGACGCCCCTTCCCCGCTCACGAGCGCAGGAGGCTGATGATCGCCGATCAGAACCACGACGAGATCGCGGTCGCCGCGAAGCCGAAGGTAGCCGCCAATCGTCGCGTTCGCGTAGATCATCGCCTTGACGTAACTTGGCGACAGATTCAGCCAGTCGGGTTGATCGTTCCATGCGACATCCAGCTCCTCGTCGTCGTGGGGCTTCGCCGTGAGCATCCGAGTCCAATCCGGCTGATATGGCGGGGCGGGGGTAAAGGGTGCGTGCGTGCTGATCGTCGGAAACACCACGAATAGCGGCGCCCGTGGCTGCTGCGCCACCTCGAGCGCATCGATCTTGGCCAGCGCAAACTGATCGGTGATGTCCCACCATCCGAACGGCGGCCCTTGGTAATCGAGCTCGAAGGCACCGTAGATCTTGTCAAAGCCGTAGAACGCTCCCTCGGGCCAGTTGCGTTGAATGCCCGGCATGATTGCCACGGTGCGATAGCCCCCACGCCCGAATACCTTCACCATCGTGTCGCGCTGCTGCGCCATCAACCGCACCGTGGTGTCCTGGTCCCGGACCTCCGTGCCTGAGAGAAGGGGGAGGTGCGCAAGCCACGATTCTCCGCCCAACGTCGCCGATTCAACAAGC
>ORMF010567003.1_pt1 | contig 12101 bp, 12 predicted proteins | sample 1779871 | NCBI WGS metagenome assembly ORMF01 (sample SAMEA104232316, study PRJEB22302) | groundwater metagenome | biome: forest; feature: aquifer; material: groundwater | place: USA | collected 2011-08-07 | depth 5.4 m | reverse complement strand
TCCCGGCACACGAAATCACGCCGCTTGTGGGTGCAGCGGTAGTACACGTAGCGGCTGCCGTAGCGATTGACCTTCTCTTCCACCGTGACACTGCATCCGCAGAGCCCGCACTTCATGAGACCACTGTACGCGAAGACGTGCTCTTGCGGGCGTGCGCGACTGGTTCTGCCGAGCAGGATCTGTGCTTGCTCGAACTGACCTACGGTAATCATCGGCTCGTGCTTGCCGGGATCCCACTGGCCTTGATAGAGAATGTGGCCCGCGTAGAAGGGATTGGAGAACACGCGATAGATGCCGCTCACGCTGAGGGGGCTCCCGCCAAGTCTCTTCCGTTTCGGCGTGCGGAGGCCCAAGTCATTGGTTGCAAGATCAAGAAGCTGCGGCACGGAGTAGCCGCCCGAAAGCAGCAACTCCCACATCCGCGTCAGCACGGGAAAACGGTCGGGGTCTGGAACGATGATCTTCTCACCCACCTCTGACCTCGCGTTCAGGTACCCGATGGGAGCCCGGCTGGGCAGCCAGCCTTTTTCACGCTTCGTGCGATTGCCTCGCCGGATGTTTTCGCTGAGCGAGTCCACGTAGTATTTCGATTGGCCGAACATGATCGCGAGCATGAACTTGCCCTGTGACGTGTTCTCGAAGGTGTAGGTGGGGAAGCGAAGATTGGTGAGTTTTCCGGTATCGAGGAGCTGAATGATCTGGCCGCCGTCCAAGGCATTGCGTGCCAACCGGTCCGGGTGCCACGCCACGATGCCATTGGCCTCTCCTCGTTCGATGCGTTTCAGGAGGTCGTTGAACACCGCGCGTCCGGGAGTTCTCGCACTCCTTGCTTCTTCCTTCACGGCCACAATCTGGAGACATTCCCGCTCCACATACTGCTGCAACTCTTTCCGTTGCGATTCAATCGAAAGGATCTGGTGATCTTCATCTTCGGAAGATTTCCGGCAGTAGGTAAAGTAACGATTCAAAACGATATAGAGATTTATGTTTTTGCCGACCTTTGCCTTTCACTCTAAGCAAAACCAAGCAGCAGTCAAATCTTCGTGATGCCGTAGCGCTTGCAGATGGGGCACGTGCGGAAATCGTGGTCTCGGGGAGGCTCCCGTACGAGCAGCCGAAAGAGAGCGCGCAAGGCGGCTCGGTCAGTCTCTTCGATCCTTTCAGACTTGACCTCGGGACTCGGCTGTCGCGGTTCCGCTTCGCTCCGGCGAAGCATAGGAGGGAATGGTAACGCTTCCGCCGAGTTCGCAAAGGTGAGCCTTATTGCTTGTGCGGCAGGTTCTCCCCAAACAACCCCAAGGCTTCTACCCGTTATCCACAACGCTGACGCGGTTGGGAGTGTAAATTCCTGGGTCCAAACCGGCGTCCGTGTGCACAACCGTCTGAACGGCCCTCAGAAACTTGCGCCGCGTGCTGGTTCGTCATCCTGGCGTGGCCCATCGCGGTTGTTACGCTAAAGAGGAAAGGTCGCACAACACGATTTTCTGACACATGACGAAGGCACAAGTGGACCGGCGATTGGCGAACTACCTGCGGACGCACCGGCGCAACGTGGGTCTCACGCAACGAGAGTTGGGACAAATACTGGGATACTGCGACGAAGGCTCCGTGTCCCGGCACGAGCGGTTTCATGCCACGCCTCCGCTCGTAGTCGCTCTCGGTTACGAAATCGTCTTTCGGGTTCCCGTATCGGAAATCTTTGCCGGTCTCCGGGATGGAGTCGAAGGGGATGTTGAGGAACGGCTGGCGGCACTTGAGAAGAACCTCGAACAGCGCAGTGCCAAAGATCGGAATGCGAATGCAATCGCACGAAAGCTGATGTGGCTCTGCGAACGGAGAAACTCGGAAGACGAATCCGTCCAATGAAGCCGCAGAGCCTGAGCACAAACCACCGCGTCCTTGCGTTGGACGTGAGGCCTCACAGGTTGGGATACGCCGTCTTTGAAACTCCTGCGCGACTGGTCGATTTCGGCGTCACGCGATTCGAGTCGCTTCATGCGGGTGTGCGTCGGGTCACTGCTTTAGTAGGGAGGTTTGGTCCAACCACCGTGGTGCTTCGCAAAATAGCGCGACGGAGCACGCGAAACCGGCCTCTCACGAGGACCGTCATACGGCTGATCTCTCGACAAGCGCGTCGTTCCTCAATCTTCGTGGCTTTCGTCGGTGACCGACAGGTGAGAGTCAGTCTAGGCAATGATCGGACACTCACAAAGCATCAAGCCGCATCGCTTCTCGCACGTGCTTTTCCCGAGCTTGCCTGGAGGCTGCCACAGCCGCGACAACCCTGGGAGCCTGAGCACTGGAACATGCCGATTTTCGATGCCGTGGCGCTCGGGGTGAGCTACCTCGCATCCCAGAACGCTGAATCCGTGGTCCGAAAACTCGCGAGTCGGTAGGCGAGTTCTTTCGCCGGCCCCTCAGGTGGCGCAGCCAAATGAAGGGCCGCCACTCCACGAGGGGCCGACGAAAGGACTCGTAGTCGAGCATCGGACGCCGCCAAACTCGCGCCTCGTTGTGAACTGCCAGTTCCAGGTCATCGCTTCTTGATAACGACAAAGGGTTGTCGAGAATCTTGTTGTCTGATGGCGTTGGAATCCCACAGGTCCTTAGCGATCTGCTGTCTGTAGAGACTTCTTGTCCGAGAGAATGTGATACCAAGGCGGCGTTCCGTTCTGCGCTCCCCGACCGCACTCCCGAAGGTATACTTTTGACAATGGATACGTCCTCGCCGGCGAACCTCACACCCGGCACATATGGGGACGACGGTCCAGCTACGTCGCTCCTAGCAGGAGCGGCATGACACTGACGGCGTCATTGGTTGCTTTCTCACCGTCTAGAGAGAAGGCAACGTGGAGAAGCTATGGCTAACCAGTGTCGCGCCGCGCAGAAGTGAGGATGCACTCGATGGAAGTAGTTGTGATAATGGGCAGGCAAGCTACCGGAGTCCAATCCGGAAGCAAACTCGCGAGGACCGGCGACGGTACATGCGAGAGTATATGCGTGCCTATCGTCGTGCGCATCCAGGCTTGAGTACTCCCTACGTCCGGAAGTTTCGGGCGAGGCAGCGCGACCTAAGCTAGCGTCTAATTGGGAGCCGCCATGCGGCTCCCAATTTTTCAAATCGCAAGTAAACCCCGCGTAAATAAGCCACGAAAGTACTTCCTCTGAAAATAAACTCCGTGTAAGGCTAAAAATACTCCACGACTCGGAGCGAAGAATTTACCAGGGGGCAGCGATGGCCGCCCCTGGCTGCCCCCGCTCACGCGGGGGAGTGCCAGACATGGACAGGCAACGTGGAGAAGCCTTGCATCATTGTTGGGCACTCGTCGCGTGGTCACCGTCAAAGGGGCGTCGTTCGCTGTGGGCAATATCTGGTGCGGGGCAGTTTCATTGAAGCAGTTCGATGGGTTTTGTCAAGGCTCAGAGACGGTGGACCAGCATTTGAATGGTGGCGGGGCAATGTGGGATGCAACTCCTCCGAGAAAACGAGGGAGTGTTGGGACGCTCTGAATGACAAGGATCAATTGTATTTCGCGGCTCAAAGTTTTAGTCGCTCTGCAAAAGAACGAAGAAGGAGCCGGTCTGCAACAAGCGCTGGAGTGTCTGGGCCACCGCGTTCAGCTCTGCGCTGACCTGAACGGAGCACTGCGGTGGCTTCATGAATGGCAACCTGATTTGCTCGTCGCCGACGAAGCGTTTGAGTGGAAAAAGCCCGATTCCGGTCTTCGCCTCGCCGAATACTGCAGGCATACCAAAGATCAAGTAAACGGCTGGTGCGGCACGCGAACAATGATTTTTATTCCCGTCCCGGATTGGGATCGTTTCAAGCGCGCACAACGTACGGGGGCGCACGTAATTGTGAAGGGGACAAATCTCGAAGCGGCGATCCGATATATCCAGACGATTGCTGACAGCCTTGTCACCGAGCGCATGTTGGGGCCTGCGCTGGTCGCCATGCATAGTTTTCGGGGCGATTCTCCTCACCCCAGATGCGCTGATTGCGAATGGGCTGGCGCGTCGATCTCCTACGGCAGTAGCCAGACTGATCTGCAGCAGCTTACACCTGTTCGGACTGCACTACTCAACGTCCTTCTGTTCCGCCGCCGGGGACAGTCTCCAAACGCCATTGTGAGTGTTTGCCACGAATGCCGTCTTCTCAAGAAGATTCTGCGAGGTCATGTCTTCCGCGAATCAGCGATCAAAATGGAAATCACCCGCCTGCGCCGCGACATTGGGTATGCGCTCGAGGATATCGGTGCCCCGTACGGGGGCGAGCATTTCCTTCCGCTCGTCCCGCGCGGCATGAAAGCATACTTGCTGGCAGGAAACCGGCGATTGATTCACCTTCCTGCCGACAACTCGGTGCTTGCCGTAAGAGAAGAATGCGGGGAACGCTTGTGACCTCGGCGGATTCCTACTGGAATGCGAGGACACTCCACTGGCTTGGGCTCAGGTGCCCTAGTTGCCTGGTTCTGAATCAAAGCTCTTGATTCCGCGCAGATAGCTCGACTACGCGGGCTGTCTGCATCGTGGTTGTGGGCGAAATTGTGGCGGTTTGTGCGATCTAGCTGTAGACGGTGTTGCGGACAATGGAGGATCTGGAGACCATCATCCGACGATCTCGCTGGACCACAGTGAGTGCAGTAGCAGCTGGCAGATCGCAGACGATATCGGCATCCCCGTCAATTCCTCAATCCACCCCCATTGGCCGCTTGGATTTACCTCCAAAAAGACGTACCTTTCATCGGGAGCGAGAATCAGGTCGATCGCCCCGAAGTTGAGACCCAATATCTTCATCAACTGAAGCAATCGGTCTTCAATCTCTCTTGGGAGAATATACTGTTCATGTTTCAGTCGTCTCAAGTCTGGATACCTTCTCCAGTCATGCTTTGTCCACTGGTTTTCCTGAGAATGTATCGCACACGCGAAAGTCTTGTTCCCAACTATCGTTACTCGAAGCTCCAGGTTCTTTTGGACATACTCCTGCGCTAGGATAGGTGCAAGTCTGACCTCGTCCATATGCTGGCGTATTTGGTCTTCGCTGACCTTCTGTGTATATATGAAAAGAGGTCGCAGATCTTCCTGTCTCACAAGCAATCCTCCACGAAGCTGCTTTACGGCAATTGTGCCGCCGTGTTCGTTGCAGAACTTCAACAATTCTTCCGGGTCGTTCGTTATGAGGGTGTCCGGAGCATCCAGTCCGACTTGACGGGCTACCTTCTGCTGGTACAATTTATTATGTTCGAGTAACACGGTCGCCATCGGGGAGTTAACCCAAAACGCGTCTAGGGTTGTCCACAGTGTCCACAGGGCAGCGCTCGTCTCGGCCTCCATAAATCTCAGATAGCCTGTTGGTAAGCCTTCACTTTCTAGAGCGAGGATACGCGGGCGTCGGTACCAGACAGTTTTCACGTTCTCCCAAGAGACTATTTGACGTCCCGTCTCGTCCTTTAGCCCACCGTGGGTGGTCCCGTTCTGTAACGATACCGCGATAGGCTTCCCAAGCGGACAGGTGTCCGTGTCGAAGCGATAGAACTGGGCCCGCATTTGCCCTAGTTCTGCGATGACCTGCTTGGGGCTTTCGTCATACGTGTTCGTCACAATCAGAATTACATCCTTAAGCATATGCCCGCACTTCGACCATCAGATGTTGACTCGACTACGTCATGAAACCTTACGTCAAACCAAAAAAGAAACAGCCTACGCTCAAGTCGATGCCGTACTTGGACAAATTTCGCATGCATAGAATCGGAGGCCAAGCACTAGCCACCGAACGTTACCTGTGGGGGATAGGCCACCTGGAACGGTATCGCCAGCGATTTCAGCTTACCGATAGCGCTGAATACATGCTTGCTCAACTCTATGACCACGAAGCCAAGAGGCGGAAAGAAAGGACGCTTACCTTCCTCGCTAAAGCTGAGCAGTTGTATCGCAACATAGCACATAGGAATCCGAAATATTTTCTCGCTCGCTATGGAATCGGAAGAATATATTGGATCCGAGGCGATTACCAAAATGCTCTGCGGTGGCAGCAAAGGGCGTATCGCGAGATGATTACACAGCCGGGGAAGCTCAGAGGGGCATTGGGTATCGGCCAACTCTACGAAGAAAAAGGCAACTATGCGAATGCCGAGAGATGGTACCGAAAAGAGTTTCGGGATATGGCAGGGGACTTCGGCACAACGATGAACCTTATGCGGTTTTACAAGCGTAGAGGTGACCACCAAAAAGCTCGCGGCTATGCGATGAGAGCTGCACGGATACTGGAGACGGAATTCAACCGCGCAGTCTATCGAGGACTGAGAATTCACAAAAGCAAGTATCTAAGGAGAATACGGCGTCACATTGATGAAGCCAAGGCCTTCTTGCCATAGAAGGTCACAAACACTTATTTATCATCGTCCATGTAATCCTCTGCCTGGCTGCCTGTACATCCCGCGTAGGTTCTATTGCCTGCTATCGGCTGTGGTGCTGTCTCTGCAAACGTAATTAGAAATGGGGCCGGAGCACTGGGTAGGTCGGGGATCACGATAGGCTTATGGGACATAATGCGTTTTCTCGTCGCCGCGGAGATCGCATTCTCGGCGGGAGGCCAATCTCTCGGGTCGCAATCCAAGGTCGCACTCTCGGACCCTCTCACGGTGATGGCGCATCTTCTGTCGTCTACGGGCAGTTGCATAAGCCTCCTCAGCAATAGACAGCAATATTGTCCACACCAACCCGGTTCGTGTCAAGGGACAATTAGCGATAGGAGAGCCTACCCACATCGTATCCCCCTGTCACAAAAGGTATAAGAGGCTTTTTTGTCTTGCTGCGTCGTGGAAGCACTATAATTTCCTGTATTCCGCTGCCCAGAACGGAAGGAGCATTGAATGGAACTAGAAGCCAACGACTTCGCTCGGCTGCGTTCACAAGCATCTCGTGGCGAGCTTATCCTCTTCACAGGGGCGGGCTTCTCCCTCGGGGCCAAAGACCACTCGGGGCGACCGATTCCTTCTAGCTACGACTTGAAGCGCGAACTTTGGCAGCTCTGCTATCCGGGCGAACCATATGACGATTCAAGCTCCATCGGTGATCTGTACGGCGCAGCAATGCGACTGAAGAAATCTGATCTCACCACTCTGCTGCAATCTCGACTGACGGCGAATCCCGAAACTCTCCCTGAATATTACCTTGCCCTGTTCAACTTCCCTTGGCTTCGGTGCTACACGCTGAACGTAGACGATCTGGAATCTGCGGTCGGAAGAAGGTTCAAGCTGGAACGCCCGTTGGTCACGATTTCTGCCACCAACAGCGACGCGAAGCACATGCCTGGTCTTCCACCATCTGCACAAGGTCTCGAAGTTGTACATCTCAACGGTGTCATACCCGGCCCGCCAGAGAGCCTAACTTTCTCGGAGACTCAGTACGCTGAGAGAATCGGCAATCAGGAGCCTTGGTATTCCCGCTGCGTTGTTGAGATCATGTCGCGCCCAGTGATCTTCATCGGCACTGTGCTGAGCGAATCTCTTCTATGGCATCACATGTACCTTCGCAAACGACGCGAAAGCTTGGGACGCGACCTTAGACCAACGTCGATTCTAGTCACGAAAGACCTGCCTCGGCCGCGCCGAGATATTCTCCGCGACCTGAGAATCAACTGGGTGCAAGGGACTGCGGAAGAGTTTGCTACTGACTTGCTGCCGAAACTTCACATGGAGGCCACGAAGGGCTTCGCTTTCATCAGGCAGCGCACGGAGAGTCGCCAGTCTGGCAGCGTGCCGCTCGTAAGCGAACTGGTCTCTGAGCGACCGAGCTTGCAGACCGAGTATCTGCTTGGTGATGAGCCGCAGTGGTCGGATATTCTTGCTGGCAAGGCAATCGAACGCGCTCACGATGCGGTTCTGTACGAAGCAGCGGAGCGCATTCTCGACAGTAATCAACCGTCTGCAGCACTGGCAATCACCGGAACTGCAGGCACGGGCAAGTCTACGGCTTTGATGAGTCTCGCCTTGAAGTTGTCTGGCAGCGGCATTCCTGTGCTCTGGGTCGATAAAGATTCCGAAGCCAGTCCTTTCAGAATGAAGAACCGTGTGCGTGAGCTTCGCGATAAAGTGGTGCTTGCGATTGATGATGCTGACATGTACGGCAGAGAACTGTTAGGTCTTCTCCGCGACTTGGTTCCACACACTCCGAGTTTTTTGTTTGCCTTCGCCGTGAGATCGGGAAAGCTAGACCAGATCACTACGACAATTCGCGCCCACGCGAACCTCAACTTGCACGAACATGTCGTTCCACCTTTGACTGACTCCGACATTGATGGCCTTATCACGGTTCTGGAAAAGAACAACCGGCTGGGCATCTTGACTGGTGCATCAAAGGCTGACCGTCAACAGGCGTTTCGCGACCAAGCAGGCAGGCAGCTATTGGTAGCGATGATCCAAGCAACGTCAGGCGAGAATTTTGAGAAGAAAGCACAAGACGAATACACCGAGCTAGAGCAGACGCACAAATACCCTTATGCGCTCATCGCGGTCGCCACGTCACTGAGGTACACGCTGACCAAAGATGAGATTCTGCTTGCACAAGGAGATTCACCCGAAGAGGCACTCATCGCATTGGAGCGGCTCACTGCAAGGCATTTAGTGCTCTTCAACCAAACAACGTCTGACTATCGCTGCAGACATCGGGTGATATCCGACCTTGTGTTTGATAAGGTCAAAGAACAAGGTGAACTCAGTGAAGTGCTTGTGGGATTAGCATGGGCACTCGCCACCAAAGGTGGGCCAGTCCTAGATCGGCACAGCAAGAAAGGCAAGTTTCTAATCCGCATCATCAACCACGAGTTCCTGCTTAACACCATTGGGTTCATGACGGCCCGTGACCTGTATACACGCTTGGAAGTAGTTCTTTCTGGCGACTACCACTTCTGGCTACAACGTGGCTCGCTCGAAGTGGAGAAAGGTGATATCCGCCGGGCCGAGAATTTCCTTGGAGCAGCAAGATCACTCGGTGCGGGAGACTTTAGGGTCGATACGGCTTATGCCTATATGCTCATGCGAAAGGCTTGGGAAGCTCCGACCGACCTGCACGCAGAGGAAAACCTCAACGCTGGTATCAAAGAACTCGAACTTGTCATCGAGCAATCCGGCGAAATCAGCGAATACCCTTACCACGTGCTTGGCAGTCAAGGTCTCGCATGGGCACATCGTTCTGCTTGGAACCGAGAGACGAAAAGAGACTTTTTCAGCAAACTCGCGGAAACCTTGGAACTGGGACTCAGCCACCACCCGACATCTCAGAGTTTGTTCAGACTTCGCGACGATCTGAAGAAAGAAATTTTGCTCACCGTCGTGAGTGATCGTAATTCTGCTGAGAGCATCTCAACGAAGTGAAAAAAAAGGAGCATCAGGGCAGCAATCGTCTCGCCAGTCACTTCGTACTTGTACATCAACTCCTTCGGTGGATACGGGCCGCACACCGTGACGAGCCATGCCTATTCGCCCCCGGGTGTATTCCTATGTCTTGAAGTGGTTTCTCCGGTGAGACTATGCTTGGCATCCGGCACATACCCGGAAGTGATCCTCCATCTTTCCAAGTCGTTCGACTGCGGGACGGAAAGATGTCGCAACCTGCGTTGCCGCCACCCCCTGTAGGTTTTCCAGTTGAGGGCCGACCGACAAGCAACCTTTTGACGGAATTGCAGTGGTACCTAGTCGAAATCCCAGAGCACGACAAGAAGCCTCGACTTCAGACAGGCGCCTTGGCCTTTCGCTTGCATTGCTGCCCAGCGTCACTGCGCAGTTTACGATCTCGGCATCATCCTCAATGCGAAGCCGTAAGGCAAGAGCGCTCACAAGAGCTTCGTCATCCGGATGAGGCGAACAGAGAACCACCTTCTGGGCCTCCTGGCTAGGCGTCGAGAAATCACCAGGAATTAACGAGGGGCGTGACGGCCCGATCGGCAGATCATTGCCTGCGCTAACCCCATTGGCTATTCCCCGAACGAAATCAAGCCAAAGTCGATGGCGAGCCTTCCATTCGCAGGCGAGACTGTCAACCATGCCTGTTCCTCCTTACCTTCCCCAAACCTGGACTGCCGGGACCGCCTAATATTGCCACAATCCCGCAACTCTCACCCTCATTGCACTTGAACGCAACGCTAAGGCAGGGTCCCCCGCTAGCCGCTCAAAACCAACCAACGCGGCGCACTTGCGATCCATTCTTTCGGTTTTGAGGCTTGTGCGTGCGCGCATCTAATTCATTACCGGCGTCACTTGCGCCTCAAGAGAAATTATGAGAATGTTTAGCAAGTACCATTATATCAATAATATAGGAGCAGAGCGCCGATACGGTGGGGGCCGAGCCGCTTGTCTAGGGCCGTTGTGTGGATTTGCAAATCCACAGCAGAGGATGCTACGCTCCCTAGCTTGTATGTGGAGGGAGGCTTAATGGCAACTCTGGTTCGCCAGCTCAACGTCGGCGCGGACACTGATATGACAAAAGACGTTAAAAACCGCAGGGAGAAAACCAGGCGAGACCGACATGCAGTGGGTGCGTCCAACCAAGAAATTTCTATCCACCAATCAGACTGGATGACCCCCGAGCAGGAAACTGAGCTTGAGGGGCAGATGTTCGAGCTAGGGATTGCAAAATACGGATTCGACGAAGCCACGGCGCGGGAATGGGCGCATGCCTTTTGCAGTAGCGACGAGGACGTTGCAGAAACAACACCATCATTAAGCCACCCCCTAGAATCGCGCTGAACTCACCACTCCACACTCAAAACAGGCGATTCTCTCATTGCCTGTTTTATTTCGGTTCTGATACGCTTTGTGCGCTCACATGACTTTCGGCGCTCCGATTTCCACAGAAAAACTCCTGTCCTACTCCGTCAATTTAATTCGACGTGTGCAGAGACGAATCGACGCTCGGTTAAGATTTAGCCCCGAAGCCGCCCTTCAGCGCATTCCCGACCCCAAGAAGGACGCTAATAATCAGCCTCTCAGAATCGACTACTACGCCGAAGACTACTATGGCGGCGGATTGGAGAAGAGGTTCAAGGACAAGATCTGTGCCATCGGTGAAGAAACGTTAGAGCGCAGACCCGATCTCCATGACATCTCCGGGCGCTCAGAAGTCTTTGCCATCATGGACATAATTGACGGTACCGACTTACTGTTCCGACGTTTAGAGAATTGGTGCTCTGCAATTGTCTTCTTCTATCCTCCAACCCAGCAGATCCTCCTTTCGATAGTCGCCGATCACAACGGCGACGTGTTCTACGCCACTCACGATCGACCTGGTGCATTTTTTTATTCCTCCGAATGTAAGTCTCTTTCGGAGGCAGCCGCCCTGACCGGCGCGAGCCGCCCGGAAGACAGAGAAGACGCGTTTGTGAGGCTGGTCAGAAGGAGATCCTCTGGTCCAGTGGCTACGGTGTCGCTTTGTGATGCCTCGATTTGCTTCGTGGGGCAGAAACCTCCTCATTTCCTGGGTGTTGCCGAGAACGCAGGATTCTGCGCGAAATTGAATGAACTGAAGAGAGTCCTCGACGCTAAGACCAGACCCGCTCCTGGATTCAGAATTTACAACCTGGGCGGCATTCCAATGATGCCCAAAGTAGCAAACGGGATTGTTGATGCTGTGATAGGTTTTAAGCGCTCAAAGCCACACGACTTCGTAGCCGGCGCGTTCATCGCCCTTAAAGCGGGAGCTTTTCTGGGCGACATGGGTGGACGATCAATAGACCAGAATATGTTGGCCATGACTCTAAACCGCCCGAAGCAGAAATGTGACCCCTACATCCTCTCGTGCACTCGGAGTTTGTACGACGAACTGCTGGGCTCCATCAAATGAACCCCGTGGCAAACCCTAGTCGCAACCGCTTAATCTCAATCGAGATTCCAAACGTCTTTTGGACAGTCATTACCACCGTGGAATACGTCGCCACCCACCAGGTGCTCCGGGGACTAACCAAATCGCTGCTCGCTTGTTGAACTGTGTGGATTTCACCGTCTACAAAATCGACTACAGTGATGTAGGCGGAAAACCAGAAACGCACTTTATCTGCTTGAAAAGATTGGTCGGGGAGAGAGGATTTGAACCTCCGACCCCCTGGT
>ORMF010465140.1_pt1 | contig 12104 bp, 8 predicted proteins | sample 1779871 | NCBI WGS metagenome assembly ORMF01 (sample SAMEA104232316, study PRJEB22302) | groundwater metagenome | biome: forest; feature: aquifer; material: groundwater | place: USA | collected 2011-08-07 | depth 5.4 m | reverse complement strand
CGCGTAAATAACAAGTAGTCCGGCATGCCGTATTTCACGGTCTCCCGCAGCCACTTCACCGCCTGCGCCGCTCTGCCTTGTAGCGCATAGACACAAGCTAGCGCATGAGTCGCATGATGATAGGAGCGATCCTTGCCGAGCCCCTCCATCCGCAGGCCAACTGTTTCGGCTTCCCGGAATTTCCCTTGCATGGCCAGCAGAACCGCGAGCGGGCCAAGTGCATGCGGCCCGTTCGGGTTTGCCGCCAGGTCGGCATTGATCTGCTTCTGAGCCTCCTCCAGGCGTCCCTTGGCCACCAGCGCCCAACTCACACCGCGGGTGTTCTGGAGTCTCGACGCCAGCGCAATCGATTCGTCGTATCTGCCCAACAGCGCATTGCCCTCCACCATCCAGCTGCGCACGAGTTTACTGAGCGGGTCGATTTCGAATGCCTTGTCCATGGCAGCCAGAGCCTGCTGCTCCAGCCCCATGTGCGAGTACAAGACAATCAAGTTTGGGTAACCCACGTGCGGGTTCAGTTGCAACGCCCGGCGGAGTTCCAGGACGGCTTCATGATACCGGAATCCTTCATAGACGCTCCACAACAATTCGAATCGAACTTCGTGGGTTTCAGCCATGTTGGGATCCAGGCTTTCCGCCTTCTCCAGAGCCTGCTTGGCTTGATCGAGCAGGGAAGCGCTCCCCACATCAATGAAAAGCGCTTTCCACAAACGCGCATAGGCCAGCCGCGCGTGTGCCAGCGCATAACCCGGGTCCGCCGCCACTGCCTTTTCAAACATCGGAATTGTGGCTTCATCCATCGCAAGCGGGGTGCGCTTGTCGAAAAGGTCCAGTCCGGTCAGGTAAAGCTGGTAAGCATCCGGATTCGAAGTGCCTCTCTTGGCCAGCCGCTGCTTTTCCTCAGGACTTAGTTTCAAACGAAGCCGGTCCACTACCTGACTAGACACCTCGTCCTGCACCGCGAAAATCTCGGTAAAGCGGATATCGAAGCTCTCCGCCCATAAGGACACGCCGTCGCTCACCCGCAGCAGGTTCACGCTCACTCGCAAACGGTCCCCCGAACGTTGCAGGCTCCCATCCAGCACTGCCTCCACCTGCAACTCCTTGGCCGCCTGCAACGCGTCCATTTGCTTGCTGGCATAACCACGCACCGCGCTGGTGGGCCTCACCGTCAACCCGTGTATCTGACTCACCTTGGTGATCAGCGTGTCCGCCAACCCCATTTCCAAATACTCTTGCCCGCCGCCTTGCAACGATTTCAACGGCAGAATCGCCAGGCTCCGGATGGCGTCCGTCCCCGCCTTGCTGGAGGACCGCCAGGCGATCCAGCCCGCCGCGATCACCAGCCCCAGCAGGCAGGAGGCGATCAACGCGGCGGTTCTCTTCCTGACCGGGGCAGCCCTGGGAACCTCCCCCGCTACCCCGCGCAGGTCCACCGCAAGATCAGAGACATGCTGATACCGGTCCTCCGGCTCCTTCGCCAATGCCTTCCCCACAACTCGGTCCAGCCCAACCGGCAAACCCGTACGCAGCGCCGTCAACGGTTCCGGCTTCCCCGACACAATGGCGTGCGCCACCGCCGCCTCCGTCTCTCGCGCGAACGGCAGCCGCCCGCTCACCATCTCATACAACACCACCCCGAGCCCCCAAATGTCCGTCCGCCGGTCGGTCGGCTTCCCCTCCGTCTGTTCCGGTGACATGTAGGCCAGCGTGCCCACCCTCATCCCGCTCCGTGTGATCCTCGACCGCTCGGTCAACTGCGCCAGCCCAAAATCCATCACCTTCACTTGCCCCTTCTCAGTCACCATCAGGTTCGCGCTCTTGATGTCCCGGTGCACGATCCCTTTCTCGTGGGCCGCCTCCAACCCCTGCGCCGCCTGCGTCGCGATATCGAGAGCCTCCTGGAGCGGCAAGGGCCGCGCCCCGATCTTTTCGGCCACGTTCTGCCCCTCGACAAATTCCATCGCCAGGAATCCATGCTCCTCGTCGATCTCAAAAATGGTGCAGATGTTGGGATGGTTCAACGCGGCTGCCGCCTGCGCCTCCTGCACAAACCGCGCCCGCAACTCGAGGTCCCCGGCAATCTCGGCGGTAAGAAACTTCAGCGCTACCATGCGGCGAAGCTTGGTGTCCTCCGCCTTGTAGACGACGCCCATCCCGCCCTCGCCGAGCTTGGAGAGGATGCGGTAGTGAGAGATGTTTTGCCCGACCATTAGAATCGAATGAACTGTCTGATTCTACTCCTTCACAGGTCGAATCTGCGAAGTCTCAGGGTGCAGGTTCTCTATTTTCTCTGGCAACCAAGAAAGGGATTATTGATCTTTGTCCATGGTTGAGATCCTCCGTGTAAAGACGCTGGGCTCCTGTGCGAGCGGCAGCGACAACGATCAGCGCGTCCCAAAAGGAAATTGACGCATCCTGATTCAACAGGCAGGCGTCCCTAACTGCGGAATAGTCGATTGTCAGCTGCGTCCAATGACTTAGATCGTTTATGCACGCCAATGTTTCCTGAGAGGACGCCGGATCCCTCGATTTGCGTGTCATCGTTACATAGAACTCTTGCAGCACCTGCGTACTCAGCCGCAAGGTGTCGGTTTGCATCAGCCGGTTGAGCAAATTCCTGGATACTCGATTGCTTTCGGAGTCCTCTTTCTCAAACGCGCATACCAATATGTTGGTGTCAACGAAGCCGATTGCCTCATCTTCGCTCATGAAGCTCGTCCCTTGTCCAGGACCTTGGACCGACGCGCGCAAGGCCCCTTGCCATGGCACCCTGGAGCCTTGCCTGGGCCGCCCGTTTGCGATCGGTCTGCTGGACCAGGGACATGAGGTAATCGCGAACCAGTTGATTGACAGTGGTTCCTTGGTTCAGGCAGCTTGCCGTGCGCCAGCGAGTACGTGCTCTTCAATGGCCAAAGTTAGATTCTTCACAGGATCAGTGCGACATATATTACGTGTTAATCACGAAGATCTCTGCACTGGTACCCGTCACATCGCCGGCACGGAGTCCGACCATATGCCTCCCAGTCTTCAGCACGGGCAGCGTAATCTCCACGCGATAGACGCCGGGCAGCCGGGTGTCGATAGCAACCGACGAAACCGGTGCGTTCGCTCCGGATGCTTCCACCAGAATGTGGCTCTTCGCCGCTCCCAACCCTGCCGCGAGCAGAACTACTGGTCCACCGGCCAGGGCGGGCCGATCCACGGTGACCAGTTGGCCATCCGGATGCGCCACCGCCAGGATTCCCGGCGCGGCGGTTGAGAGAGACAACCTCGTGGAGGTCTCTCCATTGGGAGTTCGCAGCCGTAGGGTTGACTTCCGCCCCGAGGTTTTCCGGCAGCACCGCATTGATCTGGCTGGGTGAACAATAGAGCAATTTCGCCGCTTGCCCATCCACTAACAGATCCACTTCATCCGCGGCCCCCTCCAGGGCCAGCGTGCGTCCAAACAAGCTCACAATGCTGCCCGGCGCCATCCGCTTTGGATCGCCCACCGCGCTGATCACTCCGCCGCTGGCCAAAGCGGGGGGCGGTGCAAGATTCACCTCGTCCACTACGCTGCCGTTCCCATCCACCGCCTCCAGCTTGAGGCCCCAGCCGCCGATCTCCACGCGCAGGTAGTGATGCACGGACCGGCCCGCCGCCACCTGCGGCATGGGATGCACCGGATACAGGCCGGCGCCCGCGCCTCCCGTGGTCACATAAACAGCGCCGCCCACGGGATGACTGCGCTGGTAGCTGTGTTCATGGCCGTTGAGCACCAGCTGCACGCCATGGCGCTCCAGGATCGGCGTAATGTGACGCCGCGCCAGTTGCGTCATCACGTCGTTCCCATTCGGCCCTCCGGCATAGGGCGGATGGTGAAAGAAGACAATCTTCCAAAACGCCCCGGCATGCTTGCGCAGATCCTCTTCCAGCCAGCGCAACATCCGACCGCCGTTTTCCACCGCATCCATCAGCGGCCGGTTGGAGTCCAGCGCAATAAAATGCACCGGACCGCGATCAAAAGAGTAGTAGCGTCCACGGTCCGGCTCGGCAACCCCCGAGGCGGGTGTGGACTGCAAGGCGAGAAACGGCTTGGCATCATCGGTGCCGTAGTCGTGATTGCCCGGGCAGGCAAAGAATGGGGTCCGCGCCATCATGCGCCCGTACACGTCCAGGTAGCCAGCCTTCAGATCCTCCACGCTCCCCGCCGGATAGCCAAGATCACCCGTATGCAACACCAGATCCGCGGACTCTTCCGTCATCCGCGCCGCCAGCGCCACCTGCTCCGGTTGACAGCTTCCGCTGTCTCCGAACACCAAAAAACGCAGCGGGGCTGTTTTCATTTCTGCCGCGGCCACAGGCGCGAGAAACCGGCTCAGCCAGGGAGCCGGCAGCAGTTGCAGAAACTTCCGTCGATGGGAATAAAAATAGGGCAATCGCACGGGTCACCGCTAAGGTGTATTTAGTGGATTGTAGTACAGGTCTTTGCCCTACGTCATCCTGCGAGGTACCAGTACCGCTTTGCGCTTCTAATGGCCCAACGCTACCAGCACGCGTTCGGTGATCTCTTCCACCATCGCCGGCAAGGCCGCGTCCAGGGCGAGCGTAATCGCGGCGCGCACACGCTCCGGATCCAGTTCCGGACGCTGCGCCTCCTGTTGCCGGATGAGATCGGCCACGGCCTCAGCCACGGCGGTTTTCTGAGCCTCGACGTGCTCTCCAAAGAGCCCTTTGGCAAAGTGAGCCGCCTCGATTAATGGCTTGATCGTGTTCATCACGACGGAGGCCTCAAAAGGCTTCTTGAGAATCGCGTCACAACCAGCGCGGCGCGCCTCCTCTTCGTCAAAATCCTCCAGCATGCCCGCGGTGAGGATCACCCGCGCATGGCGCAGCCCGGCATCGCCCTTCACATAGCGGCAAAGTTCAAACCCGGAGCGGCCGGGGAGAAAAACGTCGGCGATGATGACGTCGGGATCGACATCGGCCAGGCGGAGAAAGGCGGTTTCCCCGTCGGTCACCGACACCACCTCGAAACCCTCCTCGCGCAGGATACGCTCGCCCATGCGTTGCGCATGCGGCGAATCGTCTGCCAGAAGAACCCGGTTCATTTATTTGCTCTTGGGTTTCTTTTCTTTTTTCTTCTTGTCGTTCTTGCTGTTCTTGGTATTCTTGACGTCCTTGCTTTGGGTTGCGGCAGGCTGCGCGGTGGCTGGAGCGGCTTCCCCGCTCCCGGCGCCCTCAGGCTTGGGCGGGTTCTGCCGGGCTTCCGGTTTTGTGTCGAGAGCCGAGTTGGCCGCGCCCACTGTCGACACGGTCACATCGGCCTGGGCGCCGGCAGAGGCGGACGCGGCGGCAGCGGCCAGGGCCTCGGGCGTGGGAACGCTTACGGGAATGGATGGGCGCAGGGGAGTGTTGGCCGGGGTGCCGGACTTGGCCGCCATGTAGGTATCCGGGCTCTTGCGGAACATGCCCATGACCCCGCTGATCTTGCCCTGTTTGGTGGCATTCTCCTGCTCATACTTCATGCGCGCGACGGCTACGGGATCCGCCTCCGGAATCTCTTTTTCCATCGCTGTCAATTGACGCTTCGCCTCGTCGACATAGGAACTGAGCGGGTAGTCGCGCACAATGCGCTGATAAGCGGTCGCGCTTTGTTCGCGGAACCGCGGGCCGAGCTTGCCATAACTGTCTCCCACCATGAACAGGGCCGCATCCGCTCCGCTATAGAGCGGGTAGTGATTGACCATCGTCTCCAGCCGGTTGGCCGCCGACGGAAAGCTCCCTTTCTTGTAGTAAAACTCGCCCACGCGGCGCTCCGCCTCGGCGATCACTTCCTGAATCTGACGCAGGGTCTGCTCCACGCGAGGGGCAAATTTCGAGTTCGGGAACTGCAGCAGCAGATTGCGGCACTCGTCCTCGGCGCGCAAGGAGTGGCTCGGATCGCGATCCGGCTTCTCCATCTGCTTCATGTGGATGCCGCAGATCTTTTCCTGCGCCTCGGCGGACTCTTCCATGGTCGGATAGAAAAGAATAAAATCCTTGTATTCGGCCTCGGCCTGCGCCATGCCGTGGGAGCCGCCCTCGCGCATCCAACTATCGGCAATGGCAAGTTTTGCTTTCGCCATGAACTCGCTGGTGTCGTAGGTATTCATCAACGTGTTCAACGTCAACCGGGCCACCTCATAGCGGCCTTTCTCGATGTCCTTCACCGCTTTGTCGTAGAGAACTTTGTCGGGCTGTTCGGTGTCCTGCTTAATCGGGTTTTCATACTTCTTGCGTTTGAATCCGCAGGAAGCGGCCAGCATCGCGACCAGCATCAGAACCAGCGCCGCAACCGGCAATTTACGCGTCAATAGCATCATCTTTTTCCTCATCGTTAAATCGGAATCGCGGTGGCTTGCCGCGCGATCTCCTGCATCTGCTGCACGGACAAGCCCGGATCCTCGGCCTGGAAAATACTCGACCCGGCCACAATCCAGTCGCAGCCGGCCCGCACCACGTCCGCCAGATTCTTGTGCGTGATCCCGCCGTCAATCTGAATCGGGAAATCCAAACCCATCTGGCGGCGCAACCGGTCCAGCTCCATCGCCTTGGCCAGCGTGCGCGGAATAAACGGCTGCCCGCCGAACCCCGGATTCACACTCATCAGGAGCACATAGTCGGCCACGTCCAACACCTCTTCCAGCGCCCGCACAGGAGTGGCGGGATTGATGACCACTCCGGCGCGGCGTCCCTGGCTCTGAATCAACCGCAAAGTTCGATGCAGGTGCGCGCATGTCTCTTGATGCACCGAAATGGAGTCCGCTCCGGCGTCCACAAAATCAGCGATGTAACGGTCAGGATCCTCGATCATCAGATGCACGTCCAGCCGCAACCGTGTCACCATCCGGATGGACCGTATCACCGGCGGGCCAAAGCTGATGTTCGGCACAAACCGGCCGTCCATCACGTCCAGGTGCAGCATGGAGATACCGGTACGCTCCACCCGCTGAATCTCTTCATGCAAGTGTGCGAAATCAGCGGCGAGCAGGCTTGGGAGGATTTCCACCATACTTAAGGAACTCGGGACGCGCCCGGAGCCGCGCCTGGCGGCCCTGTGCGCTGCTTTACGATGTTAGCACAGCGGCGTAAAAACCGTCCCCGGCATCCCTGCCGGGCAGCCGCTGCATTTGGCCCGACAGCCGGAACCGTCCACCGGCCGAGGCAAGTACTTCATTCACAACCTCTTCATTCTCCTCGGTTTCCAAAGAGCACGTCGAATAAACGAGCCTCCCGCCCGGAGCCAGTTGGTCCAGGCTGTTGCGCAGGATCTTCACCTGGCGCCCATGCAGGTCAACCAGATCTGCGGCTTGGACGCGCCAACGTATCTCGGGGTTTCCCCTTAATGTTCCCGTTCCCGAGCACGGCGCATCCACCAGGATCCGCTCAAATCCGCCGCGAAACGGCAGCGCTCCGGTTCCGTCCGCCACGACAAGGCGGCAGGCGAGCCCGCGCAAATCCCGCAGCCGGCTCTCATGGACATCACAAGCCACCGCCCGCACGCCGCTCTCCAGCGCCTGCGCCGTCTTATTTCCGGGCGCGGAGCAGACATCCAGGAATCTCTGGTCCGGCTGAAGGTCGAGCAAAGGCACCACCGACTGCGACCCGATATCCTGCCGCCGGAAGCTTCCCGCCCCGCCGCTGCCCATGAGGAAACATCCCTGCTCGGGACACGGACGCGCGCCAAGCAAGCGAGCCTCCTCTTCGTGACCTTTTGGAACGCGGAGGTAGTGTTCCGGAGCTTCCAGAAACGCCTCACCGATCGAGGTCGCCATCTCTGCGCCAAATGCTTTCACCCAGCGCGTCCAAATCCATTCGGGCAGACTCAACTGCGTGGCCCGGTCAGGCCAGGCGACGGGCCAGCGGTTCACCTTGCGCAGCACGGCGTTCACAAGCCCCAAGGCGGACGACTTCCGCGCCCGGCGCACCAATTCCACGCTTTCGCTCACCGCCGCGTGCGCCGGAACCCGGGTCAGGTACCGCAGTTGGTAGATGCCCATGCGCAGCGCGATGCGTACCTCCCGATCCATCTTCACCGGCGCGCGTCCGGAATAGTGTCCGATGAGAAAATCCAACTGCGCCTGCCGCCGCAGCGAGCCCAGCACCAGTTCGGAGGCCAGCCCGCGGTCCCGTTCCGTCAGCGCCGCGCCTCTGGCGTGCAGCAAATCGCCCGCATATCCGCCGTCTTCCACCAGACGTAGAATTTCAAAAGCCAGTGTACGGGCGGGTGCGGGCATGACAGGTTTCATCATAGCGGCAACGCAGTCCGCTATGATGTGAGGCACAATGCTCTCGCGAAGGTCTTTGCTGGCGGGACTCCTCGCCGGAGCGGAGCCCAAACACAACCTGTTGCTCATCACGGCCGACAACCTCGGTTACGGCGATCTGGGCTGCTACGGCAATACCGAAATCAAAACACCGCACTTGGATCGCTTTGCCCGCTCCGGCGCGCGCTTCACAAATGTCTACACCGCCTCGCCGACCTGCACCGCCTCACGGCGTTCACGACAAAGTAACTCACCGGTGTGGCGATCACCCCGTAGGCCACTTTGCCGAGGTAACCGGAGTAGATCAAGGTGAAGATCAGATCCCAGCTCAGAGTGCCTCGATAGGCGATCAACATCACCAGGATCGAGTCCACGGATTGTCTGGCTGCCGTGGAAAGGATGGTTCGCATCCAGAGGTGACGCCCATGGGTGTTCATTTTTGTATGGGCCATGACAAGGGCGTTGACAAACTCGCCGGCCCAGTAGGCGATGAGACTCGCCACAACCATCCGTGGCACGAAATTGAATACCGTGGCGAAGGCCTCCTGCCCATGCCAATCCGGCGCGAGCGGCAGGGCCACCACGATCATGCCGAACACCGACATCAACGCGGAAGCCAGAAACCCGGTCCATATGGCCCGGCGCGAAGCCCAAATCCATAGACCTTGGTGAATATGTCGCCGAGGATGTAGGTTATGGGGAACAGTAATTGCGCGCCACTAAGACGAAAAGGCCCAATGGCGCAGATTTCGAACCCATTAGGTTCGAAATGATCAGCACCACGACGAAAATGTTGATGAGAATGTCGAGGTGGCGGTAACGCGGTTGTTCCATAAGAAAGGTTCAGTTGTACTGCATCACAGTACGTACTGGACACGCACAACCCACGTCCAAAGGCGCGCTTTCCCAGGCACCGGGCTGCGTTGCACGTCTTCAAGCTTCTCCCGGATGACATTAGCTTGTGTCTTGATCCAACGATTCATGTACCAGTTCACACCAAAAGTCCACGCCCGGTTGCTTTGAGCCAACACGTTCGCGCCGCGAGTGCTTCTGGAGGGTGGAGTGCCCGGCGTGCCGGCACCGGCAAAACGAAGCTGCTCGGCGCGGACCGCCAGTTCCACCGCCCCGATTCCGCGCCCGAAAATAAAGTGCTTGGCGGGATCGTCCCGCTGCGAGTACTTTTGCCCGGTCACCAGCCAGGTGCCGCTCAGATACCAGCCTCGCGAGATCAGATCAGGCAGATCAAGACCACGTATGCTCTGGCCCTTGCGCTCCTCGCGAACCTCGATGAACTCCCCCTTCACTGAAAATGGACCAGGTGTCCATAGCATTTCGGCTCCCAACCTACGGCGCTGACCGTTCACGAACATCCTCGCGCCAGGGCCGGGAAAGAATGTCTCGCGGCCCGCCGTTCTCCCCCGCATGCCTTTCATGCCTTCGCTTACATCGCTGCTGGTAAAAGCTCCACCCAATTGAAAGGATCGCGTAACCGCGGGCAATGGCAGATCCTGCAATGGAGTGCCGGTCAAGCGCGCGGCATACGTCACCCCTCCGGTTGCCTCCGTGTCGTGGTTGATGTACGAGATTTCTCCGTCGTGCCGAAAGACGCCAAATTCGTAATTCAGGCGGCGGCCGAGCAAACGGCCATGAACTTCTCCACCGACATTACGCCCTGGCGCAAGCAACGCGCCAATGCCAGAACGGTATATGAAATCCAGCTTGCTCGGTCCCTGCAATTGGTTCAGGCTGAATGGGATCTTAAACTTCCCGCCCTTGAATTGAAGCCACCTTATGCGCTTTACATTCACGAATACATCGCGCAATGGCCTCGATGTATTTCCCAATTCATACTCAACCTCGTATTCAAAATGCTTGAGGAACTCGCCTTCCACACCAACTCTGGCTCTATGCAGCTCAAACAGCGGCTCCTTGCTCGACTCCTCGGGCTCAAATCCGCGCCAATCCGTCTGAAAATTTGCGCGGAAATCGGCCCGGAACAGCTTGCCGAAGCGCACCGAGGGTCGCTTTGCCTGCTTGGTCAAAGTGAAATTCCAACGCGGAGCGGCATTCTTAACCTCCTGCCCGTTGGCCGCAAGAGTTGTCACTAACAGCGCCAGGAGTACCGAAGCCGCGGGAAGTCTCTTTCGAATGGTTCGCTTGTTCCTCAATGTTTTAGGATAGACTGATAATTACGTCCTTGTCTAACCCCAGCCCGAGAAAGGGCATCCACCCCGTCGAACCCGGAGCCTCCGCCCAGCCCATCGCCAGTTCTTCGCTGGATGATCCAAGGCTCTACATCAACCGCGACATGAGCTTCCTGGAATTCGAGCGCCGGGTTATGGAAGAAGCCATGGATGAGTCCACCCCGCTGCTGGAACGCGTGAAGTTCCTCAGCATTCTTGGTTCCAACCTGGACGAGTTCGACATGGTCAGGGTCTCTGCCGTGAAACGTTTGGTGGAAAATGAAGTGGCCGAACTCGACGCTGGAGTCCCTCCCTCGGTCCTGCTCGATCGGGTTTGGGAGACGCTCCGCCTTTTGATGGTGGAGGCGAGAAAGCACCTCAACGAAAAGATCATTCCCGCGCTGGCCGCCGCGGGCATATGGCTTCTCAACTACTCGGACCTTTCCCTGCCCGAGCGCAGCGCTGTAGAGGCATATTTCACCGAGACGGTCCTGCCGTTATTGACTCCCATGGCATTCGACTCCAGGCGCCCCTTTGTTCAAACCTCAAACCTCAGCCTCAGTCTGGCCGTGCTGGTCCGCGACGGCCAAGGGGAGGAGCGGTTCGCTCAACTGGAGGTTCCGCAAACCATCCCGCAGTTTGTTCCCGTCCGGGTACGGAAAGGACGGGCTGGAAACGTTCAGAAGGCAGATCAATCCTATTTGCTGCTGGAACAGGTGATCAGCGCAAACTTGAATGCTGTTTTTCAAGACATGGAGATTGTGCAGGTCTATCCCTTTCGCGTCACTCGCGATGCCGAGATCTACGTGCGGGAGGCTGAGGCGTCGGATTTGCTTGACCGCATCCAGCACGAAGTGAGCAGGCGGAAGTTTGGTTCCGTAAACCGGCTCGGGGTGGCCAGCGAGATGCCTGAACACATGGTGGATCTGCTCATCAACAACCTGAAGGCGATCCGGGGCGACATGTACCGGGCTATTCATCCTCTCGCCCTCAGCCGTTTTATCGAATTATCCAAGATCGAGCGTCCTGACCTGCTCGACCCTCCCTTGCAGCCCCGAATTCCGGCCGCGCTGGCCGGCAGCAATGACATCTTTGCTTCCATCCGCAAGAACGACATTCTTCTGCACCATCCGTATGATTCCTTCCAACCCGTGCTCGACTTTATCCAACAGTCGGCAACCGATCCCGATGTGCTCGCCATCAAGATCACGCTCTATCGCGTCGGCCGCGAGCCCCCTATTGTCGACGCATTGATCGATGCCAGTAGAAGCGGAAAAAAGGTGACGGCAGTCGTCGAGCTCAAGGCGCGATTTGATGAGGAAAGCAATATCAAGTGGGCGCGCGCCCTCGAGGATGCCGGCGTCCATGTCGTTTACGGTATTGCCGGCCTCAAGGTTCACTGCAAGATCGCTCTCGTTGTCCGGCGCGAAGCCGGCATGTTTCGGCGGTATGTCCATATTGGCACGGGCAACTACAATCCTGCAATTGCCAAAGTCTACACGGACCTGGGGTTGTTGTCCTGCGAAGCCAACCTGGGAGTGGACGTTACCGACCTGTTTAACTACTTCACCGGCTACTCCGGCCAAACCAGCTTCCGCAAGCTTCTGGTGGGCCCAATGACTCTCCGCGG
>ORMF011091011.1_pt1 | contig 12106 bp, 15 predicted proteins | sample 1779871 | NCBI WGS metagenome assembly ORMF01 (sample SAMEA104232316, study PRJEB22302) | groundwater metagenome | biome: forest; feature: aquifer; material: groundwater | place: USA | collected 2011-08-07 | depth 5.4 m | reverse complement strand
GCGTTCCGCGCCGGACGGCTCGCGCGCCCGCCGCTTCGGGTGGACGAGGGTCGACGGCTCGGCGCCGTGGCGAGCGCGATGCTCGACGTGTCCGACGGTCTCGGCGTCGATGCGGCGCACATCGCGCGCCGTTCAGGCTGCCGCGTCGCGATCGAGCTCGAGCATGTGCCGCTCGCCGAGGGCGCGACGATCGAGGACGCGGGCTTCGGCGAGGACTACGAGTTGCTCGCCGCGACGCCGGATGCGCTCGGTTTCGCCGTGATCGGCCGTTGTGAGGAAGGCGAGGGGCTACGGCTGACACTCGACGGCGAGGCGGCCGACCTTCCCGGCTGGGAGCACTTCCGGCCCTAGCCGATCGTGCCGAGCCACGCTGCGAACGCGCGCTCGAAGTGGCCGCGAGGCCGGGCGCCGACGACCGTCGCACGCGGCTCGCCTGCTTCGAAGAGCGTCACGGTCGGGATCGACAGCACCTCGTAGCGGGCCGCAATCTCGGGATGCTCGTCGATGTTGAGCTTGGCGAACGCGACGCGGCCGGCCGCGTGTTCGGCGAGCTCTTCGAGAAACGGCTCGATCGCGTGGCACGGCCTGCACCACGGCGCCCAGAAATCGACGACGAGCGGCCCGCCCGCGATCGCTTCGTCGAACGTGTTCGCGTCGAGCTCGTCCATCAGAGCCTGCCGGCGAGCGCGGCGAGGCGCAGCGCAGGCACCTTCGTCACCGCTTCGAGGAAGATCGTGCGGCTCATCTTCGACTGACCCGCCGTTCGGTCGACGAACGTGATCGGCACCTCGACGACGGTGAAGCCGGCGCGCCATGTCCGGTAGGTGGTCTCGATCTGGAACGCGTAGCCCTTCGACTGGATCGCGTCGAGGTCGATGCGCTCGAGCACCGCGCGGCGGTAGCACTTGAACCCGCCGGTGAGGTCGTGAAAGCGCACACCGAGCAGCGCGCGCGCGTACACCGATCCGCCCACCGAGACGATGCGGCGGACGGGGCCCCAGTTCTCGGTGCCGCCGCCGGGCACGTAGCGCGAGCCGAGTGCGAGGTCGGCGCCGTTCTCGCACGCGGCGAGCAGGCGCGGCACGTCGGCCGGCTTGTGCGAGAAGTCGCAGTCCATCTCGAGGATGTACTCCGCGCCGTCGGCGAGCGCACGGCGAAAGCCCGCGAGGTACGCGGGGCCGAGCCCCTCCTTCTCCGCGCGGTGCAGCACCGAGACGAAGTCGAGCTCCTCGGCGAGCTGTTCGGCGATCTCGCCGGTCCCGTCGGGCGAGTTGTCGTCGATCACGAGCACGTTCACGCCGAGCGGGGCGAGGGCGCGGAGCATCGACTCGAGGTTCTCCCGCTCGTTGTACGTGGGGAGGCAGATGGTCGCGCTCGGCACGGGAGGAGAGTACCGAGGACGTGCATATGATCGGTTCGTGGCGGCGCTGCCCCAGAACGCGGAGGTCGCGGAGCAGTTCGAGCTGCTCGCCGACCTGCTCGAGCTCGAGGGAGCCGAGTCGTTCCGGGTGGTCGCCTACCGCCGTGCGGCGGCGCGCATGCGCGACACCTCCGGCTCGATCGTGCAGCTGGCGCTCGACGGCAAGGCCAAGGAGCTGCAGGGGATCGGCAAGACGATCGAGGAGAAGATCGTCCAGATCGTCGATCAGGGCGAGATCGAGGCGCTCGCCAAGCGCAAGGGGCAAGTCCCGCCCGAGGTCGTCCTCTTCATGCGGCTCCCGGGGCTCGGGCCGAAGACGGCGGCCCGCATCTGGAAGGAGCTCGGGATCTCGACGCTCGAGGGCCTGAGGCTCGCGGCGCAGAGCGAGCAGCTGCGCACGCTGCCGGGCCTCGGGGCGAAGAGCGAGGAGAAGATCCTGAAGGCGCTCGCCTTCCAGGCGGAGAACCCCGACGAGGGGCGCAGGCTGCTCGGCGACGGGCTTCCGGCGGTGCAGGCGGTCGTCGCCGCGCTGCGCGAGCATCCCGCGACGGTTGCGGTCTCCGAGGCGGGCTCCGTGCGCCGGCGCAAGGAGACGTTCCGCGACCTCGACATCATCGCGACAGCGACCGATCCGGCCGAGCTGACGGCGTACTTCACGCAGCTCCCCTGGGTCGTCGACGTCGCCGCGCACGGAGACACGAAGGCGACGGTCGTGTCGAACGGGGGCCTTCGCTTCGACCTGCGCGTCGTCCCGCCGGAGTCGTTCGGCAACCTGCTCCAGCACTTCACGGGGTCGAAGGACCACAACGTCGCGATGCGCGAGGACGCGGTGCGGCGCGGCCTGTCGATTTCCGAATACGGTGTCACGACCGTCGAGACCGGCGAGGTGTTCTACAGCGAGGATGAGGACGCGGTCTACGAGTTCCTCGGCTATCAGCGGATTCCGCCGGAGCTGCGGGAGAACTGCGGCGAGCTCGAGGCTGCACGTCGCGGTGAGCTGCCGATCCTCGTCGAGCTGGGCGACCTGCGTGGCGACATGCACACGCACACGCACTGGTCGGCCGACGGCAAGAACACGCTCGAGCAGATGGTCGAGGCGGCGGTGGCGCGAGGCTACGAGTACTACGCGATCACCGACCACTCGCACTACCTGCGCGAGGGGCGGCTCGCCGCCCAGCTCGACGAGATCGAGAAAATCCGCGAGCAGTTTCCGAAGCTTCGGATCCTCGCCGGCGTCGAGGCGAACATCCGCTCGAACGGCGAGGTCGATGTGCCCGAGGACGAGCTGGCGCGGCTCGACTGGGTCGTCGCGTCGGTGCACAACGCACCGGAGAACCGGCCGACCGAGCGCGTGCTCGAGGCGATGGACAACCCGTACGTCGACTGCATCGGCCACCTCACCGGACGGCGGATCCTGACGCGTGCGCCGCGCGACGTGAACGTCGAGCGCGTGATCGAGAAGGCGCTCGCGGTCGGGTGCTTCCTCGAGATCAACGGGCAACCGGACCGGCTCGACCTGCGCGACGTGCACGCGCGCGCGGCGAAGGAGGCAGGCTTGAAGCTCGTCGTCACCTCCGACGCGCACGCCGTCAGCTCGCAGAATTACGTCGAGCTCGGGATCGGCCAGGCGCGCCGAGGCTGGCTCACGAAGGACGACGTCGTGAACACCCGGACGTGGAAGCAACTCGAAAAGATCCGCCGGAAACGGCCGTGAGCGACTTTCGCGAGGACGGAGCGGCGGCGGTCGAGTGGGCGGCGCGCTATCTCGAGCGCATCGACGAGCTGCCGGTGCTCGCGCAGGTGAAGCCGGGCGAGCTGTCGGCGAAGCTGCCGCTCTCGGCGCCGGAGCAGGCGGAGCCGTTCGCGAACGTGCTGCGCGACCTCGACGAGCTGATCGTCCCCGCCCTGACGAACTGGCAGCACCCGCGCTTCTTCGCCTACTTCGCGGTCACCGCATCCGAGCCCGGGATCCTCGCGGAGCTGCTCTCGGCGACGCTCAACCAGGTCGCGCTGGTCTGGCGCGCATCCCCGGCGTCGACCGAGCTGGAGATTCGCACCGTCGACTGGGTGCGCCGGCTGCTCGGGTTGCCCGACGGCTGGCACGGACACATCGAGGACACCGCGTCGACGTCGACACTTGCCGCGCTCATTGCGGCGCGGCACATCACCGGACGCAATGTCGTCGTCTGCTCCGAGCACGCGCACTCGTCCGTCGAGAAGGCGGCGCGGATGCTCGGGATGGAGCTGCGGAAGGTCGGGACGGACGAAGCGCTCGGCATGCGCACCGACGGGCTGGAGCTCGGCGACGTGGCCGCGGTGGTTGCGACTGTCGGCACGACGTCGTTCGCCTCGGTCGATCCGGTGCGCGAGCTTGCAGGCCTTGCGCATGCGGCCGGCGCGTGGCTCCACGTCGACGCGGCGTACGCGGGCTCGTCCTGGATCTGCGAGGAGGAGCGGGCGTCGCAGGATGGCGTCGAGCTCGCCGACTCGCTCGTCATCAACCCGCACAAGTGGTTGATGACGCCGATGGACTGCTCGCTCCTCTGGACGTCGCGCCCCGACGAGCTGCGGACGGCGTTCTCGCTCACGCCGGAGTACCTGCGCACCGACGACGACGCGTACGCCCTCTCCGACTACGGGCCGGCGCTCGGCCGCCGCTTCCGCTCGCTGAAGCTCTGGGCCGTGCTGCGCTGCTACGGCCGCGAAGGGCTCCAGCAGATATTGCGCGAGCACATCCGTCTCGCCGATCTCTTCGCGGAGTGGGTCGAGGCCGATCCGGAGTGGGAGCTCTGCGCGCCACAGCGGTTCTCGCTCGTGGTGTTCCGGCGCAACGGCACCGATGAGGAGAACGAGCGGATCGTCGAGCGGGCGAACCGGAGCGGTGAGATGTTTCTCTCGCACACGAAGTTGCACGGCCGCTACGTGCTGCGGCTCGCAATCGGCAATGCGCGCACGACCGAGGCCGACGTCCGCCGCGCGTGGGACGTCCTCAACAGGGAGGCACGAGCATGATCGTCACGACGATGAACGACATTCCGGGCTACGAGGTCGACGAGGTCTACGGCGAGGTGTTCGGCCTGACCGTTCGTTCGCGCAACATCGGCTCGCAGTTCGGGGCGAGCCTCAAGTCGATCCTCGGCGGCGAGCTGAAGGGGATGACGAAGGCCCTCGTCGACAGCCGCCACGAGGTGATGGCGCGGATGGTCGCCGAAGCGGAGGCGAAGGGCGCGGACGCCGTGATCGCGATGCGCTTCGACACGTCCGAGATGGGCCCCAACTGGACGGAGATCTGCGCGTACGGCACCGCCGCGCGCGTCCACAAGGCCTGACCTCGCAACAGTCTGTTACAAGGCGCGCCGAGCCTGTCCGTCGGCCGCTCCTTCGCCAAGTAACAGTCTGTTACGAGGCAAGGTGGGTGAGGGCCGCGTCGTGGAGCGCGACGCGGTAGCGCCAGAGCTCGCGGTTCTCGGCCAGGAGGCGCTCGCGCAGCGGGCCCGCGAGCTCCTCGAGCGTGCCCCAGCGCGCTTCGGCGATCTCCTCGGGATCGCCGGGCGCGAGCTTCGTGTCCGGCGTCTCGGCGAGGAAGACATGCGTCCGCCAGGGAAGCGTGCGTCCCGCGTTGCGGAAGACGACCTCGGAGGCGACGAGGTAGCGGCGCAGCTCGACGTGCAGGCCCGTCTCCTCGAGCGCCTCGCGCACCGAGCCGGCGACGAAGTCCTCGCCCGGCTTGACACCGCCGCCGGGCGGCCGCCACACGCCGGCCGCGAAGTGCGGCTTGCGGATGAGCGCGATCCGGCGCGCCGGATCGAGGATGAACAACGTCACGTCGTGGGTGCGCTGCGGGTTGTGCGTGGCGATCCCCCACTCGGCGTCGCTGACCTCGCCGTCCCAGCGAAGCACCGCCGGGGTCCCCAGCACGTCGCGCACCTGCGCGAGCATCGCCTCGTCGACGTGCATCAGAGCCGCCGAAGCAGCTCGAGGAACTCGTCCGTGCTCTCGACCACGATGTCCGCACAGTCGCGCAGCATCGCCGGCGACTCGCCCGACACGACTGCGACCCGTACCGCGTCCTCCATGCCGTCGAGCGCGCGGAACGCGTCGATGTCCGTCGTGTCGTCCCCCGCCACGAGGGCGCGCGTCAGTCCTGCGCCCTCGAGCAGGTGGCGCACCGCCGTGCCCTTGTTCGCGCCGATCGGCGGCAGTATCTCGAGCACCTTCCGGCCGAATCGGGCGACGAGGCCTTCGTCGGTCGCGCGCGCCGCGATCACGTCGAGCTCTCTGACGGCGGCGCGCTCGTCCGCCGCGTCGCGAAAGTGGAAGGCGACCGTCAGCCCCTTCAGCTCGGTGTGACGCTCCGCCCAGGGAACGCTCGAGGCGAAGTCGCGAATCCGCCGCCGCCACCGCTCTGCCTCCGGATTGAGCTCGAGGCCGTGCGAGCCGACGTACACGACGCCCGCGACGCCCACCCGCGCGCGGACGTCGTCGCCGGCGCGCCCGCTGACGACGCCGACGAGCGCGTAGCGCGCCACGAGCCGTTTCAGCTCCGCGCGGGTTGCCTCGGGCGCATACGCGTCGTCCGGGCGCGACACGATCGGCGCGAGCACCCCGTCGAAGTCGAGGAAGATGCCGGCCTCGTCGGGCGCGGACGTGAGGCGCGCGAGCAGCGCGTCGGCGGCCACTGGCTCGTAGCATAGGCCCGTGCCCGTGCGGCTGATCCTCATCGGACTGACCGCGGGGTTCTTCAGCGCCCTGTTCGGCGTCGGCGGCGGCATCGTGATCGTCCCGCTGCTCCTGCTCGTCGGCGGCTGGGAGCTTCGGTCGGCTACGGCCACCTCCCTCGCCGCGATCGGGATCACGGCGACGGCCGGGGTGATCACGTACGTCGTGCACGGCCAGGTGCGACCTGCGTACGCGGCGCTCGTCGGCATCCCCGCGGCCTTCGGCGCCCTCGGCGGCACCGCGCTCCAGCAGCGGCTGCCCGTGCGCACGCTCTCGTTTCTCTTCGCCGCGCTGCTCGTGGCAATCGCCGTCCGAATGCTCCTCCAGTGACGTCGTATCTCCTCGCCGCCGCGCTCGGCGTCGTGGCCGGCGTGCTGTCCGGTCTCTTCGGCGTCGGCGGCGGGATCCTGTTCGTCCCGATCCTGACCTGGATCGGGCTCTCGCAGCTGCACGCCGAGGCGTCGTCGCTGCTCGCGATCATCCCGACCGTGCTCGTCGGCGTCTGGCGGCAGCAGCGGTACGGCCACGTGCGCTGGCGCCCCGCGGCGATCCTCGGTGTGGCGTCGATCGCCGCGGCCGTCGGAGGCGCTCAGCTGGCTGTTTCCCTGCCCGAATCCACCCTGCGCAAGCTGTTTGCGGTCCTGATGATCGGCACGGCGGGGCAGATCGCCTGGCGTGCCCGCCGCCAACAGCCATAATCCGGGCATGGCCGACCTCGAGAACCTCTGGATCCCGCTCGTCGACGAGCCGCTCGGCTCGATCATCGAGCAGATCCAGCGTGAGAACCCCGAGATCGGGAAGCTGATCGAGTCACCACACCGGATCCTGGCGTTTCGAACATTCGCCTACATCCGCTGCGGGCTGCTTCTCGGCCAGTTGCTCTTCGACCACGACGTGCCTGCGTACGACGGCTCGGAGAGCTGGATCGAGGCGCTGCTCCGCGAGCCGGCACATCACGACGCGCTGACTCGCGAAGTGCGTGCGGTCGCCGAGGAGATCGCCGCCGACCCGACGTACGCGGACGAGGGCCCGCTGGGCCCCGACGACGCAGCGCGCGAGCGCTTCCGCAGCTTCGCCCGCGAGCACCTCGACTCGTCTCCGTCCGCGTAGAGCCGCTCTCTAGCGCGTCGCGCCGAAGACGATCAACCACGTCGCCCCGACGCCTGCGACCGTGAGCGCGATGCGCTTCCACGACGGGTGCGCATGCGCTTCCGGAAGCAGGTCGGTCGCACCCATCGCGAGGAAGAAGCCCGCGTAGAGCGCGAGCAGCACGCCGAGCGAGTGGCCCGAGATGGCGATCATCGAGCCCACGATCGCGCCGAGCAACGGCGTGAGCGAGTCGACGATCAGCCAGCGCAGCGCCGCGCTGCGGTCGTTCGACTGGCGGAGGATGAATCCGACGGTGTTGAGGCCGTCGGCGAAGTCGTGGCTGACGACTGCGAGGAACACGATGAACCCCGTCGCGTTCGAGACGTGGAAGGCGAAGCCGATGCCGAGACCGTCGACGAAGCTGTGGAGTGACAGTGCGGCGGCACCGAAGGCTCCGACCTGCGCGTGCGCGTGCACATGCGCGTCGTCGTCGCGGTGATGGAGGACGAGTGCGCGCGCGGCGACGAAGAACACGAGGAAGCCGACGCCCGCGAGCCAGCCGACGTGCTGGGCGTTTCCGAGATTGTCGAACGCCTCCGGCAGGACGTCGAAGAGGGCGACGCCGACGACCACGCCGCCCGACAATGCGATCAGCACACCGACACTGCCCCGCAGACGAAGCGCGAACAGGCCGCCGACGAACGTCGACACGACCGTGCCGCCGGCGAGTGGGATCGCGATCCAGGTCATGCGGCGCACCTCGAGCACACGCCGTAGATGTCGAGCTCGTGCGTCTGCGCGCGAAATCCGTGCCGGCGGCGCAGCTCGTCGTCGGAGGGTGCGGCGCAGAGATCGGTCTCCTCGACGCCGCCGCACGCCGTGCAGACGAGATGGTGATGGTGCTCGGGCCGGCAGCGAACATACGCCGCGCGTCCGGCGCCTGCGAGCGGATGCACGGCGCCGGCGCGGCGAAGCAGCTCGATCGCTCGGTACGTCGTCGCGAGACCGAGCGCGGGGTGCGCCTCGCGGGCGCTGTCGAAGATCTCCACGACGGTGAAGGCGCCGCGCCGCGACTCGACGGCGTCCACGACGGCCCGGCGGGCGGGCGTCATCCGCGTCCGCGGCGGGAGGGCGATGCGTTGCATCGTCCAAGGCTACATGAGAATGATTCTCACACCAGGAAGCGCCACCGTCGCGCGTCTTGCCGATAATGGGGAAGGCCCGGTGCGACCCTCCCCGTTGATCCTCTTCTCAGCCGCTGCGTGCGCTCTCGTGCTCGCGGCCGGCGCGTCGGAAAGCGCGGCCGAGCGCTCGGCCGGCGCCACGGCCCGCGCCTGGGCGATCAAGGTGATCGTCCCCGGGCAGCTCGCCGCCGGCACCCGCGCCCTTTCGGCGCCCGACGACGCGGTGGACTTCGAGAGCGCGTACGCATATCCCGCCGACGGCTCGATCGTCGCGGCGAGCTCCTACACCACGAGCGTCTCCGCGTCGAGCGGCGTCCAGGCATCGGCGGGGGCGTCTTCCCAGGTGACGTCGCTCTCGCTCTTCAAGGGCGAGATCACCGCCGCGAGCGTCACCGGCGAGACCCACGCGCTCGCGAGCACGGCGAGCGCCTCGGGCGACACGGGCCTGACGGGCCTCACCACGCTCGTCGTGCTCGGGCAGCCGGTAACCCCGACGCCGAACCAGCTGATCCAGCTCGCCGACTGGGGCTATGCGATCGCCCTCGAGCAGAAGAGCCAGCGAGTCGACAAGCCGACGCCCGGCTACCACGCCTTCGTGACGGCCCTCGACGTCTTCCTTACCGCCGACCACGGCGGGCTCCCGGCGGGAAGCGAGCTGCAGATCGGCAATGCGGAAGCCAATGCCCAGGCGAGCGAGGCGGCACCTCTGCCCGTTCCTCCGTCGCTGCCGACGATCACGATCGGCAATGCCGGCGCAGCGCCCGGCGAGCCGAATCGGAACGGGCTGCCGCGGATGATCAAGAAGCCGCCGAACGTGACTCCGAAGCTGACCGCGGGGGGCTACGTGTTTCCGGTCTACGGCAACTCGTCGTTCATCGACACGTTCGGTGCCCTCCGCGGCGACGTCGCGGGCCGCTGGCATCACGGCGACGACATCTTCGCGGCCCTCGGCGCGCCGCTCCTCGCGGTCGCGCACGGCACGGTGTTCTCGGTCGGCTGGAACCGCGTCGGCGGCTGGCGTCTCTGGCTGCGCGACGACCAGGGCAACGACTTCTACTACGCCCATCTCTCGGCCTACTCGCCGCTCGCCGTCAACGGCGCGATCGTGCAGGCCGGCGACGTGCTCGGCTTCGTCGGCAACTCGGGCGACGCTCAGGGCACTCCGTACCACGTTCACTTCGAGGTGCATCCGGTCGGCCTGCTCGGTCTCGGCTACAACGGGGCGGTCGACCCGACGAGCTACCTCCTGAGTTGGGAGCGCCTGAAGGACGTGCGCTTCGACGCCGTCTCCGGCTGGACGCCCGTGTCTCGCGCGGGCAACGCACCGAAGGCCGGCGCGATCCTGCTCCAGTCGTCGGACATCTCCAGCGCGAGCGGGCTCGACCCGGAGTCGATCGACCGCGCGCTGTCCTCGAAGGCGACGGAGGGCGACGGAGGGCTACTGCTCCCGCAGGCGCGGCAGCCCTCCGCGAAGCCGGTGGTCAGCCCACCGGGTTAGAAGCGATCGCTCCTAGCTTCCGGCCGAGCCGTTGCCGCCGCCGCCCTGGTACGTGAAGTCGTCGCCGCCGCCGAGCACGCGGTCGGAGATCCACTTTCTCGTGCGGCCGCCCGTCAGCGGGTTGAACAGAACGCCGAGCAGGATGCCGAGGAAGAGCAGGCCGCCGTTGCGACTCTTGTGCACTTCCTTCCCCTGCACGCGGTCGGCTGCCTTGCGAAGCTCGGCGATCGTCGAGCGCAGCTCGCCCTGGATGTCCTTGTCGGTGGCCACGCGGCTTGCGACGCCGGTGACCCCGCGGTTGCCGATCAACTCGTTGTAGATCGAACGTGCCGACTCGTACGCATTCCGCACGTTGTCGCGCAGCTCGGCGTCGGGAAGCGCGGGATCCACATACGGTCTGACCGTGCCGGCCGCGTCCGAGACCTTGTCCTTTGTCTTGGCCATGTTCGGCGATCCTTTCGGTTGCTTTTGAGAGGTATCTTCCCTCTCGCCGTGGTCGGGAAACGGACCCTACCGCTGATCCTCTCCGTCGTCCTGCCCTTCGCGCTGGTGGCCTGCGGCGGCGCGTCGAAACACGCCCAGCCGGGCGGCAGCGCCGTCGTGAAGGGGCTCGGCTTCCGGTTCGAGGCCCCGAGCGGGTGGACGACGAAGAGCACGGGCACGGCGACCGAGGCCCGCCGCGACGCCGCGGGCCGCACCATGGTCTCGGCAACGGCGTTCACCTTGCTGAAGCCCTACAGCCCGAAGCTGTTCGCCCGTGCTGCGAAAGAGCTCGACCGCGTCGCCGCGAAGCTCGCCGCCCAGTCGCGCTCGACGCTCGCGGAGAGCACGACGACCACGGTCGACGGCCGGCGAATCCGGGCCTACCGGCTGACGGTGCACCCGGCATCCGGCCCGTCGTTCGACGAACGGATCGGGTTCGTCCTCCTCGGGAGGCGGGAGTACCAGCTGTTGTGCCGTGCGCCCGTCGGCTCGGGCGATCCGGACGGCGCCTGCGCGCTGCTCTACTCGTCCTTCACGACCGCGCCGTAGCCGCGGCTGCTGCTGCAGGCGCGCTCACCGGCGTCGCGCCGGCGACGCCGTCGAAGGCCACCTCGAGCACTTCCTCGATCGAGTCGACGAGGACGAACTCCATCTCTCGCTTGGTCTCCGCCGGGAGGTCGTCGAGGTCGTGCTCGTTCTCTCGCGGCAGGACGACGCGCTTCAGCCCTGCCCGTTGCGCTGCAAGCACCTTCTCGCGTAGCCCGCCGATCGCCAGCACCTGCCCGGTCAGCGTCAGCTCGCCTGTCATTCCGACCTCGTCCGACACCGGAGTCCCGCGCACGAGCGATGCGATGGCGGTCGCCATCGTCACGCCCGCCGACGGCCCGTCTTTCGGCACTGCACCGGCGGGCACGTGGACGTGGAGGTCGTGCTCGGCGAACCACGTGGGGGGCACACCGAGCTGCTCGGTGTGCGAGCGCACCCAGGACAGCGCGGCCTGCGCCGACTCCTGCATCACCTCCCCGAGCTGCCCTGTGATCGTCAGGCGCCCCTTGCCTGCGTAGGCCTGCGCCTCGATGAACAGCACGTCGCCGCCGGCCGCGGTGTAGGCAAGGCCTGTCGCCACACCTGGGTCGGCGGTGCGCCGGCGCACCTCGCCCGAGTAGCGCCGCGCGCCGAGCCACGCGCGCACGCGGCGCTCGTCGATGCGAATCTTCCCGTTGTAGCCTTCCGCGACCTTGCGTGCAGCCTTGCGGCAGAGATCTGCGAGGCGTCGCTCGAGCCCGCGTACGCCGGCCTCCCGCGTGTACTCGCGGATGACGAGACGCAGGGCCTTGTCGGAGATCGTCGTCCGCTCGAGCGTCAGCCCGTGCGCCTCGATCTGCTTCGGCACGAGGTAGCGCTTGGCGATGCCGAGCTTCTCGTCCTCGGTGTAGCCGGAGAGGGAGATCACATCCATACGGTCGAGCAGCGGCCCGGGAATCGTGTCGGTTGTGTTCGCGGTGCAGATGAACAGCACCTTCGAAAGGTCGAACGGCAGGTCGAGGTAGTGGTCGCGGAACGTCTTGTTCTGCTCCGGGTCGAGCACCTCGAGCATCGCCGACGCGGGATCGCCGCGGAAGTCTGCGCCCATCTTGTCCAGCTCGTCGATCAGCAGCACGGGGTTCATCGACTCGGCGTCGCGGAGCGTGCGGATGATGTTTCCGGGCATCG
>ORMF010490878.1_pt1 | contig 12106 bp, 13 predicted proteins | sample 1779871 | NCBI WGS metagenome assembly ORMF01 (sample SAMEA104232316, study PRJEB22302) | groundwater metagenome | biome: forest; feature: aquifer; material: groundwater | place: USA | collected 2011-08-07 | depth 5.4 m | reverse complement strand
GACGAGGAGGGGCAGGACGTGCTCCTCTTCGTGGACAACATCTTCCGGTTCACCCAGGCCGGGTCCGAAGTGTCGGCCCTGCTGGGCCGCATGCCCTCGGCCGTGGGGTACCAGCCGACCCTCGGCACGGAGATGGGCGATCTGCAGGAGCGCATTACGTCCACGAAGAAGGGCTCGATCACGTCGGTCCAGGCCATTTACGTGCCGGCCGATGACCTGACCGATCCCGCGCCGGCCACGGCCTTTGCGCACCTGGATGCGACGACCGTGTTATCGCGGCAACTGGCCGAACTGGGCATCTATCCGGCGGTGGACCCGCTGGACTCCACGTCGCGCATTCTCGATCCGCAGGTCGTGGGCGAGGAGCACTACAACGTGGCCCGCGGCGTCCAGTCCATTCTCCAGCGCTACAAGGACCTCCAGGACATCATCGCCATCCTGGGCATGGACGAACTGTCGGAAGACGACAAGCTCACGGTGACCCGCGCCCGCAAGATCCAGAAGTTTCTCTCCCAGCCGTTCAATGTGGCCGAGGCCTTTACCGGCGCCAAGGGCAAGTACGTCAAGCTGGCCGAGACGGTCCGGAGCTTCAAGGAAGTCATCGATGGCAAGCACGACGAGTTGCCCGAGCAGGCGTTCTACATGGTGGGCGGGATTGAGGACGTACTCGAAAAGGCCGAGCGCCTGAAAAAGGGATAATGGCAAAAATCCTTCTCGAAATCGTCACGCCCGACCGGCTCCTTCTCAGCAAGGAGGTGGACGAAGTCACCTGTCCCGGCACCGAAGGGGAATTCGGCGTCCTGCCGGGACACTGCCAGTTCCTCTCGTCCCTGCACGTCGGCGAGCTCAAGTATCGCGTCGGTGACGACGTCAACTACATGACGATCATGTGGGGGTATGTGGACGTCACGCCGAAGCGTATCACGGTGCTGGCGGAAGTTGCCGAGCACGCCGAGGACATCGACGTGGATCGCGCCCAAGCCAAGGTTGTGGAAGCCGAGGCGAAAGTTGCGGCGGGCGGCTCGCGCGAACAGATCGAGGCCGCCCTCACGAGCCTGGAGAAGGCCCGCCTGCGCAAGAAAGTCGCCGAGCGCACGCAAAAAATCCGGGCGCGCTAGCTTCTCTCCTCTTACCTTTTCGCTCCTACTTTTCATCCAACAAACCGTGCCCTGTCCCGTTTTCAGCTTCAAGACCGTGCTATTTCTTGACACATCTAGAATTCTAGTCTAGTCTTGACCTTAGACGATTAGGCTTTCCGGTTGGCGCGGTGTCCAAAGGAGTATGGGTTATGAAACGAAAGGTCGGGACGTTGATTGAAGACGAAGTCATGCGGCTTGCGAAGCGGCGAGCGGCTGAGGAAGGTCGGCCGATGAGCGACGTGATACAAGATGCGTTGATCCGATACCTCCATGCTGGTGCGGCTCACCCGAAAGAGCGTGAGGCTGCCTATAATCTGTTTTGTAACCATCCATTCAAGCTGACTCCCAAACAGTTCCGCCAAGTTCTGGAAGAGGACGCCTGGGACGTATGAGCCTCGACGATATTCCCAACGGCAGCCTGTGCGTCTTGGACACCAACGTGCTGCTCTATGCCGAACAGGGCTCTTCTGCACAGGCCCAGCGCCTGCTCCGGCGCATCGAAAAGCGCGAACTGCTCGGTGTCCTGCCTCAGCCGGTCTGGCAAGAGCTGACGCATAAGCTGATGCTAATCGAGGCCCAAGTGCTCGGGCAGATCACCGGAGGAAATCCGTCCCGGCAACTCGCAGGCAAGCCGGACGTGGTGAAAAGATTGACTGCTTACAGGGAGAAAGTTCAGGCCTTGTTGACGATGGGTCTGGGGTTTGAAGCGTGCACCCGGTCAGACTTGACCGAGGACGCCTTCCAGATTCAAGAACACCACGGGTTCCTGACCAACGATTCCATCATTCTGGCCATCGCCCTGCGCCTCGGCGCAGACGCTCTTGCCTCGGCCGACGGTCGGTTCCGTGCGATCAAGGAAATCAAAGTGTACGCGCCAACGGACTTAAAGCTGCCGGCCGCGCCGTGAATTCAAAGCCCGCAATGAAGAGCTGTCCGTTCTGCAAGGCCACCATCAGACGCAAGCGAATTGAGCACGTACACCGATGGGGCGGGCACCTGTATTTGTTCAAGAACGTCCGCGCCGAGGTGTGCAGTCAGTGCGGGGAGACCTTTCTTGGGCCAGAGGCGCTTCGCCTGATGGATGAGTACACCGCGAAGGGAAAGGTTGGAAAGACCCGGATTAGTGTTCCGGTCATCAGCTTGCCAGATAAGGTCGGGGCGTGAACCACTCATTTCCTGCAAACTCGTAGGGGAGGGGTTTAATCCCTCCCTCTTCACTTTCTTTTTCTCACGCTCTCGCTATAATCCTACTGTTTAGTCCCTGGCAGTCGTTGGCATATCGCCCATTTATCCCGATTTCGCGCGGCTGGCCCAAATCACTAGCTGCACTCGGGAGGGTTAGTTGCTGGTTGGAAGGGGGGGACATGTCTCTCGGTGATTTTCGTGATTCGCTGATTCCAGATGATCTACGCCGGAAAATGGAGGTGGAAGAGAGGAAAGACCGAGAATGGCTGGCGGACCTTCAGCAGAGGCTTGAACAAGACCCTACAACGGTGACAGACAAGGAAATTCTCAGGGGCATATTGACGAAATTCTCCTTGGACAGCAGCGGGGATTTCCTGCAGGATGCGGATTGGTTAATAGAGGCGCTTGGGTTTACGAAGGCTCCGGTTCCGAGAATTCCGGAGGAAATTCTCAAGGCATGGGATCGCTATTGTGAGGAGCTAGGGTCCTCGCTTGGGTACCACGATGATCCGATCCTCGAAGCCATTGCCGATTGGTACGATGAAAAGAGTTGCGATGAGCCGGATATGGCCGTTCGGGCGCTGGCAGTTTACGAGCATCTCTTTTCCGCGTGGCAAGATCGGAATGCCGATACCGAAGCCACAGATTATGTTTGGCCGTTGATTCGGTTATGGCGAGAGCAGAAGAACTTCTCGCGGGCTAGGTTCTTGGCTGAATTTCTTGAAGAAAAGCTGAGGCAGGAAAATGCTGATCTCGAAGATCTGCTTAGGATACGAGGAGTCAGGGCCAGACTGGCTGCTGAGGAACGAGGGGGTGAGGTTTCTCGGGGGGAGCTTGATCTGGCCAAGATCTCGGATATGGCCCTGGCGACGATCTCAGACAGGGATCGGAAGATCGAAACCATTACCGAGGAAAGCCTGCGACTTTCCAGGGAACTGGCACAGTTAAGGGATGCTTCATACCCCGAGCCGGCCCGCTTGGAGCTAAAAGACAAGTTCGGTCCGCTCTGGGCCAGGTTGGACCCCGAAACCCAGAAGGATTTGGAACATGGAGTCACTTTTACCCGTTCGCCGTGCCGTGAAGAACGACCTGGAACTGCTCCTACAGGCTTCTTTCAAGCAGTAAAACGAGAACTCATGGTCCGTGTTTTTGATCCATATCGCAACGTGAAACCGGAAACCTCGGCCTGGTTTGACCGAACAACACCGGTCCACCTCCTTATTGAATTTTCTGAGCATAGGTCCAGACTTGAACCTGACCAGCGGAAGTCCATCAAGGAGGCGTTGTACCAAGCTGGTTGCAGGAAAGGATTTCTCTCGCAGGATGTTGTTGGGAGGCTCGAAGCTTTGGTCGCCCATCGCAATCAAGCACAGCATCCGGAGAAGTATGGGCCATACAGCCTTGATGCCTTGGAGGCCTTCCTCAAAGAGGTTTGGTCCTCCCACTTTCTCGTGAACTTTTTAAAATCATTGCACCCCTGAAATTTGGTTGGAGTGCATACCGTGCCTGCCTCGATTTTAAGGAGGCGCCGTGCTGGAAGCGGCCGTTGCTGAGGTGTCGTCCTCGTGCTCTCCGTCGGCCTCCTCGACTATGCCTACCACCACGAACGCCAGAAGATGGAGCGAGCGAGCGCCCTTCGGACGCCTCGATAAATGAAGAGGGCGGGTGTGAAATCCTCCCCTACGCAGGACATCCCCCTCACCTTCATCCTCTCCCTCAAGGGGCGAGGTATTGATCGGCCCGGCCTTTGGCCGGGTTGCCCACCCCTACGTTCGGATTCCTGATCGGATTTAAGCGGAGTGCCCGTTGCCGTTCGAGGACTTCTCGTTCACGCACTTGACGAGGTGCCAGAAGCGGAGGGGATTGACCTTCTGCTTGTGAATCACGGTGAGGTGGGTGCCGTCCAGGACGGTCGCCAGGGAGAGGTCGGTGCGCCAGCCGAGATGCTTGCAGAAGGGCGAGAGCATCTTCTCGATCGCATTGATGACCGGATTGCCGTTGCTGAAGTGGTTCAGCAGGATGATGCGCCCGCCCGGCTTGCAGACCCGGATCATCTCCAGCATGACCTTGCGGTAGTCCGGCACCGCCGTCACGACGTAGGCGGCCATGACGGCGTCGAAACTGTCCTCCTCGAACTCCATCGCCGAGGCGTCCATTTTCATCAGGCTGACGTGCTCGAGCCTGAGCTCCCGGACGCGTTCCCGGCACTTGGCCAGCATGCCCTCCGAGAGATCGACGCCGACCACCTCGCAGGACCGGGGATAGCAGGGGAGGGCCAGCCCGGTGCCCACGCCCACTTCCAGGATGCGCTCGCCGGGGGCCAGGTTCAGCAGGCGGACCGCGTGCTCGCGTCCGTCGTGGAAAATCTTGCCGAAGATGTGATCGTAGACTCTGGCGTAGTTGGTATAGACCCGCTCGACTTTGGCCGCGTCCATAACGCCTCGTCGCTCACCCAGCAAATCGACCGGTCCGATCTCTACCGCAAGCGGCCGACGAACCCGTGGCTGGGACTCGCGGCACGAACGAATGTCTCAAGGGGGCAAACCGGCGTCACTCTAGCCAAACGAGGCACACTTGTCAAGGTGTGGGAGGGGCGCTCAGCCCAGGTGGACGGCGTCGAATCCAAGGAGGCGCAGGTGCTTGGCGAAATCGGAAAAGCCATGGACGGTATAGACCTTTGCCGGCCGGGCCTGGCGGACCAGCGCAATGAGCTCCTGAAAGTCGGCGTGGTCGGACAGGGGAATGGCCTCGTCCACCCGATAGCGGAAGCGGCAGCCGCGGTCCATCGCCCAGCCGGTCAGCATGGCCGTGCGGCAGAGGCCCAGGTCTTCACTGATCTGGGTGCGCCGCAGATGCGGGGGCAGGATGACGACCTTGCCGGCCGCGCCGTCCGCGTCCAGGCCCGGGTCCAGGAGCTCGTAGCGGCCGAATCGCACGCCGAATTCCTCGTAGATCCTGGCGATGTGGAAGATCGGCTCGGCCACGACGCACGCGTACCCGCGATCGCCGAGGAGCTTCATGGCTTCCTGGCTCTTGCCCAGGGCGTAGGCCAGCAGCACCGGCGTCCGTCCCTCGTCCCACGCCCCTTCGATGAAGCGGCAGAGCCGCCGCGCCACCTCAGCCGGTTCCGGAAAGACGTAGTGCGGGCGGCCGAAGGTGCATTCCATCACGAGGACGTCGCAGGGTTCCACGGCGATCGTCTCGGCCGTGAGGCTCTCCTGCATCCGGCAGTCGCCGGTGTAGATGACGCGCCGCCCCCCGTGCTCGATGAGGATCTGGGACGAGCCAAGGATATGGCCGGCGGGCAGCAGCCGGCACGTGGCGCCGTCGACTTCGAAGGGAATGTGATATGCGTACGTCTCGGTCACCGTTTTGCCGAGGCGATGCTCGTAGAGCCGGGCAGTCTGCGGGGAGGCGATGATCCGGCGATGGCGAACGGCGTGGTCGCTGTGCGCATGCGAGACAAAGCACCGATCGCGGGCCCGGGTGGCGTCCAGCCAGAGCGACGTGCCCTCTACTCTCAGCCCGCCGTCGTGCTCAATCACGGGTGGAGTTCTACGCCTGCGCCATGAGCGATGCAAGAGCTTTGTGGTAACCTCTCCCCATGCATGCGGCATTTCTCCTCGGCGCAGTCATCGTCCTGGGCTTGATCGTGGCGGATTGGAGGGCGTTCGGCCGGAAGACGCCCGCGGCCGTCCGGTACGGCGTGGCCGTCGAGCGTCAACGGGAGACGCTTTCCGTAAAGCGCGCGCTGTTCGACGCCGACGGCGTGCTGACATTGCCGCGCGGCTGGGCGCGGCTCTTCCCCGGGCAGGGGGCAATACTGTTGGAGCCGAACCTCAAGCAGTTCGGCGTGACGTTCCGAACGGCCTGGCCGCTGAACGGATTCGTCCACTACGCGGGCCTGGAGGAGCCAGGGCCGGTGACGCTCACCAAGCGGATGCCCTGGTCCTCGGTGATCCTGACCGCGCTCTGGTTCTTGACGGTCGCGGGCGGGACGCTGGCCTATGTGGCGTCGTATGCCATGGCCGGGGGGATGTCCTCGGCCGGCGGCGCGTTCCTGGCCGTCGCGCTGAGCGGGCTGGGCCTGCTGGTCTGCCTGTTCGGCCTGCTGGTCGTGGTCGTGGCGTACCGGCTGGAGAACAAGCGGCTGATGGCGGCATTCGAGGAATTTAAAGCGGTGCTGCGGTAGAGGCGTACGGCGGTACGCCCTACTTGCGGAACGCCTCCGCGAAGGGCTGACATTCGGGCGCCAGGAGATCGGGCCGGTCGGCCAGCAGTTTGGTGATGATGCCGCGGTTCTTCTTCGCCAGGCCGGACTCGATGAAGACTTGCGCGAAGATGGCGTCGAGCGGCGACGCATCGGCGGCCGCGGCGCGCAATTCCGTTTCCGGCAGGTTCTTCAGCGCATCGCGCAGGGAGAGCAGCGCCTTCTCCACGCTGTGATACGGCGGCGTGATCTGCAGGGAACGATAGAACAACGTCACGCGGTGCCTGAAATCGGCCTCCAGCCGGCTGCGGATTTCGCCGGCGGAAGCTGCAGGGGGGCTCGTCATGGCATGCGCATTGTACCAGACTCGCATGATCTGTTAAGGTTTCGCTCCGTGTGGACCCGGCGCCGATTCATCCAGGCTGCGCTGGCCGCCGGCGTGGGGGCTTTCGTGCCTGCTCTCGGCGGGTGTTCCCAGACGCCGTCGGCAGGCGCGATCCGCGAGGCGCTTGCCGTCTTGCGGAGCCGGCGAGTCAAGCCGCCGTCCCTTGAAGGCTTCCGCGAGTTCCGCGGCGTCGTCCACTCCCACACCAATCTGTCGCACGACAGCACCGGCACCCCCGGGGAGATCCTCGAGGCCGCCCGGACCGCCAATCTGGATTTTCTCGTCACCACGGATCACTACACGCCGCGCATCTTTACGGAGGGCATCCAGGGGCTTCAGGGCTCCGTGCTGGTCCTGCGCGGGTTGGAGGCGCCGCTGGGGTGCACGCGGGGGGCCGGAATCGCCCGGAGGTGCGGCAGCGTACTGGCCCTCGGGCTTCGGCAGGCGTTGGATCCGGGGGCCTTCGCGCGGCGGGAGGATCTCTTCGCGGCGATCCGGTCCCAAGGCGCCTTGTCCATCGTGGCGCATCCTCGCGGAGTGCCTGACCCCGGCTACTTCGACCTCGCCGATGGGATGGAAATTTACGATATTGCGGATGCGATGCGGGAGCGGATTGTGGATGTCCCGCGCTACTTTCTGGAATTCGCCTTGGCTCCTGCCGCGTATCAGGAGGAGCTGTTGCTGCCCATCGTTGAGCGTGCGGACTGGCACCTTGCCCAATGGGACTTGCTTACACGCACCCGACGCCTCGTCGGCTTGGCGGGAAACGATGCGCACCAAAATCTTACGGTCTTCGGTCGCCGGGTGGACCCATATGATGCGGTATTCAGGGCGGTGAACACGCATATTCTGGCCTCCTCCCTGAGCCCCGAGAGCCTTGTAGAGGCTCTCCGGGTAGGGCGGTGCTTCTCGTCGTTCAATCTCCTGGCCGACGCTGCGGGCTTTCAGTTTGTGGTTCGGGACGGAGAGAATGGTCCGGTCGTCGGTCTGATGGGAGACGAGGTTTCCATACAGGACGGCCTGGTGTTGGAGGTCCGGAGTCCGGTCCCTGCGGTCATCGAGTTGTTTCGTGACGGGACCCCAATTCGGCGTCAGGAAGGACGGCAACTGAGGCACGCCGTCGACCGGCCGGGAGTGTATCGCGTGGAGGTCTCCTTGAAAGTCGTGGACCGCTGGCGTCCCTGGATCTTCGCGAATCCGATCTACGTCAGAGCGTAAAACACCTTCTTCAGGTAGCTTAGTCAGGTGGGTGCGGGAAACCCACTGAAATGATTCAACACCCATCGTAGAGGAAGACAGCCGAGGCCCTCTCAGCAGAGTCACGAGCAAGTGCACCCGGATGTTCCTTGAGAAGAGGAAACTCGAAGAGGGCTGAATTCTCTGCAGAATGGATGGTTGCCAATGTTCAACAAACTGTCCAGAAATTGAGTGGGGCAGTGCAACCTCCCTCTTTTTGCACAGCCTTAACCATAGATTTTTCTGGTCTTTCGGCGTAGGCTTTTTGCGGTCTCAAAAAGAAATGATTCTGATTCGAAATAAGAGGGCCTTGTTAAATAACTCATAGAGAAGTTCATCGCGAAGCGTAGACTTTGATCCACGTGAGGAGGCCGGAATCTGCAAAGGGAGGACACTATGACCAGCAGAACATTCGCGTCCGGAGCACTGATTGCGACGATCGCAGTCCTGGCTCTCTGGGGCATCTCCGCCTGCGAGAGGGGCTCCGGCACTCCGATGGGCATTCCCCCAGAGACCGTGGCTGACTATGTGCACGCCGTGATCGAGGCCGACCGGACCTTTTACACAGTTCACATCGTCGAGCGGCTACAGCAAAAAGGGACCCTCATCGCCTCGGAAAACTGGCGTGTCGCCAATACATTACCCTTACCTGCCCAGTTCTTGATAGAGTCGAGTGCCCTCGCCGAGATGACCGGCACGAAGCTCCGTTACCGCCTGATCGGTCTCTGGCCCATTAACAAGCAAAATGGGCCGGCTACTCAATTCGAGCAAAAAGGTCTTGCAGAGGTCCAGAGGGACCCGAGTCGTCCCTTTACTGGCACCATCACAAGCGGCCAGGAGCAGTTTTTCACTGCGGTCTACGCCGACCGGGCTGTCACCCAGGCGTGTATCGGGTGCCACAACGCGCACCCCAACAGCCCGAAACGGGATTTCAAGGTAAATGATGTTATGGGTGGGATCGTAATTACCATCCCGCTGAGTCACCAGTCTAGGTAAACGGAATGTGAACGACGGCAGGCGCGTCATAGGCGAGGCGACGGCTAAGTTTTTACAGACCGCTTGCGATGTTTCGCGTCTCAATGAGAGTTGATTATGACTAGGCTGTTTGGGTTCTCGGGAACTCGAATCGTAAGGTTCGCAAATCGTGCAGTTCGGGGAGCCACAGCTTTTCAGTTTCTTCTCACCTTGGCACGGCGTTTCGTAAGGGCTAAGCAAATGACTAAATGAAAAAGCTGTTAGTCCTCGTACTGGCAGCCGTCTGTATTCTCATGCCGATCACGGCCTCCGCCTATAGGCCTTTCGATGGAACAGATGCCAGCGTGGCTTCATACGGAGAACTAGAACTGGAGTTAGGACCAGTGGGGTACTTGCGTACCTCACGGCAGCAGTTTCTTGTTGCTCCAGCAACGATCCTCAACGTTGGTGTCATGCCCAACTGGGAACTGGTTCTTCAAGGGAATAACCAATTTCTCCTAGGTCAGGCGTCAGGCGACCCTCGATACCAGCTTGTCAACACTGGCCTCTTCCTGAAGGGGGTGCTTCGGGAAGGCAGCCTACAAGGGAAAGACGGCCTAAGCGTGGCAACTGAGGTGGGACCACTCCTTCCTACTGTGAATAGTGAGCGCGGCACAGGAATGAGTGCAGCCACAATCGTTTCGCAACGATGGCCGTGGGGAACCATCCACTTCAACAGTGAAGCGCAACTCACACGTACCCACAACTTGGACCTTTTCGGTGGTGCCATCATTGAAGGGCCTTATGACTGGACCGTCCGCCCGGTCACTGAGATGTTTTATGAAAAGGATTTCAGTGTTGGTTCGACTTTCTCCGGTCTCCTCGGAGCTATTTGGCGCGTCAATGAGGGCCTTTCGTTCGACCTCGGCCTTCGTGGAGCACGCGTTGACCAAGAGAACCTTTTTGAGGTTCGGGCTGGATTCACATGGGCAACCCCGCTTTGGCACTGACAATGACTGGCTTACTGTTGTAGTTGTCACTCTCTGAGGGTTCCTAAGCCGTGTGTTTAATGCTACACTTGCCCTTGGGACCTCGAATCTCAAGGTTCGCAGAGCGTACAGTTCGGGGAGCGATCTTTACGCGGTTGCGAACTCTGTGCGATGTTTGATACGGGGTATCGACTGCGGCGTTCTAAGCGGTACCTTACGTGAGGGGTACATCGATTATATGCGCATCACTGCACGAACGCTCCTCCCATACGCCGTCGTCTTTCTCTCCGTTGCGGGTGCAGTTGCCTTTGCTGATACTCTTACCCTTCTGTTCGGACGACCAAGCCTCCATTTGTTCTTCGTCGCAGTACTGCTGAGTGCCTGGTATGGTGGATTATGGCCGGGTCTGGCGGCTATGGCGCTTGCATCATTGAGCGCTGCCTATTTCATTTTTCCACCGATCGGCGCATTGGCTATAGAACAACCAGAAGATCAGATCCTCTTCGGAGTCTTTGTTGTCTCCCTACTGGCGATCATGCTTCTCACCGTGACACGTAAACAAGCTCTGGAAACTGTCCACCAACTGAACGAAGCCCTACAACAGGAAAACGCCCAGCGGCGGGAAAGAGAAGAGGCACTTTCTGCTGCTCTCGCTAAGATCAAAACGCTGAATGGACTCATACCGATCTATTCTATGTGTAAGAGAATCCGTGATGACACAGGCTACTGGCATCTAGTCGAAGAGTATGTGAAGCAGCATTCGGAAGCCGAATTTACACATAGCATTTGTCCTAAATGTTTAGACGAAAAGTTTGGATAGCTCAAACCGGATGGTTCGCAAAGGGTACAGATAGGGGAGGCATCTTCTTTTCAACTTCTTTGCACTTTGAAGGTTGTACAACAACTGAGGGCAGGTCAGTGGCACGAATGAAAATACGAACCGCTTGCTGCGTCAGTATTTCCCGAAAGGCACAGACCTGTCACACTACTCCCAAGCAGACTTGAACCAGATCGCGTTACGCTTGAACCAACGTCCACGAAAGACGTTGGGGTTTCAGACACCGGCGGCTATAATGGTACGGCCCCTCGCCATGTCATCTTCTGAATCGCGTCAGCCCATCTCGCGGATTTCCTTGCCGCAGATTGAAGGTGTTTGCCATGCAGCTCCGGACCGGTTACGAACTAATTTACAGCTTTCCACAACCCACGCCGATCATCCTGGTCGTGAATATCCACGATTCAAGGGCCTCCGACATAGTCGTCCCCGATCGCCTTACCGCCGAGCCATCCATTCCGATCACCGGCTACCGCGACGCCTTCGGAAACCGGTGCAACCGCCTCCTCGCGCCTGCGGGCCGGCTCCGCCTGGCTGCCGACGGCGTAATCAGAGATAGCGGCCAGCTAGATGAGATTGTGTCCGCTGCCGGGCAGGACTCCGTACAGGATCTGCCCGAAGAAACCCTCGTGTTCCTGTTGGGCAGCCGCTATTGTGAGACCGATTTTCTGTCTCAGACGGCATGGCAACTCTTCAGTGGCACAACTCCGGGGTACCCGCGCGTGCAGGCCATCTGCGATTACGTTCATAACCATATTGCCTTCAACTATCAGAACGCCCGCGCCACCCGCAGCGCCGCGGAGGCTTTCAACGAACGGACCGGCGTCTGCCGCGACTACGCGCATCTCGCCATCGCCTTCTGCCGCTGCATGAATATTCCGGCGCGCTACTGCACCGGCTATCTGAGCGATATCGGAACGCCACCTCCTTTCGGCGTGGGCGATTTCGCGGCCTGGTTCGAGGTCTGGATCGGGGGCCGCTGGCACATTTTCGACCCGCGCAACAATGTGCCGCGCGTGGGCCGCGTCCTGATGGCGCGAGGCCGCGACGCGTCCGATGTCGCGATCGCCACGACGTTCGGACCCAACACGTTGGAGAGCTTTAGGGTCTGGACCGATGAGATTCCGGATGGCGAGATTCCCGGAACAGCCGACTGATGTCTGTTCTTAAGGT
>ORMF012091496.1_pt1 | contig 12107 bp, 14 predicted proteins | sample 1779871 | NCBI WGS metagenome assembly ORMF01 (sample SAMEA104232316, study PRJEB22302) | groundwater metagenome | biome: forest; feature: aquifer; material: groundwater | place: USA | collected 2011-08-07 | depth 5.4 m | reverse complement strand
TGTTCCTACCGGAGGAGTAGGTTTCAAGCCTACAAATGTTTGAGCCCCAGACTATTAGGGGCTTGCGCATCGAGTCTTTCTCCAAACCCTTGCCGTGAGCCTATATAAGAGGTAGGCGGCCACACCGCCTATGGCCCACAGAGCAAAATGGTTTTTACCGGTAAACTCAGAAAAGAATGACCGCAGTGGCCTGATTTCGCCTAATCTACTTTTGCTGTCAAATTCTTGCCACCATTTACCTACGAGATCCGAGCATGTAGTGACAGCAATACAGAGCCAGGCGAAAAATACATACAGAAAAATCTCTTGGCGAAACCACGATCTAGGGTCGCGCTTCCCAAAAAACGGGACAAAAGTATTTACGAACTGACTCAATTTCGTTGGGATATCGTACTTCTCATGGTACGCCGCGACTTGCTCAGGAGTAGCGACTGTTAAAGCCTCCTCTTCTTTGCTTCTGTATCGCCTGCGAACCTTCACTGAGCTGTCCAACCAAGGCGGTATATCCTCGGGTTTTTCAGACGCCCGAAGAAGAGCCTCCTGGTCGCGAATTTTGTGCAATTCGACGATATAATCGGGTTCCCCAAAGAACGACTGAACGAGATCTATTCCGGTCCTCAAGGCAACCCAGCCCATGATAATTGTAGCTATCCCAAAGAGGGACATTCCTGTTCTACTGATTTCCTTGCCCATAATGCCTCCTTTTGTGGTGGAGCTATTTTACTACCAAGTAATATAAAAATCAAGCGAGCTGTCATTAAAGCTCCAAATAGTCGTTCTTTCTCGCACCCTTCGAATCTCTTCTCTCCGGAATATAAAAAATACCCCGACAAAGGCGAGGTATTTTTTTATGGCTCAGCCTCCTGAACGACGTTCGAACTTGCTGGGCGTAGGTAAGAGAGAATCCTTTGGATCCCGGGAGGTTCATGGGATTCACTGATTCATTTAACTATAGCAAGATACGGTTAGCTATAATTCAATCCGAAAAACAACCATACCGCCAATACAAAAATAGAAAGTGTGAAAAATATCGAAAAAAAGAGTCCTAAATATTTTAGTGCAATAGCCGATATTTCGTTCTCTTTAACTGACTTTCTCTGTTCAATTTGAGTATCTAGTTCTTCTCTCTCTTGAAAATATTTTTCAATTTCACTTCTTATTTCGGCTAAAAGATTATCATTAGGAGATTTTTTATAATCAAATAGCTTTGACCTTATATCTACTGTTTGTCCAAGGTATTTATTAAAAGTTTTGTGTTCCCAATCTCCATCCGATTTAATTAATCTTTTATCTCGACTAATAGTCAATATTAATATAATAATTCCAATTATGGCTGTTAAAAGGAAAGAAATTCCAGAGATAAGCAGTAATAAAGATTGTCCGTTTTGTGTAATTGGTAACACTATTGTAAGAAACGCGACACACAAAGAGGTCAGGGCTAAAATAAGATTAAACTCCCTATCACTATTTCTTGCTCCCAGATCAGCTGATCTATAAAGACTGTCAATAGAAAGATCTGTCCACCTCTCGGCACTTCTTAATAATTCTTCTATTAGCAAATTTATCTCGTCTTTATCCATAATTTATTTATTTTGTTGTAGGAAAATCAAATATAAAACTGTTAATTGTATACTGTTTGCCACCAGCAGAAACTGTATTAGAGTAATCAGGTTTGATATTTATTGAAGCCCCGAAATGCTCCAATGCAGATTCTATAACAAACATCCCTATTCCTTGTCCGGCAAGACTCCCAACATTTTTTCCTGATACACCCCGTTCAAAAATGTTTTCTAGCTCTTCCGGTTCAATTTTCATGCTAATCATTTTTATCAATAACTGTACTCTGCCGGCGTTGGTATTTATTGAAATTTGAATATCACTATCTGGGCAAATATATTTAGTAGCGTTTTGAAAAAAATGATGCAATGCTACATTTACCATTTTAGGGTCAGCGGAAATTTTATTTTTTTCAAATTCTTCCTCGGTGGATTCGAACTCTAAACCCACACCCTCGTCTTGCAGGTCGCTCAAAAAAGGCTGAACATGTCTTAATAGTACATTTTTTAGATTGTATTTTCCGAGATTGGGTTCTGATTTTTTTATTATCCCAGAAATTATTCTAAACCCAGTAATTTGAGCATCCATATCATCCAAACGTTTTGCAATTTGACAAATATCGTCCGCGGCTTTCTCTACATCTTTTTGAATCTTATTTTTTACTAACCCCTTTTGCTCTTTATAACCTTTTGCCCGCTGAACTTCCGTGTTGAAAATCCGTTCAACAGTATCTTTAAGCTGTGTGTGCACCTCGATCAAATTATGAGCAAAAAGTTTCAAACCATCCGCCCAACGAGCTTGGGTTTCTTCTTCTAAAAGTATAAAGGACAAAAATGTTTGAGCGTAAGCGTCGAGCAACTTTTTCGCCATTTTTGTGCTATTTAGATAGTCTTCATCATCTACAACTAAAATTCTTATTGAACCATGATGTGTCTTAGTAAAAAGATTTCTCGCATTATTCCTTTTTATGTTTAATTCTTCTTCACCATTAAAAAGCCCCTTTTCCGGGACACCAACAATTGTCGTAACAACAAGTGAGCCATCGGTTCTTTTGAATTCAAAATAAATCATTGGGATAAAGCTATCCGAGCATTTTCTTCAATTTTTTCGATGTATACGTAAGTGTCGGCATTTTTTGGCAATATATCATCAGCAACCTTATGCTTGATCTCATCACCCAAGGAAAATTCAGTATGGGCAGAGTACAAAACGATTCTTTTTGACGGATACTTATTCTTTAATGCCGTAATCAAACCCACGCCTTCGTCTTGAGGCGATAAAAATTTTCCTACACCTTTATAATCGACAAAAATTACATGAGAGCGTCTGATTCTGTCGTCATCTAGACTTTTAATATCTTTTACTCTTTCTACCATCCAGCCAGCCTCTCTTATCCTCTCGACTTTTTCAAAAGACTGATCATCAATAAAAAGTATATGCGCCGATTCCTTAATGTATTGGGAATCCATTTTTTGATATTTCCGCTTTTTCAACCACCGAGAACCCCTGCCAGCTATAGGTATCATTTTATTTACAAATTCTAAAATAACTATTGCTTGGTCTATCATACTATTAATATCTATTGAATAATACTAGTTTCACCAAAAAACCATTCTTATTCTAGCACTATTTAAGAAAATAATCACTTCACAAAAATGGCCTTTGGATGTTGTACTTTAGGTACAATTTATGCCTAAACCTTGGGGAAACCCGGGGCATGGCGCAATAAAAAAACACCAGTGTTCACTGATGTTTTTTTATTGGCTCCCTTGGGGGATTGAACTTAAATATATTATCTTAGGGGCGGGGCTTTCCGGCCGCAAGTAGGGCGCAGGCTTGCTGGGTCCGGCTTTTACTTGTTTCCGATTGTTTGGCTGAGTCTATCCAGCTAATAAAGTCCCTGCGCGCGACTGGTCCAAGATCTTTCCACCCGGCCTTTGCTTTCTTATTAGCCTCAAGAGCTTTATAAAGGTCTGTTGGCACTATTGTAAAACAGCAAGGGCGCCTTTTTCCGGCTGTAAGCATACTGCGGGCTTTGTCAATCCTTCTTTTGCGTGTCCCCGGTTCTTTGGCTTGGTTTACCCAAATAATAAAATCCCAACGCGCAAGCCTCGTAAGGCCCTTCCAAACTGCCACAGCCCTCGGGGCAGACGCTAGGGCTTTCTTAAGATCCGTCGGTACTCTGGGCTCTGATTCTTCTCCAGCCGTCTTAGGATTAATTTTTTTCATAAGTTTGTTGTTTTTGTCATAAAGGCTTTATTTATAGTTCAAGCTTATTGAAATTATAGCACTTTATGAGGTTGATAAAAATTAGGCAAACTGCTAAAATATCAGAAGTTAAATATATTCGGGAGTAGCTCAGCGGTAGAGCAACCGGCTGTTAACCGGTGGGTCCTGGGTTCGAATCCCAGCTCCCGAGCCACTTGAAACTAACCGCCCCTAAAGGGCGGTTTTGTTTAATGTTGACAAGGCGATTCTCTTGTTCGAACCTAGCCGAAGCGGCCGGTTCCTGCTTGATGCCATTTTTGATGATTTCCAGCTCTAAAGGCAACGAAATGCTAAGGATTCTACCCATAAGCGTACTGTTCGAACCTAATTCCGATAATAGCTGCCGTTTCTTTTTTACGTCCCCATTCTTGAGCCATGACTTGGCCTGGAATACAAAGTTAAAAGTTTTTTTATAAGCCTCATCAACGAGTTGTTGGGCATTGCCGGAATTAGCCGCGTGTTGCCCGTGTAGCGCCTTTTGCTCCAAGAGCTTGGCCTTCTTTGCCTTGTACTCATCCTCGGTTAACTCGCCCCGCAGGCGCATCTCCAAAAGAGCGTCCAGTTTGCCGTCCACTTCCCCGGACGCTTTGACCTGGGATTTTTGTATGGCCACTTGGGAAGTTTTGTCAGACTGCTCGCAGTCCTCAAGGTACTTGAGCGCCCAGTCGTAATACTGCTGGTTGATGGCCACTTCGTCTATATGTTTTTCAATCTGGCCTTCCAAGTCGTTCTGGTTGATGCTTGAGCGGCAATACTGGCAGGCCGGGTCTATTTTGCCGCTGCCGTGATAGATGATGTAATCCTTAATTTTAGGTTTGCGCATCTTCTCAATCGGGGTTTGGCACTTGGGACACTCGGTCTTGCTTATGGCTGAAAAACGAATAGTACACTTGGGGCAGGTCACAAAATGCCGTTCCTCGGCCGTAACTTGCGCTTTGCAAACACACCTTATCAAGCCGCCGGTATAGGCAAATTGCCTCTTGGTTTTTAGCTTGCGGCCTTGCCTGCCCAAAAGGATTTGCGCCCGCTCAAAGTCGGCTTTGGTAATCATCGGGTCGGGCTGTTCAAACCAGATACCGCTGTTTCTGGGAAACTCAAACTGGCCGTAGTAAAATGGATTGGTAAAAATCCTGTAAAGCGTGGTTCGGGACAGAGCCGTGCCGCCGCTCCTTTTTCTTTTAAGCGACCTGTACTTCCATTCGTTATTCGCCGTCTCCAAAATTTCCGGCACATAATAATTTCCTGACAACAAAAGTTCCCACATTTTCTTAACCAGCTCAAACCGCTCCGGGTCTTTGTAGGTAATGTTTGCGCCCCGCTCCAAAGTTTTGGAGTTAAGATAACCTGCCGGAGCCAAATAAGGAATCTGTCCCATCCTGGCTTTTTTACCCAAGCCCCTTTTTACGTCCACACCCTTGTTGTCGTTCTCCAGTTTGGCCTGACTGCAAAAAAGGTTCAACAGGAATTTGTCCTGAGGCGTGTTGTGATAAACCTGCCCCGGCGTGGCCACCTCCACCAGCTTGCCCAAGTCCATCAGATAGATAAGCCGTCCAGTATCAACAGAGTTGCGGGAAAGTCTGTTAGCGTGCCAGACTTTGATGCCTTGCGCCTTGCCAGCCTCAATGGCGTTCAGTATCCGGTTAAACTCCTCACGCCCGGGCTTTTTGGCGCTTTTGGATTCGGTGACCGCTTCCACAATTTGCGCCGGGTCGTTTGGCTCAAATTTGGCAAGCTCCTCGACTTGGGATTCAATCGAGAGTACCTGCCTGTCCTCGGCCTCGCTGGACTTGCGGGCGTAGACAAAATATTTAATTGCCTTATCCATATTCATACTCCTTCCAACCAAAGGGGACGGCTCTGTGTTGCCCAACCCACCATTCGCGAGGAATAGTTTATTGGCAGAGCCGTCCCGTTTGGTTATAAGAAAACTCGCGAAATTAAGGCGGATGCTGGGCAACGGGGGTATGGTAACGCTGGTCAAAACTACTGGCAAGTTGACTTTCATTGATAAGTGTTTTGTGTTGGGGAACTGGTAAATACACCATTTTCACAATCCGCATAACCTTTGTAGCCAATAACAGCACTTGGCCGTCCGTCAATTTCTGTCCCAGATGGTTGGCCTCAAATATCTCCCTAAATTCCTTGAGCGCTTGTTGGCTAAGTTGCATAAATTAAATCTGAACTAAATTTGCTCGTACCCTACCGTCTAAAAACGGCGTAAATTTTCGGATGAGGCTTGTATCGGACTTGCCGTGGAAGTCCCGAAATTTTATGGCGGGTGAAGTCAAAAATCAGGCCTGTAGCTTCGGCAGACAAAAGTCGCAAACGTCTTTTAATTCTTCATTCGGATTTTGGTCTTTAATTTCCACTCCACAGGTGACGTGGTCAAAGCAAAACTTCCTACCGCATAAAAAACACTTGGCCATAGGATTGGTATGACACTTGGCCGAACCGCACTTGGTGCATTTCGTCTTGGGCAACGATTTTAACTTGTCTTTGATATCTTTTTCCATAATATTATTTGGATTTTCCATCAATTTTTTTAAACAGCATTTCAAGGGCTTTAATGATAAGCTCGCCCATTGAAAGTCCCCGAATAGCTGATTCTATTTTTAGCTTTTTGTGCCATTCAGCCGGTATTCGAACTGGTGGCAACTCGTTGTTAATTTGTTTATTTGTTAACATAAAAAGTTAGAACCGCTTTTATTTCCTTTCATCCCTCCCTATACATCCACAGAGAGCCTGTTTCTACAATCAGTCTGTCATCCTTTGCAAACGATATGGTGAATAAGATTGGAAAGTCGGAAAATTCACCATCATTTTCGATTATTTGGCAGAATTGTTGTCTGACTAGAAGCAAAGCTTGAATTGCCACTGCTGTGCGGGTGAAAGTCCCCCGTCGTCAAGCGGTGAGACGTTGCGGGGACAATTACCCAGACACCAATGGTTTGCGGCTGGTTTTTTTCTGGAGACTTGCCGACGACTCCATTCCGTGAAATTTTATGGGTTTTGCAACCCTGCTTATAGTCCATGACTATTTGACTACAAACAGCATTGTAAAATCGGCCTTGACTGGCTCAAGAGTTATAAATTCGGGTTTTAATATTTTTTAACTGATTAAAAAACGCTTTTGGCTCTACTTGCAATTGGCCTTTCCAGTAATCATCAACCAGCCGCCTTAATTGTTCGCTCTCGGTAAACAAAAATTGAACCTTGGCGGGATTTTGCTTGTCGACTTGCTCTATCGGCAAATCAAGCGACAAAACCGCAGCCAGATTTAAATCGTTTGTGCGGTAGTAATTATTTTCTTTTAAGCTTTGACTTTTCATTATCATTTTTAGAAAAATAAAAAACTAAAGTATTTCTACTTCAGTTTACGATTTAAAATTAAATTTGTTGAAGCGTCACTCAAAGCGTCACTTTTCCAAAACTTCTTTTTGCCGATAACGTGCCGCCCGTATTAGCTTGTTATGCTGTTGACAACAACCAGTTGCATCGTGTCTTTTAGCTACAAAATAGGCTTGGCAGTCGGCATAGGCACAGCGCTTGAGTAAATTTTTCTTGGCATTTTTTAAAATGAACTCGTAAAGCAATGCGATAGGAGGATTATAATTGAAACCAATGGAATCAAAATTTGCTTTATCTCTTGCTATAGGTTGCCGTTTACTGTTTGATAAGTACCTACCAATAATTGCAGACTGCATCTCTTGCACGCTTATGCCATTTATGAACTTTCTTTCTGATTTTGAATAAGGTGTTTTCGGGTCTGTTTCAAGCAAAGACTGAAACGTTTTTAGTTCACCCCAAGCTTCTAAAAATTCGGCAAAATAACTGAATCCTAGCTGGTTTACTTTTGTGGAATGGGGAATAAAATTTACCCCGTATTTTTTTGCGAAGTCTAAAATTTGTTTTATTTCTTCTGGTCTTACATCATTAAAATCATTAATTTTTTCTTTATACCAATTACGTAAATTCAAATTTAAAAAATCCCAATACAGCATATTCTCAGTAAAAAAATATTTCTGTCTTGTTTCAACAAAAACAAACAAATTTCCTTTATAGCGAGTCAGAGGCCGTTGGACACCCCCCCGCTTTTTGCTGTACTCAACTAAACGGAAATATTTTGGACTATCGTTTGGAAAAGTATTGTCTTGTTCTATTACGTTTATAAAACTAAAGTATGGAAAATATTTTCGTACTTCTTTATACATCGGTAGCCAGTCCATGACTGCTTTTCTGTGTTTGTCTATATCCCACTCCTCACCGTGACTGAATAAACGACTATTCTCTGCCTTAAAAGAGTTTAGAGAAGACGTTGAAGCTTCTGGAAAATCTGAAGGGATATTTTGGTTATAATATTTTAAAAAATCCTTGATATTCATATTCATTTTAATAATATAATTTTACCACTTTTAATCTATATTATAAAGGGTTTTGGCTTTACTTTTCGTTTAAAAAAAGGTATAGTATAAGCACAATTTAATCGCCTAAACTCACGGTTACGTCCGTGGGCATGGCATAAAAACTATTTGCACATAGAGATGGTCATCCGTCTTGCTTCTGTGCAAATAGTTACTGCCCGAAAGGGTAGTAGGTAGCTTCCGCAAGGGACTACCGGCAAGCGGGTGGCCTTTTTTGTTGCCTATTTGCGGAAAGCAATATTATAGTTATGAAAAAAAATATTTTTCTGGCTGGCCTTATTTGCTTAATTGCGGCAAGCTGTAACACTCAATCTGCCGTACAAAATTATGATACAACTTCTGCTATTAATAGCTCAACAACACCAGCCGCCATTCAACCGTCTGATAATAGTATACAGAATATCCAACCGCAAATTTTATCCGCTACAAAAAATAAAGTAAAACCCGTACATCATAATAAACCCTCTTCCGATTCTAACCCAATACAAAACTCCAACACAACTCCTGAACAGAACCAGCAGTTATTAACTCCAGCAAATGTTCCTCCTCCCTTACTACAATTACCAAACATCCAAACTCCCGCACAACCCACTCCGGCGCCACAAAATGATTTTCAAACCCAAGAAAACTTAAGGAAAATTAGAATTGACCAGCAGTATCAAGAAAAAATTATTGCACTTAAAAACAGTAAAGACTCTGCTGCTGCACCGCTAGAACAGCAACTTAACGACTTACAAATACAAGTTAACAATTTAGATACACAGTATATCAATAGTAGCTGTGACCAGTTTCCTACGGGCGCAGCAGCAAATAACTGTTTCAATATACAACAGAAAAAAATGACAATACAATATCAAGAGCTCTCATTAACTCAACAACTGAACTACTTAAACCAAAATATACTGACTAATTTAAATGCGTTAGAAACCTCATATTTATATTGCCACAATTCACCAGGCTGCCAATCGTTAAATTAATATGTCAAAACTTTTTTCTAATAATTCAAACCAATCAGAGCAATCAGCTCAAAACTTAGAAGAGAAGCCTTTGACTGTTGCAAAAAAAACCACTTCAACCTTTGGCTGGGCTGTCCTAGCGGTGTTTATTTTGTTTGTGTTATCGGGGTATTTTATAGCCTTCAACTACAACAAAACAATCCGGGATACTCCTGTATCAGAAACTTCCACTCCTGCCCCGGACACCAATCAACAAATTCAGCAATTACAGCAGGAAGTTCAAACTTTAAAAAACCAAAAACCCCGAACAATTATTAAAGAAGTCCCTACCCAGCAACAAACTGCCACAGATAACTCAAATTCTAGCCAACAATCCTCGAATACAGATATTACTGCCACAGAAATTAATCCCTATATTATAGGTGTTGTTGAAGTTATTTGTCATGGAAATGTTTCTATAGGTAGCGGTTCCCTATGGAATTTTAATGGGTCCTACAAGGTTGTAACAAATAAACACGTTATAAGCTCTACAGATTGCAGGGCTTATGTTGATGATTATGAGCACCGAAAAGGTGGAGAATATTATTTAGATACAAGTAATATTAAAATTTGGAATAACATAGCTGATGAAGCTGTGTTAACGATAACTGGTCCGGATGACCTTTTTCCACAAAATTCACCGTTAAGTGATTTGTTCTATGGGATTGGAAATATGAGGAAATGCCCCAACGATATAAAACAGGGCTCTCCCGTTGAGATTATAGGCTATCCTGCTTCTGCGATGAAAAAATCATCTACGCCTACTGGTACAAATATACAAGCATTCCGCTCCATTACAAATGGGATAATTAGTGGCCAAGATTCCAGTGTACAAAAACCTCAAGGAAACCTACCTAACGCTAACTATTTTATATCTGCCTCAATTGATAGCGGCAACTCCGGTGGCGTAGCCATTTCTAAAGATTCTGGTGGCTTATGTTTTTTGGGTATTCCGACATGGGTAAGTATTGGTAATTATGCAAATCAAGGAATTGTACAAAATATAAATAACATACTTTATACAGGGCAATAAATTTATGTCTGAAAAAGTTAAATGGTTAGATGATAAGGGAAATGTAGTTTTAAGAAATAAGAACTGGAAACCTGGGGGAGGAAAATTTCCAGGATTCGCCTTAATTGTTTTAGGAATAATTGTTTTTGCTACTGGAGCTGTGCCGTTTGGTGTGCCTATCCTTTTATTTGGCCTCCTTTGGTTGGCGGCGGCTGAACAGGAGCATTCGGGGAAATAAAAAAACTCGCTTTATGCGAGCTTCTTTTTTACCAAGATTCTATACCCCGATAGATACTGGTATTTAAGGAACCCCTTAAATCAATCGCCGGAGTCCCCCCTATGCCCCACCACCCCAAGCTAATATTCAAGCCGTAACTTTTGGTTTCTTACTAGGCATCATTACAACACCAAAGTCGTTGCCATCCGCTCCTGTAATTTCACTCCGCTCGCTAAACTCCCTTTTTACCTTTCTTGATAGATACCATCTGGCACCTTCAGGGCTATCCAAGTCCTTGACTATGGTCTGCCTAGCTTTTAATATTGGCTTCTCATGTAAAGCATTACGAAATTCCTTGACCTTGGTATGGGCATCAAGGTATCTGGACAGCGAAGCTCCTGTTATTTCAGCGTAAAACGCCGCCTCGGCATCACTGCCGCCGATTGCCCAGACTTCCTTGCATTTCGTAAGGACAAACTGCTCATCCTTACCGTCAAACCACTTCCTGCCTGCTGATTTTTTCGGCCTTTCGGCCTGTATAGTTTTCATATCTTTTTACAATTACGTCACAAAACTTGGGATCTAACTCCATCATATAACACTTGCGGTTTAACTGCTCACAAGCAATCATGGTACTGCCGGAACCGCCAAAAGCGTCCAGCACAATGTCGCCCTGCTGTGAACTCTTAAACAAAGCCCGGGTGGCGAGCTTTACCGGTTTTTGCGTAGGATGCAAATATTGAGCCGTGTTATCCCTTTTCTGGAACCAAACATCCAATTGTTGCTGAAAGGTATCAAAATCCAACGTCCAAACATCTCTAAGGTTGGCCAGCTTCTTGTTATGGTAATGACTGCCCTTATCCTGCCAACCCACCATGCATGGTTCGTAACAGCGGTGGAACATTTGCCCGTGGCTAAATACAGGCGAATTTTTAAGCCAGATGATAATCTGCGAAAAATGCCATCCTGTCTCTTCAAACGCCTGCCGATTTATGCCCTGCTTGGAATTGGCAAACCACCAGTAAATGCAGGCGCTCTCATGACTGAACTTTTTTAAATTTTCCAGCGCCTTTTTGTAAAAGACCAAAGCCTCTTCGTCGTTTTTGTCATCGTTAAATATCTTGCCTCCTGTGCCGCCGTATTTGGTTGATTGGTAACTCATGCCGTTTGGGGATTTGTAATCCACTGAATATGGAGCGTCTGTAAAAATCAGGCTAGCTTTCGCTCCAAGCATTAATGTTTTAAAATCATCTTCTTTTTCCGCATCACCGCACAACAGCCGATGTTCTCCCAAAATATACAGGTCGCCTTTTTTGGTAACGGGTACTGAAGGGAGAGGCGGAGCATCGTCCTCTTTGACCTCGGCAATTAAATCCCTATCAAAACCCGTCAGGCTGATATCGTAGCCTAAACTATCAAGCCCTTTTAATTCTTCAATTAACAACTTCTGCTCCCAGTCGCTTTCATTAAGCCTATTGTCGGCGAGCCTGTATGCCCGAACCTGCTCCGGTGTTAAATCCTCTTTAACAATGACCGGCACGTCAGACAGGTTGAGCTTGTTGGCCGCAAAATATCGACCGTGGCCAACGATTATCTCATTGTTGGCATCTACCACAATGGGTTGATTAAAGCCAAAC
>ORMF010141014.1_pt1 | contig 12108 bp, 12 predicted proteins | sample 1779871 | NCBI WGS metagenome assembly ORMF01 (sample SAMEA104232316, study PRJEB22302) | groundwater metagenome | biome: forest; feature: aquifer; material: groundwater | place: USA | collected 2011-08-07 | depth 5.4 m | reverse complement strand
TCCGCAGAGATCACACTTGACGAGCTTTTCCATTCCCCGGCTCAGGCCTCGCGGTAGGCGCGGAGGACCTGGGCGACCGTGCGGTCCCAGGAGAAGGTCGCGGCGCGCGCGCGCCCCTTGGCGGCGAGGTCGCGGCGGAGCGTCTCGTCGGCGAGCACCCGCCCCATGGCCGCCGCGATGTCGTCGGGCTCGCGCGGGTCGACGTAGAGCGCAGCGTCCGCCGCCACTTCGGGCAGGGAGGAGACTCGCGACGTCACCACCGGCGTGCCGCATGCCAGGGCCTCGAGAACGGGCAGGCCGAACCCTTCGCCGAAGGACGGCAGCACGAGGGCCTGGGCCCGGTGATAGAGGGCGCGCAGGGTCTTGTCGTCGACGTAGCCGGTGAACGTGACGGCGCCGCCGAGGCCGAGCTCCCGGATGAGCGGTGCGAGATCCGGAACGCGGCCGGGCCCGGCCACCACCACGAGCCGGACGCTCTCGGCCTCCGGCCGCGTCCGGAGACGGGCGAACGCGCGCAGGAGCCCCGCCACGTTCTTGTGGGGCGCGAGGGCCCCCACGTAGAGCAGGAACCTCCCCGCGCTCACGCGCCGCTCCGACGCCTCCAGCTCGCCGGGGGTCGGCGCCGCGAGGAAGAACGGGTCCGCGCCGGGCGGCGTCACCACGACCTTCTCCGGGGGAACGCGGTAGCGCTCGCACACCGTCTGCTTGACGTACTCGGAGAGCGTGAGGATCCGGCGGGCCTGGCGTACCGCGAGCGGGATGTGCACGCGGAGCGCCAGATGGGCGCCGCGCGCGCCCGCCCACCCCCAGTGCTCCCTCTGGATCACCGGGTGGATGTCGTGGATCGACACCACCGTCCGGCCGCGCCAGAGCCACGGCAGGAAGAAGCCGAGGGAGTGGTAGAGGTCCACGCCGTCGCCGGCCAGGCGGATCGGCAGGTTGACGTGCAGGCGCAGGAGCGTGAGCGGCGCGTCCGTCATCCGCTTGGCCACGCGCGGGCCCTCGAGCGCGCAGAGGGGATTGTCCGTGCCGTCGCTCTTGCGGAAGTACAGCACGTAGTCGTTGTCCCGGTCCAGCGCGACGAGGCGCTCGACGAGCAGTGCGGCGTAGCGCCCCGTGCCGGTTCCCCGTCGCGCGGCGAGGCTGGCGTCGATCCCGATTCTCACGAGCGCCGCCCCACCATCTCGTACACCGCGAGCGTCCCCGCCGCCGTCCGATCCCAGCTCCACTCCCGGGCCCGGGAGAGCCCGGCCTCGCGCGCCGCCGCCCGGCGTCCGGGATCCGCGCAGAGCTCGGCGAGGGCCCGCTCGAGGGAGGCCGGACTCCGGGGATCGACGTAGACGGCGGCCTCGCCACCCACCTCGGGCAGCGCCCCGACGTTCGACGCGATGACGGGACAGCCCGAGGCCATCGCTTCGAGCACGGGGAGGCCGAAGCCCTCGTACAGCGAGGGGACGGCCAGGCAGAGGGCGTGCTGGTACAGCCAGCGAAGAAAGCGCGGCGCCACGCCCTCGAGCACGTGGACGCGCTCGCGATAGGCGGCCACGGCCGGGCACAGCGCGACGGGGTCGAGGGGGAGCGACGTGACCAGGACCATGTGGGCGGTCAGGCGCCCCTCGTCCCAGAGCGCCGCCATGGCGGCGAGCACGGCGGGGAGGTTCTTGACCGGGGCGGGCCCGCCGACGTGGAGCACGAAGCCCTCGGCCCCGCGCGCGCTCGCCCTCGGGTCGTCCGCCGGTGCGGGCTCGGGAGTGAACAGGGGATCCGCGGCGAGCGGGACCACGCTGACGCGGCCGGCGGGAAGGCCCAGGTGGCGGGCCAGGTCCCGCCGCGTCGCCTCGGAATCGCAGACGACGTGGGCGGCTCGCGCGCACGCGCGGAGCATGAGCCGGTAGAAGACGCGGTAGCGGCGCCGCGGCAGGATGGCCTCGGGGAAGAGCAAGGGGATCAGGTCGTGGACGGTGACGACGACGGGCACGGGCTGCCAGAGCGGAATGCCCGGCATGGACGGGTTGAAGGAGACGCCGGGCACGTGGAGGACGTCCAGGCCGAGGCGGCGGGCCGCGGGCGGCAGCGCGAGCTGGTGGGACAGCAGAGCCCGGCCCCGCCCAAGGGGCGGCACCCGGAGCACCGTCGGGCGGAAGCGTTCGGGCAGCGGAGGCAGCTCGAGGGCGGGCGCAGCGTGGGCGAAAAGACTGTACTCGTGCTCCGGCCCCCGGCCGGCGAGCGCCTGGAGGAGGCCACGCAGGTAGGAGCCGATCCCGTGGTGCCCCTGCCGGATCTGCAGCATGGTGACGTCGATGCCGATCCTCATCGCGCCCGCGCTTCCCTCTTCGACCCCATCCGCGGCAGGCCCAGGCCGGCGGAGATCAGCAGCCCGGGGCGCCGCTCTCCGTCGACGCGGTCAGCAGCCCCAGGTACACGTACGGGTACATCATCCAGAGGGCGTGAGTGAACTGGTAGGCGAACAGGAGCGCGACTCCGACGGCGAGCAGGGGCACGAGCACGGAGCGCGTCGCGTCGTCCGGCCCCCGGCGCAGCGCGCGCTGTCCCGCCCGGGCCACCACGGCCAGCAGCGCCACGAAGGCGGCGAGGCCGAGCAGCCCGGAGTCGTGAAGCACGAAGAGGACGATGTTGCCGTTCCACACGTCCTGGAGCAGCGCCCCGAACCACCTCACCTCGACGTTCTTGGTCGAGCCCGCGCCCTTGCCGAGGATCGGGCGCTCCCGCCACGACTCGATCGTCCTGCTGTTGATGGCGACGCGCACCGCTATGTTGTGGTCCCAGCCGATGCTCAACGGCCTCAGTATGCGCGGGTACAGCGGCGAGGCGCCGATAACGAAGGCCTGCACGAGGAATCCAAACGCCACGAGGAGGACGAGGGCGGCCACTCGCCGCCACGGCGGCCGCCGCGCCCAGAGCCAGAGCGCCGCGAGCGCCGCCATGTCCACCCAGGCCGCGCGGGTTAGGCCGAACACCAGTCCTTGAACTATGCCGCCGACGGAGAGCAGGCCGGCCCACCGGCGAAGGTCGCCGCCCACCTCCGACCGCCAGGACCAGAGGGCGAGCGCGAAGGCGACGACCAGGAAGCTGCTGTAGAGGTTCCACTCCTGGAAGGTGACCTTGGCCGCGAAGATGTCGCGACGGGACGTGGCCGCCGCGAGGACCTCGGCAACGCCGCTTCCCCAGATGGGGCTGCGCCAGAGGTTGGCGAGGACGCCGATGAACGCACCCACGACACCGAGGACGGCGCCCACCGTGATCCACAACCGCGCGCCCTGTCTCGCACCGGCGGCGCCGCCGGCGCACGCGGCGGTGAGCGCGAAGCAGGCGAACCCGAGGACGTAGACGGTGGCGAACTTCGGGCCTTGCGGCCACGCGGACATCGCCAGGATCGAGGTGAGCATCTGGATGCCCGCGAACAGGGCGAGCGCGGCATGAACGGGGGTCCAGCGCAGGCCGCCGCGGAGGGCGATGGCGGCGACGGCCATCACGGCGGCCAGGCCCAGGAGCCGATCGCCCGTGAAGGTGACGCCGCCGATGCGGAAAAGCGGCGCCGTGCAGGCGCTGAGAAGGATGATGGCGAGCAGCCCGGCCTGCCTTCGCCCCGACGGCCGGGAGATGATGCTCATCGCCACGGAGTGTAAGGGCCGCCGGCGCCCGGCGGCAAGGATCCTCGCGGGATTCGCTGGTGCTCTCCATCCGCCCTCGGCCGATCACATCAGGCCGGCCCGGGCCTCGGATGCCCAGCGCACCACGTCCTCATCATCGGATCAGCAACCCTCGTTACGAGACGTGGGGGGCGGGGAGGCGGAGCAGGGCGGCGAGGCCGCCGAGGAAGAGGGTTGCTTCGAAGGCGAGCGCGAGCGGCAGGGCAACCGCGAACCGCGCGCCGACGCGGCGCCGGTGCTGCCACACCTGGGCGAGGTCGCGCAGGAGCTTCACCCCGACCAGGAGGGGCCAGCCGAGCCCCGCCGCGCGCACCATCGCGCTGCCGGGCAGATCGGGCTCGCGCTGCCGGGTCCGCACCATGAAGTAGCCGACCGCCCATGCGCGAAGGAAGAACCACGGGATGCCCACGCGCGCGGTGCCGGGATAGCTGTGGACCATGCGGAGGCGCTCAGAGAGCAGGACGCGGTAGCCGGCGCGGGTGAGGCGATGGAGGAGCAAGCTGTCCACCGCGGTGCCGAACGAAGGATGCTCGAAGGCGAAGCGGCGGATCACGTCTCGTCGGAAGGCCAGATTGTCCGTCACCAGCCGGCCGGCGTCGCCGCCATGTGCGCCGCTCCGGATCCCGTACAGCAGGGCGGAGACCTCGCGCGAGAGGAAGCCACGGCTGAGGTCGGTCACGCCCTGGACGCCCGCCACCTCGGGCGGCGCCGGCTCGAGCGCGTGGACCATCGTCGCGATCCAGTCGGGCGGCGCCGCGCAATCGGCGTCGAGGAGCGCGACGATCTCCCCGCGCGCCGCCTTCATCCCGAGGTTCTTCTGCTCGAACTTGGTTCCCCCCGGGCACTGGATGATCACGGCCGACGGGAAGCTCTTCCGGACGACGGCGGCGAGGGCCGGGACCTTGCCGCCGTCGACGACAATCACCTCGACCAGATCGCGGGGATAGTCCTGTCGGGCGAGCGCGGCGAGACAATCGGTGATGGTGAGGTTGTCGAACGGGTGAACGCTGTCGGTCTCGAGGACCACGGATACGGTCGTCATCGCGCGAGCCTCGGCCATGGGATGTCGCGATGGTAGCATGCCCGCGCCGGATGTCCGACTTCAGCGGCGATGGGTTCGGACAGCAGGACAATGAAGCGATCGGTACGCCAGGCCCGGTGGATCCGTGCGGTCAGTCTCTCGGTGCGGGCAAAGGCGCCGCGCAGGAAAACCTGCGTGTCGAGAACGACTCTGAGCCCGGACAGTGCGGACCGCCTCGCCGATCACAGCTGCAGCGGTGGTCTCAGGAAGATCGGCCTGGGCTCGTGCACGCTCGATGAGGGCGTCGGGCCGCGTAAAACCCGAAAGCCGCGAGCGGGGAAGATGGCAGGGCAGGGGAGCGCTCTCCCGGAAACGCCAAAAGCGCCCCGGCAGAGGCCAAGCCCCTGCGGGCGCGCTGCGCGCGGCCTCGACCGTGCAGCCCTTCCGCGGCCTGTCCGTGACCGCGGCTGGCAAAATTCTTGGCGTGACCAGGCCCGCCCTGTCCACCCTTCTGAACGGCCATGCTTCGCTTTCGCCCGATATGGCCCTACGCGTCGAGAAGGCTTTCGGCCCGAAGATGGACACGCTGGGCGAGCGCGGCGAGCTGGGGGATGTGCTCCCGGCAGTCGAAGGCCAGAGCAATTCTGCCAGGACCGCCTCACAGGTCAAGAGGGGCTCGCTACGAACGCGCGAACCCCTTCCGGGAGGACAGGTCCCGCGGGCCCCGGACCGAGCCGGCCAGCCGCATGGACGACTGCCGGGGGCTCCCGGCCTTGGCCCTCTCGAGCTGGTCGCGAACAATCTTCCCCTGGCGAACGCCGGTCTTCGCCGCGACCTGCTCCAGCCAAGCCGCGAGCTCCTTGGGAAGACGAACAGTGATCGTATGGCTCATATGCCAAAACCCGCATTTTCGATTTGAAAGACGAACGGGCCGGGCGATAATCGCTCAACGCTTGCATGAAATGTGGTTCTCGGGGGCTCCTCGCTGGTATGGAGGGCACCACCCAATGATGGGTGACGCGAAATCGGACCCGGTTCGCCTCTCGTTCAATCCCCAACTTCGCGTCGAATTCCGCGGCTCGATGGTGACCTCTGACGCCGGGCTGCTGTTGCTCTGCGAGTTGGACGAGCAGCTCGACCTGGGCGCGCTGACCTGTACCGGCGAAAGTTTCTAGTGGAGCAGACGGCCGGCCACCCTTTGTCCCCAAAACTAGCGCAGTGGCCTACGCTGTCCGATGGACATCTTCCGCAAGGTCAGATTCGAGTGGTGGCACGCCGCCGAGCAGCGTTTCACCTCGTGACGAGAGGGGAAATGCCCTGGCCGGCATAGCCCTCGGCGGGGTGCGGCGCCCGGCCTGTCTGGTCGCCGCGTTCCTGGGCGTGGTCGTCCTCGCTCTCCTTGCCACCCACGAGTGGGACCCACGCTTCTTTGCCACCCGCGGTCCCCAGTGGGAGCGCCACGACCCGGGCTTTCGCAAGCAAGCCGACGGGACGATCTTCTTCGAGTTCGCCGCCGATCCGCGGGCTGCCGCCGAGCGCTTCCCTCGATTTCGCACGACCCGTATCTTCTATCCCCTGACCGCGCGGGTCCTCGCGCTCGGGCGGGCAGAGCTGGTGGCCTGGACTCTCGTCTTGATCAACTTTGCGGCGATCGTGCTCGGGACCGAGGTCGTCCACCGTCTCCTCGAGGGACGGGGTCTTCCCTCCTGGCCGGCGCTGGCGTACGGCGGCTGGGGCGGGCTCGGACTGGCCCTTCTGCACGACACCTCGGAGCCGCTCGCATACCTGTGCGTGCTTCTCGGCATCGCGTTGCAGGAGCGGGGCTGCACCGTCAGCGCGGGAGCCGCCTTCCTGGGGGCCCTGCTCACCCGTGAGACCACCGTCCTCTTCGTCGCGCCCTACTTGCTCCTGGGCCGACGGGCAGGCGAAGCGCCGCCGTGGAGGATGGCGGGAGCTGTCTTCGGCGCGTGGGGGGCATGGCTCGCCGGGGTGGCCATCCTGGGCGTCGGCTCGACGGCCCCCGATCTGCCTCCGGTCCTGCCCCTCGCTGGCTATCGGGCCACGCGGGCCCTCGATCTCCCCGCCACGATTCTCTACCTCGTGGCGCCTTCCATGGTCGTCATCGCTCTTGCGCTTCCGGGACTCCGGCGCCGGCCGACCGACGCCTCCCTCTGGGCGGTGGTGCTCAACGCGCTTCTCGTGCTGTGGCTGCCCCTGAAGACCGCGGAGCTCCTCTGGCACAGCGGACGCATTGCGACCGGCCTCGTGGGAGCGATCCTTCTCGCGACACCCCTGGCCCTGTCGACGCCGCGTGTCTGGCGCGCTCTCGCCGTGCTCTTCGCGAGCTCGGCCAGCTGGACCGTCGCGGTCACGGCGCGATACCTGCTCTGGGACGTTCGCTCCTGGTAGCCGACAGGTCGTTGAGGTTCGTGAACACCCCAGTCCTCGGGTCTTTGTAAAGGAACGACAAGGTTGGCGGATTTCACGATAGTTGGAATTGTGAGGGCTGAGTCCCAGTGCCGATCGCACCATTGATGCGCTTTCCCGCGACGTCGTCACAGTTCGCATGGATCCCACAGGCGAACGTCATCGTAGACGCGGGGGTTGAAGCGTCCCATCGCTCCCCGCCTGCTCTCGATGATGATACCGACCAGCAGCGCCCGCGAGCCGCGCGGCGGCCAGGTCCTGATCACGACAGACCAGATCCCGACGGACACCTGAGCGCAAGCGAGTTGCGAAGGACCTCAGGTGTATCGGGATCGATTCCCACAGCGCGGAGCATGAAGGGGAGAGGAACTCCACTTACAGCCGGAACCTGATCTCGGCCGTCTTCGCGACGGAGGGCCCGGAGGCCTTCGCGCTCTTCGCCGCCGATCCGGATCACCCGTTCTACCGCTCACTCCCGCCACGAAGGGGCTCGCGGGTCCTTCGCGTCGCGCAGGGCCGGGGGCATGCCCGCCTCGGCTGGACGCTGGCGCGCGCGGCGACAGGTCGACGGCCTCCACGTGCAGCGGCGCGGGCTTGAGCGGAGCCGGCGGTTCTCGTGGCAAGCGACGGCCCAGCACACGCTGGAGGTGTACCGCGAAACCGTAGGCCGCTGACGGGTCACGTTACACGATAGAGCCACCTCGGGATCGCCTCCCCATCGAAGGGATCAACGCGCTCCCGACCCGTGAGCAAACCGCCTCTCTCCGAACCGTCTTCTGATGAAGTCTACCACCCCCAGGACGAGCGCTCCTACAAGGCGTGGCTGTCGGCGCGCTGTAACCAAAGCGACATGGAATCCGACCCAATAGATCGGGAAATTTGGCATGAAGCTGACCCACTGGATCCATCGCGCGTGCTTTCGCATCACTTCCAGAAGGTTTCGCGTGCTGTAATAGAGCAGTAACCGAGCCCGGCGCTCGTCGTCCACGCTGACGTGCCAGATCACGGAGGCGGGAACAACCATGATCCCAAAGCGAGCCTGACGTGCCCGGACGGACAAATCGAGATCTTCACAATACGCGAAGACTCGCGGGTCGAACGTCCCGACGGTCCGGATCACGACCGGGTCGATGAGCATCGCACATCCAGTCGCAAATACGACGCCCGTGGGGCGTGATCCCCCGTGCCCGGCTTCCGCCAGTGCGTATGACGAGCAATACCACGCCATAAGGAGAAGTCGCCTCCTCCGGACCACACACGGCCGCGATCCTCGAGGGACTCGATCTGAGGACAGAACAGCCCAGCTTCGGGGCACGCTCTCGCAGCGGCCACCAAGCGATCCAGGAACAGCGGGTCGACCACGAGGTCGTTATTCAGCAGGAGGACGTAATCGGTCCCCCGCTCCAGGGCGATCGACATCCCGACCGCACAGCCTTCGGCGAACCCGAGATTGCTCCCTGGGCGGCCCAGATCGAGTGGCAACGGGTCCGCCCACCCCGTGACCGATGGAGACAGCGTGAGCGTGTTGTCAATCAGAATGACTGAGGCGGCGGGATACGCGAGGCGGCCGAGGGACTGGAGGCACCGCTTCGTCACCTCTTCGGGTCCCCAGTGCAGCATGACCACGGCCACACTCGGGCACGGCCTGTTGGTACCGCGTCCGCCGCCTTCGCTGCCGGAGTGCACGCGCTGGCTCCCACTCACGGGGTTGCGGCATCTCAAATGGTGTAAAGCCCTTTTCTTCACTGCGTGAGCGGGAGGACGAAGAGGAGCGTGTCACAGCCCCGAGCGCCTGAGAGAGGGCAGAGCCGGCCGCTCTAGCCCCGTCGCCCACTCTGCGCCCCCTCAGAGAGCCGGTGGGCAGATCAAGGGGATGGTCTCGCGCTTGTTGCGCCGGTAGACGCGGAAGTCCGCGCGGTCGACGGTGAGCACGCTGTGGCCGGGATAGAGCTCGCTCATGCGAACGAGGCAGAGGTCCGCGAGGTCGGGCTGCCGATCGGCGTATCGCTGGGCGAGCGCGGCGAGCTGGGGGATCGTTGCGGTTGGCGAACGCGACGAGGAACCCGGTATCCGCAATGCCCCTCACGAACGCGCGAACCCCTTACGGGAGGACAGGTCCCGCGGGCCCCGGACCGAGCCGGCCAGCCGCATGAACGACTGCCGGGGACTCCCGGCCTTGGCCCTCTCGAGCTGGTCGCGCACAATCTTGCCCTGGGGAACGCCGGTCTTCGCCGCGACCTGCTCCAGCCAAGCCGAAAGCTCCTTGGGAAGACGCACCGTGATTGTATGGCTCATATGCCAAAATTGTAGTCGCTCGCGGGCCCCGAGGCAAGCCCTGGCGCAGGATCTTGCCCGAGCGCCTGAGAGAGGGCAGAGGCCCTCTTCGACTTGCTCACGGGCGGGCGCCGAGGGTCGCTGAGGCGACGTGGTCTTCGCCGTCGCGGAGGTACAGGACGAGGAGCGTGTCTCCGGGTTGCTTTCGCTCCAGCATCTTCGTCAGATCCTCGAATCGGTTGATGGGCTGATCGCCGAGGCGGACGATCACGTCGCCGCTCTTGAGCCCCGCGCGCGCGGCGGCGGTGTCGGGTAGCACGGAAGCCAGTCTGAGGCCGTCGGCTTCGAGATGGGCATCGACAGAGACGCCGAGAAACGCGCTGCCGCTCGCACCGCCTCCCTGCGACGTCGATGCCGGAGGCGAGAGCTTGACATAGGTCGGCCGCATCTCGCCGCCGAGGCCGGCGACCACGCGCGCGGCGAAGCCCGCGACCTCTGTCATTCCAGCGACGTTGATCTTGTCGGCGGTGTCGCGCGGTGTGTGGTGGTCATCGTGGGGGTCCGTGAGGAAGTAGAGCACGGGGGTGCCGGCTCCATAAAAGGACATGTGATCCGATGGCACGAGGAGTGCATCGTGCAGGACCAGGTTGAGGCTGTCGGCGGCGGCGGCAGTGACAACGTCGCGGAAGCCGCTTCCGCTGCCGACATAGCCCACATTGAGACGCCGATCGCGCATGCGCCCGACCATGTCGAAGTTCAGCATGGCGATCGTGCGCTCCATGGGCAAGGTGGGGCGGTATACGTAGTGAGTGGAGCCGAGAAGGCCCGCTTCCTCGCCACCGAAGAGCGCGAAGACGAGCGTGCGCGGCGTCCCGCCGCTCATCGAGAACGATCGCGCCAGGCCGAGGACCACGGCGGTGCCGGACGCATTGTCGTCGGCCCCCGGATGCACCGCGCCGTCAACTCGGCCGAGGTGGTCATAGTGCGCCCCCAGCACCACCACCTCCGACGCCCTCTCCGGATCCGTGCCGGGGAGTATCCCGATGACGTTGGCCGCGCGGCGATCCTCGCGCGCGAGGCTCACCCGCATCCGCGCTTCCACGCCGGTCCCGAACCCGCTGGGCGCGCGCGAACCCGCGAGCGCGGCACGGAGCTGCGCGATCGTCCGGCCCAAGGGCTTCAGCAGCCGATCGGCCGCGACGAGGCTGATCGTTCCCGACACGAGACGGACCGCCGCCGCGGTGGCGCGAATCGACGGCAACGCATCGCTCACGATCAAGAGGGCGCGCGCGCCATGCCGGCGGGCCGCGACGAGTTTGTCGAGACGTGACGACCGCAAATCGGTGAGATGGCTGGGCGAGCCTTCCAGCGCCAGCGCGATCTTGTCTTGAACGTCGACACCGGCATAGTCGTCCCAGCCCCGGTCGGCGGCTACCACGCCATGACCCACGAACACAATTTCTCCGCGGATGTCTGCGGCCAGCGATCCGCCGTGAGGCGTCCAGTCCCGTCCGAGCTCCAAGGGTCTCCGCTCGGCGCCGAGGCGCTCGAGTAAGGATTCCGGCGCCACCGCCACGCCGGAAGCGACGATGAACGACTGAAAGAAGCTGCCGGCCTCACCGCCGGGTTTGAGCCCCATGGCCGCCAGGCGATCGGCGAGGTAGCGCGCGGCGAGGTCACCTCCGGCAGTGCCGGACGCGCGTCCCTCCATTTCCGGCGCGGCGAGGGCGCTCACATCCCGGTGGAGTTCCGCGCCACTGGGCGGAACGACGGGGCGCTGAGAGGCGGCGGCAATGGAACCGGCGAGCAGCACGACGACGATCGAGGGAAATAACGCGCGGCGAATCACCGAGCCATTGTACCGCTGCTTGCCCGCCGCAAGGCGTTCGTCTACCGTCGGGCGCACCTTCTGTGGGACACTGATGGCAATGTCAGCTGAGACGTCCGCTCTGCGCATCGCGATGCTGGGCACGCGCGGGGTCCCGGCGAGCTACAGCGGGTTCGAGACCTGCGCCGAGGAGCTGGGCGCGCGACTCGCCGCCCGCGGGCACGCGGTGACGGTGTACTGCCGTGTGCCGCACATCGCCTATCCCGGGGCGGTCTATCGAGGGATGCGGCTGGTCAAGCTCCCGACGATCCGGAGCAAGCACCTCGACACGGCCGTGCACACGCTCCTGTCCTCGCTCCACGCGCTCGCCATGCGCTACGACATTGCCCTCTACTTCAACGTGGGGAACAGCGCGGTGACCTGGATCCCGCGCCTGGCGGGCCAGCGGGTGGTCCTCAACGTAGACGGGCTGGATTGGAAGCGGAAGAAGTGGGGGCGGTTCGCGCGGTGGTACATCCGCGCGGCCGAGCGCTGGGCCACGTGGTGTCCCCACCGCATCGTGACCGATTCCCGCCGGGTCCAGCAATACTACCGCGACCGCTACGGCGCGCCGTCCACGTACATCGCGTATGGCGCCGAGACGCAGCGGGTGCCCCCGGGAGCGCACCTCGAGCGCTACGGGCTCGAGCCGGGCAGGTACGTCCTCTTCGTGGGACGGCTGGTCCCCGAGAACTGCGCTCACCACCTGGTGGACGCGTTCGAGGGGTTCTCCACCGACATGCGGTGCGTGATCGTCGGTGACGCGCCCTACGCCGCCGCGTATATCCGCGGCCTCCGGGCCACCGCCGATCGGCGCGTGATCTTCACCGGGTATCTCTTCGGAGAAG
>ORMF010154635.1_pt1 | contig 12110 bp, 9 predicted proteins | sample 1779871 | NCBI WGS metagenome assembly ORMF01 (sample SAMEA104232316, study PRJEB22302) | groundwater metagenome | biome: forest; feature: aquifer; material: groundwater | place: USA | collected 2011-08-07 | depth 5.4 m | reverse complement strand
GATGATCATCGCGACCGGATATGTTGTCGTCATTGTTGCTGCCGTCCTGACGCTCATCTGGACGATGCAGCGCCGGTTTGTCTACTTCCCAGCTGGTGACGTGCCGACGCCCGGTGAAATCGGTCTGACGGGGGTCGAGCCGGTGACGTTCGAGACGAGCGACGGACTCCTGCTGAGCGGCTGGTTCTTCGCGGCATCCGGGCCATCGCCGCGCGTAACCGTTCTGATCTTCAACGGAAACGCCGGCAATCGAGCGCACCGGGCTCCCTTGGCAGCGGCGCTCAATCGACACGGATTGCAGGTTCTGCTCGTCGATTATCGGGGCTATGGCGGCAATCCCGGCGCTCCCTCGGAGAACGGGCTTGCCGAAGACGGCCGGGCCGCGCGAGCGTACCTGGCCGGTCGCCCCGACGTCGATCGGTCACGGCTCGTGTACTTCGGCGAGTCGCTCGGAACGGCAGTGGCTGTCGACCTCGCCGTCGAACCCCCGCCGGCGGCGCTTGTCCTGCGATCGCCGTTCACATCAATGGCGGATCTGGGACGGTATCACTACCCGTTTCTACCGGTGCGTCTTCTTCTCCGGGACCGGTTCTCAGCGATCGATCAGATCCGGCGGATCCAAGTGCCACTGCTTGTCATCGCTGGCGCGCACGATGGAATCGTGCCGATCGACAATAGTCGGGGCCTGTACGAGGCCGCGATGGTCCCGAAGACGCTCCTAGTCCTTCCCGACGCCGATCACAACGACTACGAGTTGCTCGCTGGAGACGAGATGATCCAGGCGATCGTCCGTTTTCTTCAGCCGCTCAAGTGATGGCCGACGAGAAAGCCCTGTCCCCTCCGGCGCCAACGCATCCCGGCGTCGCGGCATGTGCCAGCGACCAGAAGGGTGAGACTGGAGGAGTGGACGCAACACTCTGCGTCGGCGGACAAGGTCCTCAGTAACGGGCTAGTGTTTATGAATCCCAGTTCCCGCCGCCTCCGATCGGATAGATCAACACTTCGCGACTACAGGAGAGTAAACCTTCGCACGAGCGTTACTCCTTCGCCTCGGGCCGCCAGTTCATGAGCAGGGTGATCGGCGCAGCGACGCTGTCCAGTTCCGTGTTGATCAAGAAGCGCCCGTCAGGGGCGACCGACGGACGCCGATACCCGGCGCCCTGCAGCGAACACGCCCGCTGAAGCTAGGGATCCAGCCGGAAGCGCCAGATCGATGAGACCAACGAGTGAGCGTCGACGATGATCTTGCCGTCACTCGTCCATGCAGGGAAGAAATAATCGGCAGTATCGGGTACGGGGATGCGCTGAACGCTCCCGGTGTTGGGATCAAAAATCGCGGGTGGGTAGAACCACGAATCGCTGACGGCGATGGGCACCACAAGCCGGCCATCCCGCCCAACCGTGCCGGATCCCGGGACGTTCGGGGTGAAGCGAACCTCGCCTTTGACCGCGATCGGCTGCTCAGTGCCATTGTCCACGGATACTTTGATCCAGCGTACCGTCTCTGTTTCCACCAGTTTGATGATCAGGTCTTTCCCATCGGGAGTGATGGCCACTCCGTCACCACTGTGGATCTTACGCGGCTGCTCATCCCGAGTTGCAACGCTCCAGACCGTTCCTGAATCGACAAAGTAGACGGTGCTTCCATCAGGAGAAGCGGCCATAGCCGTGATGGTGGCTGCTTTCACACTTTGAAGTCGTCCAAGAATGCGTCGGTCTTTAACTGAGGCAATCGCAATCCGGCGTTCCGTTCCTTTACCGATAAGAAAGGACACACGGTCATTTCCCAGGAGCGCGGCCGGAGTGCTGGTCTCCTCATCAGTATCAACGAAGGGTACGGTATCTTTGCCGGGCACGCCCAGAAGAAGCCGGTTCCGGCCACCGACAGTCGCGGTCATCAATGTACTTGCATCCGGCAGATGAAGAATCGGCTGGCAGCACGTCGCATTTGGAAACGTGTTGATGCGTTCAAGCCCTGCGCCGGAAGTTGAAAACCGAAAAACCTCAACGGGTCTCGACCCCTGACCGACATAGAGGCTTCCGTCGGGCCCTACATCGACTGCCGCTCCCGCCGCCGATGGCTGCACGTCAATGAGAGTTTGTGTCCGGCCGGAGGCACGGATCGGTATCGCAACGACTCTGTGCAAATCACCATAAGGAAACGACAGAACAACAGATTGCCCATCCGGCATGACTCCGAACATGCCCGGTGTCGGGCCCCAATCTATATCTGTAGCAAACCTCGTAACCGTTCCGGTGGCGAGGTCCATGAGGTTTAAGTATCCTCGAGAATCTGAAGACTCCTGGTCCAGCGGCCGCCCTATGAATACCGCGTGCGATCCATCAGGAAGCACCTGGAGCGGCACATTTTCTGAGCCGGTCAGGATTCCCGGAAGCGGATCCAACCGGCCATCGCGCGGCCAATACCGGTAGATTTGTGTTTCACGCCTGGCGTTGATTCGAGCCACCAGCAGACTTCCATCGGGAAGAGGTTCTGCTCCTGACGCGTTCTCCAGAATCAGCCGCTCCTCTCCCCCGAGCGCCGGCACACTATAGATCCCGAGCGGGAGGCCAGCAAATCGGTTGTAGTAAATCCGAGTTCCATCGCGCGACCAACTGATCGTGCTGACATAACCATTGGTCCGGTGCTTCGTCAGAACGGTCCAGTTACCAGACTCGGGATTCATGACCGCCACCTGCGCCAGTCCATCGACCATAGCCAGGAAAGCGAGCGTTTTCCCGTCCGGAGAGATCCGCGGCCTCCAGGCCACGTTGGGACCGCCGAGAAGCGTTCCGGTCCATGACGGAACCGTCTCCTGGGATCGAGTCAGAAGCGTCCGCCCAATGACAGCGCCCATCAGAACAGCAAGTCCCAAAGCGGCCAGTGTGAGAATCGCGGGCCGGCGTTTTGTGGAGACACTGATCTCCGTTGGGCGTGGCGCAGAACCTGCCGTGAGGGCCTCTGCAATTTCGATCCTTGCGTCTCCAATATCCCGGAGCCGTTGGGTGCTGTCCCGCTGCAGGCACCGTCTCAAGAGATCGCGGATTGTGGAAGGCAACGTGAGCGGCAGGGCATTCCAATCGATGTCGCGAGACAGCACGGAAACGATCGTGTCCGACACGGTCTCACCCGTGAATGCGGTACGGCCCGTCACCATTTCAAAGAGGACGGCGCCGAACGCCCAGATGTCGCTGCGCTTGTCGACGGTCTTGCCGCGGGCCTGCTCGGGGCTCATGTACGCGGCGGTGCCGAGGATCATGCCCGCGCCCGTCATCATCGCGGGCGAAGTGATGGTCGGCGACATCGATGCGTTCGCCGACATCGCGCCCGTTGGCTCCATCGCCTTTGCCAACCCGAAGTCGAGCACCTTCACCGTGCCGTCCGCGCGGACTTTGATGTTGGCGGGCTTTAGATCGCGATGGATGATGCCCTGCTCGTGCGCGGCTTCGAGCGCCTCAGCGATCTGTTTCGCGATGGGGAGTGCTTCATCGATGGGAATCGCACCCTGCGCGATGCGGTCTGCGAGCGTCGGTCCCTCGACGAGTTCCATCACCAACGCGGTCGTGGATCCCGATCGCTCCAGGCCGTAGATCGCCGCGATGCTCGGATGATTCAGCGACGCCAGCACTTCGGCTTCGCGTTGAAACCGTGCAAGGCGTTCCGCATCGCCAGCCACTGATGCGGGGAGCACCTTGATGGCGACGCTCCGTTTCAGGTTGGTGTCAGTTGCCTTGTACACCTCGCCCATGCCGCCGACGCCGATCTGGGTCGAGACTTCGTAGGGGCCGAGACGGGTGCCAGGAGTAAGGGCCAAATCTGGCGTGATTATACGGGCGAGGGGGCTGAGGACCGGATACGTCCTGCGTAACGGGCAAGTGTTGAGCGATGCTGGGTCCGGTCCGCCCTGGAAGCTCCCTGGCTCGATTCCTAAACACTGGCCGACCAGGCGGGACCTGGCGCCGGCAATGCCGACACGGCGCGAGTGTCACGCTCGGGGAAGCCGATAGACGCGAGACGCGGTGTCGTGGAACATCGCGCTGCGATCACTCGCCGAGAACTCCTTCGTCAGCTTCTTGAACTGGTTCCACAGCACCGTATAGGAACACGAGAGTCTGTCGACCGGGAAGTTGCTCTCGAACATGCAGCGCGCCGGAGTGAAGCGGTCGATCATGTAAAGGTACCAATCCCGGTTTGCCGCAAGCAGCTCGTCAGACGAGGGCGGTTGTGTCCGCTCGTGCCAGCCGTAGCCGTTCACCACCATCTGGATGCCGCCCACCTTGGCCACGACGTTCGGGCACCGCGCCAGTTCCGCGATGGCAGACTTCCAAGCCGCGAATACCTGATCGCGCCGCCCGGCGTACTGTCCAACTCCAATCGGCCCACCGAGATGGTTGAAGATGATCGTTGTGTCCGGAAACGCCTTCGCCAGATTAGTCAGCTCCGCGATTTGCGTGTGGTAAACCCAGCCCTCGAACGACAACCCGTAGGTGCGCAAGTGCGCGTAGCCGCGCCGGAAAGCGGGATCGAGGAGAAGGTGCGGCACCACGGCTGGTCGGTGGGAGGCGCGCGCGTTCACGGATCCATTCGGCAGTACGCCCGGCTCCGCCCACGCCCCACCATGACGGATGCCGCGGAAGCGCTGCGGGCTTGCCGCGATCTGGGCCTCGAGCACAGGCGCGATGCGGTCACCCACGCGCAAATCTGCCGCACCGACGATGCCTGCGGCGGCGCGCAGATCGCCATATCGCCCGCTGGCGCTCTCTGCCGCGATGCCCTGCACGAACTCGGTTTCGCCGACAACCCTGAACTCTTCGGGACCGTCGGCACGATACATCGATCCGCACTCGATGAACACCGTCTGACGTACGTTGTGCCCTTTGACGTCCGCGACGAGCTGCGCGAGAAGGTACCGCTCAGGCGTGCGGTCAGGTGTATCCCAGAAATGGTGATGCGGGTCGATGATCGCCAGCTGTGGCTCGAGCGCGGTCTCCCGAGTCAGCGTCAGCCAGTTCTGATCGGCCGTCGCCGGTGAGTCCTGCGCGGTGCTTCTCGATGGCGCCGCCGCCTGGGACGTCGCCACAAGAGCGACCGCACTTTTCAAGAAGCCACGACGCCCGACGGATAGTCTCTTCGCCGCCATCTCTGGAGTCCTCCTATGGTGACTTCATACGGGCCGAGGCGAGACCTGGAGTCAGAGCCAACGTTTCGCGTGATTATACGAGCGAAAGGGACTGTCTCGAACCCATTCGGGCGTCGCGAATGCGACAGCTTCAAGATACCGCCACGGATCACACCGCCGGCGCCATGTTGATGGCGCGGGAAGCCGCAAAGCATTTTATCGAGCGGAAGAGCGGCAACATCGACCGCGCTTGCCACGAACCCGAAAGACTGACTGTGTGCTAGGGTACGACGGCTTCGATACGTGCATGCAGTTCCTGGAGGAGAACGTATGAGAAAGATCCACCTCGCTCTGGTTGCACTTGCTCTCGTAGTGCTGGGCGGGTACGCGCTCGCGCAGCAGGCCCCGGCGCCGGCCGGACCGGTTCCCCCGAATCTTCCAGAGTGGGCGTGGGGCGTCATGCCCCCGGCGCCGCCCCCACAGCCCGGCGCGGCTCCGGCCCAGCCGCCCGCAGACGACGGTACGGTCTTGCACATCGAGGGCAGCAGCGTGGGGCTGACGCGGACGCAGTTGCGCGGCATCCCGACGATTCCTGATTGGCATCCGGAAGATCACGGCCCGATGCCGGACGTCGTCAGCAAGGGTCGTCAGGGCGTGCGCGCCTGCGGCTTCTGCCACCTCCCGAATGGTCGCGGTCGTCCGGAGAACGCGCCCCCTGCAGGTCTTTCCGCCAGCTACATCACTCAGCAGATGGAAGATTACAAGAACGGCCTGCGAAAGAGCTCGGATCCACGGAAGAACAACGTCAACCTGATGGCCGGATTCGCGAAAGAGTCGACTCCCGAAGAGGTCAAAGCCGCCGCTGAATATTTCGCCGCGTTGCCCATTCCGCAAGGCTGGGTCAAGGTCAAGGAAGTCAGCATGGTGCCGAAGACCAAGGTGCAGGGCAACGTGTACTTCGAACTCGAGGGAGCCCAGGCTGGGAAGGAGCCGATCGGCAACCGGGTCATCGAGGTGCCGGAGCACGGGCAGGAGCGTTTCGAGTTGCGCGACGGACATGCGGGCTACATCGCGTACGTGCCGGTTGGGGCCATCAAGAAGGGTGAGGCGCTCGCCAACAAGCTGCAGTGCTCGATCTGCCACGGCGCGAACCTCGAAGGCATCGGACCGGTGCCCGCGTTGGCAGGTCGTTCGCCGAGCTACATGGGTCGTCAGCTATTCGACTTCCAGACCGGGGCGCGGCGCGGCCTGTGGTCCGATCTGATGAAGCCGATCGTCGCCAAGATGACGGCTGAAGACCTGGTGAACATCACGGCCTACATCGCGTCGAAGAATCCGCCGGCCGCTGATGCCCGACAGACCGCGCGCTCGAACTAACATCGGAATCGGTACCAAACGCAAAGGGCCCGACCGCACGTGCGGTCCGGGCCCTTTTTGTTCAGACGGGAAAGGAGGTCGCCGATTCCCCGTCGGCAGCAGCGACGACTAACACGAGCGGGCGTGAGCGGCCGCCGCGGGTCAGTCGCACAGCGTTGGCCACACCGCACTCGACAGACGCGTATACTCAAGACCTCAGCATGCCTACCAAGTCTCCCGTGGTTCATAGTGACCCAGAGATTCTGGGTGGCACTCCCGTGTTCGTTGGCACCCGTGTGCCGGTGAAGAATCTCTTCGACTACCTCGAAGCTGGCGATCCGCTCGCCGACTTCTTGAAGGACTTCCCGTCGGTAACCCGTGAGCAAGCCGTTGCGGCGCTCGAGCTGGCCCGCCAGATGACCGAGGCTCATGCGGCTATTACTCGATGAGTGTGTGCCGAAGCGTTGAAGAGCGACCTGCCCGGGCACGATGTTCATCATGTGGTCGACATGGGGTGGTCATCGAAGCGGAACGGTGAACTCCTCACGCTGATGATTGCCGAGGGATTCGAAGCCTTGCTCACGGTCGATCAGCACCTTGAGTTTCAACAGAACGTCCGAGCATCAGGAATTGGTGTCGTCGTCGTGCGCGAGCCGAGGACTCGGTTGATGGAACTTCGCGCTCTCGTGCCGCAAATTCTCGATGCCTTGTCAAAGGTGCGAGCTGGAGCGCTCATCAGAGTCGGTGGCTAACAGCGCTCCACCCGTGAAGCGCATTCCGAAGAAGGATCTCGCGCGTTTTCGGAAATGGTTTGCTGAGTACGACGCAGCCGTGTGGGACCGTCAACTTGAGTCCGACGTGGCGGCAGGTCGGCTCGACGTGTTGATGCGCGAGGCTCAACGCGATCATCGGGCGGGTCGAACCAAGGCGTTGTGAAGCACCTTGCCATCCCCGGTTCTGGCGACGTTACCGAGGGTGGCCCAAAGAGATCCGCTACACCACGTCCCGCCCGTGCGCCGCCACTCCGCGTGGACACCCCAGACAAAGCCCGCCGTGAGCCGGCTCATCGCGCCGCGATGGATTGACGAATGAGGTCGACGGTGCGCGCCATGTTCTTGTCGATGAGGGCGCGGCCGATCTCCGCCGTCGACCCGCGCGGGTCGCCCTGGATGCCGTTCTTGCCATCGGCGGCGACGATCTTGGAATTGCGCACCATCGTCGGATCGACGGCCATCATCTGCGACGTGTCGCGCGGGTCGGCGTGGTTACCGATCTGCTCACGCTTGATGCCGCGTGCCATCATCATCGCGGCATCGCCATCGGGATCGCTGCGGTAATAGCCGGGGATGGCGTGGACGCGCGTGTTTCCGCCGGCCCATTCCGCGTTGAGCGTCGCGGCGACAGCGATTTGTCCGGCTTGATTAGGGCCGCTGTCGCCGATGAAGACGACGTCGCGGAAGCCATGCTGCTTCAAACTGCGCGCGATGTATTCGAGCACCTGACGGAAGACGGGATCCGGAATGCTGATCGTGCCAGGAAAGCGCATATGGCCGGTGGGCGGATCGATGCCGCCCTCGGGCGTGTAGGCGACGACCGGCGCGACCAGCGCGTTGCCGAGACGGTGTGCGATATTTTCGGCGTTGGCGGCAATGCGCACATTGTGCTTGCCGAGCGCCATGTGCGGACCGTTCTGCTCGGTGCCGCCGGTCGGAACGATGATGGTGGTCTTCCCAGCCGCGATCGCATCGCGGACTTCCTCCCAGGTGAGCTTCTCGATGAAGACGGTGTCCGGGGTTTGCGCGGACGCCGCCGTGGCGAAGCAAAGGAACGCGAACGCAATCAGATAGCGGATCATCAACTCCTGCACCAAGAACCAGCAGGGGCAGAACATGTTGCAACTGCACGACTCGATCAACTGTCCCGTCAATCGCCAGGCCATCGAAACCCTCCCCGAGCGAAGCGTGCGGACGTGAAAACCCGGCGCAATCTTACATCCGGTTACATCAGTTCACCGTACGAGCATCCAGGATCCTGCCGCGATCAGCAGCACGCCGCTGATCCACGCGCTGTGCATGCCAAACGGCGCGAGTTTTTCAAATGCGACAAATGCCGTGAGCGCCGCGATGACCATCACGTTCATCACGCCGCCGGCAAACAGCAGCAACATCATCGCCCAACAGCACCCCACGCAATATGCGCCGTGCTCGAGGCCCATCGCGAATGCACCAGACACTCCGCTGCGCCAGTGGCTCATCAGGAATCCAAGGGGGGACTGGCACGTCCGCAGGCAGGCGTGCTTGATCGGCGTCAACTGATACACGCCTGCGATGAGCAGGAGCGTCGCACCGACGACGGAACTCGTGCTTCCATCATCGGTGAAACAAGGAGGAACGCCGCAAGCAATCGCTGAAGCGCGGTTGCTCCCAGACTGAACACGAGCCAGACCATCAGATACCCAGCCGCGAGCGCATACAGCTGGCGCGCTCCCGTTGCTTGCGCGGATCGTCGCGCGATGACGCCGTATATCAGCAACACAGGTGAGGCAGACGGGAGCATCATCCCCGTCATCATGACGGCCCACATTGCCCAGAGCAACAGCAGATGAGGCACATCCCATACCGCGGTCATCATCCACGCACTGGCCCCGGTCATCGGGCCGTACATGTCGCGCGCCATCACGACGATCCAGATCCAGGAGATCAGCGGCACCAGGACCAGCAGCACCACGACGGGGATACGGTCGTACCGCAACGCGGATTCGAGGATCGTGAGCGGATGCTCGTCACGAGCCACAGGGTCGGCCATCGACGGATCAATACCCGAAAACATCGGGCTCGCCAACTCGCGGGCTGAAGACGCGTGGGCAACCGATTTGCGAAATCGCCGGTGGCGGACAAGAACGCACGGAACAGCAATACGCGGGTCTGTTGCGCGAGGCGGGCTTTGATCTGACCAGAGTAGTGCCAACGGCTTCGCCGATGAGCGTGATTGGAGCAACGCCGACTTAGCCGATCACCCAAAATGTGAACGGAATCAGGGCGTCAGCTTCCACACCTCGCCCGCTCCGGGCCAATCAAAGCCGCGGCGGGGATCAGGGTTTGGCCGTTGGCAGCTCGTACCGCCTGTTGGACAGGCTCACGGGGTGCGTGTCGCCGCGGTGGCAGGTATAGCAGGTCACGACCTGCGGTCCCACCGGGAAGACGCCCGTGCCTGGGAAGTTCGCGTTGATCTGCCGGACCAGCATGATCATCTTGCGCGCGAGGTCCTTGCGCGGGTTGACATCGATCTCCTGCGGTCTGTCGCCGCCATGGCAATAGGCGCAATCCACATTGAGGGCGTCCCGGAATTCACCCATGACGGAATCAGGACCGTGCACGGGAGTGTTCGGAGGCAGCACCTTCAAGCTGATGGCTGGCCTCTGAGGGAATGGCCCATCACCGAGCGAGTTGCCGCGGTTGTAGTACTTCTTTGGCGCCACGGTCTCCGGCTTCACGCTTCCGCGATGGCAGGTGAGGCAATCCACTTCGTGATACCCGACCGGGAACACACCGTTGCCGCTCGGAAAGCTCGTATCGATGACGCGCCCCATGCTGATCATCTTGCGCGCCATCTCCTTCTTGGGATTGCCCTCAGCAGCATAGTCCCCTTCCAGATGACAGTACGTGCACTGCACGCCCAGGGCTTCATTGAAGCTGCGCATGATGAACGGGACGTCGGAGTTTGCCGCAAGCAGCTTCAAGTTCTTGTAGGTCGGCGCAGGACCGGCGCCGCGGCCGGCCGGTTGTTGCGCGACGATCGAAACGGATACGAGAAGCCACAAGAGAAAAATCCGCATGAATGAGTCCTCCGGGCATCTTCGATGATGCCGCCAATATGTCGGACGATAGGCCGGATTCACCAGCCCTCGCCAACGAGCCCGTCCTCAGGCCCACCCACACCCGCGAAGGCCCACCTGATCGCGAGCACCCACCGGCGTGGGAACTTGTGCGACGTCCCTTCCTTACCGCTGTCGCGCGAACCGGGAGTCACCTGATATGTGAATCTCCACGAGGTCAGTCGCCTCACCCTTGTCGTCGACGATGAATCGATAGCCGATTCCCAGCCCTTCGAAAACCGTCTGAGATCGCGGTATCAGCGGCCGCATCTCGCCCCCGTCGACCCCGGCGGCGCCGATGATTCTTGCGATCAATTGGCCGCCTGAGAGCGACACTTCGATCGTGCGCTTGTTTGTCAGATACATCCCAGTGTAGACGCCGACGTAGCGCGCCAGCACGTCGGGCGCAACGGTCACTCCCGCGTTCGCGGCATCCGCGAGGCTACCGTCCCAGTGGTCGCTACTGAGGTCGCAGACCGCCTCGAGCATTTCCGTATCCGCTGCCAGCGCCATATTCGACGTAAAGCCCCAGGGCTTTGCGTACGCGGCCGGATCGGTGAAGGTCACCTCCACCTGCAGGTGGCCGACGTCGGGCCGCCGGTATCGCTCTCTCACACGCAGCGCCTCCGTATGCCCCTGCCCATACCGGCTCAGCCACGTTTTGTCGTTGAATCCGACGCTGTCCACGATCAGCGTGTCGCCCTCCCAGCGTCCCACCGAGTATCCCATCCAGCCTGGCGCGGGGGTGGCCTCCAGTTCGCGACCGTCCATGAAGATCACGCGATAGGTCAGATCGTCGTTCAGGATCGCGATGGCGGTCGGCGTCTGGAGGATGCGCTTCCACCCGGCAAACCTGTCAGCCTCGGGCCCGCTCGGCAGACACCGATAGGAGGGACGCGACTTGTGGTACTCCTGCTGACGCTGGCGGACGAGATCGTTGACCCACGATTTCGCGTTGGCGGGGTCGAGGAGTAGTTCGGGAACGGGTCCGTTCCAGACACCCGTGAAATCAGGCTTACCGTCGGACGCACGTGGCGGGGGTGCGTTCAGGATCGGCTTTCCGTCGGCCGCGCGCGGGACGCCCGGCCAGGGACGGTCCAGCCATTGGGCCGCTGCGGGCATCGTCGACCCGATCAACGCGAGCGCCGCGAGAAACAGCCTCATACACGCCCTCCGACCCTTCGTGAAAATCAGCTAACCGGGGTCACTTCTGGCGCGGAAACTTGTAAGGACCAGATATATGGATCTCCACGAGGTCCGTCACCACACCTTTGTCGTCGACAATGAACTGAAAGCCGAGTCCCAGGCCTTCGAACAGCGTCTGTGAGCGCGGCAGCAGCGGCTGCGGCGCGTCCGGGTCGAGGCCAGCGGTGCCGAGGCCGCCCTCGATTTGTGCGGCACCGACGATCTTGACCATCAATTGGCCGCCGGAGAGTGACACTTCGATCGTCCGCTTGTTTCCCCCGTATATCCCGCTGTAATTGCCGACGTATCGTGCCATCACGTCGGGTGGCACGGACACTGGCGGGCCGTCCGAGACGGTGCCCTCCCAGTGATCGCTGCTCCATTCGCAGATCGCCTCGAGCATTTCCGTATCGGCGGCCAGCGTCATGTTCGCCGTAAAGCCCCAGGGCTTCACGTACGCAGCTGGATCGGTGTAGGTCACCTCCACCTGCAGGTGGCCGAAGTCGCGGCGTCGGTAGCGTTCTGTAACGCGCAGCGACTCCGTATGCGACACTCCATAGCGGCTCGTCCACGTC
>ORMF011406236.1_pt1 | contig 12113 bp, 7 predicted proteins | sample 1779871 | NCBI WGS metagenome assembly ORMF01 (sample SAMEA104232316, study PRJEB22302) | groundwater metagenome | biome: forest; feature: aquifer; material: groundwater | place: USA | collected 2011-08-07 | depth 5.4 m | reverse complement strand
GGGGTGCCCGCGGGGTAAAACCCGAGGGGGGGCGGGTGCCCCGCCCCCCCAGCCGGTTCCCGGAAAAATCAAGCCGCTCCAGCCCCTGGACGGTGGGAATGATCAAGTCAGCGCACTCGAGGGTCTCGTCCAAGCGGTCGCCGAGGGCGACGACGAAGGGTATTTTCCCAAGCGCCGCGACGACGCGCCGGGGATCGGCGCCGCTCATGACAACGTTGCTGCCGAGGATAATCAGCAGCTCCAGTCGGTAAGGAATCAGCTCGGGGTAATCGAGCAACGCCAGGCTGAGCATGGGGCGAGGCTGTTTGCCGACGGGAAAAAGCTCTTGCAACTGCACCGTTTCCGGTGTGCGCGCCCTCTGGTCGGGATACTGCGACTCGCCGCCCGGCCGTTGACCGCCGAAGAGGACGATCCCGTCCGGACTCTCTCTCACCCGCAGCCGCTCGCCGGGGCCGACGATGCTCGTGCTGATCGCCCCGCCGGGCACGTCGACGGCTCCGACCATGACGTTCAACAATTGAATGGCGGTGCCCGTCCAGACCCCCTGGGTATGGCAGGTGGAACCGCGGCTGTCGGCGAAGGAACAGACGGGGCGGATCGGCATCTCGATGCCGTCGATCGTGACGGTGCCGCCGATTTGCGCGGTGGCAGCGAATTCTCGCGCCAATTGACGCAGGGTTTCGGCCGGAACGGTGGAGATCGTTTCCACGCGCTCCGGCGGAAATTGGGCGACATGCGCGCGCAGCAGATCCAGGGCAGGGCGGCAACTCTCGCCGTTCACTTCAAATTCGCCGCTCAGCGCCGGTTTGAGCAGACCGGGGGCGTTGTAAGCCTTGGCCGATTTGTCCGCGCCGTCCCACACCAGGGGCTTGCCCGATTGCGCGTCGCGCAGATAGCCGCCGGAGGCGCCGACCAGATAAGGGGCGTTGCTCTGGCACGCCAAGAACGTTTCGTCCATGATGCCGAGCTCGTTGAGAAGCACGTGGAGCAGGGCGAGTGCCACGGCGCCGTCGGTGCCGGGTCTGAGTGGAATCCATTGATCCGCCTTGGATGCGGTGGGCGAGCAGATCGGATCGAAGGCGGCCACCTTCATGCCGCGCTCGCGGGCGTTGGCCATCGCCAGCGCGCTTTTCATCGTGTCGTGGCCGCTGAGGGAGCCTTTTTGCGAGCCGAAGAGAACGAGCAGGCGGCAGTGGTCGAAATCTGGCTCGCTGTGCATCGAGCCGGTGTTCAAAAACGAGACCCGAGTGTGCGTGCCGAAAGTGACGCCGGTGGTATAGTTCGGAGTTTTCAACGCTTCGCCGAACGCCACCCCGACCTGCCGCGACATCTCGATCTCCGTGATGCCGTTGACGAACATGATCTTACGCGGATCGTCGGCCTTGATCTTGCGCAGGCGGGCGACGACTTCTTCCATCGCCTCGTCCCAGCCGATCTCTTGCCAGCCGGGATCTTCGCCCGGCCCTTTTTTCAGATTGGTGCGGCGCAAACAGTGGCGCAGACGGTGGGGATCGTAGAGCGCCATGATCGCGGCGTGGCCCTTGGCGCAGATTTTGCCGAAGTTGTGCGGGTTGTCGGGATTGCCTTCGATCTTGACGACGACGCCGTCGACGCGGTGGATCAGGGTGCCGCAGCCGTTGCCGCACATTTTGCAGACGCTGGGAACCCAGACATTGTCGTAAACCGTAACTTGATCGGGCGCGCCTATGGCGGACGCTGATGAGCTACGGTCGGAGGAATTCACTTGCAGCAACAGCGCCTCCCCGAGGAGCACTGCGCCGCGAGCGGTGAAACGTCATGCCGGCCCGAGTATCCGCGTGGAGTCCCACGGGCAAGCCCGTGGGACGAAATCCTGAGCAAGAGCCCCCGGGCAAGGCCGGGGCTCGCGTCGAAGGGTGGATTTCGCAGCAGCATCAGGGATACCTCTTGGCCATCTCGGTAAAGAACCCTTCCTTCTCCAGCTCTTGCAGCAGACTCAAATCGACGAACTGTTCCGGCTTGGCCTTCTTGGCCTGGGGAAGTTTATTTCCCATCTCATCGAGCAGAAACTGGATGCCTTTTAACGTGGGATAGGGTTTTTTGGCTACCAGCTTGACGAAGCCCTGGTGAGCGGCGCTCAAGACCTCCTGGTCGGTGCTGCGCAGGTATTTGCCTACGATCGCCTTGGTGCCCTCGGCGTTGTTATGGATATAGTAAATTGCTTCGACGTAACCCTTGACCGCGGCTTTCACCGTTGCGCGGTTGGCTTTGATAAAGCCCCGGGTCGTGGCGAAGCCGTTGCCCTGGACTTCCACACCCATATCGAGCAGATCGTAGATCTCGCCATAGCCGCGCTTCTTCGCCGAAACGACCTCCGTCGGCGTAAGCAGCGTGGCATCGATGGAACCGGCGCTCATGGCGGTCAATCGGTCGGTGGTGGGACCGGCGACCAGAACCGCCACGTCTTTGTTTGGCTCGAGATTGAATTTTTTAAAAAAGATCAGCGCCGCGTTATGCGACGCGGAACCAAAGCCGCTCACGCCGAATTTTTTCCCTTTGAGCTGCTCGACCTTGGTGATCGAAGGCAGGGCCACCACCGAGTAAGCGTAGGCGCTTTCGGACGAGGCGATTAAAACCACATCGTGGCCCTGGAGTCCGGCCTGTACCAGGGTGCCGATGTTGACGATGGGCGGGTCGCCGGCGACCAGCGCCTGGGTAGCCAATTGGCCGCCGCGGAAAAAAATCAATTCGGTATCCAGACCGTACTTGCGGAAAAGGCCGGCGTCTTTGGCGACCCAGATATGGATTTGATTGTACGACACGGCGGGATAGCCGATCTTAATCTTTTTCAGCTCTTGCGCTCTCACCGTAACGCTGAACGACAGGAACAGCCACGTGAACAGAAAAAATTTGAGGAAATTGCTTGCTCGATTCGTCATTTGTGATGCGCTCCTTTTGTTAAATTGCTCCGCGGCCAGCGGGCTCCAGGATCAACTCGTGCCAGATCTTTTCGTATTCGCTCTCCTTTTTCAAGAACGCCTTGCTGTCGAGCAGGAGAGTTTCAAATCCCTGGCTCATGTAGGGCGGGTCGGCTTCTACCGCCGGATGGCAGGGAACCCTTTTCCACTGGCGATAAATTTTCTGTCCTTCGAGGGAGAGAATGTAGTCGATCAGCAACAACGCGGCGTGCGGGTGCGGCGCCGCCGCCGGCAGAGCCGCGCCGACGCATTCGACCTCCACCGGCTCCAGGGGGCGCCATTCGATGGGCAGGCCGCGCCGCTTGAGCCACTCGGAGTTGTTGCTGTGGATATGGGCCGAGATGATCACGCTGCCGGCGGCGATCTGTTCGGCGATGATCTGGTGGCCGACGCGGCTATTGATTACCTGGCGCCCGAAATCGCGGAAAAAGTCGAGCGCCTTTTTCTCTCCCCAGTGGCCCATCAACGCCGCCATCCAGCTCGCGTCATGGGCCTCTACGGTAATCTTTCCCTTGAGGGTCGGGTCGAGCAGTCCCTGGTAATCCCGGGGCACGACGGCATCGCCGATCAAGCGCGGGTTCCACGCCAGCACGAGAAAGTTTTTTTGTTCCGCGACCCAAAAGCCGTCGCTCTCGTGCAGCTCCCGCGGATAGATGTCCGCTTCCGGCGAATGGTAAGGGCAGAGCAGTCCCTGTTCCTTGAGCTTGCCGAGATTGATGTCGTTGACTTCGACGACATCCGCCGGCGAGCCGCCGCCGCGGCACTCTCGCGTAAAGCGCTCCCGGATGGCGACGCCCTTGTCGCGCACCATTTCGGTGCGGATGAACGGATAGCGCATCTCAAACGCCATCAACAAAGATTGTATGTCCTCCGGCGCCGTCGAAGTGTAAAAGCTCAGCTTGCCCTCTTCCGTGGCGCCACGAATCAGTATTTCCCTGCGCTGGTCACCGGCGAGCTGGGCCAATTCTTTCACGGTTAACTTGCTTGCGCTCATGAAGTTTCTCCCCAGCGTTGGCGATGAAACGAAAGCCGTGTCTCACCACGAAGGACACGAAGAGCACGAAGTTTCCGATCAAAGAAATCCGAACCCTTCGTGTCCTTCGTGCCTTCGTGGTGAGGTCTTGCTCTTGTTGGCTTCACACTTTTTTCTTCTGCGCCAAAATCTCTTCGGCGATTTTATCGAATTCGCCGCGGTCGCCCATCTCGGCGTGGCGCCGGTAGGATTCCGGCCACTCGCCCCAGGAAACGCCGTACCAGGGCTCGCGCGGTTTAAGCGGCGGCAGCTCGAGCTCTTCCCAGATTTCCCGGCCGCGCTCCATGTAGCTGCGGGTCGGCAGCGAGGTCGGCGTGTAGGGCCACTTGCGCGTGCCGTCGATGAGAATCGAAGAATTGCCCTGCAGGCCCGAGCGATTAAACGGGTATTCCTGCTCGTCGATGGACAGGGTGCGGGGGCCGCCGGACTGATCCGCGGTGGCGCCTCGGCCTTGGATGATCTGCGTGTCGCGGTGCGGTTGATAACGAAAGGAGACCGCCCAGAAAACCGATTCGAGGTCCCAGGGGTCGATGTCCTCGTCGACGGCGACGACGATCTTCGGCCATTCCGTCGAGACCGCGAGGGAGGCGTGCAGGGCATGCCAGACCGTGCGGTTGGGAGTGCGCGTGCCGCCCAGGTCTTGCAGCCGGACGACGCAAAAGCGGCGCGACCCGCCGCAGTGGTGGAAGGCGACGTCTTTCACCTGCGGGATGCCGCAACTGTTGCGCAGGAAATTCACCATATGGGCCTCGCGATTGACGTTGCCCATGACGCTCGATTCGCTCGGCGGAAATTGGTCGACGAGATCATGCCACACAGGATTTTTCCGGTGCGTGATGCAGCGGATGTGAAAGGGGAGCGCGGTGCGGTCGATGAAGGTGTAGCCGGTGTGCTCGCCGCTGGCCGGGTCGGGGAGAATATAGTCGGTGGGCATTTCCCCTTCGAGCACGACCTCGGCGGTGGCGGGAACTTCCAGATCGACGGTCTCGCAACGCACCATGGGGATCGGTTCGCCGGCCAGACCGCCGGCGATCTCTACCTCGGAGACGCCGTAGGGAATCTCGGTGATGCTGGTCATCACCAGCGCCGGCGTCGGACCGATCACCGCGGCGACTTGCAGCGGTACGCCCCTGGCCTTGCACTTCTGCCAGTGGAGCCGCAGATGGCCGCGCGGCGAAACCCGCGCGCAGCTCTCCAGCGCCCCCAGATAGACGGCGTTATAGGTGCCAACGTTGAGGCTGCCGTCGTCGGGATCTTTGCTGAACCAGCATATTGAAGTTAAGCGCGGCAGCGGTTCCCAACCGTTGGTGGTCACCGGGATGGGGAATTCGTTGAGCCCGCCATGTTCGAGCAGATTTGGCCCGACGTGGATTTCTTCCTTAACCGGGCCGCTGGCGACTTTCACCGGCGCAAAGGGATGGCGATACGCCTCCACCCATTTTTCCGACATCGCCGTGCGGCTGTTGTCGCACTTGAGCGCGATAGCGTAAATTTCCATGCTCGGCGCGATCACCGACGCCGCCACCGAGCCCCGATAATTCTCGCCGTGGATACCGGTTACCCGTTCGAACAGAAATCCGAAGCGCTCCGCTTCTTCGAGGCCGCGAAACTGCCAGCGCACGATCGGGTGAAGCTCGGTGTCCTTGTTGATCGGGCGCGCGATGCGGCGGAGCTTGTTCGCCTTCTCCAGCGCGGCAAGATATTCTCGGAGATCTTTGTAGTAAGCCATGCTTTGCTCCTCGATGCTTGGTTTCGCTCGTCTTCGAGTTACGGTTTTGGGCGCAGGCCCAGTTCTTCCTGCGCCCGGCGCAGAAAACTGAGATCCTGCACCTGGGAGAGCCCCACCTGTTTTTGTTGTTTATTCGTCGCCAGGGTTTGCTCGATCACCCGGCGCACCGGTTCTTCGCCGGCGGAGCCGTCGGCGCTCAGCGTGCGCGCGATGCTTTGGTAGCTGCGCTGGGCGAGGTCTAAATCGATTTTCCACTCCTTGGCGATCATCTCCGCTGCCTTGGTTTTTTCTTTGTGGAGAAAAATCAAGCTTTTGACGAAGGCGCGCACCATGCGCCTGACCTGATCGGGATTGGCGCGAATCTTTTGATCCGAAGTCGACAGTCCGGCCTGCAACTGATCCTTCAAAATATCCCCGGCCACCGCCAGGACGCGAAACCCGTCGCGCTCGGCGATGGCGTCGTAGGGCGGCGTAAAAAGCGACGCCTGGACCGCGTTGCTTTTGAGCGCGGCTAGTTGATTGGTCTGGGAGCCCAGCGGCATGGTGACGATGTCGGTATCGGGGTTGAGCCCGAAGTGACGCACGATGTCGCGGGCGACGATATCCGTGGTGCTGCCGCGCGAGGAAACCGAAATCATTTTGCCCTTGAGGTCTTCAGGCTTTTTGATCTCCGGCCGCACGATCAAGGTGAGCGCGGGCTTGATGCCGCCGAAGGCGATGACTTTGACCGGCAGCCCGGTGGTGGCGGCGCGCAGCATGGTGTCGGCGGCGGTGGCGAAATCGAGATCGCGGCTGATCAGCGCGGGCCCCACCAGCGCCGTGCGCATCTGGATGATCTGAACGTCGAATCCCTCTTCGCGGAACAGGCCGAAGCGGCTGCCGACGAAGGCGGGGAGCTGGCTCAGGGCGTGGACCGGAATCGCCAGTGTGACGCGCTCCTGAGCGAGGACAGGAGGCGCTGACGCAACCAATAAGATCGCAAGCAGACAAAAGTGAAGCACGAAATCCGAAATTCGAAACAATTCCAAATGATCAAAAGACACAAAATTCCAAACAAACCCGTTTCGGATTTCGTAATTGGGATTTGAATGTTTGAGTTTGTTTCGGTCCGCGGGGCTTCTTTCGAGCTTGGGATTTCGGGTTTCGATTGTGGTGGAATTGGCGTCTTGGCGCGATAAACTTTGTCGAAGTGGTTCTGTTGAACAATTAGTAGACCGTAAGAAACTATTCATAGCGGAGTCTCCGTCGCTTGGGGTTAGTCGCTCCCGATTCACGAACCTCATAGTTAGCTGTTGAGACGCAGATCGCATTTTCTATGCCGGCGCTTCTTCGAGCTGCTCGAACTCCGAGCCCATATCCACGCCTAAGATTTCATAAAAATTCGGCGAGCCGGCGATGAAACGGCAGGGTACCTGGGGGTCCGGGTTGAAAAATTGGTATTCGACGCCGCGGTGCTTGATCGGCAGTGCGATCGCGTCCAGTTCGCCGCACTCATAGCGCTTGCCGTCGACCACCGCCGTCATCCGGCCGCTCAGCACCACATGGGCGATGCCGCCGGGAACTCTCTGTTTGCCCGAACGCCCGCCGGGGGGAATTTCCTGGACGTAGAGAACAAAAGTTTTCGTGCAGGTGTCCGGTTTGCGCGGATGGACGTACCATTGCATTTTTCCCTGGGCGTTGGTTTCCCAGGACAGATGCTTGCCCTTGACGACTTTGAGGCCGTTGATATTCCTCTGGCGGAATTCGTCGCGCATGGCGTAGAGCTCGTCGAGAAGGTTCTGCGGTTTCCCTTCTCCTTGCCGCGGCGTCGGCGTGGCCGCCTTCGCTGCTTGGGCAGGCGTGGTCGACGGTGCTGCCGCCGCCTCGCCGGCCGGCTGATAATCGGAGGCGTCTTTGAGTTGCACGATCTCATAGCCGCTATGTTCTCGAAACGCGTTGGAAATGAACGCCAGCCAGCGCGACGGCTTGTCGGGATCGGTGTTGATATGCTGGTGCGCGACGCCGCCGGGCCGCATCGGCAGCAAAATCAGATCGCCGGCTTCCCAATCGACCTGCTGCTCGTCGGCGATGGTGTAGCCTTTGCCTTCGAGGACGAAAATGACGACGCCGCCCTGGTGGCGGTGCATGCCGCCGTGCTGCTTGATGACGTTTAAAAAAAGCTGCATGGAGTGGAGCGCGGTGTCGGTAATGAACGGATGGAGATAGTAGCCGAGCAACGCATGGCGGTTGCGCTCCCAGACGAGATCGGCGGCGCGCAGATGAACCCGGCCGGTTTCAGCTCGACGGAGCATCGATTGGAAATAATCCTGCAACTCCGCGTACAGGTTTCTACCGGCATAGTCTGAAGACGACATCGGGTGACTCCTCTCCCTACGCGCTGAGCGTAACCGCTTGGCGCAATCCTATATAGCTACAATCTGCGCTAGTGTTTTGTATCAGAAGTTTGCAAAATAAGTTAGTAGTCGCTCGTCCGTTATGCCCGCGAACGGGGGCATCCAGTAGGGGCGGGTTTAAAACCCGCCCCTACAAAAACCCGATTCCGGGTCGCGCTAGCTTCGGCCTAAGGCTGATCCGCCTCAGCCCAAAAAACTGGCTGATCCGTCTTTTGGCGGACTTTGGCGGAATCACCAGTTTTCCCGGAATGACGATTGAATGATGTGACGAACTTCTCAGATACCACACTAGATTGAGCAATCAAAGTGCCATCCGATTTGGGGTGTGGTCAGCGCAAGCTTGATCACCGTTTGTTCAATGTGGAAAAGACCGTAGGACCATGAAACCGGGAGCTTTTCGCGTGGCCTGCGCCTGCGAATGTTCCCATAGGCGAGAAAATAGAAGCGGTTTTTCCTATCCCTGGCTGACTCTCGGTTTACGCGCGAGACGCGGGCGATGAAAGGGTTCTTCCGTTCGCGACGGGGAGGTGGGGGTAACTATTCCGGAAATGGCGAGCGTTTCACCAAAGCTCATCCGTCTCATTGGGAGCCCTCTCCGCGCCATCTTTTGGCCGCGTATAAATAACGTACCAGCCCTCGATGGTGGCGGATGGTTGCGGCGGTTGGCATTCGGAACAGGCGAGGTCTTTGGCTTGCGCGGGTTCGAGATGCACTTCCAAGCCGATTGACGCGTAGGACGCGCTTGCCTCCTGCAGCCTGGGACCGCTGGCAAGGAACTGCTTAGTCCAGCCCTGTTTTACTAGTTCCTCTTCGCCGCGCGCGTTTTCTATGGGAGCGGGAGTCTTCATCGTCTTTCAGTATGTGAACCCGGAATATTCACCGCCGAGGCGCGGAGGGCGCCGAGCAAAAAAATAATTTCTTGAAGAAACTCTCTGCGAACTCCGTGTCTCTGTGGTGAAGCTTCTTTCACAATAAGCCCAGAACAGCCTCAAAAAAGATCATCGCCCAGGTCGTTGCCCGCGGGCAGGCGGCCATGCTCCTGAAGAAAGTGCTGCAAGAGTTCGCTTTCCCGCTGGGTGTACATCGGCGCCTCTTCGTAAATAAAATAGCGCGCCTTGGGATTGCTGTTCAGTTGTTCCTCAAGTGCCTGACGAAGGTCGGGTGTTCCCGCGATCCGCAAAACCTGTTTTCCCTCGTCGAGAAGCTGGAAGACGCCTTCCGATGCGGAGACTGTTGCGACATGGGCCTGATCGAATTCCAACCACGACTCCGGCGGCAGGATGGGCGCCTCTAGCTGGAGACGGAGGTCGCACCTGAGGCAGCGCCGTGCTTCGCGCAAGGCCGCGGACTCATCGAAGCCAAGCTCGATCGCGTCGAAATTCGTCCGGCGCTCGGCAACCGAACGATACGACATAGGTTCTCGCGCCCGCGAGGCAAATCCTTGCTCGTGACCGAGCGATGGGTCGTACTCCAACGTCGGCGCCAAGACCTCATCGATGACCCCATCCCCGCCGAGCTGCCGGTCGATGGAGACCGCAGCCTTCCTGCCGGTAGCAATCGCCTGAATAACCGACGATGGCCCGCTTACCGCTTCACCGCCGGCGAGGACGCCGGCAACGGGCGTCGCCAAAGTGTTCTCATCGACGAGGATCGTTCCTCGCTCCGTAACCAGTGGCGGGTCGGCTTCGGCCAAAAAGGAGAGATCCGTGCTCTGGCCGATGGCCAGGATCACGGTATCCGCCTCGATCACGGTTGTCACCGAAGGGTCAAAGGAGGGGTTGAAGCGTCGCGACTCGTCAAAAACACGGGTGCAGCGCACCAGCTCGATGCCGCCCACCTTGCCGTTGGCGACGATTCTCTTGGGCCCCCATGATGGGTGGAGTACGCCACCCTCTTCTAATAATTGCTCGATCTCGGAATCGAAGGCCGGCATCTCCGCCCGAGATTCCAGGCAAGCGATCTGTATCTCCGTTGGTCGACCACGGGGATTCATACCCCGTGGTCGATGTGAGTTGATCGTTCGTAGGTTCGTTCTTTTCCCATCTTTGATTGTTCGGTTCTCGAATTTCCCATTTTTTGAGAATGGCCCGCCCATGATCGCCCCTGCGTCTTTCCCGAAGTATCCGGTCAAATCCCAAATAATAACGTCAACTTTCGATCGAACATTCGTTCTCTCTGTCGTGCCATGGCGGCTACGGGAAACTCGGTGGTATAGGTTTTGCGGAACTCGCATTCCAGTTCCGGCCGGTTTGCCGCTCCGGTAGTCGCTGGGAGCCCTCGAATGAGGGCAAGAGGGGTGTGCTCAGGGTAATTTTCGGCTTTCTCACGGCCGGGCCCGAAGGGCGAGTTCATATCATTCATTCAGAGGAAAGCGAATGAGGTACGGAGAAACGGGCTTCAACCTGGAGATCGATTTGTCGCGGGGCGGTATCGAACGGGTGGAAACGGATCCGGAGGAGACCGCGCTCTATCTCGGCGGACTGGGCACCAACGCCAAGCTGATGTGGGACCGGGTCCCGCCCGAGGTGACCGCCTTTTCGCCGGAAAACCTGCTTATATTCAGCGCCGGTCTCCTTTGCGGCACGCCCGCCATCGGCTGCAACCGTACCATCGTAACCACCATCTCCCCCCAGACGGACCTGATGGCGTTTTCCATGATGGGCGGATTTTGGGCGCCGGAACTCAAGCATGCAGGTTATGACAAGGTCATCCTGCGGGGCAAATCCCCGGAACTGGTGTACATCTGGATCCACGACGACAAGGTGGAAATCCGTGACGCCGCCCACCTGCGGGGCAAGGGCTCGGTGGAAACCACCGCGCTGATCCAGCAGGAGTTGAACGATCCCAAGGCGCGTGTGGCGGCCATCGGCCTGGCCGGGGAAAACCGGGTCTACTACGCCTCCATCGAGCAGGACCGCTCCAGCGCCAGCCGCGGGGGCGTCGGCGCCGTCATGGGGGACAAGGGCGTGAAGGCCATCGCCGTGCGCGGCACTGGCGACATCAATATCGCCCGGCCGGCGGAATACATGCAGCTGTGCAACGAAGTGCTGGAGTACATCGAGTTCCGCAATGCCAACCCGATCAAGGGAGTGATGCCGATCCTGCAGGGCCTGGGTTCACCCCAGGAAATGCTCATCCATGAAGAGAAGTGGCACACGGAAAACTTCATGTGGGGCAACTCACGGGTCCGCCGCAACGACTTCTGGAACGAAGACATCGAGAAGAGCTGGACGGCGACGCTGGAGAACTATCGCACCCGCCTGATCAGCTGTTACAACTGCCCGATGAAATGCGGCGCCACCATCGACATCCCGGGACTGCCAACCTTCATGATGAAATGCTTCACCAAACTGACCTATACCATGGCGGCCTTTTCGGACCTGGACTTTGGCATGCGCATCGCCCAGCGGGCCACCGAGTACGGGGTGGACGGATTTACGGCGCCGCAGGTGATGGCGATGGCCCTGGAACTGCTGGAAAAAGGCATCCTGACCAAGGACGACTTCCCGGGCATGCCGGAAGATAGCGAGGGCAGGTTCTACTGGCTGCTGGACCGGATCGTCCGGCGGGAAGGCATCGGCGATGTGCTGGCCAACGGCACTTACTGGGCGGCAAAAGCCATTGGCACGGAAGCCGATCCCTTCGCCCATAACTGCATCAAGAAGCATGAGCAGCTGCCGCTCAAGCTTTCCATGCTGAATCCCATCTACTTCCTCATGTATTCCACCGGCGAGAAGCTCAACATCACCCAGATCGAGGGGCAGTTCCCCCAGGCGCCGTTTCCCGAACGGGAGCAGCGGGAGGAATTCGTCAAGGACTGGTTCCAGGTCCCGGACGACAGGTTCAAGCAGTATTTCCTGGACTGGAATCCCCGCGGGGAAAACTCCATGCCGTTCTATCCCACCGTGGCTATGTGCTGCGATATCGTCGACTGGCAGGAGAAGATGCACTACATCGATGACGCCCTCGGGATGTGCGCCGGCCTGTCGTCGTTTCCCCTG
>ORMF010052368.1_pt1 | contig 12113 bp, 10 predicted proteins | sample 1779871 | NCBI WGS metagenome assembly ORMF01 (sample SAMEA104232316, study PRJEB22302) | groundwater metagenome | biome: forest; feature: aquifer; material: groundwater | place: USA | collected 2011-08-07 | depth 5.4 m | reverse complement strand
GCGGCCGTGGCACCCGGGATCTTTCCGTCCTCGAGGTCGGCTGTTCCTTCGGCCACATCACTGAGTACCTGGCCGCGCACCCGGACGTGCGGGACATCAGAACGTTCGACACGGACCCGGCCTTTGCCGCCATCGTGCGGCTCAAGGTCGAAGAGATGGGTCTCAGCCGCGTGCGGGAGGTGCGCCTCTTGTCCAACGACGAGACGCGGCACCTCCCGTATCCCGACAGGAAGTTCGACCTCGTCCTCGTTCTGGGCGTCGTCGAGCACCTGCCGGTACGGGGCCGTCGCCAGATCGTCGACGAGTACTACCGCGTGCTCGCCCCCGGAGGGCACATCGCCATCCTCGACACGCCGAACCGCTTCTTCCCGCTCGAGACGCACTCCGTCGGGCTGCCGCTGATCCAGTGGCTGCCGGCGCCCGCGGCGTACGCCTACGCGAAGGTTGGGCGGCCGCGCCGGTTTCGCGGCGTCGGCTACGGCGAGTTCGTGGCAGACGGCACGGGCTGGCGGAATGCCTCACTCACGGAATGCCTGCCGTCCTCGGAGCTGCGCGGGCTCGAGGACGTCACCGAGGAAGCCGGGTACGGCTGGAGATTTTTTGAGGGCACTGCGCGTTCCCGCACGCGCCGGGCCCTCCTGCCGGCCTTCGGGCTCGTGTGCGGCGCGCTCCGGCGCCTCGGCTTGTCCCCCTCGCTGGCCCTGCCGTATTTGAACCTGGTGTTGCGGAAGCGGGCCGCGGCTCCGCGGTGACGCCGCCCCCCGTGGCGAATCCGGTGGTATCGGTGCTGATGGGCGTCTGGAACGGGGCGCCCCAGGTGCGGGAAGCCGTCGAGAGTGTCCTCTCCCAGACGATGGCTGATCTCGAGCTGATCGTGGTCGACGACGACTCCACGGATGCGACGCCCGGGATCCTCGCGTCCTTCCGCGATCCCAGGCTCCAGGTGATCCGGCGTGCGCGCGGAGGCCTGACCTCGGCGCTGAACGCTGCGCTCAGGCTCTCGCAGGCCCCGCTCGTGGCCCGCCTCGACGCCGATGACGTGGCGCTGCCCGCACGCCTGGAGCGCCAGCTGGCCTTCCTCTCGGCGCATCCGGATGTCGGGCTGGTCGGCACGGCAGCGCGGGAGGTCGACGCGTCCGGACGCGAGGTCGCGATCGTGCGTTCCCCAGCGGACGATACGGGGATCCGGCGTGCCCTCATCCGCCGCAATCCGTTCGTCCACTCCTCGGTCGTGATGAGACGGGCCGCGCTGGAGCAGGCGGGCGGGTACGACGAAGCCTTCCCCGTCGCCCAGGACTACGATTTGTGGATGCGGATGAGCCGCGTGACGCGCATGGCGAACCTGCCGGAGCCGCTGGTTGTCCGCCGGCTCCGGCCCGGGCGGGTATCCGAGGTGCGCGACACCGAGCGCCTCAGGGCGGAGGCGAGCGTCAGGTGGCGGGCGGTGCGGAGCGGGGCCTACCCGCCCTGGTGTTCCTTCTTCGCCCTTCGCCCGATCCTCGCCCAGGCTCTCCCGGGCGGCGCGCGCCGTGTCCTCCGCCGCCTCAGGGGCGGGTGACTCGGCCGCTGGGCGCCGTTTTGCTGGGCGGCGGGCTTGGACCCGTGGCGTATAATCAACCTAACTGCGTGAAAGAGTGAATCTTCTCCAGGAGCAACGCTGATGCGAGTGCTGATCACCGGCATCACCGGGTTTGTCGGGAGCCACATGGCCGAGTACGCCTTGGCCAAGGGCGCCCAAGTCTTCGGCTCGACCCGGTGGCGGAGCAAGACGGAGAACATCGAGCACCTGCGCTCGAAGGTGACCTTCATCGAATCCGACCTCAGGGACCTGTCCTCGGTCCGGGCCCTGCTCGAGACCTCGGTCCCCGACTACATCGTGCACCTGGCGGCACAGAGCTTCGTGGGCGTGTCCTGGCACGCGCCGGCGGAGACGCTGACGACCAACATCATCTCCCAGGTCAACCTGCTGGAGGCACTCCGCGGCCTCAAGATGTCGCCGCGCTTCCTGGCGGTAGGATCGAGCGAGGAGTACGGGTTCGTCCTCGAGCACGAGGTGCCCATCAAGGAGACCAACCCGCTCCGGCCGCTGTCGCCCTACGCCGTCAGCAAGGTCACGCAGGACATGATGGCCTACCAGTACTTCAAGAGCTACGGTCTGCCGATCATCCGCACGCGGGCCTTCAACCACGAAGGGCCCCGGCGCGGCGACGTCTTCGTCACGTCGAACTTCGCCCGGCAGGTGGCTGAGATCGAGGCCGGGCTGCGCGCGCCGGTGGTCTATGTCGGCGATCTCACGCCGCGCCGCGACTACTCCGACGTGCGCGATATCGTGCGGGGATACTGGCTCCTACTCGAGCGCGGCGAGCCCGGCGAGGTCTACAATCTCTGTTCGGGGCGTTCGTGGTCCATCCAGCAGGTGCTCGACTTCGTGCTGAATCTCTCCACGGTCAAGGGCATCACGGTCAAGACCGACCCAGCGCGGCTGCGCCCCTCCGACGTCATGATCCTCGAGGGGGATCCGACCAGGATGCACGAGGCCACAGGCTGGAAGACGGAGATTCCCTTCGAGCGCACGCTCACGGAGCTCCTGGACTACTGGCGGCAGCGGACCCGCGCGTCCCGCTGAGCGCCGCCTCGCGAGCCGGAATGGCCACCGGCCGGACGCCCGGACATCGCCCCTCGGGCAGTCGTCCACGAGTCGCGCTCGTCCACGACTGGCTCACCGGCATGCGGGGCGGCGAGCGCTGCCTCGAGGTCTTCTGCGACCTCTTCCCCGATGCGGACCTGTTCACCCTGCTCCACGTGCCGGGCTCGGTGTCACCCGCGATCGAGGCGCGGCGCATCGTGACGTCCTTCATCCAGCGGATGCCGGACGCCCGGCGCCGCTACCGCCACTACCTGCCGCTCTTCCCGGCCGCGATACGCGGGATGAATCTCGCCGGCCACGACCTGGTTCTTTCCTCGAGCCACGCCGTCGCCAAGGGCGCGCGCGTGCCCCCCGGGGCGCTCCACGTCTGCTACTGTTTCACGCCGATGCGCTACGTCTGGGACCTCTACGACGAGTACTTCGGCCCGCGGGCTGGGCTCGCGACCCGGCTGCTCATGCCGCCGGTGGCGGCGGCCATGCGCCGCTGGGACCGGCGCACGGCCGCGGGGGTGCACCATTTCGTCGCCATCTCGCGCTTCGTGGCCGACCGCATCCGCCGTGCCTACGGTCGCCACGCCGACGTGATCTACCCGCCGGTGGATGTCTCCCGCTTCCGCGTCGAGGAGTCCCCGGGCGACTTCTACCTCGTGGTCTCCGCGCTGACGCCCTACAAGCGCGTGGATCTCGCGGTCGAGGCCGCCAACCGGCTCGGGCGACGCCTCGTCATCGTCGGCACCGGGCCGGAGGAGGGGAGGCTTCGCGCCATGGCGGGCCCCACGGTCGAGTTCCTCGGGTGGCGTGACGATGCCGAGACCGCGGAGCTGTACGCGCGCTGTCGCGCGTTGATCTTCCCGACGATCGAGGACTTCGGCATCACGCCGCTCGAGGCCATGGCCGCGGGGCGTCCGGTGATCGCGCTGGGGCAGGGGGGCGCGCTCGAGACCGTGGTGCCGCCGGGCGGCAGCGAGCCCGCGACGGGCCTCTTCTTCGACCGCCAGGACGCCGAGGACCTCGTCGCCGCCATCCGGCGCTTCGAGTCTGGGTCGATCCGCTTCGAGCCCAAGGCCCTGCGCCGTCGCGCCGAGGCCTTCGACCGGCCGCTCTTCATGGAGCGGATGGAGAGCTACCTGGCGTCCCGCTGGCGGGAGCACGCGCGGTGCTAAGGGCGTACTCCCGGCTCCTCGAGCAGGTGATGCTCGTGGGCGACCTGATGCTGGTCGCCGGCTCCTGGCTGTTCGCGTACCTCGCGCGCTTCTACGTCATTGGCCCGCAATCCCGCCACGGCATCCCGCCGATCGAGCCGTATCTGCTCATGCTCCTGCCCATCCTGATCGTCTGGGGCATCGCCTTCCGCGCCTTCGACCTCTACCACCCGCGTCGCATCGGCTCGCGCCTGTCGGAAGTGGCCGGTATCGCGAAGGCTTCGACCGTGGGCGCCCTCGTCCTCGTGAGCGTGATGACGTTCTTCTTCCGCGAGTACGACTACTCGCGCGTGGTCATCGTGTACTTCTGGATCTTCTCGATCGCGGGCGTGTCCTTCGCGCGCTACGTCTTCCGCGAGGCCCTGCGCGTCGCCCGCCGGCGCGGCTACAACCTCCGCTACGCCCTCGTTGTGGGCGGGGGCGAGCTGGCGGCCGGCGTCGTCGAGAGGCTCAAGGCACGGCCGGACACGGGCATCCAGATCCTCGGCCTGGTGGGAGACGACAAGCGCGCGACGGCGGGAGTCCAGTCGCTCGGCGGCCTCTCGGACCTTCGCGCGGTGCTCGACGCCCACGAGGTGGACCACGTCATCCTGGCGCTCGCCCACGAGGAGTACGGCCGGCTCGTGGGACTCATCGAGGCCATCGGCGACGAGCCGGTAACGATCCACGTGGTGCCCGACCTCGGCCGCTTCACGTCGCTGCGCGGGGGCGTCGAGGAATTCGAGGGGCTGCCCTTCATTCACCTGCGGGAGTCGCCGCTGTACGGGTGGAGTCGGGTCGCGAAGCGCGTCTTCGATGTCGCCTTCTCGCTGGCCGCGCTGGCGCTCCTGTCGCCCATCCTGGTAGCGCTCGCCGCCGCCGTCAAGCTGACGTCACGCGGCCCCGTGCTGTACGGGCAGGAGCGGATGGGGCTCGACGGCCAGCGCTTCCGCATGATGAAGCTCCGCACCATGCGCGTGAACGCCGAGCGCGAGACGGGGCCGGTGTGGGCCGCGGCGGGCGACGCCCGGCGCACGCCGATCGGCGCCTTCCTCCGGCGGTTCAGCCTTGACGAGTTGCCGCAGTTCCTGAACGTGCTGCGCGGCGAGATGAGTGTCGTCGGGCCGCGGCCCGAGCGCCCCGTGTTCGTGGAGCGCTTCAGACGGACGGTGCCGGGCTACATGCTGCGGCACAAGGTCAAGTCCGGCGTGACCGGCTGGGCGCAGGTCCACGGGCTGCGCGGCAATACCTCGCTCGAGAAGCGCATCGAGTACGACATCGAATACATCGAGCGCTGGTCGTTCTGGCTCGACCTCAAGATCATCGGCCTGACGCTCGTCCGCGTGCTCTTCGACCGGAACGCCTACTGAGGTGATCGCCCTCCGTCGAGGTCTCCTCGCGGCGTTCGTCGTGGGCCTCGGCCTCTCGATTACGCTGGCGGAAGGCGCGCTCATCGGCCTGACGATCCTGTGGCTCTGGCGTCTCCGCGATCCCGACGTTCGCCGCGGCCAGCCGTGGCCGCTCTGGCGGCCGGTGCTGGCCTTCACAGGAGCCACCCTTCTCTCGGTCCTCACCTCAGGTCATGTAGGGGCGAGCCTCGCCGCCTCTAAGACGCTCCTCCTGATGGCCGCGCTCTACGTCACCGCCGACGCCCTCGAGGACGCGGCGGAGGGAGACCGCTTCCTCTCCTGGCTGGCCCTGGCCGCGGCCGGCGCCGCTCTGGCTGGCCTCATCCAGGTCGGTGCGTGCCCGACCCCGGCGCCCGCGGGAGGGCTCGCCCGCTGGTTCTTCCACCGCTGCGACCGCGCCAGGGCGTTTTTCAGCATCTACATGACGCTGGCCGGCGTGCTCAACATCGCGCTGCTCGTCACGCTGCCGCGTGTCCTGCCGGGCGGGTTCCGCGCGTGGAGCGCGCCCGTGTGGCTTCTGACCGTGATCGGCCTCGCCATGACGTACACGCGCGGGGCGTGGCTGGGGCTCGGCGCCGGCGCGGCGGCGCTCTTACCCATGAACCGGCGGGGCCGCCTCGCCCTGCTGGCGGGCCTCGTGCTCCTGCCGGTGATTTTTCTCGCCGGGCCGCGCGATCTGAGCCATCGGTTCCGCAGCATGTTCGACCCCGACGAGGCGGGGATCAAGGAGCGCGTCTACATGTGGCGGAGCGGCACGGCCATGTGGCGCGAGCGCCCGCTGCTCGGCTGGGGCCCCGGCGGCGTCAAGCGCGAATATTCGCGCTACGCCCTGCCCGAGGCCTCCAAGAAGCGCACCTCCCACGTGCACAACACGCCGCTGCAGATCCTGGTCGAGCGCGGGGTGCTGGGGCTCGCGACGTGGCTCGCGATCTGGATTGCCTTCTACTGGCGCGCCATCGGCCTCTTGCGCGCTCTGGATGCGACCCAGACACGCGAGAGGGCGCTCGTGGCGGGCAGCGTGGCGGCGGTGACGGGCTTTCTCGTGGCGGGGTTGTCCGAGTACAACTTCGGCGACTCCGAGGTAGTGATGGTCGCCTGGGCCGTCATGGCCCTGCCGTGGGCGGCTGCCAGAGGGTCAGGTCTTGCAATCCCACATTGACGGCCGGACCGCGCTGCGGCCAACGAGCATCTGCCGGGCTGGATGTTGGATTGCAAGACCTGACCCCGCAGGACGCCCGAGACGATGCTGGGCGTCGTCCAGTGCTTAGCCGAGCTGGTCACCGGCATCGCATTCCGGCACCGGGGAGATATAGATGGGATGAAGCGGCTGGCCTCCCGCTTGACGTGCTGGCATAGACTGCCCCACACGAGCACCACCCTTCGAATCCCGCTATGCGCCGGCGAGTGCCCCTCGCCCGTGACGAGCGCGAATACACGGCTGACGGAACCTCGCGAGACCGGAGTCCACTGCCCCATGATGCAGCCGTGACGATGTGCACCCAACACAAGGAGACACACACCACGACTTGACACGGCCAGCCGCTTCATACAAGTCAAGATCAACGCCCTCCGGCAGCGGTGGCCCCCCTCGCGGCCCCCAGCCCCGTGACATAATCTCCCATACTCAGACACCAGCCGCCCCAGGAGCCGATGCCACAGCGCCATCGATGCGACGGCCCTCGAGGGCGGCTAGGGAAACACTCGGGCTCACCCACCCGTCGAACCAGCGAGAGGCCGGGACAGTCACGCGCGGTGATCCAGTCGCTGAGGCTTGGAGTGTGGCCGCGACCACGGGTCGTGGCAAGTGTTGGGAGTCGAACGTCGTGCCGCCCTGGAGCAGCGCATAGAGGATGCCGGCCACACGGCGGGCGAGGGCTACGACGGCGATGTGCGTGCCGCGCCGCGATGTGGAGGGCCCATGCGTGGAGGGTCTCCGCCTGCGGCGGCCGGCGCCGCAGGATGGAGACGGCGACTTGAATCAGAAGCCAGCGCATGCAGGGAGGCCCCGCCTTGGTGATGTGGCCGCGGCGTTGTGTCTCCCCCGAACTGAGCTCGCGCGGTACCAGGCCGAGGTAGGCTTCGACCTGGTGCGCGTGGCGGAAGCGCTGGGCGTCATCGAGGGTGGCGACGAGGGCGGCGGTCACGGGCCCGACGCTGGGGACGGTTCGCAGGTGCTGAACACGCGCATCGTGAGCGGTCACGCACGCGATCGTCCCGTCGGCATACGCAAGCTGGGCGTTGAGGTGCCGCATGACCTGCACCTGGCACAGAGGGCCTCCCACACGATCTCTTGCGGTAGCTGTCGCCGACCCCACACCCATCGACCCCGAAATCGGGGACGGCAAGGAGTGACAGTGTATTCACCTCTGCGGCGCTAATGCTTCAACGAGCTTGGTGGCGTGGCGGGCGGCTCCCTTGGCACGGGTGCCACCGGTCGTGCCGGATTGCCGGCATGGATCATCCCGCCCTGGAGAGCCCCGGTACAAACCGCGCCATACCCTACGATCGCGTCGGGCCCGATTGACACTCCCGGAAGGACCGCCGCTCTGGCGGCGATCCAGACGTTCTCAGCGATGACAATAGGACAGGTCCAGACCGGGGCCGCTGTGTCGTGTCGCGCCACGTGGGTGCTGTGGAAGTCGGTGTCGAGGATTTCAGCACGCCCGACAATCGCCTGCGCGCCGATTGTCACCCGCTTCATACACCAGACGTGCGTCCCGTTGAGGTATGAGCGCTCCCCGATTTCAATCACGGCCTCCCGCGCGTACGTCCACAGACGGGTCGTCTCGCCGATGTGGACCCGTTCTCCGAAGATGACTCGCCCAGGACCCCGGATCTTGAGCCGGCCCTCGACACGAAGACCACGCCCGGCGACAAATCGGCGACCCGTGAGCTTGTAGTAAAAGCGGTAGAAGTAGCCACGGACAAGGCCATTGATGATTGTCACGGTCAAGATGGGATGTGCGATAGCCCGACCGAGGAATGGATTCCGCGGAGTCATCCGGATCTTCCGAACGCTGTTACGAGCAGAGGAAGAGTGACGGACCGGCTCCTATGATCCCAGATCCCAATCGGTTGTTTGAAGGTCATCCAACGAACTGAGGAATCATAACAGCTATCACTCATCGACGTGACGGCGGGACCCCAATCGAGTACTGGCACCGATGGCGGCGACTCCAGTCCAGCGTGGAGCGAGAGCCGGTCTGTGAGACTGAGCCCTTGCGGCACCGACACTGCCGTAGGCCTCCGGCAGCGCCGCACGCTGTCATCGGCGGACTGCTCTAACTGACCGGCCGCACCGCCCTTGCCTCGACGCCATTGCCGCCGTATTCGCACCAAATGCTCTCCAGTCCCAGGGTTTCCAGGATGTGCAGAATCTGCTTGCGAGTGCGGAAGTGTTTGTAGAAGTCGGTGAGCGAGTCATGCGTGTCAAGGAGAGCAAACTCCGTGTGCAGAGACTCCGATAGCTCAGGATATGCGCGATAGTAAGTCAGCATGGGGGACACCCTCGCAAGGACGAAGCTGGCTATCCTGATGCGGCTGACCATCTTGTGCAGAGGCAACAGCCAACGGCCCATACGCTCCACCAAGTCGAGGGATGTATTAGGGGAAAGGCGCTTGAACACGAACCGAAACAACGGGGCCGAAGATGTGTACCACCTCGGGTTAAACGTGTAGTGGTCGATGACCAGCGCCCCTCCTGGCGCGACCTGGTCGGAGAGCCTGGCAATCGTACTGTCCGGCATTGGGGTATGCTGGATCACCCCGAGGCAGAGCAGCACGTCGAAGTCTTGGCCCCGAAATGGCAACTGCGTAATGTCGGCCTGAGCCACTCGATGGCGTGGACCGACGGGGAAGGTCTCGGCATTTGCATCGACGGCGGCACTGAGGTCGACGGAGGTCACAAAGGCCCCGCGCTCCAGGAGGATTTCCGTGAACCTACCGGCTCCGCAACCACATTCGAGCACCTGCTTGCCGGCGAGATTCTGCCACAGTTCGTCGCCGAGGCAGCGACGCAAGCGATCCTTGCTGAGCGGCATTCCCGTGTGGGAATCGAGCTGGGTGTGGCGATATCGCTTCCATTGGGCACCGAAATGGTCGGCGTACGTGGAGCCGCGCACGAACCTCGGGATACGATTGATTACTGCAAAGGAGTCTCCCTCTGGGCAGCAGAGCAGGTCGTCCTGTCCGGATAATAACCGATGATGGACAGGGCAGTGCCAGGCGGGCCAGTCACGTGACACGGCGGTATCTTACCATGGTGTCGCGTCGGATCGGCTCCAATGCTGGCTCACGTGGGGTCCGCGATTGTCCCGGTGGTGGCGACGGTCTCCACGATGATGCTCCCCACTTGGAGCAAGCCTTCGACGACACCGAGAAGAGACCAGAGCGAATATCATCAGACCAAACCATCCAATGGCCCTCCACGGCCGGACGCTCGCCGAGAAGCTTGCCGCCGTTCTCCCGGGCGCCTGAGCCATGAGGATAGATGGGATGAAGCGGCTGGCCTCCCGCTTGACGTGGTGGCATAGACTGCCCCACACGAGCACCCCGCGGTCAACGCCGCAAAGGGAGAGGCCAGCCATGGACCATATTGGCATCGACGTCCACAAGAGGGACAGCCAGGTTTACATCCTTGCCGAGGGCGGTGAGGTCGTCGAGCAGCGGATCCGCACCGAGCCGGCGCGCTTCGCCGCCGTGCTCGGGGACCGGCGCCCCCCCACGCCGGAGCCCCTTTTACCAATCACTTGCCCACTCGCAGCCCCTTTTCGAGAGCATAGTGACCGAGACGTTCTGCCACCTCGCTGACCGAGAGGTTGTGGCACTCGGCCCATAATCCGGTGGGTGTTGTGCAAGAGCCGGTCACAGATGGCGTCGGCGAGGGTCGGCTCGCCGATGTAGTCGTGATACTGCGTTGGGGGCGGCTGGCTGGTGATGATGGTCGACCGGGTACCATAGCGATCCGGAGCGTCACGCCGGCCGGGATGTGCACTTTGAGGCCGAGGATCTTGGGCGTGGTGGCGATGATCTTGTGGTGCGTGCGCCCGCCCCGCGTCTCTTAATTCACCGCCCAGCAAAGCCGGGCTACCTCAACCTGATCCCGCCTGCGTCAATCAGTAGCTTCGGGACAGCTCTGTCGCTGAGCGGACCTTGACGAAGTACCCCTTGAAGCGACCGAGGTCATCGTCGGAGACGAGGTCCGACACCATCACGCAGACGAGCCCTGACTGCTTCCAGACGATCAGCGTGAATCCGTTGTCCTTGGTCACCAGCGGGCGCCACTTCGCGATCTGGACCCTGCCGCGCTCCGGGATGGCGACGTTGGGGCCGCGCGCGATGATGTAGCTGACCGAGTGGCCGTCACGGTCTTGGTAGGTCAGGGCGAGGGCGCGGCGACCTTCGAGGAAGGTCGGCTGGGCGTTGACGAGCTGGAGGGCCTGGTCACCCGTGAAGACCCAGTTGAGCAGCACGCCGGTCTCGTCCATCACGCGGGGCAGGGCGCCCGCCACTGCGTCCGGCCGCGCCTCGCCCCAGAGCACCGCGCGCGCGTGCTCCGTCATGACGGCGCGCGAGAGCAACTGGAGCGGGTCGCCGCCCGAGCGCGGCAGTGCGGGTACCAGCCAGAGCAGCATGACCATGGCGGTGGCGAGCGCAGAGAGCGCGGGCGGCAGCCAGAGCGACGGCCGGCGGCGGCCCTCGGGCGGGCTCAGCGTCTCGACGACCGACACGCGCAGGCGCGCGGGCGCCTGGTGCCGTGCCAGGCGCCCGCGCAGGAGCCGCGCGATCTCGTCCGCTTCGCCGCCGTGGTCGTTGATATCGGTCGTCATGTCCTCAGGCCCTGTCCGGCCCGCCGTAGTCCTTGAGGAGCCCCCGCATCCGCTCCTTGGCCCGGAAGATCCGTGACTTCACCGTGCCGACCGGACAATCCATGATGCGGGCCACCTCATCGAGGGACAGCCCCTCGACCTCGGCCAGCAGGAGCGGAGTCCGGAACTCTTCCGGCACCAGCGCCAGCGCCCGCTCCAGATCCATGTGGGCGCCCGCGCTCTCACCGTCCTCGACCGGGGCGTGGTGGAACATCGGAGCGTCGCTGTCCGGCACGCCCGCCTCGCTGATCGCGGGCTCGCGCTCGCGGAGGCGGAAAAAGGTCAAGAAGGTATTCCTCAGGATTTGAAACATCCAGGCGCGCATGTAGGTTCCCGGCTGGAATCGGTGCGAGAAGCGGAGCGCCCGGGCGTACGTCTCCTGGACCAGATCCTCGGCTTCCGACCCGTTGCGGGTCAGGTAGACGGCGAGGTTGTAGAGCGCGTCGAGATGCTTGAGCGCCTGCTGCCTGAACTCGTCGTCAGCCACGGCGGGTTCCGGCGGCCGGCTACTCGAACCACCGGGCCGGCAGGTCGGACGGGCGCACAGCGTGCTCGTCCGACAGGGCCTCGATCAGCTCGCGGATGGTCTGGTAGAGCACCGGGTGCTCCAGCTCGGGAGCGAGGTCGGCGAGGGGGCGAAGGACGAAGGCGCGCTCATGCATCAGGAGATGCGGGATCTGCAGGTGATCGGGGCCGCTGATCACCTGGTCGTCGTAGAGGAGGATGTCGATGTCGAGCGGGCGCGGCTCGTAGCGCTGGTCCTCGGGCCTGCCGGCGCCGCGCGTGCGGCCCAACGCGCGCTCCACGTCCTGGACCTGCTCGAGCAGGGCCGGGGGCTCGAGCGTCGTCTCGATCGATACGACGCAGTTGAAGAACCAAGACTCCTGGTTCCGGGCGCTCTGCCCCGGCTTGCGCTCCCACGGCTCGGTCCAGTACACGGGCGAGGCGTCGAGGAACTGCACCTCGGGCAGCGTCCGCAGGCGGGCCACGGCCTTGCGCAGCAGGGCGG
>ORMF011434644.1_pt1 | contig 12124 bp, 10 predicted proteins | sample 1779871 | NCBI WGS metagenome assembly ORMF01 (sample SAMEA104232316, study PRJEB22302) | groundwater metagenome | biome: forest; feature: aquifer; material: groundwater | place: USA | collected 2011-08-07 | depth 5.4 m | reverse complement strand
TGCCGATCGGCCGCGTCACGGAGCCACAGCAGCGTGTTCTCCTTCACTCGGCGGCTGAAACCCGCAATGCTTGGCATCAGTCGAACCTCGGACGGCGGCTCGCCGCCAGCCACGAGTTGGCGCAGCGACATCTGCTCATTCGATCACGCCTGCCGCGCGGCGCGAGATCACCTGCTCTTCGATCCAGCGGTAGGTCTTCTCCATGCCCTCTCGAAGAGGACGCGACGGTGCCCAGCCGAGGCGTTCGGCAATGAGACGGTTGTCAGACCGTCGACCTCGCACGCCCAGCGGGCCGGGGACATGGCGCATCCGCAGAGGCTTACCGGCGATTTCCATCGCCAGTTCGGCCAAGCGATTGATCGTGACCATCTCTTCAGACCCGATGTTGACAGGGCCCGTGAAATCGGACTCCACCAGCCGGCACAGACCGTCGATGCATTCATCGATGTAGAGGAACGAGCGGGTCTGATTGCCGTCGCCCCACACCTCGATCTCGCCGCCGTCAGGCGCCTCCGCCACCTTTCGGCACATCGCGGCCGGCGATTTCTCCTTACCCCCATCCCAGGTGCCTTCGGGGCCGAAGATGTTGTGGAACCGGGCGATGTGGACCTCGATGCCGTAGTTTCGCATGTAGGAGAGGTAGAGCCGCTCGCTGAACAGCTTCTCCCAGCCATACTCGCTGTCGGGAGCCGCCGGGTAGGCAGAGTCTTCCGCACAGTTCGGGTTGTCCGGGTCGCGCTGATTGTGTTCCGGGTAGATGCAGGCGGACGAGGAGTAGAAGAACCGGTTGACGCCGGCGAGCCGGCCGGCTTCCAGCATGTTCAGGTTGATCGTGGCAGAATTGTGCATGACGGCCGCGTCGTGCTCGCCGGTGAAGATGTAGCCGGCGCCGCCCATGTCGGCCGCGAGTTGATAGACGTCCGTGATCCCGCCGACCGCTGCTTTCGCGACCGCATAGTCGCGGAGGTCTCCGATGATGAACTCGTCGGCTCGGGTCGGGTCGAACTCGCAGTGCTTGAGATCGACGCCGCGCACCCAGTGCCCCTCGGCTTTGAGACGTTTCACGAGGTGGCCGCCGATGAACCCCCCTGCACCGGCTACGAGCGCTCGCTTGGCCATCTTCAGATCAACTCCTTGATACCGGATTCCGCGCAGCCGCCATTCGACGACGCGCCAACATCGTCAGATACGTGTGGACCGCACAGCCTGGCGCCACCACAACGCCGTCTCGTGCTCTCACGTCTCAATCCACCGTGGCCTGAGGCGCTACGGCCAGGCGAGCAGAGCCGGCGCCCCGCAGGAGTGATACGGCGGCTGCCGACCATGGCATGGGATAGGCGATTCTGCTCGCAGTGATACACCCGGCGCACGACACCGCGAAGCCGAGGCACGTCGCTTGCGCCGCGCCGATTGGACCGCTCAGCCAGATCAACAGCGGTGTGGCAGCTAGCATGACGAGCCCGCCAAGAAAATCGGTCCGCCATGCCATCAGGCTGGTTCGTTTCGAGTACACGACGAAGTTGCCGAATATGAAGTAGACACCTTGCATGGCGAACGCCAGCGCGAGCCAGGTGACGTACGGCGACGCGTTGTAGAATCGCGGCCCCACGATCCAAGGCAGGAGCCACCGCGCGCCAAGTCCATATCCCACAGCCAGTAGAGGCAGCGCGCCCGCGGCGGCGAGCAGAACTCTGGCAAGACGGAGCCGATCGTGCCCCTCGGGACGGCTCAGACGGCGGAACAGTTCCGGCATGTAAGCCTGGTTCGCCGCACCTACAAGGAGTGCCACGGCTGACGCGACCGCGATGCCGACGCTGTACAGCCCCGTGTCCGCGATGGTCGCGAGGTGGTTCAGGTACAGCCGCGGCGCGAGCGTCATGATCCACCCGCCAATGAAGTGCGGGACCAACGGCACGCCGAACGCCATCAGCGTGCGCACCGACGCCTGGTCCAGAACCGGACCGACGACCGCGAGGCGCCGCACCATACCGTGCAGGCTGATGCCAGCCACCAACCCAACCGAGAGCACCATCCCGAGAATCCGGCCCCGCCAACCCATGCCGCCCATCACCAGGAAGAGCGAGAATCCGAGATTGGTGATGGTGGCGAGCACCTGGAGCGAGACAAAGGTCGCGGCCTTGTTGCGCGCCTGCAGCAGCGCCATGTAGGTGGCCTGTACGACGCCCGCCCCCGCGAGAAACACCAGAGCCGGCGCCCAGCGTCCCGGAAACTTCGTCAACTGCTCGACGACATGCCCACCGCCGAGCGCAATGGCAGCTAGACAGACCGTAATGCCGGCCGACAGTATCATGTTGGTGCTGACCAGCCGCCGCTGAGCGTTCGAATCGCCGAGAAACTCCGATCCGACAATGAGCCCTGAGGCGTTCAGACCGATGGCAACGGCCAGAAATTGCACGAGGACGGTCGCCGTGCCCACAACGCCGTAGTCGTCCGGGGAGAGATACCGCGTGAGGATCGGTATCATCAGCAGCGGCAGGACGGCGTTCGCGACATTTCCCGACAGGTACACGAAGGACTGTCGCACAAACGGTCGAGCGTAGACAGCGGCCAAGCGGGTGGTCAGATGCATGGAATCACGGACGCCAGACAGACGGATGTGACCGACGTCTTCTTCATCCCCGGATCCGTTTCTTCAGTAGATACAGCCATCTTGTCGAGTCGTTGACCAGTGTCTGTTGAACGACCTCGAAGAACTCTGCGCAGTCGCGCTCAAATGTGTCGCGGGTGTAGTCCACGTAGAGATGCTCGCGGCCACGAGCAAGCCTGCGAAACATCGGATCGCGCGGGTCCACGAATTCGATCACGGCGATGTCGGATGTCAGCGACGCCATCAAGCGCACAATCTCCGCCAACGGAATGCCCTCGGTAACGCGCAGGTGGTGAACGATCGCAAGCATCAGCACGCAATCGATCGCGCCGTCGAGCCGCTCCAGGAATGACGGGCATTCCTGATTCAGCCAGCCGATTCCAGGCGTCGGGCGCGCCAGGTCCACGACAAGAGGAAGGATCGGCTCGTTGCGCTCCCGGGCTTCCCTCCACAGTTCATCGACCACTTGCGGATCGGAGTCAATCGCAACGACACTCGCCCCCGTGCGCGCGGCGAGCCGGCTGAATTCACCGGTGTTGCAACCGACGTCGAGCACCCGTCTCGACGAATGGGTCTCGAGGGCGCGTTGGACGAACGCCCGCTTTGCTTCCATGTACTCGGGAAGGCCGCGCTCGCTGTCCTCGCGATAACCGGTCCAGTGTGACGAACGACGGCCAGGCGCCGTTCGCTCGAGGAGTCGCCGCAACCTTCCAAACAGCGCGCGCAGGACGAACGACGCTTCTGTGGCGCTCCTGGCCATCCGACGCTTGTAGAGCCATGCGGGATCTGATCCAACCAACCGTCCCAGCAACATGGGGATGGTCACGGTCGTCAGGAATCCTCCCGTCAACGGTCCCCGCCACCCGCGACCGACGCGATAGGCCTCTTCGGGCTCCGGTCCGTCTCGCCTCGCCAGCAGCGTTTGTGTCACAGGCATGCCGAAGTGCGAATTGAGCAGCAACGGCAGGATGAACGATCGCATGAACTGGCCGCACGCAAGCCATGTGGGGTCGTTGGCATCGCGGCGCTCGAACGACAGCAGATCCACGAAGACCGGCTCAGGCCCCTCGAACAAGACGTTATATGGAGTCGCGTCTTTCAGGCCGAATCCATGGCCGAGCGCGTCCTCCGCCAGTTCGAGCGTCAGCGCCCCGGCGGCGTGCAGCATGGCTGGCGCCCACTCGTACGGGTACGAAACGATCTCGATCTTCTCGTGCTCGAGAACCAGGGCAGGAGGCACCATGCGATCGCCGGCATCCCGCAACCGGCGATACAACTCGAAAGCTGAAGAGTCATCGAGGCGCGTGCTCGTCACGACACGGCCACGCCCGAACGGCCGGGCGTGAGCCAGCCACGCGAGGATCGGATCTATGTCGGCAGCCGCGTCCGCCTCTACGACACGGATCAGACGGCCGTCCAGTTCGAACAGCCGGCCAGATGGATCCCGAAGTGAGAGGCACCGACCTTCCGTCATCGTTTTTGGTCGTCGTCCACGAGGCTGGACTTCCCACTAGCGCCCGCCTTTGCCCACTGCCTGAACAACTGCAGTAGTCCCCGAACGAAATACGCCGCAGCCGCCAGCGCACCAACCGCCAGTTGCCACAGCATGCCGCCAGACCCGGGGTCGATGTACGCCCAAGCCATGCCCTCGCCGGCGACAATCGCGCATAAGCACAGGACCGTCGTCGCGATCATGATCTGCGCGTACAAGCCTCTCCGAATCCTCATGGCTCACCTCAGAACGTTCTCTATGGGCACGCCGTCGATCGGCGCAGGTTGTAGATGCCGCCACGCAATCGTGCAACGAAACACGTCACTCCTCGGCGGGCAGATCAAACGCGATCAGGCCTCGGAAATCAGCCGCCGTCGAGAAATACCGGCGGTCCTTTAGCAGGGGCAAGTCGGCCCCGAGCTCGTTCAGAATGAGACGAAAGGTGTTTACCGGCGTGATCGAGTCATACAATCGCGGCCGAATGGTGTCCGGGACGTAGTACGCGTTCAGAATCCCCATTCTCAAGCGCCGGTTCGCCTCCGCAGAACTTACGAACGGACCCGTGCCGTGGTCTCCCTGCACGATTACAATCGGCGGCGGGCCATCCTTGCTCAACAACGCGTCCACCACTTCCCGGATCTTCGCGTTCGCGAAGCGGACCTGATCGAGATAGAGTTCTTGCTCGGGTCGCATCTGCATGACTCTGTCAATCCACGGCGGACTGTTCCCGTCTCTGTCGAAAATGTAGGGATGATGCGGAATCAGCAGGTGTGCGTATACGAACACGGGCCCCTCTGGATGGCGGAGCGTCTTCAACTCCTCCAGTTTTCTCAGGACATGCACTCGCCTGATGTTTCCTTCGATCAGGTTCTCGACGATTGGGCGACTGAGTAGTGTCGTCTTGGCCAGGGCTGTTGCGAATGGCTCAATGTACTCGTCCCTTGCAATCGACATGTCTACATAGGAATACCCCGCCCGCCGCAGCGCTCGCACAACGGAGCTGTCGGCAATCAGAGTTTCGAGAGTGAGGTCGTCTGGAACTCGTTCGGCTCCGCTCTCGGCGACTTCTGTCGGCAGGTAGTTGAGGTTGAGTGTCGCCGCCATCGACAGCAACGTCCACGAGTAATTGCTGTAGCTGCGGCGTGGCACATAGAACCCTTTTGTCTCCAGGTATTGCACGAAAGGACCATTGTCAAACCCGAGGACACGTTTCAGCTCCGAGCGTCCAGAATACGCGTCGAGGATGATGTAGTAGATGTCCGGTTTTGCTGTCTGTCGTCCGTCGAGCCGAACGTCCTTCATGAGTGAGGCGGTCTCTGGACCGTTCGTGATCGGTTTCTTGATTTCCGATGTCACGTAGACTGTCAACTGTGAAGCCAAGACGACCAGGGCGCTGGCTGCCACATATCTGTTGATCGTCCGAAGGTTCCTCTTGGACGCGCTGACTAGAGAGACTTCAATGGCGAAGACGCAAAGCCATGCCGGGATGAGATACCGGTGTCTTCCGACTTCGTATATGAACGGCGCCGTCGCCAGAAGTCGGCGAATTCCGTCGTACGAGAACCACCATACCCAGAACGATGAGAGCAGAAGAATCGCCTTCGGCTGCCAGCTGGGTACGCGGGTCATGGCCCACAGGCCGGCCGCGGTAGCCACGACAAGGGCACACATGACAATGGCAGCCTCGCCGAAGCTGACGACGGTCCTGTTGTGCCACCACAAATCCAACGCCGGCAGGATTGCGAGCACGAACGGGGAGGCGATGACCCACAACTGTTCTCTCGCGCTACGCAGACCTGTCTGCCTCTCGGTTCTGGCGAACTCGCGCATTCTAGAAATGATTTCACGACCCCGTAGTTGGACCATCTAGCTTCTCCGCCGACGCGTGGCAATCCTCTCCGATATTCCGGCTTCCTCCGTCCGCTGCGTGACGCTTGCGAACGTCGCGTGGGATCGTAGCGTGTCGCGCGCGACACCGCTGTTTTGAGCGGAGGACTACGGCGCCAAGACCAGACACCGCAGCCGATGCCGGCGAAACCGGAAGGGTCGGACTACGCGCGGGCGCTGTCCTCGTAGTAGACCCGATACTCCCGGCGGTAATAGTGTGAGTAGTAGTACGCGTTCCGCTGCAGGTCCACCTTGTTCAGGATGGCGCCGACGTACTTCGCCTTCGCGCCGTCGAGCTGGTCGAGCGCGGCTTTGGCGGCGCCACGACTGACCATCTCCGAGCCAACGACGAACACCACGCCGGTTGCGATGTGGCCGACGACAGAAGCATCGGTCACCGCCATCACGGGCGGCGTATCGAGGATCACCCAGTCGAAGTGGTCGCCGACTGACACCAAGAGGTCCTTGAAGCGACGCGAACCGAGAAGCTCGGCCGCATTCGGTGGGTGCTTGCCGGCCGGCATCATCCACAGGTTCGGAGTGCTGGTACGCTTCACGGCTTCGCTGGCCTTCGCATTCCCTACCATCACGTTGGAGAGCCCCGGCTCCTGCGTTAGACCGAACAGTTCGTGGACCTTCGGCCGCCGCATGTCCGCGTCGATGAGGAGGACCCGCTGGCCCGCCATCGCAAGCGACAGCGCGAGGTTTGCCGATACCAACGTCTTTCCCTCGCCGGGCGCGGTACTCGTCACGACGATCGACTTCGAGCCCGAATGAGCCGACGAGAAGATCACGTTCGTCCGAATTGTCCGGAACGCCTCGGCGAAGTGGTGCGGGAGGCCGTTGCTCACGAGCGGCGGCCCGGCGGCGAGGGCCTGCGGGTCGAGCGCGGGGATTAGACCGAGGAAGGGCAGTCCGAGGTGGGCCTTGATCTCTTCGGGCGCCTTGATCCGGCTGTCGAGATACTCGAAGAAGAACGCGAGGCCGACGCCAAAGAGCGAACCGGCGAAGAGCGCCAACAAGAAGCTGTTCGCCGTGTTGGGCTTGGAAGGACTGCGCGGGATTTCCGCCTTGTCCACGATCCGGATGTTGCTGGCCTTCAGCTCCCCCTCGATGCCCGTCTCTTTCGCCCGCTGCAGCAGTCCCTCGAACATCTGCTGGTTGCTCGTCGCGTCACGCCGCAACACGCCGTACTGGATCGACTGCCGGTTGAGCGTCAGCGCCTCCTGCTTCTGCTGGTCGAGCGCCATCGTGAGGCTCCGCTCCTGCGCCAGCGCGGACTCGTAGTCGTTTCGCATCGCCTGCACGACCTTCGCGGCTTCGGCCTGCAGCTTGGCTTCCGCGTTGGCAACCGCCGAGCGTACCTTCAGCATGTCCGGATGCCGCTCGCCGAGCTTCTCCGAGAGCTGGGCCTGTTGCTGCTGGAGCCCGGCGAGCTCGCTCTTCAGCGTCTGAATGAACGTGTTCGTGAGGATCAACGGGTGCGTATCGAGCGTGGCGCGATCGTTCTGGATGGCTCGGATCTGGTTCCACGCCGCTTCCTTCTGGATGCGTTCCGTGCGGGCCTTCGTCACAGCGGAATTGAGGTCGGCGAGCCGCTGGATGACGATGTTCTGCTTGTCCTCGAGCGATACCGAATCGGTCGCCTCCCGGTACTTCTGGAGCGCGAGTTCACTTTGCTCGAGCACCTTCCGCTGCTCGCCCATCCGCTGCGACAGGAAATCCGTCGCCTCCTTCGTCGCCATGAACTTGAACTCGAGGTTCTGCTCGATGTACTGGTTCGCGACCCCGTTCGCAACCTGCGCCGAGAGTCTGGGATCCGGCGATTCGTATTTCACCTCAACGAGGCGGCTGTTGCGGACGGGAGCAATCGTCAGGCGTCCGAGGAACGTGTCAACGGTCCGCGACTGCGCCGCAGTCTCCACCGCATCGGGCGCCGCCTTCGGCTTTTCCGCCGCGAAGAGCCCCTTCACGAATTTCACGGTGCCGCCAACCCAGACGATCGGGTTGAGGGAGATTCCTGACGACTCGCCTGTGCCGGCGAAGAGCGGGTGCTTCCAGAGCTTCTCGGCATCGAGCACGCGCCGCGCGATGAGGCGGCTCTGCAGGATCCGGTACTGCGTCTGGTAGTAGTCGTTCGTCAACTTGTTCTGGTCGTAGACCTCCTCGAACTTCACGACGTTCGGGTTCTCGTTCTCGATGAGCACCTGTGCGCGCGCCTCGTACAGCGGCGTCGTCGTGAATGTGTAGAGCATTCCGGACCCGAAAATGACTAGGAACGCGGTCACGGCCGTCCAGCGGCGCTTGGAAAGGATTCGGACGTAGTCGAGGAGGTGGACCTCGTCGGGCCCGGAGCCATACCCGCCGTAGCCGTAGCCGGTGCCGTACCCGGGATAGCCCTTTGCTGTCGGCGCGTCTGGGGCAGATGACACCGGGTTCGCAAAGCGTCCGACCGGGCCGGTGCCCGAGCGGGCGTCAGCGGCACCGGGGGCCGCGAGAGATGCGGCGTCGAGATCGAGACGGGCGGTGTCACCCATGGGATCGTTGGGTTGATCAGGCATTGCGTAGGATCTCTCTGCGGCAGGCCTAAAGGCCTGCCCTACGTACGGCGGCAGGCCTGAAGGCCTGCCCTACGTACTCCTAGAAGAAGCGCTCCGGGACGATGATCGTGTCGCCGGGTTGAACGCGGTCGGTGAGCTTCGCCTTCAGCTCCACCCTCTTGCCGTTGACGATGCGGACGATCCTGATGCGGCCGGTGGCGCCGCGGTCGGTGACGCCTCCCGCCAGCGACAGCGCCTGGAGCACGGTCGTGTCCTTCTGCACGGCATACGCGCCCGGGTTCTTCACTTGGCCGAAGACGTAGAGCGCCTCGGCCTTCGGCACGAAGATGGTGTCGCCGTCACGAAGCGCCAAGTTCTGGGAGAGCCTGCCTTCCTGGAGCTGCCTGATGTCGATGCGCACGACATCCGAGCTGTCTTCCGTCTCCGGCATGATCGGCCCGACCGTTTCCTTCCCCGGCTTCGGGCGCACGATCACAGCTTCACCAGAAGCGGTCGGGTTCGTCGAGCCGGCCCTGGCGAGCGCCTCGATGAGCGTCATGTCTCCGGTGAGGGCGTACGTGCCCGGGTTCCTCACCTCACCGACGACGAAGATGCGCTGACTGCGGTACTGTTCGACGGCGACGCTCACCTGGGGGTTTTTGAAGAAGCCGTTCGACAGCTCCTTCTTGAGCAGCCGCTCGACGTCCCGGAGCGTCAGACCGCTGATCTTGATGCGGCCGATGAGCGGAAAGGAAATGCTGCCGTCCGTCTCGACGGAGTACTTGCCCCCGAGATCGGCCTGGTCGAACACCTGGATCGTGAGGACGTCCTGGGCGCCGACGACGTAGTCATTCCCCTGCGCCGCCAGGGCGCCGATGGAAAGAAGGACGGCGATCAGGGCGGCGCACAGCCGGGGCTTGGCGCTCGGCGCTCGGCGTTGGGCGATTGCGGGATTATCGAAGTGCGGTGTGTTCACGTTCGAATTCCGAGTTCCGAGTTCCGAGTCCCGAACGCCGGCCTGGTTCTGGCGTCTAGCGGGCGTAGGTCACGGAGGCGCCGAGGCGGTAGCCGTCGTAATCGCGGCGCTGGACGGGCGAGCGGCGGCGGACTTTGTCCACGTTGAAGCCGATGCGGACGTCGCGATTGAGGCGGTACCCCATCCCGCCGCCCCGCTGGTCCCATCGGTCTGTCCGATTGGGGATGAGGCCAGGTGCACCGACGAGCGTGCGGTAGGCGAGGTCGGTCCGACTGATGGCTCCTTGCGCATCCCATCTGTCGGTAAGACGCTGCGTGACCGTGGCAGACACGCCGGTCTGCACGTAGTATGGGTACGTGCGCTCGAACGAGTAGTTCGTGTCGCGGCTTGTGCCCGCGGCGAGGCGCGTGGCTCCCCGCAAGGTGTAGCCGACGCTCACGTCGGACACGAGACCTCTGAACCCGCCAAAGCCGCCGCCGACCGGATCGAGTTTGCGGTATCCAATCCGGACGCGCCCGTTGATCAGCGCACGCGTCTTGAGATCGAAGCCCGTGGCCACCCGCACGCTGTCCGCATTGCGCTCCGGCGCCAACTGGAATCGATCCGTCATCGCCGACGCGTCGATGGCGAACGTCGTCAGCGCCGTGAGCTGTTGGCGATAGGACACGTTCAGCGAGTCGGACGTGCGGCTCAGGTACTGCCGCAGGTTGTTCCCGAGGAACACGGCGTCGCCGTTCCACATCGTCGTCTCACGGCGCAACCCCACGTTCACTCTCGTGTTGGCCGCGACGCGCAGACCGGCGCCAAACCCGATGTCGTCGATGGTGCGGCGCAAGCGCGCGTCGATTTCATACCCCACGCGTTGGCGGCCGCTGTAGCTGCCGCCTTCGATCCACGGCACGAGGCGGTTGAACGGCAATTCCACCCTGCCGCCGAACCCGCCGTCGATCGACCGCTCGCTCGAGAACTGGTTGAAGTACACGAGGTCGGTGCGGGCGCGCATGACCAGCCGCACTCGACCGGCGCGCGCCCACAAATCGAGGCCCGGCGACAGCGTCATCGTGAAGTCGCTCTGCGGATCGTCGACGCTGTTGAACACGTTGCTGTCGATGCCGATGTTGGTGAGCGCGATCGTCGGGTTCACCGACACGCCGCCCATGCGGATGCGCGGCCTCGATTCATCGTCCTGCGGGGGCGGCGGCGCGACCTGCGCGCGCGCGATCGCGGAGGGGAGCCACGCGAGCATCACGAGCACAAGGCCCGCAAAACGGGGCCGCGAGAGCATCACGGAATTTGTGTGGAGGAGAGGGGCCGGCTTGTCGGGCCGGGCTAAAGCCCGGCCCCTACGACTAAATCTTACCGGCTGGGGCCCGCGGGGGGCCCCGCCGCGACGGCTGCCACGGTGCCGGCCACGGCCGCGGCTGCGGCAATCCCACCGACGACGGCTGCAGTGCTGAGACCACCGGCGGCTGCCGCCGCTCCCGCTGCCGCACCGGCCGCGCCTGCACCCCCACCGGCCGCGGCACCGGCCGCCCCCGCGCCGACGCCACCGGCCGCCGCGATGGCCGTCGCCGTCGCGCTCACCGTAACGGTGGCCGACATGGCGCCCGCGGCGAGCGTCGCCGTAGAGGTGCCGACCACGGCGCCGTTGACGCCCACGACCTGCACGGTGAACGTGCCCGCGCCGAGGCCGCCGAAGCTGAAGCCGCCGGCCGCGTCCGCCACGGCGCTGCCGACGATGCTGCCGGCGCTGTTGACGAGCTGCACGGTGGCGCCCGCGAGCGCGCCGCTCGGGCCGCTCGCCGTGCCGGCGATCAAACCAACCGCCTGCGCCTGGGCGCCGACGCTGGCGGGCGAGGTGCCGAGCGTGAGGGTGACCGCGAGGGCGAGTGCGAAGAACTTCTTCATAGCGACACTCCGGCCAGGCTGCGTGAACTCAGGATAACTATCGGACGACGGAAGGGTTGAGTCAAGAGGACCGGGGAATTCTGTGTATCAAACGGATCACGGTCGGCGGTCGGCGGTCGGCGACCGGCGGTGGACCGAGAGCTGGCGAACCTTGCGGTACAGGTTCGTTCGCTGGATACCTAGAGTTTTCGCGGCCTCGGCCATCCGGCCCTTGTGCTGCTCGAGGACGAGCGCCACGTAGTCCCGCTCGAACCGCTCCCGCGCTTCCTTCAGGGTGCCACCGACGACGAGCGGCGACACGGCGCAATCCAGCCGGACGGTGGCCAGGACGTCCGCCAGCCGGATCACCGGGCCCGGCACCTTCACCAGCATCAACTGCAGCACGCCGCGCAGCTCGGGCAGGTTGCCCCGCCACGGCAGCGCCGCAAGCACCTGCATGGCCGCGACCGACACCCGCTTGGGCGGCGTTCGCATCGCCGCGGCGACCGCCTCGATCGTGCGCGTGACGAGGCCGGGCATGTCCTCGCGCCGGAGGCGCAAAGGCGGCGTATCGACGCGCGGCCCGCTGAGACGCCGCGCGAGTTCGGGCAGGAGCCGCCCCTCCTCGATCTGCTGCTCGTTTTGCGCACCCTCGAACCGCTCAGAATTTCACCATCCCCGGCGAGCTCCTCTTCTGGCTCTCCATCTACTTCGAGCATCACGTCCGATAAGCG
>ORMF010996935.1_pt1 | contig 12128 bp, 12 predicted proteins | sample 1779871 | NCBI WGS metagenome assembly ORMF01 (sample SAMEA104232316, study PRJEB22302) | groundwater metagenome | biome: forest; feature: aquifer; material: groundwater | place: USA | collected 2011-08-07 | depth 5.4 m | reverse complement strand
CTCACTGGAGTATTGAAAATAATCTCCACTGGGTTTTGGATGTAGTTTTCAGAGAGGATGAAAGGTAGACGTCTTGCAGCGGGGTGGAATCATGAGTATCTCGAGAAAATTCTATTCCAAAATTAATATGCGATTGCCCTGCCTCTACGGGCGAAGTTCTTGACTTCAAAAAGTCTTGTGGTTAGAATGCTCAGTTATCTTTGCACCCTTTAGCTAAGTGCCGCAAATAAAATGGGTTATCACAATTAAATTAGCAAGTTTCCAACCCTTAGGAATCCATCACTACATATGATACTAAAAGGTAAGGATATAGTTATCGAATGTTTGAAAAAGGAAGGCGTGGAAATGGTTTTCGGCCTTCCCGGCGGCGCGATTCTTCCGACATTTGATGCGCTTTACGATTCCGGAATCAAATTGATTCTCGTTCGCCACGAACAAGGCGCTACCCATATGGCGGACGGCTTTGCACGCGCAACCGGCAAACCCGCTGTCGTATTGGTTACCTCCGGCCCCGGCGCCACCAATACGGTGACCGGACTTGCAACGGCGTTTATGGATTCTATTCCCATGATCTGTATTACGGGGCAAGTGGCAACGCATCTCATAGGAAACGATGCTTTCCAGGAAGCCGACGTCACCGGCATTACCCGCCCGGTTACCAAACACAATTTCTTAGTGAAAGATGTCAAGGATTTGGCGCGTACCTTTAAGGAAGCGTTCCACATTGCGACGACGGGTCGGCCGGGACCGGTGCTGATCGATCTTCCGGTAGACGTTTCCCGCGCGGAATGTGAATTTGAATATCCCAAGAAAGTTGAAATCCGCGGATATCATCCGGTTACAGAAGGCCATCCCATTCAAATAAAGAAGGCTGCCGATATGATTAACGCCTCCAAAAGACCGGTGCTTTATGTGGGCGGCGGCGCGGTCATTTCCGGCGCGTACGATGAATTAAAAGAATTGGCCGAGAAAACAAACATTCCGGTAACGACTACGGTCATGGCGCTTGGCATTTTTAACGAATGTTCCGATCTTTCTTTGCGCATGCTCGGTATGCACGGTTCCATGTATGCGAATTATGCCGTTCAGGGCTCGGATTTATTGATTGCTGTCGGCTCGCGCTTCGATGACCGCGTGACCGGAAAATTGGACATGTTTGCTCCAAAAGCAAAGATTATTCACATTGATATCGATCCCGCTTCCATCTCGAAAAACGTGAAGGTCGATGTGCCGATCGTGGGCGATGTGAAATGCGTTTTGCGCGAATTAAATAAACATGTGAAGAAATTAAATATTGACGAATGGCATGCTCAAATCAACGAATGGAAGAAAAAGCATCCGTTTAAATATAAGCAGGAACCGGACGGCGGGCTCACTTCGCAGCACGTTATTGATCAATTAGGCGAATTAACCAACCACAACGCCATTGTTACGACCGGTGTCGGTCAACATCAAATGTGGGCCGCGCAGTGGTATAAATTTTGCCGGCCGCGCACGATGATCACATCGGGCGGTCTCGGTACGATGGGTTATGGTTTTCCTGCGGCCATAGGTGCTCAACTCGCTCGGCCGAACGATACCGTCATTTGTATCGATGGCGACGGCTCATTCCAGATGACGATGTGTGAATTGCCGACAGCGGCGCATTATAAAATTCCGGTGAAGGTCGCGATTTTAGATAACAAATATTTAGGCATGGTTCGCCAGTGGCAGGAACTTTTTTATCAAAATCGTTATTCCGGTACTGAGCTGGGTTCTTCCAATCCGGATTTCGTGAAAATGGCCGAAGCCTGCGGTGTTAAAGGAATGTATTGTGATAAAGTTCCCGATGTGAAATCTACGATCCAAGCGGCGCTGAAGCATGACGGGCCGGTGGTGATGCATTTTTCCGTAGTTCCGCAAGATAACGTATATCCGATGGTGCCGGCGGGCCATGCGCTCGATAGCATCATTGACATGGCCTAGAGCAAAAAGGAGACGTATATGAAGCATACGATTGCTTGTTTGGTTGAAAATCATTCGGGTGTCCTGGCCCGAATTTCCGGACTTTTTTCCGCACGCGGATTTAATATCGACAGTCTTGCGGTAGGCACGACGACCGATCCAAGCGTTTCGCGTATGACCATCGTAACGCGCGGCGATGAAAAAATTCTTGAGCAAATTATGAAGCAGCTCAATAAAGTAGTCGACGTGATCAAAGTTGAGGATTTGACGTCGGAAGAAAGCATCGACCGGGAACTCATTTTAGTGAAGGTAAATACCACGGCTGTTACGCGGAGTGATGTCATGCAGATCACCAACACCTTTCGCGCGAAAATTGTCGACGTCAGTCCGAGTTGGATGACGCTTGAGTCTACCGGAACAACCAGCAAAATTGACGCCATGCTCGAGCTTCTTCAGCCCTACGGTATTCGTGAAATCGCAAGGACCGGCCTTCTCTCCATGTCTCGCAGGACGGATTTAGCCGGCTCTGGCAAAAAGGGACAGTCGAAGAAAATGGCGAAAGAAGAAGAGGAAGAAGTCGCTAACTGACAGAGGAAAATATGATTAAAATTTATTACGACAAAGATGCGGACTTAAACGCGCTTAAAGGTAAAAAAACAGCCATCATCGGCTACGGCATTCAAGGCCGCGGTCAAGGCCTCAATCTTCGCGACAGCGGAGTGGACGTCATTATTTCCCAGCGGCCCGGTGGGAAAAATTACGATATCGCCGTCGAAGACGGTTGGACGCCGGTTTCTGCATCGGAAGCCGCCAAGCAAGCCGACATTATTCAAATTCTCGCGCAGGATCATTTGCAGGCTGAAATTTACGAGAAAGATGTGAAACCGCATTTAAAGCCGGGCAAGGCGCTTCTTTTTTCGCATGGCTTCAATATTCATTTTGGTTATATCAAACCGCCCAAAGATGTAGATGTATATATGGTAGCGCCGAAAGGGCCGGGGAGTCTTGTCAGGAGTCAGTTCGTGGAAGGAAAAGGAGTGCCGTGTCTTGTTGCGATTCAGCAAAATGCGACGGGAAATGCGCTTAAATTAGCGCTCGCTCACGCCAAAGCGGTGGGCGGCACGCGTGCCGGAGTTATCGAAACCAATTTTCGAGAAGAAACCGAGACCGATCTTTTTGGCGAACAAGTCGTTCTCTGCGGCGGCTTAAGCGAGCTCATCCGTGCCGGATTTGAAACGCTCGTGGAAGCCGGCTATGCGCCTGAGATGGCCTATTTTGAATGCTTGCACGAAGTGAAGTTAATCACGGACGGCATTTTCGAAGCCGGCATCAGCGGTATGCACCGGAAAGTTTCTGACACCGCCGAATACGGTGATTACAGCCGCGGCAAACGCATTGTTAATAAAGAAACCCGCGCGGAAATGAAGAAAATTCTCGAAGAAATCCGCACCGGAAAATTTGCTGAGGAATGGATGGAAGAAAATAAAACCGGCCGCAAAAATTACAATAAATTCCGCGAAGAATGCGATAAGCATCCGATCGAAAAAATCGGCGCCGAGCTCCGCAAAATGATGGGCTGGGTGATTGAGTCGAGCAAGAAACCTCTAGCTGCCGCGGAGAAAAGATAACCGGCCGTGTTTTTACACCGCTCGGAACAGACATTATGGAAAAGTCCAAGGGAAGAAAAATTTATGTTTTCGATACGACACTTCGCGACGGCGAACAGTCGCCGGGGTGTAGCCTCACTCCAGTCGAAAAATTAGAGGTCGCCGAGCAACTCGAGCGGCTGAACGTCGATATTATCGAAGCCGGTTTTCCCGCCGCTTCGCCCGGTGAAGTCGAAGCCATCCAGAAGCTTTCCAAAAAAGTTAAAAAGCCCGTTATCTGCGCTCTGGCGCGCTGCATTCGTAAGGACATTGATTTTGTCCGCGACGCGTTGAAATACGCCAGGCGTCCGCGTTGCCATGTTTTCTTGGCCACATCTAAAATTCACCGCGAATTCAAACTCAAAAAACCCAAGGACGAATTGGTTCAAATCGCTTCCGAACATGTGGCGTATGCCCGGAAATTTTTCAAGGAGGTGGAATTCTCGCCCGAAGACGCGGCGCGCACCGAGTTTGATTTTCTCATTCAAGTGGTTCGGGCTGCCATCGATGCCGGCGCGACCACTATTAATATTCCAGACACAGTGGGCTACGCGATTCCAAGTGAATTTGCCGAATTGATAAGGCAATTGGTGGAAGCAATCCCGGAATTTAATCCGGAAAGTCCAAAAGTTAACTTGAGCGTTCACTGCCACAATGATTTGGGTCTCGCTGTCGCCAATTCCGTTGCGGCCATTAAAAACGGCGCCAATCAGGTGGAATGTACGGTAAACGGTATCGGTGAGCGGGCTGGGAATGCATCGCTTGAAGAAATTGCCATGATTATCGATACGCGCTCTGATTTCATGGATTGCTACACCGATATCGTGCACAGCGAAATTACGAAATCTTCGCATGTCGTCTCGCGCCTCACCGGAATGTTGGTTCAGGCCAATAAGGCTATTGTTGGGAAAAATGCTTTTGCGCATGAATCCGGTATTCACCAGGACGGTATTTTGAAAAAACGTCTGACGTATGAAATCATTGATCCCGCCAGAGTCGGTTTAAAAGGAAGCCATATTGTTCTCGGAAAACATTCCGGCCGGCATGCGTTTCGCGAGCGCCTCGCCAAGCTTGGTTACCAATTAAACGATACGCAGCTTGACCAGGCGTTTGCCCGGTTCAAGCAGCTCGCCGACCAGAAAAAAGATGTCTACGATGAAGACGTTCGCGCTATCGTGGCCGATGAGCTTGCGCGTTTGACTCAAATGTGGCGCCTGGTTTCTTTTGAAGCAACGGTACATTCGGCCGGCAGCGCAAAGGCCACTGTTACGCTTAAAAAAGGTGCGAAAAATGCGAAAAATATGAGCGCTTCCGCCACCGGAGACGGCCCGGTGGATGCTGGCTGCCGCGCCATTGAAAAAATTATCAAATGCGAAGGCCGTATAAGCAAATTTTCGATTCAAGCCATTACCGCCGGCAAGGATGCTATGGGTGAAGCGAATGTAACTGTGCGCGCTAAAGGTCTCGAAGTGACCGGGCGCGGTTCGAGTACCGATATTATTGAAGCCAGCATCAAAGCCTACCTTTATGCCATGAATCGTATCTTGGCGATGACCGCCAAGCCACGCAAACAGCAATTGAGCCAGGTGTGAGCCTGCGGCTCCGGCAATTTCCTAGAAAAATTTCAATGAAACGAAAAAAAGATTCGTGGGTGGCCGAATACGGCCTCTATGCTATTTTCGGATATCCGTTGTCACACACCTATTCGCCCGCGATGCATAATAAAGCTTTCGAATCGCTTGGACTGAATAATTATTACATTGATATTCCGGTGCCGCCCGGACGATTTAAACAAATGATTCGTTCGCTTAAGAATGCACCGCTCAGCGGTTTTAATCTTACGGTGCCGCATAAAGAAATTATTTTAAAAGCGCTGGATTCGATGGACGGCGAAGCCAAGCAAATCGGCGCCGTCAATACGGTTTTGGTCGGACCTGTCGATGGAGCGCATAATCGAAAAGTTCATTTGATCGGTTACAATACCGATGCCTATGGATTTCGAGAAGCGCTTAGAAAAGAGGGGCGCTTTAACCCGCGCGACAAATCTATTTTGATTTTGGGCGCAGGCGGCGCGGCCCGTGCGTGTGTGTATGCCCTTATTAAGGAAGGCGCCGCTAAAATTATTGTTGCGAACCGGACCGTTTCGAAGGCAAAGAAGCTTATTAATGATTTCTCAAAAATTACGAGCGGCGCGAAAAAGAAGTTGTCGGCCTTACCTTTAAAAAAAGAAAATTTGAAGCGGGTTTTGCCTACCATTGATTTGATCGTTAACTCGACTTCGCTGGGATTAAGGGTCAGCGATCCGCTTCCGATCGATGTAAAACTTTTACCTAAGAAAAAGAGGTTATTAATATTTGACTTAATTTATAACCCGCTACAGACGAAATTATTACTCGGGGCTTCTAAGAGGGGCTACCAGACGATGAACGGCTTATCCATGCTTCTTTATCAGGGCGTCCGTGCGTTCGAGATTTGGACAAAAAAGACAGCGCCGATTCATGTCATGAGAAAAGCATTAAAAGAAGCAATGATGTCATTCCCGCTGCGCCGACCGCGCAGCACCGCAGCACCAAGCGCCCGACCGGCGCTCGGCCAAGCGGCGCGAAAGCGGGAATCTAATTAGACTCCCGCCTGCGCGGGGGTGACAGAAGGATTTATGGACCTATTGGGTTTACCTCAAATTTTTTGGATTGTATTGGTTTTTGGTTTAGGCGTCTCGATCGGTAGCTTTCTAAATGTGTGTATTTTCCGCTGGCCGCAGGAAGAGCTTTCCATCGTAAAGCCCCGATCGTTTTGCCCGAGTTGCAAAGAAATGATCCGGTGGTTCGACAATATTCCTATGCTGAGTTTTATTTTTCTCCGTGGCCGCTGCCGCCGATGCGGTTGGAGAATTTCGCTCCATTATCCGCTTGTTGAATTGGCGTACGGCGTTATTTTGACCGTATTTTTTCTAAGATTTGGTTTATCCGTACAGTTTATATTTAATTCCGTATTTGTCGCGCTGCTTTTAATAGCAACGATCACTGATTTCCAGACAAGAATCATTCCCGACGAAGTAAATTTTTACGGCATTTTTTCCGCCATGCTTATGAGTTTTATGTTTCCAAGTCTTCAGCATGAGACGGGGCATAAGCTGGCTCTTGCCGATTCCACACTTGGCGTTCTTTTAGGCGGCGGGCTGCTTTATGTTATCGCAATCGTCGGCGACGCCATGTTTAAAAAGGAAAGCATGGGGGGAGGCGATATTAAATTGCTCGCCATGATCGGCGCCTTTTTGGGTTACCGTTTTGTTTTTCCGACGATGTTTTTCGCTTCGCTCGGGGGCTCGTTCATAGGAATCATATTGAAGTTAGTTCGAAAAGACGAAACCATCGCCTTCGGTCCTTATTTGGCGCTCGGTGCGATCGTTTCTCTTATGTGGGGCGATTGGCTACTACAAAAGTTTTTTCCATTTCTTTGATCCTGAAAACTGAGGTTACGTATGTTTGATTACATTACAAGCGGAGAATCGCACGGCCGTTTTCTTTCGGCCATCATCGAGGGTGTGCCGAGCGGTATTACGATTGATATGCCTTTTATCACCCACGAACTCGCACGCCGCCAGGGCGGCTACGGACGGGGCGGGCGTATGAAAATTGAGAAAGACGAAGTCCAAATCACGGCCGGCGTATTAAAAAGTCGGACCACGGGCGCACCTATCGGGCTTTTGCTTGAAAATAAAGATTTCAAGATCGATAAAATGCCGGAACTTTTCCGCCCGCGCCCGGGCCACGCGGATTTGGTAGGCCATTTGAAATATGGCGTTGGTATTCGCGCTGTCCTCGAACGTGCCAGCGCTCGCGAGACTACGATGCGCGTTGCTGTCGGCGCGATCGCGCGGCTTTTCCTTCGAGAATTCGGAATACTCACAACGAGTCACGTGCTTGAAATTGGCGGTGTGCCGGCCGACGTTTCCAACGCGAAATTTGAAGAAATTGAAAAGAAAGCGCCGAAGTCTGAAGTGTATTGTATTTCCGATTCCGCCACCGAAAAAATGAAAGCTAAGATCGACGAAGCCCGTCGGGATGGCGACACACTCGGAGGACTTCTTGAAGTCCGCGTGAAAGGTTGTCCAGCAGGACTAGGCTCGTACACGCATTTCGGCAAAAAGATCGATGCTCAAATTGCCGCATCAATGCTCAGCATTCAGGCGGTGAAAGGCGTTACGTTCGGAATCGGTGCTGATTTCGCGAAGCTGCCCGGTTCAAAAACGCATGATGAAATTGGCTACAACAAAGAGCGCGGCTATTACCGGCTTACCAATCGCTTGGGTGGTATTGAAGGCGGCATGACCACCGGCGAAGAAATTGTTGCGAAGGTAATTATGAAACCCATTTCTACATTACGCAAAGCGCTTCGCTCGGTTGATATACAGACTAAAAAAGTCGAAGAAGCTGCGTACGAACGCTCCGACATCTGTACCGTACCAGCGCTCAGCGTCATCTGCGAAAACGTGATCATGGTCGATATCGCAAGATTTTTCCTCGAAAAATTCGGCGGCGACTCCCTCAAAGAAACCCAACGCAATTACAAGAGTTATTTGGAACAACTGAGACAATCGTAGCCAGGGCGTCCCGCCCCGGATTAGGTTTACGGGGCAGGATGCCCCCGCCTACGTAATTGAGGTTTATAATCATGAAAAATATTTATCTTGTTGGAATGATGGGCTCGGGCAAGAGCGTCACCGGAAAACATTTGGCGGAACTTCTCAAGCGCCGATTTGTCGAAACCGATCAGCTGATCGTAGAAGGAACGGGAATATCGGTTCAGCAAATTTTCGAAGAAATGGGCGAACCGGCTTTCCGCCAGCTTGAAAGCGATATCCTTAAAGAAGTTTCGCAGTTCCAAAACTCCGTTGTATCGCTCGGCGGCGGGGGCGTCATGCGGGACGGCAATTTGGAATTAATTAAAACGACCGGCACCGTGATTTATCTCCGCTCAAAACCGGAAACGCTTTGGCAGCGCGTGTGCAGCGACAAGGGCAGGCCGCTATTAAATGTGGCAGATCCATTTAAACGGATTCAGGAATTGCTTAGCGAGCGCCGTGCTTTTTACGAACAAGCCGATGTGACGGTTGATACCGATGGAAAAAGCGCTGAAGCTGTTGCCGAAGAAATAAGGGGTCTCCTTGAAACACATTCCGGTAAAAAATAAAACGATCCAGGTATCGCTCGGCGAGAGAAGTTACTCCATTCTTGTAGGTTCCGGCACGCTTGTGAACTTGGGACATTATCTTGAACAGCTCGGCGATGTAACGAACGTAACGGTTGTTACGAACTTACACATCGCTTCCCTCCATATCCGTCCTCTTGAGCGCGCGATGAAACAATCCAAGCTTCCTTTTGAGATTCATTTGGTTCCGGACGGAGAAGATGCAAAATCACAAGAGGCTCTTTTCGGTATTTTTGACCACTTGCTCCGCTTTCGCGCAGATCGAGGTTCGGTGCTTGTGGCGTTTGGCGGAGGAGTGGTGGGCGATCTTACCGGTTTTGCTGCGAGCGTTTTCATGCGAGGCCTTCGCTGGATTCAAGTTCCGACAACTCTTTTAGCGCAAGTCGACAGCGCTATCGGTGGGAAAACAGCGGTCAATTTAAAAGAAGGTAAGAATCTCATCGGAACGTTTTATCAGCCCAATCTTGTGCTGAGTGATATCTCGATTCTCAAAACGCTACCTAAATCAGAGCTTGTCATCGGCCTTGCGGAAGTCATCAAATACGGCATTATCGAAGGAGAAAAACTTTTTCGATATTTAGAAGGGTCCGCCGAGGAACTTCTCCGGGGGAATCCGGAAATTCTGGAAAAGATCGTCTCTGAATCTTCGCGCATTAAAGGGCGTATCGTAAGCAGGGATGAGCGTGAGCAGACTGCGCTTCGCATGCAGCTGAATTTGGGACACACGTTTGCCCATGCCATCGAACGCGAAAGCGGTTATAAGAAAATCAGCCACGGTCAGGCTGTCGCGGTAGGACTTGCTTCCGCAGCGAAACTTTCGAATCTAAAAGGTTGGATGAACGAAGAAACGGTGGAGCGCATAATCGAACTTATTCGCCGAGTCGGCCTTCCAAGCGATTTAGCGGAATTGGACCTCGAGCCAAATAAGGTTATTAAAGCTATGGAACATGATAAGAAGAAAAAGAAGGGCGTCCTTCGATTTATTCTTCCAAAGAGGCTCGGCCAGATTGTCGTTACGGATAAAGTAAAACCCACCGAGATCAAACAAGCATTACGCTAATTATTATTGGGATCCTTCCTGAATTTATCCATTAATTTCTTCAAGTCGGCATCCGCGGCTCGGTGAACGACACTCGCAATGAAAATCAAAACAGAAAACGGCCACACGTCGTCGGGGCCGATGAGCAGGCCGGTGTGAACGTCTTCCTTGCGTTCGAGATCGGTTGCAAACGATTTTCTCGCCTCGGATAAATTTTTTTCGAAGATATCTACCGAATAGGATTCATTATTGTATTTTAGCGAAGGATAACGGAGCCCTCGTAATAAGAAAAAGTTGACCACCGAATTTTCGCTAAGGCCCAATTTTTCAAAGTCAAAACCAAACAACTGCGGAATTTGATGCGGCAGGACAATCGAAGGCTTGCTTACGACGATTTTTCCTTTTCGAACGGCCGTATCGTTTATGCCCGCGATGGATTTCGAGAGAAAAATATAGGGCAGTTCCGTGTCCTCAAACGTGGCGAGCGGTTTCAGACGAGTGCGGACAATCTCGGTTTCTTTAAGCGCTTTTTCCCAAAATGAATCAATATCCATAATTCATAGTATACTTACCGGACTCCAAGCGGGCAATGTTTGAAAAGATTGACTCTCGCAGCGGCAAATTTATAATAGCGGCATTTGCGCAACGAAAGAGAACAAAATACATGAAACGAAATTTTTTTCTTATACCCGTTTATGCTCTTTTTGACGGAACTCTCTACCGGGAAGCCGTTCAGACTTGGCGTGGGAGACAAATATTTTTATTTTTGCTCTATCTCATTTCCTTTTATGTGCTGGGCATCATGTTTAATCTGCTTCGCTTGAATAATCAACCGGCGTTTATTTTGGGTAAATTTGACGACAACCATCCTATTATTAAACTACTGAATGCCTCACCCCATCAGTGGGCATTGGACAGTGAAGGCATTTCTCTTTTTGCCGAAGACGGTACTCCGGTTGAAAAATGGAATTTTGAAAACTGGGTTTATATCGATACGACTCAAGCGGCCGATTTCACTCCGCCTGAAGAGTCCGCCGTTGTCATGAGTAAAAGCTTGCTGTGGTTTTCCGGAGGCCGGGATGTCCGCGCGGTGCGTTTCCGCGAATGGCGCGAACGGGCCGGACAGGATATCAAACTTTTTGTGTATCGGAATCCGGAAGGTGTGTTTGATCATTTTGAAATGATAGGACAAGATGGCAAGACACGGTTCATTACTAAAGCGGATGTTCGCGCGGGGTTGCGATTTACGAAAATAGCAATCGTATCGCTCATATTTTTATTTTCTTGGCTCTTTATATTTCTATATAAAATCTTCGCGGTTGCCGTTCTTTCGCTTTTTGGATTTATTTTGAATGCGGTTTTAAAGCGCGGACTTGATTTCAGAAAAATTTTTATTGTTTGTCTTTTGATCCAATCGCCAGCACTTGCGGTTCATTTGCTTCAAATGCTTTTTCCCTTCTTAATCCAATGGAGTATGCTCCTTAGCTGGTCGGTTTCGTTTATTTATCTAGGTCTTGTTTTTTTACGTTTTCTTCCAACCACCGAAACCGAGCCTTCCCGTTAATATGGAAAATCAGACCCCAGCCCCAATTCCCACACCGCTTCCCCTTTCAGGAAAAATTGCGATCGATGATTTTAAAAAAGTTGAGCTCCGTGTGGGTAAAGTTATTAAGGTAGAGGATTTCCCTGAAGCCCGAAAGCCGACGCATAAGATGTGGATAGATTTTGGGGAATTCGGCGTGAAACCCTGCGCAGCTCAAATTGCCCATGCTTACACGAAGGAACAAATGCTCGGCCGAACGCTCATTTGCGTAACCAATTTTAATCCTCGCAATATCGCCGGCTTTAGTTCCGAAGTCATGCTCCTCGCTGCTCATTTAGATGACAATAAACTCTCTCTTCTCCAGCCCGACCGCGAAGTCCCGCCCGGCAAACGCATCGGCTAACTTCTACATCACTTAAAAATTAATTGGCACTCCCGGCAATTGCCTCCATCGCTTCTGAGTCTCCAACCAATTGTCCGCGCACCGTTCGTAAATTACCTTCCGGGTAATTTACTCACTCGATTCGGCGCTGCTACGCCATCCATGGCTTCACGACGTGCCTCAAACGTGCGCTTTTTAGGTTAAACTAGGGGTTGTTCTTTCAAATTATTCCTTTTTTTGATAGAAGTTTGGTTCATAGTTGAGGGTGTCCCAAGGGTAAGACTTGACGTGCCTTGCGCCTAGAGTGCTTTGTTGAGACAGTCCCCTTGGGATATCATTATCGCCATAATTCATTAGAAAGTT
>ORMF010933398.1_pt1 | contig 12132 bp, 12 predicted proteins | sample 1779871 | NCBI WGS metagenome assembly ORMF01 (sample SAMEA104232316, study PRJEB22302) | groundwater metagenome | biome: forest; feature: aquifer; material: groundwater | place: USA | collected 2011-08-07 | depth 5.4 m | reverse complement strand
CTGCCGGTGGAGCAGGTCAGGTGGTTGGACGCGGTGAAGTGCTGCAATGCACTCTCGAAACTCTGGGGACTTCCCGAGGCGTATTCTATAGCAGGCGAGGAGGTTTCCTGGCAAGGGTCGCAGCATCCCGGCGTCCGGTTGCCGACGGAGGCGGAATGGGAATATGCATGTAGGGCTGGGACCGTGGGAGATCACGCCGGAAATCTCGATGATATGGCGTGGTATGGTGGGAACAGTGGGAACCAGACCCACCCCGTTGCACAGAAGAAGCCCAATGCCTGGGGGCTTTACGACATGCATGGGAATGTCCAGGAATGGTGCTGGGACTGGTATGGTGGGGGCCTGCCGCAGGGCAATGATCCAGTCGGCCCTCCTTTCGGCACGTTCCGTGTGACCCGCGGCGGCAGTTGGTACGGCATTGATGGGGGCTGCCGGTCACCGGATCGCTATGGCGTCTGGCCTGGCTTCCGGTGTGGGAACGTTGGGTTTCGTCCCGCCCTGGCGCTCGGTTGATCGCGGGTTAGCATCCTCACGAGGGACGACCACCTCCCTTTTCTGTGTAGGCCGCCGATAGCACCTGCCACCACGCAGGGAGCAGAAAGAGCGACACAACGTACACGCTAACGATCCCTGCGGCACACACCTGGCCCAGGCTGGCCAAGCCCTGATTTCCCGAGCCCGCCAAGGAGCCAAAACCGGCTACGGTGGTACTCGCGCAGAGGAAGAGAGCACGACCAGTGTTACGGCGCACGAGGGCCAGATCGCCGCCGTGTCGCCGTAGTGCGAGTTGCATGTGAATGGTGTAGTCCACCCCCGTGCCCAACAGCAGCGGTATGGCCATGAGGTTCATGAGGTTCCAGGCCCAGCCCCCAGTGCGCATCAATGCCAGGAGCAGCACGAAGGAAAACGCAAGCGTGGCGAGGCTGAGAAGCACTTCTACCGGACGGCCGAGGACGAGCCATAATGATCCCGTGATGACGAGCATGGCTCCCGCCAATAGCCAGACCAAGCGGCGCTGGACATGTTGGTAGAGGGACGGTCCAAGCAAGGACCAAGAGCTTGCCACTACGCCTGGAAGGGCGGTGGACGCTTCCTGTTGAAGTCGTCCAAGCGTCCCGTTGGCGCCACACCAGCAGGTGCCCAAGGCGAGCCAGCCTAAAGGGATACGGGCGGCGAAACGGTCGGCGAGCCACTCACAGGAGGCATTGGTTGGCCAGTGGTCGGCTGGGGCTACGCGATGCCAAACGTCCAACATCCCCTCCGTAAGGGCGAAGGCATTGGTCGTGAATCCGGCTCGGACAAGCGCCCCACGGAGTTCCTGCTCCCGTGCCGTAAGCTCACGCGATGCCAGCCGGTTGGTCGCTTGGCGGTCCGGATGCGGCCATGCCAAGGTGGGCAGTTGGTAATCACGAACCTGGCCGGCTTCACGCCGGGTGGCGAGCCAAGCATCCAGTTTCTCCAAGCGATTCGCGACTTCCTGCTCGTCACGTCCCATGACGAGCAAGAGGAGAGGCTCACCCTGCCGATTCATTTCGGCGGTGAGTTCGTCGAGGGCAACCTGGGCAGGGCTGTCTTTGAGTTGGAGCGGTTGGCTGGTCCTGTCTATTGGGGGCCACGAGCCTGAAAGAACCCACAGGGAAAGCAAGCAGAGGAGCAAGGTCGCAGCCCACGCTCCAATTTGTCGTGCGCAAGAAGGGCGACTTGGATGGGCGGGTGGAACCGGACGGCTGGCTCGCGGTGAACGGAGCCGCGCTACGGGCAGGAACGCATAGAGCATCAAGGCCGCCGCGAGCAGGATGCCAAGCGCTACGAGGGAGCCAAGCTGCGAGAGGCCGGGCATCCCACCAACATTCAGAAGCGAGAAGGTGGCGGCGGTAGTGAACGCTGACCCGGCGATGCCCCGCTCCACCTGGCGGCGTACTTCACGTGGAGTGCATTCTGGGGCGCTCACGGATTCCTGGTAGAGGACGAGCCCGTAGTCCACAGCCAGACCGAGGAGGATCGCCGTGAAACCGAGGCTTACGACGTTCAACGTGCCGAAGAGCAATCCGCCTAGCGCGATGGTGAAAAGAAGAATGAGGTTCAGGAGCACCAGGAGCCACAACAGCGGTAGCGCCCGCCGATGCACAGCCCCAAACAGGGCGGCGATGATGAGCAGTGTGCCCAGGATAGAACGTTTCAGGTCATGCTCCATGCCGACGGCCACTTCGGAAACGAAGACGGGCGCTCCGGTAAGTCGGACCCTGACGCTGTCCGGCCAGGCAGGCGAAAGCGCACAGCGCTGGACGGCAGCCCGGACGTCGCCGACCCAGACCGCACTGGAGCGGTAGTCCACCAGGGCGGAGGCGGGTTTGACGAAGAGTATCCGGAAGGTCCCATCTTGTGACGCAAACCAGTCCTGGTTTCCGCCCAACATGAAGCCGCCAGGGTCGGTGCCTGGCAATCGCGTGAGCCCCAAGGGATCATAGGCGAGTTGTGCCAGATCAGAAGGGGACAGCGATGTGGCCAGTTGCCTACGGGCATCGGCCAGCAGCCGGTCGAAGTTCGAGGGAGACGCGCGCAGGACTAGCTCAGCAAACACGGCGGGCGGTTGGTTCAGCCAAAGAAACGCGAGAAACTCCGGCAGGTCTTCCGGGCGCTCCAGCCATGGGGGCTGCCATAGAGCCTGGGCAACAAGGCGGGTTTCTTGCCGCAAGGACTTGGCGAGCTGACGCGCTGCCGTCTCGGCTGCATCGGGACTGGCAGCCCGGAGGGTGATGAGCAGCTCTTCGCGATGCGCGAAATACTGCTGCTGGAGTTTCAGCCCGTGAACGACGGGGACTTCATCTGGCAACAAATGGAGCACCTCGACATCGAAGCGAAGACGCCACAGTCCACAGAGCAACGGCAACAAGAGTACCGTCCAGCCCCAGCGGTTGAAATGGACACTCACGACGATACGTTACCCGTCTGCCATCGGTACCGCGTCCGAGTGGTGGCTGGCGCAGGCATGAGGATGCGATGCGTGGCCTAGCGGAGAGCCCGAATTGGGCGTTTTGCGGGTGGCGGACGCCACGCCTCGGATATGGTTTGACGAGTGGACAACCAGGTCCGATGTGGCTTGCGCGACTACACAACGGAGGGCTAGAGACAGGAAACGGTTATGGACGATAACTGGTTTCAACATGTCGATCGTAGCATGAGAGCAGCGCACACGCGAACCTTTCCGAGTTTGTGACTGCTTCTGGCTGGCTGTAGTTACCTCAGTCATCACCGCTCATCCCATCTGGCTAGGCCCACGCTCATCGTGGGCTTGACGGGGGGTATTCTCTGCGTGCCCTGGGACTTTCGGGTTGGGCGAGGCTGCCTCGCCCGTTCGCCTGAAGATGTGCTGCATCTGCTCTGCGCTCCTGGACTCTGTGCAAAGGCGGTGGTGAGCAGGCCTCCGAGGGAAATCGCTTCAGATCCGGAGAAGGTTATGCGAGGAGGGAGTTTTTGGCATCGGCGGATGCAGTGGGAGCGAGGGGTGAGAAAGGCCCATAGTCCGGGATTACTTCCCTCTCGGCATGTCAGGATTGTTGGACGCGCCGAGTGGAGTCTCCACGGAGCCTCTCCCCGGTTCATGGCCCGCGTTCTGAGCGGCATCCGTGCTCAGGGTTGGCACGCCCAACCGGTCCGGGCCTTCGAGTGGGCCCGGTCCCGAGTTCAGCACTGGTCTGGGGCTCGGATTCTGCAGTCCGGTCGATGTGCTGGAGGCCTCACCGCTCTCCCAAGTGACTGGGCCTGCGAGGTGATGTCCTCAGTTGACCGCCGTTGCTACGAGTAAGGACGAGGACGCGGGCGCTCTGGGGAGCGGCCACTCTCCGAGACCCTCCGCGCTTGGTCGAGGGCCCGGGATTGGTGCGCTCCGCAGCGAAGGCGAAAATGGCTTGAGGCGGAGGAACGCAGCGAACTTCGGATACACTTCTTCCCTGACGGAGGCGACACCCGAAGAATTCTGTAAGGTTTCCACTTCTCCCGCGACGAGTGGGTGGGTCGCGAGCGTCACGTGGCTCATTCAACAAACTGACGCGTGCAGTTAAACGATTGGAATAGTATGAAACTGAAGTTTTTAACGTGGGTCATCGCAATGGCGATGCTTCCCGTCCCCAGCCTCCGAGCCGAGCGTCACGAAAACGACCGCCGGGATGACGAAGCCGAGTCTCAGCACGAGGACATCGAGGACCGGGACGTCACAAGTGGGGTTTATACGATGGACAATTCTCCGGCCGGAAACAAGGTCTGGGCCTTTGGACGAAGACCGGATGGGGCATTGACGAGCGCGAAACTTCATCCTACCGGTGGGCGGGGCACCGGGAGTGGTTTGGGGAATCAGGGCGCGGTGCTTCTCAGCCATGACGGCAGGTGGCTGTTTGTCTGTAACCCTGGAAGCGACGAGGTATCCGTCTTCGCCGTGACCCCACGCGGGTTGACGCTAAGCGACAGAGTGAGTTCGGAGGGGCGTCAGCCCGTGAGCCTTACGCTGCACAGGAACCTGCTCTATGTGCTCAATGCCGGTGGCGCGGTGGGAGGCGCCGACAGCATCGCCGGCTTCGTATTCGCACATGGCCGGTTGGTGCCTCTCCTGGGCGCGATCCACCGGTTGAGCGCGGACAATACAGCCCCCGCTCAGATCGCGTTTACCCATGACGGAGACCATCTCGTGGTCACGGAGAAAGCTACGGCGTTGATTGACACGTTCACGCTCGGCGACGACGGCTTGGTGTCGAGCGCGAAGATGTTCACGTCACCGGCAGCGCCTCCGTTCGGCTTCGCCACTGGACGACACAATCGTATCTTCGTGACACAAGCGGCCGGCGGCGCTGGCAATCCCGGGGCCAGCTCCGTGAGTTCCTACGAGGTCGCAGAGGATGGTGACTTGGTGGTCATTAGCGACAGCGTGGCTTCGTTCCAAACCGCTGCCTGCTGGATGGTACTGACCGGCAACGAGCACTTTGCTTTTGCGGCGAACACACCGAATGACTCGATTAGCAGCTATCGCGTTGGCAGCGACGGCACGTTGGAGTTGCTGAAATCACAAGCCGCTCTGACGGGTGCGGGGAGCGGGCCGGCAGACATGGCCTTGAGCCGCGACAACCGCTTCTTCTACGGCTTGACCGCAGGAAGAGGAGCGATCCTCAGCTTTCGGCTAAACGCCGGAAACGGCGAGCTTCAGCCACTGTCCGGTGGTGGCACCGTCCCCACCACCGCCAACGGTCTTGCGGCGCAATGACGCCCTCCTTGGCGGTATGACGGCTCCGTCCGGCTTTGTGCCGGGCGGGGTTTGTCTCGCGCTCTCAGCCTCCGAGGCATCACGCGCGGTACTCAAACCCGGAGGTAACAGCGAACAAGATTTGCGAGGATGCAAAACAACGCTAACCTTTCGCTGGCTGCGACCGTCAACGCCGTAATACCCGGCGGCTCGGACGCCATCGCCAAGCCGGTTTCTTCACCGCCAATGACTCCGCCGGCCGACCCGGGCCTTTGGGTGGATGATCACGGCAACTACCTCTACTCCTACGCGATGGTTCGTCTCCGCGACGCTGCGAAGGCGCAGGATGCCGTTCAGGAAACCTTCCTGGCTGCCCTGAAGAACCGCCGTTCCTTCGAGGGTCGGTCGCCGGAGCGCGGCTGGCTGGTGGGCATTCTCAAACACAAGATCCACGACACCTTCCGTAAGGCCAGCCGCGAAACGTCTTTCAGCGATCTCGGCTTCTACGAAGACGAGGAACGCGAACGCTTTGTGGCTGACGGTCTGCGGGACGGCGCGTGGATCCATGCCTTAGGACCGACCGAGTGGCCGGCAGGCGCAGGTGAGAGCCTCGATCGCGACGAATTCTGGAGGACGTTTTATGCGTGCGCGGCCAAGCTGCCCAGAAGCGTTTCCCGGGCGTTTCTCCTCCGCGAGTTGGATGGCGTGGAATTCCGAGGTATTTGCGACCTCCTGAACATCACCGAAAACCATCTTAGCGTGAAGCCCCGGAACCCCAGGGGCAAGGGAACGCCGGGGAGACGTTCTCCAGTATTTCGTGCCGTGGTGTCGTCGTGGCGTTCCGTTCCCGGTTGCCGTGCCTTGGTGTCCAAGATAGCTCGAAATCCAGGCGGGGGCGCGGAAGGGGCCGCACGGACGACAACACCAGCGGCGCCCACACCCAGTGCCCGAGAGAGAGCTTCGGCGCGGTATGTTAGTCGTTTGCGATCCCCGCTCAGTCGGATGTATGCTGGGGTGGGGATCAGGAAGGGAGTGGCGGCGAACACTCCGCTGTGGACACGCTCTGGCGGGGGGACAGCAGTCTGCGTGGTGGCCATTGCGACTGCATCCGCTTGGGATCTCCGGTGCGGAGTGGTGATGGTCGATAACCGCGATCGGCACGCAGGGCGTGATCTGGGCTTATCTGGTGCGCGCGGGCCTTCCTGGATTTAATTTGCCCTTCTGACACCATTTCATTGACGAAGGGACGCCTTACGCCGAGAGTAGTGGTGTAACGCGAACGACAAAAGGTTTCGTGTAGTCAACTCAAGGGTCCGATGGTGTGTACCGTCGGAGGAAAACCCGGGTGGTCGGGCCGCCATCCGAACAACTGAATTGCTTTGGCGCAATGAAGCTGAGGATAGAGTGGCCTGCGATGGAGAGACCTTTGCTCCCCGCGCGATTCTTCATTCGAGTGGTGTCACGTCACGTCCGCAGGCCCCATTGCTTGCCAGGGGAATTCGAACCCATTGGCTTGAGCAATGAACAAAACCATCGGTTTTCAACTGGTCGCGTACGGGCTTATCTTGGCTGGCCTTAGCTACCTCGCACATCACCTAGCCCCCGCCTGGGCGAAGCCCGCGCTCATAGCGGGTCTGGCGGGGGGCGCGTTGTCCCTGATCTGGGGCGCCCGAGCCATCGCCGGGTGTCGAGGCAAGGCGCTGCCCATACTGACGCTTATCCCTATTATTTTCCTTATGGTGGCGCAGACCGTCACCGCCTGGTGGGGCGGGACGGAGGGAATGGAAGGAGGCCGAGGCGCAGCCGTTGTGATCACGCTCCTATCCGTGCTTTCACTCGGTATGTTGATGCGGGTTGCCTACGCCGGGGAAGTATTTGACGGGCAGCCAGCTGAACAGGTGGCCGCCGTTGGGGCCAACACACAAAGAGCGCCGAAACCGGCGGTCATGGCCAACGCCGCCAAGCGTGCGTAACGACGAGGATACCAATATTGTAGTGTCCGGCGCTCCCCCTACGGAGTCGGTTGAGCGGGCGCGTCTGAGTTGGGACGTGGCTGCCGACCTCGTCCTGTATGGCGTCTTGCTCATAGGCTTGAGCCTCACTGCCCAGCACATGCAGCAGGCCTTCCCGCGCCTGGCGCTCGTCACCGGAGTCGTGGGGGGAGGACTGTGCATCTTGTGGGGTATCTTGGGACGGCGCGGAGCGCGCTGTGACTTGGCAGCGATAATGACGCTTGCGGCTGTGGCGTGCGTGCTGGCGCGCCAAGCTGTACAATTTTGGGTAACCTCGACAGAGGGCGGATCGGAGGGCCGGATGGTGGCGGCGATGATGACTGTGTTGGCGGTGTTGTGTCTGGGCGTCTTGGCTAACCTAGTCCGCGAGCGGAAGCGTCCCGCAGGAGGGTGCAGGGGGTGCGAACGTGGCGACCGAGGGGGATCGTGAATGAGCTCTCCGAACCTAATCCGCCTCGCGGGCTGCATCGCCGCGCTGCACGTGGTGGTGCTGAGTATCCTCTTTGGGCTACGGCAGGTTGGCTACATCCTGACGGCGAGCCTGAGCGCGACGCTGATCTGGGGTACAGTGTTCAGCCTGTCCACCAGGCGCCGCGTGACCGTCGCTGCCGGCATGGCGGTTGGCGTGGTAGTCCAACAGGTCGCCTATCAGGTCTGGAAGGTGGACCTACAGGGATTCTGGTGGCCGCTGGTGCAGTTTGTCGCGGTGCAATTCCTAATGGCGTACGTCCTCTGGAAATGCGCAGCTTGAGTACAACCCAAACGGTCTAAAGAAGAGAGCATCCATGTCCGACTTCTTCCAAACCGGCGCCATCGCCACGCTGCACCGACTGGGGCCTACCGACCTTTCCCGGCTGGAGCGGGAGTTGCAGGAGTTCGCCGAGGAAACGCCCATCGCCCTGGTCTTGCCCTGCCACATCCGCGAGGTTGGCACTAAGGCTCTCAAACATATTGCGAGAGAACTCGCTCGCGTGCCGTACCTCAAGCAGATCATTGTGGGCATCGATGGCGCGCGGGGCGTGCGCCAGTGGCACAAGGCTCAGCACTTCTTCGGGCAGTTGCCTCAGAAACCGGTCCTCCTCTGGAACGACGGACCTCGCATGTCGGCGCTATTCAAGGAATTGGAGGACGCTGATATCTCGTCCGGCCTGCCAGGCAAGGGAAGAAATGTGTGGATTTGCTTCGGCTATGTGCTTGCGAGCGAACAAGTTCGCATGGTGGCATCGCACGACTGCGACATCCTCACGTACAACCGCGAACTGCTGGCTCGGCTTTGCTACCCGGTCGCGCATCCCAGCCTTGGTCTGGACTTCTGCAAGGGCTACACGGCCCGCTACACGACCCGACTCAACGGACGGGTCATGCGCCTGATGTTCACACCGCTCCTCCGCTCGCTGCAAACCATCCTCGGCGCGCATCCACTACTGGTGTATCTGGACACGTTTCGCTACCCGCTTTCCGGTGAGATATGCCTGGACACCGACCTTATCCGCCGTGTACGCGTGCCGTCGGACTGGGGATTGGAGGTCGGCATGCTCGCTGAGGTCTTTCGCAACTCGGCGCCACGCGCCATTTGCCAGTCCGAATTAGGTGATTGTTACGACCACAAACACCAGGAACTCTCCGCGCGCGATCCAGACAGGGGACTGAACAAGATGGCGGTGGACGTGGCGAAAACCATCTTCCGGGTCATGGCTGCGGAGGGCATCCGATTAGACGCGGGCTTGCTGGACACGCTTATGAGTGCTTATGTGCGCAAGGCGGAGGACACGCTCCGCCACTATAACGCCGATGCCCTGATCAACGGCATGACCTTTGGCCGTCACGAAGAGGAACTGGCCGTGGCGACCTTCGCCGGGAGTATCCGCGCCGCCAGCAAGGCCTTCCTGATCGACCCGCTAGGTGCGCCCCTCCTCCCGAACTGGAACCGGGTTGAGTCCGCGCTGCCCGCCTTCCTGGACGAGTTACGTGATGCGGTGCGCGCCGACAATGAGAGTTAGCCATGGACTTCCTACCACGCACCCTCGGCATGTTGAGATCCTCTCGGCGCTCATTGTCGGACCGGACCTGCTCGCCATCTGGCGATTCAGGCCAGCCCGTGTGTCATCTGGCGGGGCGCTGCCACCCGTGAAAGTGAGCACTTCGAGATGGATCAAAGAGCAGCACTGTATATCTGAAATGCAAGACCAGGCATCAACTGAATGGGCAGAGAGTCCATCGACTCCTTCGGCGACATCCGGCCCTCAAAGGCCGGGAGGCGGACCCCGTTTCGGGGGCCAGCATATCCTGTTGCCCGTCGAGTTCTCTCAGCGCACATGGCATGCGTTGCATGTCACGATGCAACTCGCCGAGCCGTTGCACGCGCGGCTCAGCCTTCTCCACGTCGTCGCGCCAGTTTTTGGCAATTCGCGCACGGATCCGGTTCGCCAGTCAGAACAATCGATGCGGCTAGCGGACGCCAGGAATCGACTCGATCGGTTGCACACTGTGATTCGTTGTCGTGGCCTTGACGGGGAGATTGTGGTATCTGAGGGGCTACCGTCTGAGCAGATCACGGCTGTGACGCGTCAGTTGAAGGCCGATCTGTTAGTGTTAACCACTCGCGGCCGGACTGGCCTCAAACGCCTGCTCCTGGGCAGCGAGGCGGAGTTGATCGCGCGCCAGGCGCCTTCCATGGTATTGATGATCCGCTATGGCGCCTTCCCGGAAAGGGAGTCGGGAGGTCTCTCCTCCGAACAGGCGGGACGAAACGCGCAGCGAGTGTGAAGCCTCAATAGAGGACTTCAAGTGCACCTCTTCAAACCTGAACTCACCAGGATCTAGCCAGGTCAAGCTATGACGAATAGGAACGATCGCATGCTGCCGCAAGCACGACCAAGCCCCTACTGGCTGAGCACGCAGTGTTCGGCGTGGGATTTAAGACCGCTATCCTGCCCTCGATCAGATGACCAACATCGAACTTATCATTTGCCTGCTGCTGTTGTTTATGACCGTGCCGGACGGGTGCCGAAGGCTGGGGCGACCTGCCTTGGCATTCCCAGCGTTCGTCATATTCGGTCTGCTACTCGGGCCGATCGCGAATTCGGACGTGAAGACCATGCTGCACGAGGCGGGTGTCGTCGGGTTCCTTCTCCTCCTGTTTCAGGTGGGCCTGGAAATCGACCTGCCGCGCCTGCGCGACTTGGGCCGAGCGCTCGGGTTCGCCCTGCCTTGGGTGCTGGCGCAATACCCGGTGATCCTCGTCTTGGGGCGTGTGATGGGAATGGGTTGGACGGAATCGCTGCTGGCGGCCGCGGCTCTGACCGGCGTGTCCGTGGGCATGGCACATCCGGCGTGGAAGCACTATCCGGGGCTGGACGAACCTCACCGGCCAGCAGTGTTGCACGTGCTGGTGGTATTGGAGGCGCTAACCATTGGCTTGCTGGCCGTCGAGGCTCCGGCCCTGGAGGGCGGATGGTCCTGGGGCATCCTGCTCCGCCTGGCGGGGGTTTTCCTGGTGGTGGTGCTAGTCGCGCGGTTTGCAACGCATGTGACGCGCCTCTTCCAGGCGATTCTGGAGCGGACCACCCATTGGAGGACCCATTTCTTAGTGCTGCTGGTGCTGGCGGTGTGCGCGCTGGGTGAGCGGTTGGGACTATCCGGGGTAAAGACGGCCTTCTTTCTCGGCTTGTTCATGAGTCGCACCGAACACGATGGTAAGGGCCTCGAGGAATATATGGCCCCGGTGAGCGAGCGATTCCTCATTCCGATATTTTTCGTCTCGCTAGGGTTGCGGCTGGATCCTGCAGACCTCTGGTCATGGGCAGGTTTGACGGCGTTCGGGACGGCCGGACTTCTGTTGGGAATACGCGAGGCGTTGCACCGGCGCTGGCTTCATATCGGCGACGATCCCAAGACCTATTTGCTGCTCTGCCCCAACTTGACGGTTGTGGCTTTGGGCGCCTCCACTCTTTTGCATGGCCAGAGGACAGCGGGCGCGGCTAGTTGGCTGTTGTTGACGGGGTTGATCGTAACCGTGTTGGCTCTTGTCTCGCTTCCTGTTGTAGGAAAGCAGCCCCGAACGACTTGACAAGCAGCTCGATGACATTAACCCGTTAAGAAGCGGGCCTCATCAACAAAACGTATCGATGAAAATGACCAAATCGGTTACTCTGTCCGCCCGCCCATCCACGGGCGGAGTCGTCCAGCCAGGTAACGGCAAGATGGTTGTCGCGAGAAGGCTCGGCCTTCTCCCTGGCAACGGATCCAGCGGACTCGCACTGCTCCGGTTCATGAAGGAGCGCGGACCGCGACTGTCGCCCATGCTTATCCTCATGCACGATTACCCTGATCCCGATGCCCTCGCCGCAGCATTTGGCCTGCAGCATTTGGCCGGGGCCGGGTTTGGAGTGGAAACGTGTATCGCCTATCGCGGGCAGGTCGGTCGGATGGAAAACAAGACCATGGTGCACCTGCTGCGGATTCCGACGCGCAAGTTCAGGCCGGCCATGCTGACTCGCTATACCTCCACTGCCCTGGTCGATACCCAGCCCGCCTTTGAAAATAACCCATTTCCGGAGGCGCGGAAGGCGGAGTTGGTGATTGACCAGCATCCACCAGTGCTGGCCCCGCTCGCAGAGTTGTCGCTCGTGGACCCCGATTGCGGAGCGACTTGCGCCATCGTCGCCCAGGCCCTCCTGCAACTAGGGCTGCCGCTGCCACCACGTGTTGCGACCGCCCTGGCGTATGGGATTCTGTCCGACACGCTGGATCTCTACCGCGCGCAAGGCCGGGAAACCATCGAAACCTACCTCCAGGTGTTGCACCAGGCGGATATGCGGGTGCTCGCGCGCATTCAGAATCCAGTCCGACCGCAAAAGTACTTCGCATGCTTGGCGAAGGGGATTCTGG
>ORMF010883279.1_pt1 | contig 12132 bp, 10 predicted proteins | sample 1779871 | NCBI WGS metagenome assembly ORMF01 (sample SAMEA104232316, study PRJEB22302) | groundwater metagenome | biome: forest; feature: aquifer; material: groundwater | place: USA | collected 2011-08-07 | depth 5.4 m | reverse complement strand
GACCATCTCTTGTCGCCCGAATTCCCGCCGACGTCCTGAACGTTACCGACAACTCCTGGGATAAGGGCGACGTAGTTCTGCCAAGTCTTTCCGGTTGGCAGCAAATCGATTTGGGCTTGTGTGAAGTTGACGGTCTGGGTCGAGCTCTGGACGTCCACGAGGGGACTCTGACCCGTCACGGTAATGGTTTCCGTAAGGGCGCCAACAGGCAGCTCCGCGTCCACGTTCGCGACGAGACCCGTCGTGAGCTCGATGCCCTCGCGCTTCAGCGTGTTGAAGCCCGGAAGGGTGAAGGTAACCGCATACGTCCCTGGCCGAAGATCGATAACCCTGTACTGGCCCTGACTGTCCGTGACGGCGATTCGGACCTTTTCAATCAGCACAGGGCTCGCGACTTCCACGGTGACGCCTGGCAAAACCGCCCCGCTTGTGTCTTTCACAGCTCCGGCGATGGAAGCCGCACTTTGGGCAGCGGCAGGGAGTGGCAAGAGCAACAAAACAGCAGATATAACGACACGCCCTATTTTGAGCACTCCGCGCCGCAGCATAGTCATCTCCTTATCGTACAAAACAGAACAATCCCCGCCGGGTCCGAGACCTACACGCCCGACAGGCCTTCAAGCCGACCGTTGCTGTCGGCGAAGGTTTCAACAGGAACCCCAAGCTTGTCCAGGATGGTCATATGCAGGTTCGCCATCGGAGTCTCGTAGGGATACCGGATGTAACGGCCACCCTTGATTTGACCCCCTCCTCCGCCAGCCAGAACGATCGGCAAATCATCATGCGAGTGCGTGTTGCCATTGCTGATGCCGGATCCATAAAGCATGATCGAGTGATCCAGCAACGACCCATCACCGTCGGGCGTTGAGCGCAGCTTCTCCAAGAAATACGCGAAGATTTGTGTGTGGAAGGTATTGATCCTGGTGACTTTTGCCAATGCTTCGGCATCGGTGCCATTGTGCGTCAATGGGTGGTGTCCATCGGGAACACCGATTTCCGGGTATGGCCGGTCGTTACCTTCATGCATCAACATGAAGGTGAAGACGCGGGTCAGATCGGTCTGAAGAGCCAGGAGCTGCAAGTCGAACATCAGCTTGGCGTAATCGTCAAATCTAGCCGGAATACCGCCGGTGGGCCTTTCAACTAGTGGTAATTCCCGGTCGCTTTGCTCCTCCGCCTTCTGGATGCGCCGCTCAACATCGCGAATCGCTTCGATATATTCGGTCAGCTTCGTGCGATCGCCCGAACCGAGTCGCCCGGCGAAGCTAGCCACTTCCTGGCCGACGGAATCGAGAATGCTGCGGTTCTCCTGCATTCGAGCTAGCCGAGTCTTCGAATCCGTACTATCAACGTCGCCAAATAGACGTTCAAAGATGACGCCTGGTTCGTTCTCCATCGGCACCGGCGTCGTGGGCGTCCGCCAAGAGATGGTTCGGTTATAGGGACAGGCAAACCCAATATCGCAGCCACCCACCATGTTCTTAAAGCTCAGAGTGAGCTCGAGCGACGGCAGCTGGGTATCCTGGGCGAATTTCTGCGCGATGATCTGGTCAATGGAGGTGCCCAGTCGCATGTCGGGACCATCCGTCTTTTTAGCGTGAGCGGAGGTGAGGAACGCCGCGCCTGCACGTGCATGATCTCCGGTGCCTTCACCGTCTCTTGCATTTGCCTCTTTGTTGCCGAGCCCACCCAATATGACCAAGTGATTCCGGAGCGGTTCCAGGGGTGACAGAATTGGAGTGAACTCGAACGCGGCGCCTTCCGTGGCCGGCCAAAAATCTCGCATGATCATCCCGCAGGGCGCATATACCGAACCAAAGCGAAGTACTGGTTTGGCGGCGGTATTACGAGCAGCGGCAAGAGCCGGTACCATCGCGTCCAAGAGCGGTAATGCCAACGCCGCACCGGTACCGCGCAGGATCGTTCGGCGAGGGATAAACTTCTTCGTGACGATCATGGCCGGGCTCTCCTCATCTGAAACGGACTACTGTTAACGATGCCAAGAATTATGGACGACCAGCGGTAGTCGTTGACGGCAGCCTGATGCGTAATCTGACGGACGGCTGGCATGTCGTAATACTCAACCCCTCGGCCTAACGCGTACGTCAGAAGCTTCTTGGTTACAGCGACAGCAAATGCTTCTTGACGGTTCAGTACTAGTTTTCGCAGGTCAGCCAATCCGTTGAACTTGACACCATCAAGGGCACCTGAGGCGTCGATCGGCGTGTCACCTTCTTGGGTTCTCCACTGCCCCACCGCGTCGAAATTCTCCATTGCGAAACCCAGTGGGTCGATACGCGCGTGACAAGCGGCACAAACGGGACTCTTCCGATGTTGCTCCATCCGGTCGCGCATCGACCGGTACTTGACACCAGGCGCCTCCTCCAGGGCCGGAACGTTCGGTGGCGGCGCTGGGGGCGGCGCACCGAGGATGTTTTCCAACACCCATTTGCCGCGTAGGACCGGCGACGTTCGATTGGCATAGGATGTCACCGTCAGAATGCTTCCGTGGCCCATCAAACCGAACCGGTTCGCATCGGTGAGCGTGATACGTCGGAAGTGACTCCCTTTGACGCGCGGAATTCCATAATGACGGGCCAGCCGTTCATTCAAAAACGTATAGTTCGCACGCAGTAAGTCGATGACAGGCCGATCCTCGCGCAACTGGCTTTCAACGAACAGCTCCGTCTCCTTCCGGAAGCCGACACGCAACTCGTCGTCAAAGTCAGGATACTCGTGGGTATCGGGCTTCACGTCCTCCAGATTGCGCAAGTAAAGCCATTGTCCACCGAAATTGCGCACCAACGCCGTCGAGCGATCATCGCGGAGCATCCGCTGAACCTGTTGCGCCAGAACCGCCGGCTCCTTGAGCTTTCCGCGAGCGGCGAGGTCGAGCAGCTCGTCGTCCGGGATGCTGCTCCAGATGAAAAATGACAGTCGCGATGCGAGTTCGACATCGCTCAGACGGTACGCAGTTCCAGGCGCAACACCTTTCGGTTCTGATTCAATTCGGAAAAGGAACTGCGGACTCATGAGCATTCTCTTGAGTGCCGCCTGGATGCCCGCATCGAAACTGCCCTCGCGCCGACCAGCTTCATAGAAGCCGAGGAGCGGTGGGAGATCCTCACTAGTGATAGGCCGACGATACGCGCGCCTCGCCAGCATAGACAGTATCGTCCTCGCGCAAGCCTCCTCGTCTCGGCCACTCGTTGGGCGACAGACGAAAATCTTCTGACGACTCGGAGACTCCCCAGGCGCGATGACGTTGTCGGGTCCACCGATTTCGACTGTCTCTATTCGAGGATGTTCTTGAGCATCCGTCTGAAACGAATAATTTTGTGTAGGGAAACGCGGCTTCAGACCTTCATCAGCCAATGTGGCTTGGTGAAACGCGACGCCAATAACGTGCGTTCCCGCCTTGACCGGGAAGCGGACTTCAAACTGGCCCAGAGGATCGCCGAGTGGAATGCTTCTTGAGGCCGGGGTGACTCCACCAAACGTGAACGTCTTGACGTGTGCACCATCTAGACGAACATCAATCTCCTGACGCTCGTGAAGGCCAACAATAGAGTTCGTTTGCCCGTTGGGCCGCTTCATGACGATCTTAAGGGAGTACTCGCCGTCCAGAGGGAAGTCTGCGCGGATCGCCAGACCGCCACGCGTTCCAAACGGTAGATCTTCGCTTGGGCGATCCTGTTGCCGGTCGTGTGGGGCTGGGGTGTACGTCTTGACGATGGGGCGCAGCGCCGGATCGCCCACGGCGCGACGACTAATCGCGTGTGCCGCTGACAGGTATCGCTCCAGCAACCCCGTGGATACCGTTAGTACGTCCGCAATGTTGTCGAATCCATAACCTGAGTCGTCGGCGGGCAGCATCGAGGCACCGTCGATCTCTAGCGCCAGCAGGTCACGTGTTGCGTTCGTATACTCCGCCCGATTGAGGCGGTGAACTGCCGGTCGGCCAGGATTTGGCTTGGTGGCAGCTGCGCGGTCGAGCCCTTTTTCGAGCCAAGTCATGAAACTCTTGGCCATAGCCTCGTCGGGCCGCGGCTGGCCGACGGGGGGCATCGAACCGCTCCGGAGTTTTGCGACGACCCTCTCCCACACCTCAGTGGCGTCGCCGAGACGTTCGATATCCATCTTATCGAGCATCAGGCTCGCCGTACGGAGTCGTTCGTTATGACAGGTGACACAGTAACGGTTGAGCAACATTCGCTGCGCCGATGGAGGGGCGCTCGAAGGCTGTGACTGTGCGTTCACCTGTGGGCTAGGCAACGACCAACCCAGAGTCGACGGATTACTAATCGAGGCCTGGGAGGCGGTCGTCGCGACCGCGACGCCCAGGCAACTCAAGATCAAGCATGTGAACCTTCGCATAGTCGGCAATTTAATCTCTGTCGATCTCAACGCGACGTGACTCCCGAGACGGACCCCTACCGAACCTAATGTTCGACCTGTATCCGAGATGCATCGACTGAACCATCCCAACCTTTTCCGATCGGCCGTGTCCCTGTGATTCGGATCTTGGTGGCAGCCCTCAGGTCGACGCAGCTGCCACCCACGTATTGAGTGCTCGCCCCTGTCTTGACGAAGAGGAGCTTGGAACGATATTCGTTGCCTCCGTCTGGGTTGATCACATCGATCCTCGGGTTTGGACATTCCTCGCGTGACGCGATCACCGCGACGAAATCAAGCGTATTGACGCCGCCCAGTTTCCGAAGCAGAGCCGCGGTATTAGGCCAGGTGATCGTGCAAGCACCAGGACCGATATAGCCTTCCGCGAGGACCAGCGGTGTCGCGCCAGTCACGTTTCTCGCGTTCACAGATGCACCGTTGTCCGCCAAAAACTGGACGATAGAGTCCCATCCGTTGTAGGCGGCCGCGTGTAGCGCCGTTTCGCCGCCCTGATTCGCGCCATTGATGTCGTTGCCGAGTTCAAGCGCGAGTTTGACGGCTTGTAGCGCGTCCTCTTCCGTTGATCGGCTCTCGCCGAGCACGCGGCCAAATCCAGCTGCTGTCATTAGCGGTGTCGTCCCGTTGTCGCTACTGAGGCGCGGATCGGCGCCGACGGTCAGCAGAGTACGCATGATGCCAATGTCGCCACCCAGAGCTGCCAGCGCAAACGGCGTCGCGCCTAAAAGACTCGGCGTCGAATTGCCGGCAACGGTGGAGCCAAATCTAGGCGGGACCTTCTTCATCCGCGCATTCGGATTCGCACCATGCGATAGAAGCGCTTTGACCAATTCCAGTTTGCCTGGGCCGCGCCCGCCGAGCCGTTGGTACTTGTCGGAACCCAACACGCCCGTGAATGTGTTCTCCCAAGCGCCGGCTGCCCAATGCAACGCGGTGTATCCAGCGCCGTCGCTATTTGGGTCTGCGCCCTCGTCTAGCAGACGTTCCGCCAGATCCCACGCCCCTCTGTAGGTAGCCGTCACTAATACGCTGGTGCCGTCGGATGCACGGTCGTTCACGTTCGCTCCGTTGGCGAGCAAGAGACCGACAGCATCTACCGCGCCTTCACGGGCCGCAAACAGCAATGGTGTAAATCCCACCTTCGTCGTGCGGGCGCCAATCTCCGCTCCACGCTCAATCAATACCCGCATGACATCCACGTTGTTTTCCGCCGCCGCCCACATCAGCGCGGTTTGGCCTTGGGCACGCTCCTTCGCATTTACCTGCGCGCCACGAGCCAATAGCAATCTCACTGCGTCTAGGCTGCCCGAGCGCGAACACGTCATGAGGGGGGTCTCGCCGGTCGGACGAGCCGTGTTCGCCTCTGCGCCCGCCGTCAATAACGCCTCGACGATGCTGGCATTTCCATTCGTGCACGCGAGAGAGAGGGGCGTGATGCCAAAATCGTTTGCGGAATTCACGTTCGCACCCGCGCGGATCAGGAGATTCGCGATCTCCGCGTCGTTCCAGTGGGCCGCCCAGTGAAGGGCCGTCGCACCATCAGCTTGCCGTGTATTCACATCGGCCCGCTGCCGTAGCAGGGCACGCACGGAGTCGGCGTCGCGGTTCTTGGCAGCGTCCACCAGGCGAAGATCGCCACTCACCGCGGCCACACTCGACACCGTCAGCAACAAGCCGAACACCCAGCTGCTGAAGGTGTTTTTACCGACAAACATCGTTTGTCCTCCGTGCATTCGCATGGGTCGGCCGACGGTAGCCCTTCGGACACAAGATCGGCGGTCCGCTCAGGGGACGACGACAACGCCCCTAATTCCTTGCGTCGCCACCGAGAGCCCTGGATCGCCCCATTAATCAGGTCTCGGCCTCGATCTCCAATTCCGTAGATAGTCAGCGTAGCTGTATTCCCTCTAACAGGCAAACCAAATGCTGGCCCAAGTAGACTCTACCGATTCTCGCGTAGTGCCATCGGGGCCGTCGCGGTACTGTGCGCGGAGGCGAACATAAGACGTAGTATCACTCCCGTGGTCAGTGTCATGCTACTTTGCTTAATTTTCAATGGTTTACAGTCCGTGACGATTTCTTGGAGTGCCTCGCGCTCCCCGTTTGGCGTCCCTTTCCAAAAGACCCGGGTCAGGGTCTTCATCCGTCTTCAACTCCCGCGCTCGCTGTTGAGGCTTAATCCGGCCTTATACCCACCCGCCGTTGATTGGCTCCCGGACGGAAGATTTCGACACGGCCCGGAATGCCGCGCCTGCCTCGCGGTCGTGTGGGCGCTGTTCCATAACTCGAACCTGACCTTGCCGAAATGGTTCGCAGCTATGGTCCTGGTCACCGAATCGAAGAAACCATGACCGCCACCCAACTCAAGCGGATGCTCAAGGTCTGTGCCACCGTCATTCCAGTGGACCGTCCCAATGCAGCGCTGTCGCACGATCAGGTTGCCCGCATATACACCTCGGGCCTACTGTCGCAGCAGAGCGCGTGGTTGACCGAAGGGAAACGGTTCCGTTAGGATCAGCGCAATTTTCGGGCACCCGAGATTACACCTCGCCGCCAGACATCTCTGCAGGCCTTAATTTGGCCGGTGACTTTAGGCAACCGGCGCATGGGCGTAGGCTCACGTTCTAAACAGGGGTTACACATGTTAACGAGACGCGAAGCCGTAATTGGTGTGGCGGCCGCAGGGGCTGTGGCGCTTCTTCATCGTGCTCAAGCTTTTGCCGCAGCTCCAATGCCGCGCACGAAGGTCAATTTCCAAGTGCCCCCGGGAGCCTGTGATTGTCATGTGCATATCAATGGGGATCCAAAACGCTATCCTATGATCCCAACGCGCAACTTCACGCCCGATGTGGCGACCATGGAGGAGATGCGTCAGTTGTTCCGAGCGCTCCATATCGAGCGCGCCTTCATTGTGCAGCCGAGTTTTTACGGGACGGACAATTCGTGCACGCTGGACCAGATTCAGGAACTTGGTATCAAGAATGCCCGCGGGATGGCATCCGTCGATCTTGCCAAGATTACTGATAAAGAGCTCGATCAGTTGGACCGTGGCGGTATTCGCGCGTTAAGAGTGGGGCTTGGACCTACCGTTCCTGAATTCACGCAACGTTTCCAAGCGCTCGTCCAGCGGCTTAAGGGTCGAAAGTGGCATTTGAACACGAACATCCCTCTCTCCATCATCGACGCAGTCCAAGACCAGGTTATGGCGTCTCCGGTGCCAATCGCGTTGGATCACTTCGCGGGACTTCAGGCATCACGCGGCCTCGAGCAGGCTGGTCTTGCGACGTTGCTAAAACTGCTGAAGGGCGGCAACGTTTACGTCAAACTTTCGAGGATTCATAACATCTCAACACAGGCGCCGGACTATCCGGACGTCGTGCCGCTTGCGAAGGCCCTGATCGCTGCGAACCCACAACGCATGCTGTGGGGCAGCGACTGGCCGCACGCCGGCGCCGAGCCTCGTAAACCCATTTCTCAGATCACGCCATTCGTGGACGTCGATGACGCTCATGAATTCAATATGCTCCCGGTTTGGGCGCCCGATCCTGCTCAACGGAAGGCTATTTTGGTCGACAATCCTGCAAGGCTTTACGGATTCTGACGCTATCGCGTTTTCGTTCGAGCATCGAGCAAGTTGCTGGGCGTGATCGCCAGGCTGCGCCCTCCGGCAGCGGGAGGAAACCTCACGTAGGAGCGCGCCCTATCGGCCGGTAGGGCGCACACCCATCCGTACGACGTTATCCTTGTCCCTGTGACGACATTTCCTGTTGCCAGAAACACCGTAACGACGTTCAAGATCGGCGAGGTGCAGATCAGTCCACGGGACACCACGCACTCCCTCGCAAACACGGACACGGCGCCGCTCGAGTTCATCACGGTCGCAGTGCAATGATCGTTTGGTGTCGCCGGGACAGCACAGTCGCGATTGCCTCGCGATTAGCGTTTTCCAGCAACCCTGCTCCTGGAAAGCCTCGGAGTAGACATACGAGGACGCTCCCGCACGTCGCACGTCAATTACCGCACCTCCCACGCTCGCCACGGATGCGCTACGTGATGCGTCGCCGTGATTTGCGCGCTGCGGCGGTGTTATACTCAGCCGTTCCTCACAAAAATAAATGGCAGACGTTCTGACCGCGAAGGTTCGCTGTCCGCATTGTCAGTCGCTCCTCAACGTATTCGAAACGTCGAGCGGCGCGCAGACAATTGCGGTGGCCGTCCTCGGCGATTCCGTCCAGGACACCGCTAAAGGGCTGGAACTGTTTCGTTCGGCTGACAGCGGACCCAACATTCTGTGTCCCGCGTGCGAAGTCGCCATCGATCCCAATGCCCCATATCGCGCTTCTTTGGAGAAGCGACGCCGCGTGTGAATCCCCGACCTCGCGGAGGCGCGGGAGGGCGTGGAGCCGACCGAGTTTCACGGACGTGAGGACATTGACATGTGGATGCTCTGGCGACTCCTGATCAGCGGTGCGGCGCTCTGGGTCGCCATCCGCGTCGTGCCGGGCATCACGTTCACCGGCGATTGGCGTCTGCTCTTCGGCGTGGCACTCGTCTTCGGGGTGCTGAACATCTCCGTCAGGCCGATACTCATGCTCCTGACGTTCCCGTTTCTCATCGTCACGCTCGGACTCTTCATCTTCGTGCTGAATGCCTTCATGCTCTGGCTGACCAGCAGGGTCTCGAACGCGCTCGGACTCGGGTTTCACGTCGACGGATTCATGGCCGCCTTCCTCGGCGCTCTCGTCGTGAGTATCGTCAGTTTTCTGCTGTCGGTGTTCGTCGGGTCCGACAAGGAGCGGGGACGCACGAAGGTCCGCGTTATTGCGCGACGCGAGTATTAGTCAGCGTGAGAGTCTCCGTCATCGTCCCCGCATATAACGAAGAGCGCGCACTCCCCGCGACTCTCGCCAGCCTTCGTGCCGCAATGACGGTGTTCGACGGCATTGGCTGGACCTCCGAGCTGATCGTGTGCGACAACAACTCCACGGATGCGACGTCGGACGTGGCTCGAGCCAGCGGCGCGATGGTCGTGGGCGAGCCGATCAACCAGATCGCCCGCGCGCGGAATGCGGGCGCTCGTTGTGCCACCGGCGACTGGCTGCTGTTCGTCGACGCCGACTCTCATCCCTCGCCCGCGCTGTTCGCCGACCTCGTCGAGGCGATTCGCAGCGGGCACTACTTGGCGGGCGGCAGTACGGTTGCGTTCACCAGCCGGCACCGGGCACTCACGTTCATGGCTCGAAGCTGGAACGCGGTGAGCCGCATCAACCGCTGGGCGGCCGGGTCGTTCATCTTCTGTGAGACGGCCGCCTTTCGCGAAGCCGGTGGTTTCAATCAGACGTTGTACGCTGGCGAAGAGATCGACCTCTCGCGCCGTCTGAAGCGCCTGGCCAAGCGATCGGGCCAGAGCATCGTCATCCTGCACCGTCACCCGCTGCTCACGAGCGACCGGAAGGCGCATCTGTATACCTGGCGCGAGTTGCTGAAGTTCGTGATCAAGACCATCGCGGTTCGCGGCCGTACGCTGCGAAGCGCCGACGAATGCTTCGCCTGGTACGACGGTCGCCGGTAGGTCGAAACTAAACCGCGCCCACACGTGGGACAATCGCTCCATGCCGTCGCGCACCGTCGATACTCAACCCGGCTTTGCCAGTCTGGGCCTCACCGACTCACTCGTCGCCGCTGTCATCGCGCTCGGCTACGAAGAACCCACACCGGTACAGCGGGAAACGATCCCGATGATGCTGTCCGGCCGCGACCTGCTCGCACAGGCCGCCACCGGCACGGGAAAGACGGCAGCGTTCGCGCTGCCGATGATCCACCGGCTGATCGCGCAGCCCGCGGATAAACACCGCACGCGCGGCATCGTGCTGGTGCCGACCCGCGAGCTGGCGATGCAGGTGGCCGAAGCCGTCCACAAGTACGCGCGCGGCAGCGGCGTCGGCGTCGTGCCGCTCTACGGCGGGGCGTCGATGACCCAGCAGATTCGCGCGCTCGCTCGCGGCGCCGATGTCGTCGTGGCCACGCCGGGCCGCGCGCTGGATCACATTCGGCGAAAAACGCTCGTCCTCGACGCGGTCCGCATTCTGGTGCTCGACGAGGCCGACGAAATGCTCGACATGGGCTTCGCCGAGGACATCGACGCAATCCTGGAGGCTACGCCAGCGACGCGGCAGACCGCCTTGTTCGCGGCCACCATGCCGTCGCGGATCCTGTCAATCGCCGAGCGGCACCTTCAGAAGCCGGCGCGCATCACGATCGCGCACGAGAAGACCGCGGCCGGCAAGCTCCCGCGCGTACGGCAGGTGGCCTACATCGTCCGCCGCGCACAGAAACCGGCGGCCCTCGGGCGCGTGCTCGATATGGAAAGTCCCACCTCGGCGCTCGTCTTCTGCCGCACGCGGCTGGAGGTGGACTCGCTCGTCGACACCCTCAACGCGCACGGCTTCCGCGCCGAGGGGCTGCACGGCGGTATGCAGCAGCGGCAGCGCGATGCAGTGATGAATCGCTTCCGCGCCGCCAAGACCGACCTGCTGGTCGCCACCGACGTGGCGGCGCGCGGCCTCGACATCGAGCACCTGTCCCACGTGGTCAATTACGACCTCCCTGCCGAGGCTGAGTCGTACGTGCATCGCATCGGGCGTACTGGACGCGCGGGACGCGGCGGCACGGCCATCACCCTTGCGGAGCCGCGGGAGCATCGGCTGTTGCGCAGCATCGAGCAGTTCACGAAGCAGAAGATCGAGGTCGCCACGGTGCCCACAGTGGCGGATCTGCGTACGCGGCGACTCGATCTCACCAAGGCGTCCATCCGCGAGCGCCTGCTGGCCGGCGACCTGGACGACGTGCGCGTCGTGGTGGAGGCGCTGGCGGAGGAATTCGACGTGCTCGACATCGCAGCGGCTGCCGTGAAGCTGGCGCATGCGGCCAGTGCGGGCGATGGCGAGGAGCAGGACATTCCGGTGACGGAAAGTCCCGCTCGTGGCGGCGCGGCGCGTCCCTCCTTCGACGGTCAGGGCGTCCGGTTGTACATCGGCGCGGGCCGGCGCGCTGGGATTCGCCCCGCCGACCTCGTGGGCGCGATCACCGGTGAGGCGGGTGTCCCATCGCGCGCTCTGGGCGCCATCGAGATCGCCGACCGCTTTTCGCTGGTCGATGTGCCGGACGAGCTCGCGGACGACATCATCACCGCCATGCGACACGCCACGCTCCACGGCCAGAAGGTGGTGGTTCGGCGAGAGCGAGAAACATAGGAGGGTGATCCGCGTGCTCGCTCCACATGCGATCAACTGATGTCGAGCGCCCGCTCGTAGACAGCCAGATCGCTCGACGAGAAACAGCAGAACAGGACCTGCGTCACCGAGGTCGGCTGAAGGATCCAGTCCCGCACGGTTGCCACGGCGATCGGTGCCGTCAGATCGATCGGATAGCCGTAGACGCCCGTGCTAATCGAGGGAAACGCAATAGTCGCCAGGTCGTGCTGGGCCGCGAGATCCAGCGCGCGCCGGTAGCAGGACGCAAGCAGCGCCGGCTCTCCCTGCCTCCCACCCCGCCAGACCGGTCCGACCGCGTGGATGACGTGCTTCGCGGGTAACCGATATCCACGGGTGATGCGCGCGTCTCCGGTGGGACACCTGCCGAGACGCCGACACTCGTCGAGAAGCTGCGGCCCGCCCACGCGATGCCTGCCCCCGTCCACGCCCCCTCCGCCCAGCAACG
>ORMF010007584.1_pt1 | contig 12136 bp, 7 predicted proteins | sample 1779871 | NCBI WGS metagenome assembly ORMF01 (sample SAMEA104232316, study PRJEB22302) | groundwater metagenome | biome: forest; feature: aquifer; material: groundwater | place: USA | collected 2011-08-07 | depth 5.4 m | reverse complement strand
GACCACGTAGACAACGTGCAGATGGGCTACGTCTTCGAAGAACTAATCCGGATCGGCGCTGAGCAAGCGAACGAGGAGGCCGGAGAGCACTTTACGCCGCGCGAGGTGATCAAGCTGATGGTCAACCTTCTGCTCTCCCCCGAAAAAGACTTGCGCCGCAGCCATGTGGTGAAGACCATCTACGATCCCGCCTGCGGCACGGGCGGCATGCTTTCGGTTTCGGAGAAGTACATCCGCGACCTCAATGCCGATGCGGACCCGCATCTCTACGGCCAGGACTGGAACGACGAATCCTGGGCGGTCTGCCAGTCGGACATGCTGATCAAGGGTGAGGACGCGAAAATCGTCCTGGGTGACACCTTTACCAAGGATGCCTTCGACCGCGACGACAAAGGGAAGAAGATCACTTTCGATTACATGCTGGCCAATCCACCGTTCGGCGTGGAGTGGAAGCAGCAGGCTGCTTACATCGAGAAGGAACATGCCACGCTCGGCTACGACGGCCGCTTCGGCGCCGGGCTACCGCGCATCAACGATGGCTCCCTGCTTTTCCTCCAGCACATGCTGTCGAAGAGGCAGGCGCCAAAGGACGGCGGCAGCCGCATCGGTATCGTGTTCAACGGCTCGCCGCTTTTCACCGGAGATGCAGGAAGCGGCGAGAGCAACATCCGACAGTGGATCATCGAGAACGACTGGCTGGAGGCGATCGTCGCGTTGCCCGACCAGCTCTTTTACAACACCGGCATCTCCACCTACATCTGGGTGCTCAGCAACCGCAAGGAACGGCAGCGCAAGGGTAAGGTCCAGCTCATCGACGCGCGCCAGTTCTACGTCAAGATGCGAAAGAGCCTCGGCAACAAGCGCAACAAGATCGGCGACAAGGACGAGGGCGAAACCGACCAGATTGGGGAGGTCACGCGCATCTTCGGGGATTATCGCGACGGCGATACGCGTGAGCTTGTCGTCGACGGCAAGAAGAAGGTCCTCACCGTAAGCAAGGTATTCGACAACGCCGACTTCGGCTTCCACAAAATCACCGTGGAGCGCCCTCTGCGCCTGAACTTCCAGGCATCGAGCGAACGCATTGCGCGCTTGGAAGAAGAGACCGCGTTCGCGAACCTTGCCGTAAGTGGCAAGAAGAACGAAGCCGCTCGACGTGAGGGCATCGCGGCCGGCAAAGCGCGGCAGCAGACCATCCGCGACCTGTTGGGCGCACTGGCCAAGCAGGGCAAGGAAGAGCTCTACAAGGACCGCGAGACGTTCCTGGCCGACCTCAAGGCGCTCGACCGTAAGCGCGGCGTGCATTTGACGACCGCGGAGCTCAAGGTCGTCCTGAGTGCGCTCGCCGACCGCGACGAATCCGCGGAAATCTGCCGCGATGGCAAAGGCAAGCCCGAGCCCGATCCCGACCTGCGCGATACCGAAAGCGTCCCGCTCAAGGAAAGCATCGAGGCGTATTTCAAGCGCGAAGTCCTGCCGCACGTCCCCGACGCCTGGATCGACGAATCGAAGACCAAAGTTGGCTACGAGATCCCGCTAAACAGGCACTTCTACCGCTACGAGCCACCACGCCCGTTGGAGGAGATCGAGGCCGACATCAAGATGCTCGAAGGCGAGATTTTGACGCTGCTCAAGGAGGTGACGGCGTGACTACTAACAATCATGAACAGATCATCAAGTGCCGTGATGATCATTTGCCGGTTGCCTTTGCTCGCGAGACTGCGGAACCTGAGGGCGGTCAGTCCTTCACGTTGAGCGATGGTGTGACCTGCTCATGGACGAAATCGGGGGAGGCATTTGGTGCTGATAAGCTCAGGTCGCGCATCGAGCCGTGGTTGACCGCACTATTTCAATCAGAGCACTTTGCATTGCTCGCGGGTTCCGGCTTGACGCACGCTCTTCACGGCATGGCGACCGGCGCAGGTCTGCCTGGAATGAGCATCGCTTCTCTGGGTATCTTCGATGATGAGATCAACGCGGAAGCGAAACGCTCTGCGGCGGCCGCGGGAAGGAACGAAGGGAATGTCGAGGACCAAATCCGCGTCGCCAACGAATTGATTCGCGGTCTCGAAATCATCGCTTCAAAAAAGGACACTAGAGCCGCAGAACATCAGCAAGTTTCTAAATTGAGAGATGGCTTGAAGAAGGTGATTGAAGGTTTCGCTGCCTCAATTCTCACGGGTGAGAGCAGGATCATGAACGCCGCGACTGACAAGCGTGAGCAAGCATTCAATTATCTGGTGAGCTTTCTGATGAGTTTCGCCAGCCGATCGGGGACACGCGAACGGCTGCAGCTCTTCACAACCAACTACGACCGTCTTATCGAAACAGGCGCAGATGCGGCTGGGTTGTACCTGATTGATCGCTTTGTCGGGACCCTGGCTCCGGTGTTTCGTTCATCGCGTCTTGACGTGGACCTTCACTACAACCCACCTGGCATTCGGGGCGAGCCGCGCTATCTGGAGGGCGTGGCCCGGTTCACGAAGCTGCATGGGTCTGTGGACTGGGTGGATTGGGACAAGACTATTCGCCGAATCGGACTTCCGTTCGGTGCCCAGGACATCGAGCCTTACCTGAACGCCCCAGGTCTGATCGGTGCAAGCGCTATGCAACTCATGATCTATCCGAATGCCTCCAAGGATCGCGAGACCGCGGCATACCCCTACGTCGAACTGTTTCGCGACTTTGCGGCGGCGGCTTGTCGGCCCAACAGCACGCTAATCTGCTTCGGATACAGCTTCGGCGATGAGCACATCAATCGGGTCATCGAGGACATGCTGACGATTCCGTCGGCGCATCTGGTGGTGATCGCGTATGGCGATCCTCTGGGTCGGATCATGCAGACTTACGGGAAGTTAGGACGGCATGCCCAGATCACCCTTCTGATAGGAGACCACCTCGGGAATTTTCAGACGCTAATAGACAACTACTTGCCGAAGCCGGCGATCGATCGAACGACGTTCCGCATGGCCGAACTTCTCAAAGCCCGTTGGGGCGCAGGCCAGGGCGAGAGCGGTGCCAGCAGCAAAACGCCAACCGCTGATGGTGACGGGTAATCATGAGCCAAGCGCCGTTCGAACTCGCCGGAAGTTTTCGTATCGGTACGGTCGACTTCGTGTCGCCGGATGAAGTGAAGGTTGTCCTCGATATCGAGGCTCCGGAGTCGGTCGCGCTTAATACAGGCGGGCCGCACCCCTTCCCCCGAGTTAACGGCTACCTTCTTATCCCTGTCGATGACGGTTATCTCGTTGGACAGATCGAGTGGGTGACAGTTGAGCGGTCGGCGTTTCCGAAGCGCCGCGGCATGCAGGATTTCGGCCTCGTCGATCTGCCCTATCCGCTGCGCAAGCTGAGCCTCAACCCGCTCGGAACCCTGCGGAACAGTTCTCGCAACGCAAACGACTATGCATTCCGCCGCGGTTCGGACGCACTGCCCGCCATCGGCGCGGCAGTGGTGCTTCCTACGGAGCGCCAGCTTCGGTCGATCGTCGAGTCCGGGGAGCGCAGGCGCGTCAAGATCGGTACCAGTCCCCTAGCGGCCGATGCCGAAGTTTGCGTCGATCCAAACCGCTTGTTCGGTCGTCACCTTGCTGTGCTGGGCAATACCGGCAGCGGAAAGTCCTGCACCGTCGCGGGCCTGATTCGCTGGAGTCTCGAAGGCGCCCAAGTCGTTCGAGGAGAGCGCCCAAACGCCAGATTCATAGTCCTCGACCCCAACGGCGAATACTCTCGCGCTTTTAGCGACGAAGCGGTCAAGGCTCGGATCTTCAAGGTTAATCCGGCTGCCGGAGACTTTGCGCTCAAGGTGCCGTTGTGGTTCTGGAATAGCGCCGAATGGTCTTCGTTCACGCAGGCGAGCGCGAAGACGCAGCGGCCAACCCTTATTCACGCGCTTCGGTTTGTGCGAGACGGGCACACGGAGCCAGCGGTGGATGCTGGCCATGAAATGCGCCGCTTTCTCCGGACCATTGTGGCGACCATTCGCATCGAGAAGAGCGCCGGCAGTCCGTGGGGTACGTTCCCGAAACCGAAATCGTTCTTCGAGAAGCTGGAGAAATGGAAGACAGGCCTTGAACCCGAGTTGATATCCCTCTCCGGCGACCAGAAGGACAAACTTCAAGCGTTCGTCAACGAAATCGAGACGCTCTGCAGACCTCGCAGGGCACAGTACGCGCACCACGACTTCACGCGCCCAGAAATTGAGAAGCTCCTGGCAGCCGCGAGTGAGGCGCATTCTGCTTTCGGAGGAGGAGAGTCTGATGTTCTGCCACCAGATGTGGATGCTCCGCGCCCATTCGAAGGCAGCTCCCTTCTTCGTGGTGTCGAGGCAGCCGCAGAGATGCTAAACGTGTCGGAGCACGTCGAAACGCTTTTGATTCGACTTCGCACGCTGCTCACGGACGTTCGCATGAAGCCTATCCTTGGCGGAGCGTCAGACACGTCACTGGAACAGTGGCTGAACGATTACATTGGTGCGAATCACGCTGCCGATGGCTGTCTTTCAATAATCGACCTTTCGCTCGTGCCAAGCGAGGTTGTTCACATAGTCACGGCCGTAATTGCGCGCATGGTATTCGAGGCGTTGCAACGCTACGTCAAGCTCAACCAGGTCGCCCTCCCAACGGTACTCGTGATGGAGGAGGCGCACACCTTCATCAAGCGTTACAAAGAGGATGTTGAAAACCAGGATGCGGCGTCGGTGTGCTGCCAGGTCTTCGAGCGCATCGCCCGCGAAGGGCGAAAGTTTGGGCTGGGACTTGTTCTATCCTCGCAGAGGCCCTCCGAGCTCTCGCCCACGGTGCTTTCCCAGTGCAATTCGTTTCTTCTCCACCGGATCAGCAATGACCGTGATCAGGAACTTGTGCACCGTCTGGTTCCGGACAATCTGAAGGGGCTGCTGAGAGAGCTGCCCTCGTTGCCCTCCCAGAGAGCCATTCTTCTCGGTTGGGCTTCGGAATTGCCGGTGCTGGTCAGGATGAACGACTTGCCCAAGTCACAGCAACCTCGGTCCGATGACCCGGAATTCTGGGGCGTCTGGGTGGGCAAAGACGAAGCCGGCCAGTCGGTGTCCCGCGACATTGACTGGTCTCGCATTGCGGGAGATTGGCAGGCAGGCGCGACAGACCAAGACAAAGACGCCTAGGGCACATGAGCAAATTCCGCAAGTCCCATCCCAATCACAGATCCAGTGGCGTCGAGTGGCTTGGCAACGTGCCGGAAAGCTGGAACGTGAAGCGATTGAAGTACTCCGCAACCATCAATGATGAAACGCTGCCGGAGACCACACTGCCGGACTTCGAATTCAGTTACGTCGATATCAGTAGCGTTGACGCCGTCACTGGAATTACAATCGTCGAGGACGTGGTGTTCGAGGATGCACCGTCACGCGCCCGACGGATAGTCCGTGACGGAGACACCATCGTATCGACCGTGCGAACCTATCTGCGAGCGATAGCGCCCATTCGCAAGCCTCCTGAGAATCTCATCGTCTCGACAGGATTCGCAGTAGTCCGACCCCGCAAGCTCGACCCTAAATACTTGTCGTATGCATTACGCGAATCCGGATTCGTCGAGACCGTCGTGGCTAGGTCAGTTGGTGTCAGTTATCCGGCTGTGAACGCTTCCGACGTCGCGACGATCCCTATCACGCTGCCGCCTGAAGAGGAGCAACTCGCCATAGCGACCTTCCTTGACCACCAGACAGTGAAGATCGACACCTTGGTGGCGAAAAAGCAGACGTTGATCGAGCGGCTGAAGGAGAAACGCATCGCGCTCATCTCGCGCACCGTCACCCGTGGCCTCCCACCCCACGTCGCACGTGCCGCCGGCCTCAACCCGCACCCCAAGCTCAAGCCCTCTGGCATCGAGTGGCTCGGTGAGGTGCCGGACCATTGGGTGGTCAGGAAACTTGGGCACATTGCGACTGTTGTGCGAGGAGCTTCTCCGCGTCCAGCTGGAGACCCACGCTATTTCGACGGTGATTTCATTCCGTGGATTACGGTTGGTGAATTGACGAAGGATTCTGGGTTGTATCTCATCTCCACCGAATCGATGCTGACTCAGGAAGGCGCTGCTCTTAGCCGCGTGATGCGCGAAGGGACCTTAGTACTGACCAACAGCGGTGCAACGCTTGGGGTGCCGAAGATACTTGCCATCAACGGCTGCGCAAATGACGGGGTTGTTGCCTTTGAGAATCTTCGACGTGACGCAAAAATTCTGTTTCTCTACTATTTCCTAGCTTCTATCACAGAGAATCTTCGCAATCGGATCAAGCAGGGAAGTGGTCAACCTAATCTGAATACGGACATCATTCGCGCTTTGGCTGTGCCGTTTCCTCCTGCTTCTGAGCAAAGCGCCATCTGTGAGTACCTTGTCACCAAGACGGTGGAGATCGACGGGATAGTCGCCAAGGTCGAATCCGCCATCGAGCGCCTGCGGGAATACCGCGCGGCCCTGATGACTGCTGCTGTGACGGGCAAAATCGACGTGCGCGGGGACAGCACTGATAATAGACTGGAATCTGTGAGCGCTTCCTAGAATCCCGTGGCCGAACAGAGCATTAACGTCAATCCCGAACTGATCCGCTGGGCGGTCGAGCGCTCGGGACGCAGCTTGGAGACGCTCGCGCGTTATCTGCCCCGGATCGGGCGGTGGGAGTCTGGCGAGGCGCGGCCGACGCTGAAGCAGCTGGAAAAGCTGGCGCGGAAGACGTGGACACCGCTCGGGTATTTCTTCCTCGCGGAGCCACCGGAGGAGAGGCTGCCGGTGCCGGATTTCCGGACGGCGAGAGACCAGCCGGTCCGGCGGCTGAGCCCAAATCTGATCGACACGCTCCACACGATGCAGCGCAGGCAGGTCTGGATGCGGGACTACCTAGTCGAGATGGGCCATGAGCGCTTGGCGTTCGTCGGTTCTGCGAAGACCTCGGAAAACATTGAATCCGTCGCGAAGAACATACGCCGCGAACTCGGAATGAGTGACGGCTGGGCAGGGCGCATTTCGAGTTGGACCAATGCGCTTCGAGTCTTGCGCGAGGCAGCCGAGAGCGCAGGCGCATTGGTTGTAATCAATGGCGTCGTCGGTAACGACACGCATCGCAAGCTCGATCCGGCCGAGTTCAGAGGATTCGTTCTTGCCGACGAATACGCGCCGCTTGTATTCATCAATGGTTCGGACGCGCGCTCGGCGCAGATGTTCACGCTCGCGCACGAGCTCGCGCATTTGTGGATTGGGGAAGGCGGAATATTCGATCTCCCGGATTTGCAGGCGACAGGCGACCGGCGGGAGGTGTTCTGCAATCGTGTCGCCGCAGAGTTTCTCGTGCCGGCGGCTGAACTCAAGCGGTACTGGCCCGATGCAAATCGAGCGACGGAGCCGTACCAAGCGATAGCGCGCGAGTTCAAGGTCAGTCCGATCGTGGCTGCACGGCGCGTTCTTGACTTGAATCTGATCGACCAGACGCAGTTCTTCGAGTTCTATCGGGCCTATCAGACCGACGAGCGCAGACAGGCCGCCAAGGCGAAGGGTGGCGGTGACTTCTACAACAACCAGAACGTGCGCCTCGGCAAGCGGTTTGCCCGGGCAGTGATGCTCGCGGCGAAGGAAGGCCGCCTCCTCTATCGGGAGGCGTACAGCCTCACGGGACTTCAGGGGGCGACCTTCGACAAGTACGCCAAAGAGCTGAATATCAGTCTCTGAGATGGCGCGACACGCTCGCTATCTGGTCGATGCGAGCGTGCTGATGGAGGCGCACCGCCGCTACTACCGGCTCGGTGTCTGCCCTGGGTTCTGGGAGAGCCTCGTCTGGCACCACAAGCAGGGCGTGGTGAGCAGTATCGACAGGGTCAGGAAGGAAATCGAGGACGGAAAGGACGCGCTCTGGCAGTGGGTAAAGAAAGAGTGCCCGACGACGTTCTTCAATTCGACGAACAGCAAGGCGGTTGGTGATCGCTACGGCAACATTATTTCGTGGGCAGGCACGCAGAATCGCTATCGTCCCGAAGCTTTGGCCGAATTCGCGATGGTGGCAGACGGCTGGTTGGTCGCATACGCGGGCGAGCACGGGCTCACTGTCGTGACGCAGGAGGTCGCGGCGCCCGAATCGAAGAAAGAGGTCAAGGTGCCGGACGTGTGCGAGGCATTCAAGGTGCCGTGTATCGACACCTTCCAAATGCTGGAGCAACTCAAGGTCCGCTTCACCTGGAAGCCCTGACGTGCCACAGACCAACGAGAAGGCATTCGAGACCTACGTCGAGACCATCCTGAAGGAAAGGTCGGGATGGAAATCGGGCGATCTCGCGGACTGGGACGAGGCGCGCGCTCTATTCAAGGGGCAGGTGTTCGAGTTTCTCGAAGAAACCCAACCCAAGCTTTGGGCCGAGATGGAGAAGCTGCATGGCGCGGGGCTGCGCGAGTTGCTTCTCAACACGCTGGTAAAGGAACTGGACCTTAAGGGCACGCTGCACATCCTGCGGCACGGCTTCAAGTTCTACGGCAAGACCTTCCGTCTCGCCTACTTCAAGCCGGCGCATGGGCTGAATTATGAAGTGCTCGCGCTCTTCGGCAAGAACCGCCTCACGGTGACGAGGCAGGTGCCGTGCCATCCCGGCAAGAAGGACACGATGGACCTGGTCTTTGCGCTGAACGGCTTGCCGGTGGCGACCTGCGAGTTGAAGAACCCGGGCACCGGGCAGAACTGGCGCCATGCGAGGAAGCAGTACCAGCAGGATCGCGATCCGCAGGCGCCGCTGTTCAAGTTCAAGACGCGGGCGGTGGTGCATTTCGCGGCCGATCCCGATGAAATTCACATGACGACACGGCTGCGCAGGGCGGGAACGCACTTCCTTCCCTTCAACCGCGGCAGCCATCCGGGCAAGGTGCAGTGCGGCGAAGGCAATCCGCAGCATCCCTCAGGCTATCGCACAGGGTATTTCTGGGAAGAAGTGCTGCAGTTCGAGAGTTTCCTGGACATCCTCGGCCACTTCATGTTCCTCGAAAAGCGCGAGGAGAAGGTGGATGACGACAAGGGTGGGAAACAGGTCATGGCACGGGAGACGCTGATTTTTCCCCGCTACCACCAGCTCGACGCGGTGCGCAAGCTCGTGGGCGCCGCCGAGCGGGAGGGTGTGGGCTGCAATTATCTGATTCAGCATTCCGCGGGCAGCGGCAAGACCAACAGCATCTCGTGGCTCTCGCATCGACTCGCGAGCCTGCACGATGCGAAGGACGGCAAGATTTACGATTGCGTGATTGTCATCACCGATCGCCGCGTGCTCGACCAGCAATTGCAGGACGCGATTTACCAGATCGAGCACGCGCAAGGGGTGGTCAAGGCGATCGATCAGGACTCGAAGCAGCTTGCTGCAGCGCTGATCGACGGCACCAAGATCGTGATCACTACCTTGCAGAAGTTCCCGTTTGTGCTGCGGGGACTTCTCCACTCGGCGGGGGCCGAAAGTCAGGAGAAGGTCACTGAGGAACAGAAGCAGCAGGCCAAAGCGTGGCAAGCGGCCATCGCAGCGCGCAAGTACGCCGTGATCGTGGACGAAGCGCACTCCAGCCAGACCGGCGAAAGCGCGCGGGAATTGAAAGCCGTGCTCGGCGCCGCGGAGAACGAAACCGAGGAGGGCGAAGCGGATTGGGAAGATCGCCTGAATCAGGTGATGCAGTCGCGCGGGCGGCAGTCGAACCTGAGCTTCTTCGCCTTCACCGCGACGCCCAAGGGAAAGACCGTCGAACTGTTTGGCAGGCCGGGTGCCAACGGCAAGGCCGAAGCCTTCCACATCTACAGCATGCGCCAGGCGATCGAGGAAAAGTTCATCCTCGATGTCCTGACGAATTACACCGTCTACGCCACCTACTATCGGCTGCTCAAGGCGGCCGAGGACGATCCCAAGGTACCGAAGAAGAAAGGACAGCGGGCGCTCGCGAAGTTCATGAGCCTGCATCCGCATAACATCGAGCAGAAGACCGAGGTCATGGTGGAGCACTTCCGGCGCAGCGTGAAGCAGCGGCTGGGCGGTCGCGCGAAGGCCATGGTGGTCACCTCCTCGCGCCTGCACGCTGTGCGCTACAAGCTGGCGTTCGATCGCTACATTGCCGAAAACGGGTACACCGATATCCGGCCGCTCGTCGCATTCAGCGGCACCGTACGCGACCCCGAGACCGGTCAGGAGTACTCCGAGCCGGGAATGAACACCGATGTAGTCACGGGAAAGCCCATCGGTGAGGCGCAACTGCCGGAGCGCTTCGATTCTCCCGATTACCGGTTGCTGCTGGTCGCAAACAAGTATCAAACGGGTTTCGATCAGCCGTTGCTGCACACCATGTACGTGGACAAGCGGCTCGACGGGGTGCAGGCGGTGCAGACGCTGTCACGGCTGAATCGCATGATCCCCGGCAAGGACGCGCCCTTCGTTCTCGATTTTGTCAATGACGCAGAGAACATCTACCGCGCGTTCAAACCCTACTACGATGCCACGGGGCTCGAGGAGGCGTCCGACCCGACCAAGCTCGACATGCTGAAGCACGAACTCGATCAGGCGCAGATTTACCACTGGAGCGAAGTGGAGGCGTTCGCGCGGATTTTCTACAAGCCACAGGAGCAGCAGAGCGCGGCGGACCACGCTCAGATGCAGCGGCATCTTCAGCCGGCAGTGGATCGATTCAAGGCGGTCAAAGATGAGGACAAGCGCGTCGCGTTCCGGGAAAAGCTGAACGGCTACGTGAAGGTGTACGCGTTCCTCAGCCAGATCATCCCGTACACCGATCCTGAACTGGAGTTGCTCTACAGCTACGGTCGGTTTCTCCTGCCCCACCTGCCGCTGGACCGCGATACGAGCGTGGTCCAGGTGGGCGACGAGGTGGATTTGCAGTACTACCGGCTGGCGCGGATCTATTCAGGCAGCATCGACCTCAAGGCCGGGGACTTGAAGGGCGTATACAGTCCGACGGATGTTGGAACCGGCAATGCGAAGGATGAGAAGGTGCCGCTCTCCGAAATCATCGCGGTGCTCAATGAGCGATTCGGCACCGAGTTCAGCGAGGAGGACCGCCTGTTCTTTCAGCAGATCAAGGAACGGGCGACGAAGAACGAACAGATCATCCAGACGGCCTTGGCAAACCCGCTCGACAAGTTTCAGCTCGGCATCCGGAAACTGATCGAGGATCTTCTTATCCAGCGCATGGCCGACAACGACAAAATAGTCACGCGCTACATGGATGATCCGGATTTTCAGAACACCGCATTTCCGATCCTCGCGCGAGAAATATTCGACGCGGTGCACCGCGACGAAAAGAGCGGCCGGATTTAGGTCTTTGGGCTGCGTGCCCGGAAGGTTCCGATCGCCTTCGAGACCAGCTCGCCGGACTCGCTGCGCGCTTCGCCTTCGCAGAAGATGGTGGTCTGCCCCGCCTTCATCACGCGGCCCTCGGCGCGCAGGGTGCCGGTGGCGGTGCCGATGAACTGGGTGCTCAGGTCGATGGTCATGATCGAGCGCGGCGGGTCGTAGAGCGTGCGCGCGGTCATCGACAGGGTGATATCGAGCAGCGCGAGGATCGCGCCGCCGTGCGCGGTGCCCCAGCTGGTCATGAATTCCGGCCGGATCGCCATTGACAGGCGAGCGACACCTTTTTCCAGCGAGTCCACCTTGATCCCCAGGTGCTGAGAGGAGGGGATCCGCTTCATGAAATCGGCCATCTCCTGCGGCAGCTCGGTCATATCAGGATCGCGCCGCCGTCCACGGCGATCGCCTGCCCGGTGATGTGGCGCGAGGCCTCCGACGCGAGCAGCACGGCGAGCCCCTTCAGGTCTTCGGGGCCGCCAAGGCGGCGCGTAGGCGTCGCCTTGCGCACCAGTTCGCCCGTGGTATCGAGCGTGGCGCGCGTCATCTTGGAGGGGAAGAAGCCCGGGCAGATCGCGTTCACCGTGATGCCGTGCTCGCCCCATTCGGCCGCGAGCTGCTTGGTCATGCCGACGACGCCGTGCTTGGTGGCGTTGTACGAAACGGTGCGCACGACCGCGGGATCGCTCGCGCCGAGTCCGGCGACCGACGCCACGTTGATGATGCGGCCCCACTTCGACGGAATCATCGCCTTCTTTGCCGCCTGCTGCGACATGATGAAGCCGCCGACGAGG
>ORMF010108268.1_pt1 | contig 12139 bp, 8 predicted proteins | sample 1779871 | NCBI WGS metagenome assembly ORMF01 (sample SAMEA104232316, study PRJEB22302) | groundwater metagenome | biome: forest; feature: aquifer; material: groundwater | place: USA | collected 2011-08-07 | depth 5.4 m | reverse complement strand
GCGGCGGGGAAAGCCAAGAAAGTTGCCTTGACCGCCTGTATGCGGAAGTTGCTGACCATCCTGAATGCGATGCTCAAGCATCAGACCCCGTGGACAATAACATTCGCGCATGGCTCTTGACAACCAAGACAGTTGCTATTCATCCGGGGCCTGTTTGAGCAAGACCCTGAAGGTTGACCCACTCCCCTCTTCACTGATCACCTCGATCCGACCGCCGAGATTGTCGATGATCTTCTGCGTAATGGCAAGCCCAAGGCCTGTACCGCCAGGCCTCGTCGTATAGAAGGGATCAAAGATCCGTTCGACCTCCCCTGGCGGGATCCCCCGCCCTGTATCAGTCAACTCAATCGCTACCCAGCCGTCGCCGTTTTTGGGTCCTTGACGGCGGATGGCAAGGCTGAGCTTCCCGCCCATCTGCATGGCCTGAATCGCGTTAAGCCCAAGGTTCCAAAGCGCCTGTTTCAACTGATCAGGGTCACCTGCAACCATGACCTCCTCGGCCTCCCGTTGAATGGAAAAGGTCACTGGATGGGCGCTATCGCAACTCCTTTCCAAGAGTGACACTGCCTCTGCGACCAGCGCCACGACATTGCACTGCCTCTGCGAGAGCAGTGTTGGCTTAGCGAAATCCAGAAACTGCCCCGTCACCAATTTCAATCGCTCGGCCTCGCGAAGAACAATGTCGAGCAGTTGAGGCCTGGCCGTTCCCTCTTCCTTCATCAGCTCAATAAAGCCGCTGATCGCGGCCAAAGGATTTCTCACTTCATGCGCCAGCCCGGCCGCCAGTTGCCCCACTGTCGCAAGCCGGTCGGCTTGACGGAGCCTGGCCTCCGTCTTTTTCCGCTCCGTCAAGTCCTGAAAGATGCCCACGAGGCCGACGAGTACACCATCGGACGACTTGAGGGGCGTGAGGTTAATCCCGATCGGGGTCAAATGACCACCTTTATGGCGAACCTCGATCTCCTGGAAGAGTCCATCGAAGGTCGGCGTGGGGCTAGAAAAGAACTCTTCAAGCTGCTTGATCTCTCGAAAGACGGTGTCTCGCCAGTTCTTGCCTTGGATCTCGTCTGCCGTCAGACCGACGATCCGCTGCGCGCCCTGGTTGAACGATGCGATCCTGCCCTCGAGGTCTAGTGTCACGATCCCGCTCGGGATATTCTCGACGATGTCCTGGTGAAGGGTCCGGAGGTTGCGGAGGTCGATTCGTCGTTCTTCCAGCTCGCGACCCGCCTCTTTGAGCCGCTTGGCAAGCTGGCTTTCCAGGAGAGCCACAAGAAAAAAGGCCGCGCTGTTGACGAAGAGCTGCAAGAGCGCGTATGCGGGATCGTGCTCGGTGCTTCCCGTGGAGAGGAATTGCGCCCGCTTCGTGAGCCCATAGAGCTGGATGTTAATCAGCGCTCCATAGAGGATGCTGCTTCCGCCGGCGAGCAATAGGCTCGATCGTCGGGACAGGAGGATGGCCGCGGCCAGGATGGGAAAGATGTAGACAAACGCAAAGAGGCTCTCGATCCCGCCGGTATAGTGCACCAGGGCAGTGACCAGGACGACGTCGATACAGATCTGCAGGCCACAGAGCCGCCTCAGCCGCGTGGTGCGGTGCAGCACGAGAAGATAGAGGATGGTGAGAAGGCAGGCGCAGGCGGTTAAGACGAAGAGAGGGGTAAGTGCGAAGGGGGGATGCTCACGGAGGGCGAGGATGCCTGCTGAGCCCAAAAACAGGAATGCGACGAGGAGCCGGAGGCCGATCAGCCACTTAATCTGTCGTCTCAGCGCAACATCTTCCGTCGAAACCGTTTCTGTATTAACCATCAGCTCTCAGCAGCCTTCAGCCTTCAGCCTGCTTGTTCTAGCTGAGAGCTGATAGCTGCCCTTCAGCGCCCTACCACCGTCACCAACTTGAAGATGGGCAGATACATCGCCACGATCATGCCGCCCACGACCACTCCGAGGAACACCATCAGTATCGGCTCAATCAGGGCGGTCATATTTGCGACCGCTTGATCGACCTCGGTATCGTAGAAATCGGCAATCTTCTCCAACATCGAGTCAAGCGCCCCTGTCTGCTCCCCGACGCTGATCATCTGCACCACCATGGGCGGAAAGACTCCGGACGTCTTCAACGGGTCGGCGATAGTCTTCCCTTCGGCAATGCTCCCACGGGTCTTCGTAATCGCTTCTTCCACAACCTTGTTCCCAGCGGTTTTCGCCGTGATCTCCAGTCCGGTCAGGATGGGGACCCCGCTGGCGATTAATGTTCCCAGGGTCCGCGTGAACCTTGCAACTGCCACCTTCCGGAGTAGCGCTCCGAACACCGGAATCCATAGAAGCAGCGCATCGGTAGCCTTCCTACCCTTCTCCGTCCTATAACTGAACCGAATGCCAACGATCCCCGCAATGAGGAGGCCGAGGCCAACCAAAAGATATGTCTGAACGAGACGACTCAACTCCATGACAATCCGAGTTGGCAGGGGAAGCTCGACCCCCGCCCCCTCGAACAACTTCACGAAGGTCGGAATCACGAAGACCAGCAAAAAGATGACAACCGCGATGGCCACCGTCACGATGGTGCTGGGGTAAATCAGGGCGCCTTTGACCTTCCGCCGAAGGGTCATCGCCTTCTCGATGTACACCGCAAGACGGCTCAGGATGGTGTCGAGCAACCCTCCAGCCTCGCCCGCCTCGACCATGTTGGCGTACAGGGGATTGAATACCGTCGGATGGCGTTTGAGGGCTACCGCAAAGGTCGAACCCCCTTCCACATCCTCCCTGATCTCGGTGAGGGTTTTCTTGAACTGTTTATTCGGCTGTTGGGATGCCAAGGTATCCAGACATTGCACCAAGGGGAGTCCGGCGTCGATCATGGTGGCAAGCTGACGGGTGAAAACGGTCAGATCCTTATCCTTCACCCTCCTGCCGAATCCGGGAATCTTGAGCTCGATCGGCTTAGACTGCGGCTTGACGGAAATCGGAAAGATCCGTTGTTGGCGAAGCTCCGCGACCACTGCCTCCGTGGTATTGGCCTCCATCCGCCCGGCAACTACCCGGCCTGCCTGACTTCGTCCGCGATAGGCAAAGATCGGCATACGTCCTCTCGTCCCTTATACCCTATACCCTAGTCTTTTGTGCCCGCTGGATCATCTGGGTCAGTTCGTCAGGCAATGGGCTCCTGAACATCGCCTCTTCCAGCGTGATGTTCCGCCTCAAATAATGCCCAAGGAGCGACTGGTTCATCGTCTGCATCCCGAATTTCTCCTGGCCGGTTTGCATCGTGGAGTAGATCTGGTGGATCTTGTCCTCCCGAATCAGATTGCGGATAGCAGGGTTCGGGATCATGATCTCCAGCGTGAGCACACGCCCCTGGCCGTTACTCTTGGGGATAAGCGCCTGGCAGAGCACCCCTTCCAGGACGAAGGAGAGCTGGGCGCGGATTTGTGGCTGCTGATTCGCGGGAAAGACGTCAATGATCCGGTTGATGGTTTCCACGGCCGAGTTAGTATGCAGCGTCGCGAAGGTCAGGTGACCGGTCTCCGCGATGGTGAGGGCCGCGGCAATCGCCTCCTGGTCCCGCATCTCACCGATCAGGACCTTGTCAGGATCCTGCCTCAGGACCCTTCTCAGCGCCTCCGCAAACGAGCGGGTGTCGGAGTGAACCTCGCGCTGGGTCACGATGCAGCTCTTATGCGGGTGCACGAATTCGATGGGGTCTTCGATGGTGACGATGTGCTCACGGCGCTCGGAGTTGACTTTGTCAATCATGGTGGCCAGCGTAGTCGATTTCCCTGAGCCGGTCGGGCCGGTAACCAGAATGAGCCCCTTTGGCTTCTCGCAGAGATCGGCCACAATCTTGGGAAGGCCCAATTCCTCGAAGGTGTGAATAGCGTACGGGATGGCTCGGATTGCCATCCCCACGGCTCCTCGCTGAATATAGACATTGGCGCGGAACCTACTCAAGTCCTTGATTCCGAAGGAGAGGTCGAGCTCTTGCGCTTCTTCAAACTGCTGTTTCTGGGCGTCGGTCAGGACGCTATAGGCCAGGCTTTTCGTTTCTGCCGGGGCCAGTGCCACATCCCCAAGAGGCAAGATCCGGCCGTGCAGGCGCAACATCGGCGGGACGCCCACGGTCAGGTGAAGATCGGAGGCGCCGCGTTCAACCATCTCCTTTAACATCTCGTGCAGATTCATGACTCACGCCCTCAACTAGGTGTTCAGACTGAAGACTGAAGGCTAAAGTATATCAATCATCACGCAACGCTCGAATCAAGCCATTCAAGACCTTCTCGGTTTCTACGACCTTTGGTTCAACCCGATAAACCACCATTGCTACTTCATCAGCCAACTCAAATGCCCGAAGTTTTGTGTGATCACGCATGATTTACCCCTAAAGCCTTCAGCCTTCAGTCTATCTACCTGTATTAGAAGAAGCTGGTGACCCGAACGACCTCCTCGACGGTGGTGACACCTTCCCGAATCTTTTGCAGGCCGCTCTCCCCCAGGCTCCTCATCCCGTACTTGGCTTGAAGCATACGAAGCTCACTGACGGAGGCGCCAATCAGGATCGCCTCCCGCATCTGTTCGTTGAGCAGCACTACCTCGTAGAGGCCGATCCTGCCCCGATAGCCGGTGTCACGACAGGCCGTGCACCCCTTCCCCCGATAGTAGGTTACGGTCTTCGCCTCCTGCGGACTGAAACCGATATCCGTGAGGGTAGAGACGGGAACCGAGACCTCCGCCCGGCACTCCGCGCAGAGCCGCCGGACCAGACGCTGGGCGAGCAGCAGGTTGAGCGAGGCACTCACCAGATACGCCGGCACGCCCATACTGATCAGTCGCCCCACCGTACTAATTGCGTCGTTGGTATGGACCGTGCTCAGCACCAGGTGGCCGGTAAGGGCGGCCTTGATCGCGATCTCGGCCGTCTCGAAATCGCGGATCTCCCCCACCATAATGATGTCCGGATCTTGTCGAAGGAATGACCTGAGTAGGGCGGCAAAGGTCAGGCCGATATCCGGCTTGACCTGAGCCTGGTTGATCCCGGTCAGGTTGTATTCGATCGGGTCTTCCGCGGTCATGATGTTGGTGCCGATACTGTTGAGCCGGTTGAGCGCCGAATACAGCGTGGTCGTCTTCCCGCTCCCGGTCGGGCCGGTCACCAGGATCATGCCGTACGGGGCGAGGATAGCCTTCTCGAGCATGGCCAGCGCCTCAGGCTCGAACCCGAGCTTGCTCATGTCCAATTCGAGGTTTGCGCGGTCCAAAAGTCGCATGACCACCTTCTCGCCGAACAGCGTCGGGACTGTAGAGACCCGAAGGTCCAGCTCCCGCTCTCGCATCTTGACCTTGATCCGCCCATCCTGAGGCATGCGCCGTTCAGCAATATCCAATCGCGCCATGATCTTGATGCGAGAGGTAACCGCGGCGTGCAGCGTGAGAGGCGGGGACATCACCTCATAGAGGATTCCATCGAGCCTGAAGCGAATCCGGAATGCCTTCTCGTAGGGCTCCAGGTGAATATCGGAGGCACCCTTGTTGATCGCGTCGGTCAGGATGAGGTTGACCAGCTTCACCACCGGGGCGTCTTCGGTGGCTCGATACAGCTCGACCAGATTAATTTCCCCATGATCCGGCTCAGCGTCCCCCAGCTCCTTTTGCTGAAAGTCCCTGACCAAGCTCCGGGCGACTCCGGCAGTGTCATAGCACCTATTGAGGGTATTCTGGATCGAGATGTTCGGGGCGACCATCGGTTGTATGTTGTGGCCGGTGATGAATCTGACTTCATCGATGGCAACGATGTCGGACGGGTCCGCCATAGCAACCGTGAGAATACTCCCGGACCGGCTCAGAGGGATGAGCAGATGTTTACGAGCCACCTCGGCAGGAACGAGTTTGAGGACAGCAGGATCAATCTTGACCGTGCCCAGAGCAACGGACGGCACCCCGTACTGGCGGCCCAGAAACGATGCGATCTCCTCCTCGCTGATATACCCGAGCTTGACGAGAATCAATCCAATCCGCCCGTCGGCGGTCTTCTGCAGCGCAATGGCCTCATCCAACTGCTCGGGCGTGATCAGGTTGGCTCTCACCAGCATCTCGCCCAATCGTACAGGTGACATGCACCTATCCTTTCTTGTGTCGGCTCAGCATGACCAATGCAGTCATTCGTGGTGAGATATTATCTTGCTCTATCTCAGAAAAGTCAAGTAATCGCAGCAACGAGGGCTTGCCGCATGGCCTCCTCTGAAGGCTTTTGCCCGGTCCACAGCTCGAAGGCCAGGGCGCCCTGATACAGCAACATGCCAAGTCCGCCCAAGACCCAACACCCCCGCTTCGTTGCCTCTCGTAGCAACGCAGTCTCCAGTGGCCGGTAGATCAGATCGTACACCAGCATCCCGGGCCGAAGAAGGCTCGGGTCGATTGGTGGAGGATCTGAAGGGCTGAGCCCAACCGATGTGGCATTTACCACCAGGGCACAGCCTCTCACCCTGGCCGGCATTCGAGGATCGTCAAGTCCCAGTCCGATGGCCGAGACCCCGGTTTCCCGGTTCACGAACTCAGCCAGTGACTGCGCGCGCTCGATGGTCCGGTTGACAATAACGATCTCTTCAGCGCCAGTCTCGGCCAGACTGACGGATACAGCCCGTGCCGCCCCACCTGCTCCAAGGATGACAACAGGCTTCCCGCGCGGCAGAAAGGCCGCCTCCTCATGAAGCGATCGGAGAAACCCCTGTCCGTCAGTATTGGCTCCGAGCAGGCGTCCGCCTCTGGCAACAACCGTATTGACCGCGCCCACCGAGGCGGCCTCTTGTGTCAGGGTATCGACCAACGCGACGGCCTGCTCTTTGTGGGGAAGCGTGACATTCGCGCCGCCGAAGTTTTCCATCCCGCGAAGCGACTCGAACGCGGTCGGCAAGCCGGCGCTCTTCACCCGCCATGGCATATAGAGGCCATCGATCCCTGCCGCCTGAAGTGCGGCATTCTGCATGGCCGGCGAGAGGCTATGCTCCACAGGATCACCGAAGAGGACGAATACCTTTGCCGCGGCAGTAAACCTCATTTGTAACTACTCAGGTAGATAGACTGAAGACTGAAGGCTTTTAGGGGTAGGAGCCGAGAAGGTCTTGAATGGCTCGATTCGTGCCTTGCAAGATATTTATAGTCTTCAGTCTTCAGCCTAAACACCTGAGTAGTTACCCTCATTTCAGCTATTAGCTGTCAGCCTTCAGCAAAAACAGCCCTCAGCTTTTTCCTTACCTTGCTGATGGCTGATTGCTGACTGCTGAAAGCTGCCTTTAGTTGAGCCCCTCCGAAAGGGCCCGCTCCAGTGCGAGCCTGATCTGCTCTCTCCGCCCCTCATCCATCAGCTTGCTCCCGTCCTTATTTGTAACATAGAAGACGTCTACGACCTGCTCGGCCTCGGTCGTGATCTTGGCAGAGCGTAGATCCACGCCGAGATCCGAGAGCGTACTGGAGATGAGGTACAGGAGTCCCAGTCTATCACGTGTCCGGACATCCAGGACGGTGTAAGCCTCCGAGACCACGTTGTCAAACTCCACTTTGGTTGGGGGCAAGGCGCCCTTGTAGATCGGTTGGATCAGGACTGCCTTCCTGCGGCTCTTGATCAGCTCACGGACAGCCACCCCGCCTGCGAGAACATCCCGCAGATCCGCCACGACCCGATCCCAGACTGTTGCGTCCTCAATGGCCGCGCCGCCTCCGTTGTCGACTCTGAAGTGCCGGATCACCATCCCGCTTGTCAGGGTGAAAATCTGGGCACTCAGAATGTTCATCCCGTTTGCGGTGAGTGTCCCTACAACGTGGGCAAACCGCCCATGGCGGCCATAGGCACAGAGGGTAAACTCAGAGTAGCCAGCCAACGGGAATGCCGCCCATTGGCTGGCCGCCTCTTCACCCCGTTGCACACGCTGGATCAAGCGCATGTGCGAGGCGACCTTGTGGAGCAAGGTCGTAAGCAGGTACCGCGTAGGTGCCTCCTCCAGATGCCGCTTGACCGCCTCCACGCCGAACTCCGGTGACAGTTCCTGGGTAAGCTGAGATTTGATTCGTTCGGCGCGAGCAAGGTCATCCTCGCCCTCCGGGATGCCCCTGATGAGGATGGTATGGGTCTTGATGTACAGCTCCCACAGCAACGTCCCTTTCCATTCGGTCCAGACACCGGGCCCAACAGCCTTGATGTCGGCGTAGGTGAGCAGGTAAAGCATCTTCAGCCGATCGGGCGTCTGCACCTTTTTGGCAAAGTCGATTACGATGGCCTCATCGTCGAGGTCCAAGCGCTGGGCGATATGTGACATCTCCAGATGGCGCGCCACTAAAAAGCGGATGGCTTCAGCATCCGGCTCCGGGATGCCCATCCGCGCCAGGCTCGCCTCGACCAAGGACGTCCCCTTGTGCACGTGGTCGGACCCTTCCCCTTTGCCGATGTCATGGAGCAAGAGCGCCAACCGGAGGATTTCCAATCTCTTCGCATCAGATGCGATCGAACGAAACTCTTCGCCGTAAAATCTTGAGATCTCATCCAGGTGTTCGAGGGTTTCAACGGCCAGGAAGGTGTGCTCATCCACCGTGTACCTGTGGTAGAAATCGAACTGGACCAGACGGGGGAGCTTGGCGAACTCCGGGATGTAGGTTCCGAGCACTCCAAGTTCATGCATGCTCCGAAGCGTCGCAGCCACCCCCTTTGGTTCTCGAAGGATGGCCAGCAAAAAGCCCAAGGCCCGGCTCGATCGCCTCACCCCCTCATCGATGAGATGCGTATCAGCTCTGATATGGTCCTTAATCTCCTGGCTGAGCGTGTATCCCATTTGCTGCGCATACCAGAAGACCTTCAGCAACCGGACAGGGTCTTCCCGAAACAGGCCCCGGTTCTTCGGCGTCACATGGATGCAGCGATCGATCTCCGTCAGATCGTCGCCGATGTCGCGAGCCTTCAGCTTCCGTATCACCATCTCTACCTGCGACCTCCCTTGCGTGCAGCGCAAGATCAATTGCTCCGACAACTGCGAGATATCCTTTGCAGCCAGATAATACTGCTGCATGAACTGTTCAACACCGTAAGAGCCGGCCGTGCCCAGGAACCCCAGGTTGGCCGCCACCTGTTCCTGCATAGACAGCGAGAGCACGTCGTTCTTGCCTCGATAGAGGTAATGGAGTTCATTACGCAGGCGGAGCATGAAATCCAGGGCCAGGTCCCATCGTTCTCTCTCCTCCTGACCGAGAAGCCCTCTCTGCGCCAATTCGGACGGCGCGCCCACACGCTGGGTGATCCGGGCAATCCAGATGGCCGTGTGAAGATCTCTCAGACCCCCGAGGCCTTCCTTGATGTGCGGCTCTTGCACGTAGATGGACGCGCCGTACCGGTAGTGGCGTTCACGCGTTTCCTGAAGCTTTTGCTTGACAAAGGCGGCAGCTTGCTTGTAGAAAACCGACCGCTCCAACTTGGCGCTGAACGCCTGATAGATCTCCGGCTTACCGGCAAGGTATCTGGCCTCCATCATGGAGGTACGGGAGGTCGGGTCCATCCGAGCCATTCGCATGCAGTCATCGATGGAGCGGCAGCAATGCCCCACAACGAACCCGGTATCCCAGAGGGTGTTCAAAACCGGATGGAGAATCGTGTTCAGGTAGGCATCGGCCTTGCGGGGGTAGACAAACATGAGGTCCACGTCTGAGGCCGGATTCATCTCCCGCCGGCCATAGCCGCCCAGCGCAATCAGCGCGCACCCGTCACTGCCCCGCCGGAGACCGGGATCGCAGGCCGCCTCCGCCAGTTGAAAGAGCGAGGTCACCACCGCGTCCGTGAGTGTGGCGATGGATCGCACTACCGCCTGCCCGGTTCCCCCATTTCGATGGACCTGAAGAATCCTGACCTGCTCATCGGCGATGAACCCTCTGAGGGCTGGAACCAGGCCGGAGGACGCATGGCTCCCTTGCAGCACGGACTGCAGGGTGCCGGTCAGCGCTGAGAACTCGACGGAAGCAGGAGGCATGCCGCCGGCGAGAGCGACGACATTCGCCCGTCGGTTTCGCAGCATTGCAAAACGACCCTTCGCGATGGCCTGGAATCGCTTCATCCTTAACTCCGTCAGTTACAGCTAGTATAGGCGGCCCTGCCGGACAGGGTCAAGGCCAATATGCCGGGGAAAAAGCTGTCAGCTATCAGCGCTCAGCCGTCAGATCCAGACAAATCCCCCCGTATCCCCCCTTTGCTAAAGGGGGGTTGGGGGGTTTTCGTACGCCGTGGTGCGGCTTGGCCTCATGGGGTGTTACAACGCTAGATTGGAGTTGACACGGATGCCCCGAGAGCGTATCTTCTGCATCCGTGTATGCCACACAGATCATCACTAACGACGCTGTAAGAGGGGCGGGCGAAACCCGCCCCCCAATAATACGCAACAGTAGGCGAGGCAGTGTAACGAAGCGCTTGAAAGGGGATAACTATGCTAGGATTCCAGCTTGCGATCACCCTCCATCTCGTAGGGATTATCTTCTGGATCGGCGGCCTGGGGGCCAGGTTGATCCTCCTCAACTCTGTCAGGTCCGATGCCAACGAAGACGTGCGATCCCAGCTCTACCAGGTCCAGCGAGGGATTCATCTCATGATGGAGACCCCCGGCCTTGTGGTTGCCCTGATGGCCGGACTGTTCTTGATCCATGCCACCAAGGTCACCTTTCACCAGTCCTGGTTCATGGCCAAGATAGCGTTGGTCCTCGGCGTGATCGTGGTTGGCTTACTCGCCTCTCGCCAGCTTAAGGCCTTTAACGCGAGCGGCCGGGTGGGGCAGGCCCTAGGACTCTTTGCCGTCCTCGTTGTGTTCACCCTGCTGATACTGGTCGCCGTTGCAACCAAATTTTGAAGAAGGCGCGGTCATACCAGGGGTCCGCAGCCGCGCGATCGGCTCCGGTTGTGATGCTGACCCTGTTCCTCGCCGGAGGGTGCGTGGAGGCGCTGGAAAACAGGTTCGTCTTCTTCCCTGACAAGCGGATTGTAGAGACCCCGCGCGACCGGGGCTTGGCCTATGAGGAGATCTACCTTAAGACACAAGACGGATTGAGCCTCAATGGCTGGTGGATTCCCGGGACCAAGTCGCCTCTCACGATCCTCTGGTTCCACGGCAACGCCGGCAATATCAGCCACCGGCTGGACAACATCAAGCTTCGCCATGACCTGCTGGGAACCAATATTTTCATCTTCGACTACCGCGAATATGGCCGGAGCGAAGGCCGGGCGTCAGAGGAGGGAACCTATCGAGATGGTGATTCGGCGATCCGGTATCTGCATGACCGAGGGGACATAGACCCGACCAAAATCATCTTCCTTGGCGAATCGCTCGGGAGCGCCGTGGCGGTAGAGATGGCGACCCGACATGGTTGCGCCGCCCTGATCCTGGAGTCGCCTTTCCTGTCCATCCCGGAGATGGCGAAGGCGAGCTTCCCGTTCCTCCCGATCGGTTCGTTCCTTCAGACCAGGTACGACACCCTCTCGAAGATCAAGCAGGTCAGGGCCCCTCTCCTGATCGTCCATGGTGAGAGCGATGAGATCGTTCCATTCCAGCATGGACGACGCCTCTTTGAAGCCGCGAGAGAGCCGAAGGAGTTCTACGGCATCAAGGGTGCCCACCATAACGACCTCTACCTGGTTGGCGGTAAGGCCTACCTGGAGATCCTCAACCGTTTCCTCAGTAGGGTGACTAAGGGCGAGCCGCCGCGCGCTCCGGCCCCTCGCCCAGCGGGAGACACACCGTGAAGGTGCTTCCGTGACCTGCGCCCTCGGAGGCGGCCCAGATCCTGCCGCCGTGTAGCTCGACGAGTTGCTTCGCGAGCGCAAGACCGAGGCCGGTCCCATGGTGCTGCTTGGCGAGGGCGGGTTCCAGTTGGGTGAAGGACTGAAAGAGCTTGGGCATATCCTCCGCCCTGATCCCGATCCCGGTGTCGGCCACAGCGATTTCTACGCACTTGCCAGGGTAGAGGGTATCGGGTTTAGGGTCTAAACCGAAGTTCCTCGATGCCAACGCGCCAAGCGGTTGATTCTGCGTGCCTTCACGGAGAATCGTCCGTTTGATTCTGGCTACACGCGTCCGGTGATGCCGAGCCGCTCGAGTGCCTCGCGCTGCAGCGGCGTCGGGAT